>OFLT01000012.1_pt1 | contig 185516 bp, 164 predicted proteins | sample 1540961 | NCBI WGS metagenome assembly OFLT01 (sample SAMEA4413041, study PRJEB24355) | metagenome | biome: human; feature: gut; material: faeces | place: United Kingdom | collected 2010
TATTTACCATATAATTCTAAGTCGTCTTCAGTTAATCCTAATTTTTTAGCTATTTCTCTAATATCTTGAGGTTTAGCTTCTTGAGCTATTTCAATATCTGATTTGAATCCCATAACAAACATCCTCCCAAAATTTGAATTTTAAAATAAATAAAATTTTCAATAAATGATTTAATAAAACGAAATATATTATATTTCGACTTGTTATTATAAATATATTATAGTCCAATCTCTGGTAAATATATGTTGTTTTAACAACAAAACGTTATTTTTTTAACATGTTTTTTTATGCATTTTGTATATTTATTTTTTTTAAATTTTTTTATTAAAAAATGTATAATATTTATTTTCCTGACAATAATATTAATGTATTCCTCATAATATTCCCCCAATATTATAAATACGTAAGAGAGGGCATGCTAGATAATTCTAGAATGCCCTCTTTCTATTGTAAAAAAAAATAAGATTATCTTTTGCGTAACAAATAATCTTATGAAATAAATATAAATAAACTATGTAATTAAATTATAGTACTAAAATTTTGTTTTTCCCACAAATTTATAAAATTTTATATTTTTGTAACAAATTTGTATTATGGATAAATATTATTATTTACACATAAAAAAACAGCTCCTACTGTAGGAGCTGTTTTTTCATCACTTTAAAGGGCTATTTTGTTAACCTAAATTAACTACTAAAATAATAGTAGCACATTTTATACAGATTATCAATACAATTTGATATTAATTATCATTTTTTGTTAATATTTTTTAATTCAAGATATAGATTTCCATTTTCATTTTTAAATCTACGCTCAATTTTATTAAACTAAAAATATATTTTAATCTTCTATAAAGTAATTAAAATCATCACATCCAGATTCTGCAAAATCAAATAATACATTTTGTTCAAAACACATAGCATCATCAAATTTTATATACTCTTTATAATTTGCAAGTAATAATTTATTTATATAATCTCTATCTCTTTTAGAATATGTCGCTACATAGAACTTATCATCCATAGCATAATAAATTGCCTTTAAATCATTATTTATTACATATACTCTTTCCTTAACATGATTATTATTGAAGTTAAATCTAGTAAAGAACATACCTTCATCTAATTCACTCTTCATCATAAAAGGATTATCTCTATAAAACTTATCTATAAACTCATCATATTTTTCTAAATCATAAATATCAACAAACTCATTTTTAGATATTTCATCAAATACTTGGAAATCATATAACGGTTGCTTATCTGTAACAAAAATAGATTTTATTTTATATTCATTATTTGATATTTCTATATTGAAGGCTATTTTACATACGTAATAACCATCATTATCTTCATAAATTGCCTTACTTATGTACTTTCCGTTTCCTTTTTCATAAACAGTATTTTTAAGAAGTGTTCCATTTATATTTGTTATGTGCATATATGCTGTTTCTTTATTTTCACAAAAATGTCTAAGAGCTTCTCTATCCCATGCTATAAATCTCATTGTCATAAAGTTTATGAACTCAATATCGTTTGTTATTTTCCTACATATAATAGGAAACATATCTTCCATTGTTAAATTAGTTTTATGATTTTTTATAGTATCCATATAGTATTCTTGTCCATCTGGAAGTGGTTTATCGTACTCAATATTTTTTTGTCCAAAATATTGAACTAAAAATAAAGCTCTATCCTCAGATATAAATACTCTATTTTCTCCTAAACCACCCATCAATCTTTCTTCTTCCATATACGCTTCTTCTTTTGTTGGATTTTCTAGTCTAACATAATCACAAAATCCTAATCCTTCACAATCAAGAAGGTAATACTCAAATATTTCACTTTCATTATCACTATGTTTTATAACAAGACCCATACTTCCCATTAGTCTTGATCTCGTTATCTTTGCATATTCAAAATTCATACAATCTTTCCTCTCCTATTTAATTTTCTTATATAAAAACATTAACTTATAATCTCCAGTTTTATTTTTAATTATAATACCAATATAATATATCATTTTAATTATATTTTATAGTCTTAGTATATTATTTACAAAAAATATAATATAATATAAGAAAGCATAATTAGGGGTGATCTTTATGAAAAACACAGCAGCCTTTTTTGATATTGACGGAACAATCTATAGAGACTCTCTTATGGTTGAGCATTTCAAAAAACTAATAAAATATGAAGTAGTTGATGAAAAAGCGTGGGTTGATAATACAAGAGATATTTTTATGACTTGGGACAGAAGACAAGGAAATTACGATGATTATCTTTTAAACTTATGTGATTTATATGTTAAATCACTTATAGGATTAGATAAATCTGCTATAGATTTTGCAACAGATCAAGTAATAAAATTAAAATCAGAAAGAGTATATACTTATACTCGCTCTAGGATTAAATGGCATCTATCACAAGGTCACAAAGTTATATTTATCTCAGGCAGCCCAGATTTTCTAGTTAAGAAAATGGCAGAAAAATATAATATTACAGATTATAGAGGCAGCGTTTATGTATTTGAAGATAATGCATTTACTGGTAAAGTTATACCTATGTGGGATTCTGTAAGCAAAAACAAAGCTATCGACGAACTCGTTGAAAAGCACAACTTGGATTTAGAAAAATCTTATGCTTACGGTGATACGAATGGAGATATTAATATGCTGAGAAGAGTTGGTAATCCAATTGCCATAAATCCTACAAAGGAACTTTTACTTCACATCAATCAAGATGATACCTTATCTAAAACTACTAAAATTATAGTAGAAAGAAAAGATACAATCTACTCTCTCGCTCCAGATGTAGAGATATACAAAAATGATTTATAAAATCTAATCAAGGAGGATTAGTTATGAAAAAAATATTTAATATTATAGAAATACTTAATGATTTAAAGGATTTAGAGAAGAAAATTTACTTAGACTCTCCAGAAGTCTTTGTTGATTTTGCAGATAGAATTGCAGAAAATAACTTAGACGAAATGGTACTTTTCTTCGCAACTAAATATAACTATCTTTCAATAGTTAAATTTATTTTAAATAACGACATTGTTAATTTAGATAATCCTTCTAAAAATAAACAATTTGCTACTGTTAAAGAACACATTCTAGCAGCAGCTACTCAATTTAATGCAAAAGATATTTATGATTATATAGTAAATTATGATACTAAATTAGAAGAAGAAAATACTGAAGATGATGATATAGAAACATTTTTAAAAACTGTAGGAGAAAAACTATCTGACTTATGCGGTCAAGTTGATTTAGGTGGTGGTTACTATAAAGAACCAAATAAAGCTAAAACATCACAATCTAAAAAAGAAGATGTTGCTGATACGAAACCTAATACTGATAAACCAGAAACTGTAGAAAGTACTCCAAGTACAGATAAAAATACTGACAGTAAAGTTGAACAACCACAACAATCTAACATGTATGAACCTAAGTTTATATGTCCTAACTGCAGTTGCAATATTTTTGAAACAGGATATTCAATTTCAGAAAAAGTAAATTATAAATATTCTAAAGATGAAAAGAAATTAGTTGTTACTTCTAAAGAACAAGAAAATGCAGTAACTTGCTCAAAATGCGGATATACAATTGAACAATTAAACCCTGCATTCTTAGAAAATATATGTACTGTTCAAAACTGTAAAAAATGTGGTAAAGATCTTACTTCAGCTGGTATAGTTACTAAAATGAAAACTGAGTATGATAGCGAATCTAATTCATTCATAACTTCTAAGAAAAGTTTCCACTGTGCTGAATGTGATAGTGAATTAACTGACTACCAAGTTAATTACTTTAAATTATAATTATCTATAATTTAAAAATAAATTAAAACTGCGAACAAAAAGCTGTGGCTAAATAAAGTTTAGTCTACAGCTTTTTTATTTGCACATTTATTTCCATGATTTTACACCAACTACTCTTTTGTGTTAAAATATAAGTAATTTCATACTGTTTAAGTATAAATTGTATAGCATGCTTTAGGGGGAGGGGTTTTATGAATATAAGAAATTTAATTGATGAATTAGCAGAAAAACATATATTAACAAAGGAAGAACTTGTTTATATTATAAAAAATATAAATGATGAAGATAGAAAATATCTAAGCGAAAAAGCTTCCTGTCTTAGAGACAAATACTATGGTAAAAAAGTTTATTTAAGAGCGCTAATTGAATTTACTAATATATGCAAAAATGATTGCTATTATTGCGGAATCAGAAAATCAAATAAAAATGCAGATAGATATAGACTTTCACTAGAACAAATTATGGAATGTGCTGACATAGGACATAAACTTGGATATAGCACTTATGTGTTACAAGGTGGCGAAGATCCATATTTCACTGACGATAAAATTGTTGAAATTGTAAAATCAATAAAAGCTAAATATCCAGATTGTGCAATAACATTATCTATAGGTGAAAAAAGCTACGAATCATATAAAAAATACTACGATGCAGGTGCTGACAGATACCTACTTAGACACGAAACTGCCAACGAAGAACACTATCAAAAGCTACATCCAAGCGACTTAAAATTATCAAATAGAATCCAATGTTTACGTAACTTAAAAGAAATCGGATACCAAATAGGTGCTGGATTTATGGTTCATTCACCTTATCAAACACCAGAAATACTTGCTGAGGATTTATTATTCTTAAAAGATTTAGACCCTCATATGGTTGGAATAGGTCCTTTTATTCCTCATCATGATACTCAATTTAAAGATGAACCTGCTGGAACAGTAGAAGAAACTACTCTTATGTTATCATTAATTAGATTATTACTTCCTACTTGCCTACTTCCCGCTACTACAGCTTTAGGAACAATAGACCCAATAGGTCGTGAAAAGGGATTTGATGCTGGTGCAAATGTTGCAATGCCAAACTTATCACCTACTTCTTCTAGAAAAAAATATGAACTTTACGATAACAAAATTTGTACAGGTGATGAAGCTGCAGAATGTAGATATTGTATTGAAAAAAGAATAAACTTAGCTGGATATGAATTGGACATGTCCCGTGGAGATAATGTTACTTGGACTAGAAAATAATAAATACATAGACTCAATAGAAATTTTTATTTTAAATAAATTTCTATTGAGTCTTTTTTATGCATAAAAATAGCTGAGATAACTTAGGGCAAAGTTATTACTCAGCTATTTTCTTAGTTATTATGCTTGTATTTATATACTAACTAAGGGATATCATATTTATTCAAATAAAGTTGTTGATAGATATCTTTCACCAGTGTCTGGTAATAAAATAACTATGTTTTTACCTTTATTTTCAGGTCTTTTAGCTAATTCTGTTGCCGCATAAATTGATGCACCAGCTGATATACCAACTAATAAACCTTCTGCTTTTGCCACTGCTCTTGATGCGTTAAATGCGTCATCATTTTCAACAGGAATTATTTCATCTACTATGTCTAAATCTAAAACTTTAGGAACAAATCCTGCACCTATACCTTGAATTTTATGTGGTCCTGGTTTTTTACCAGAAAGCACTGCTGATGTAGCTGGTTCTACTGCAACTATTTTCGCATTTGGATTTTGAGATTTTATATATTTTCCTATACCAGTAACCGTACCACCAGTACCAACCCCTGCTACAAATATATCTACTTTTCCATCTGTATCCCTCCAAATTTCTGGTCCAGTAGTTTCAAAATGTATTTTAGGGTTAGCTTCATTTTCAAATTGTTGAGGAATGAATGCATTTCCATACTCTTCTTTTAATGCTTCAGCTTTCGCAATAGCACCTTTCATTCCTTCTGCTCCTGGTGTTAAAACTACTTCTGCACCTAATGCAGCAACTATTCTTCTTCTTTCTATACTCATTGTTTCTGGCATAGTAAGTATTAAATGTAGTCCTTTAGTTGCAGTAACAAATGCTAATCCTATACCAGTGTTACCACTTGTAGGTTCTATTATTACTGTATCTTTGTTTATTTTTCCTTCCTTAATAGCAGTTTCTATCATAGCATTTGCAACTCTATCTTTTACACTTCCAAGTGGATTAAAATATTCCACTTTTGCTATTAAGTTTGCTTCTAAATTATTTTCATCTCTATAAGTTCCAAGTTCAAGTAAAGGTGTGTCTCCTATTAAATCAGTTAATTTTTTAGCTATTTTAGACATTTTATTATTTCCTCCTAAAGATTTTACAATCTTTTATATATAAATCTATTATTTAACAGCCTTAAATGCTTCTTCTAAATCTTGTATAATATCATCTATATGTTCTGTACCTATTGATAAACGTATAGTGTTTGGTTTTATACCACAAGCTAATAATTCTTCTTCATTTAATTGAGCATGTGTTGTAGATGCTGGATGTATTACTAATGATTTAACATCAGCTACGTTAGCAAGTAATGAGAATAATTCAAGATTATCTATGAAATCTTTTGCTTTTTGAGCATCTCCTTTAATTTCAAAAGTAAATATTGAACCTGCACCATTTGGGAAGTATTTTTTATATAATCTTTGTTGTTCTGGATCATCTGTTATAGATGGATGATGAACTTTTTCAACTTGTGGATGATTATTTAAATACTCAACAACCTTTAATGCATTTTCTACATGTCTTTCAACTCTTAATGATAAAGTTTCTAATCCTTGTAAGAAGAAGAAAGCATGGAATGGTGAAAGTGTAGCACCTGTATCTCTAAGTAATATTGCTCTTATTTTTGTTACGAAAGCTGCTGGTCCAGCTGCTTTTGTGAAGCTTACTCCATGATAACTTGGATTTGGTTCAACTAAACTTGGGAATTTTCCTGATGCTTCCCAATCAAATTTACCTCCATCTACTATAACTCCACCAATTGTTGTTCCATGACCTCCTATAAATTTAGTTGCTGAATGAACAACTATATCTGCTCCATGTTCTATAGGTCTTATTAAATAAGGAGTTCCGAAAGTATTATCTATTACTAGTGGTATTTTATTGTCATGTGCTATTTTTGCTATTGCTTCTATATCAACTACATCTGAGTTTGGATTCCCTAATGTTTCTATAAATACTGCTTTAGTATTTTCTTGTATTGCATCTTCTATTGATTTTAAATCTGATGGATCAACAAATGTTGTTTTTACTCCGTATTCTGGGAAAGTATGTTCTAAGTAATTGTATGTTCCACCATAGATATTATTTGCTGCTACTATGTGGTCTCCACTTTGTGCTAAGTTTTGGAATGTATATGATAATGCTGCTGCACCTGAAGCCACAGCTAATGCTGCTACCCCACCTTCAAGAGCTGCCATTCTTTGTTCAAATACATCTTCTGTTGGATTTGTTAATCTTCCGTATATATTACCTGAATCACTTAATCCAAATCTAGCTGCTGCATGATCGCAATTTTTAAATACATATGAAGATGTTTGATATATTGGTACTGCTCTTGCATCTGTTACTGGGTCTGGTGTTTCTTGCCCTACATGAAGTTGTAATGTTTCAAATTTTAAATTTCTTTCTTTTCTACTTATTTTATTTGCCATTTTAATTATCCCCCTGTATATATCATACTAATTTGTTTATATTTCTTATTATTCAATTCCTACTTATTTAGTATGGTTTAATAATAGTCGATATTTCATACTATGTCAATAGGAATTATGGTAATTTTTTCTATTTTTTATTTAATGAAAAAAACTGCCCAAAATATTTATTATTTTAAGCAGTTTTCAATAATTACTAAATAATATAATTACTATTTTTATTTATTTGCCATTGTACTAAATCCTCAAGAGTTACATTATCTACAACATCACTTATAGCCTTGTCTAACTTTTTCCATAACTCTAGTGTCGCACATTGTGCCTGTCTAGTACATTGATTGACTTCATCATCTAAGCAAGCAACTGGACTTAAACTTCCTTCTGTCAATCTTAATATCATCCCCACTGTATATTCACTTGGATGTTTTGCAAGTCTATGTCCTCCTTGTGGACCTCTAACACTCTTTATATATCCCGCTCTGTTAAGTATCGAAATTATTTGCTCCAAATACTTATCAGAGATTTCTTGCCTTTTAGCTATATCTCTTATTCTTATGCATTTACCATCATCATTTATCGCCAAGTCAATCATTAAACGCAATGCATATCTTCCTTTTGTCGAAATCTTCAAATTCCCCATCTCCTAACATAAAATATATTGTCATTTATCCTAATCCAATAAATAATAAATTATAATTTACAATTTTTTCATTTAGTATATTATAATTTAGTATAACATATTTTTTTTTAGACAACAAAAAGGACCCTATATTTTTGGAGGGGTCCTGTTCGTTAAGTTTGGTATATTATTTTTTCTTGCTCTAAAGCTAAGGATAATTTCAAATTTAAAATATAATTATGTTGATTATTTTTTTGTCATATTTAATTAAATAATTCTAAGTTTTTTGTATTTTATTTGATTAACGTCTTGTTTTCATCTATAATTATATCGTTAAGATAACATCATTTCTATCAGTATCTTAACTAAAAAATATAAGAATATTAACATATACAGAGGGGGCGATTTTTATGCGTGCTAATAATGTTGTTTTAAACGATAAGTTAGAAGATGTTAGTATTTCAAAAGCATATTCATTCCCATTTGAAGTTAGTTTCTCTGAAATTAGAAAATTATCAAAAGGATATGTTAAACTTCATTGGCATGATGAAATACAAATATCTATTGTCACTAAAGGATCTGTGGAATTTATAGTTGGTGAAAAATCGTATATTTTAAAGAATGGTCAGGCTATATTTATAAATACTCAAAGAATCCATATGGCCAAAAGTGTTGGTGATGAAGATTGTATATATCATTCTATTATGTTTAATGCTAAATTATTAAAGATGTTCCCCGGCAGCATAATTGAACAAAAATATATTGACCCCGTAATTACATCAAATAAATTAAACTCAATTGAGATTTATGGTAATAACAATTGGGAACAAGATGCTCTTAAATATATTAGTGATATTATAAATGTCGATATAATCCAAGATAAGGGATACGAGCTTAAGATATATATTGATTTATTAAATTTTTGGCTTTTATTAGTATTAAATGATAAAGATATATTTAATCAAAAAATGGAACCGAAACCTATAAATGAACAGAGAATAAAAGATGTTTTATCATTTATCCATCAAAATTATAGTAATAAAATAACATTACAAGATATTGCAGATGCAGTATTTGTAAGCAAGGGTGAATGTTGTAGATTTTTCAAAAAATCACTTAAAATGTCACCTTACGATTACTTAATAAATTATAGAATTAATGAAAGTATGAAGCTCTTAAAAAATAGTTCATTATCTATATTAGATATTTCTGAAAATGTTGGCTTTAATAATGTTAGCCATTATATACAAATTTTTAAGAAGAAAACAGGTCAAACACCACTTGAATATAGAAATTCCCAATAATTAATTTCTAATATTAAAGGAGATATTAGTTTCAAATTTGATTAAAACTAATATCTCCTTTTTATTTAAAATACTTATTTAATTTTTCGTTGTAATAATCGATAAATAAAGAATATACATAATCATATACCAAAAATACTATCTCAAATAATATTACTAAGTACCATTTTTGAGGTATAAATATAAATTGTCTAACAATAAAATACAACACTACTAAAGTTATATTTGCATATGATAATTTTAAAATATACTCAATATAAATAGGTCTATCCTGCTCTATTATAAACTTTATCAAACCGTATATTCCAAATGTAAGCACATATATAATCCAATGTATTTTATTTGCCATAGCTATAAAACTTATAACCAAAGATGCTATATAAAATGCAATTCCTGTTTTTGGCCCCCAATTCATAATTACTATTGCAATCGGAAGAGATGCTAAACCTAACAGAAAAATAGTATTTGTTTGAAATACATTAACCATTAAAAACAAAACTGTATCAACTGCCAAAAGCATTCCTGCATATGCAATTTTTCTGCTCATTTATTCCTCCTATCTTGTTAGCAACAAGTTATTAAGTCGCCACCACAACATTCGCAACATTGATCAGCACACCATAATTGGCATAATGTATCACAACAGTCATCGCCACAACAGCAACAACATCCGCCTAAATCATTTTGTTTTCTTCTGTTGTAATTGTATGAATTACGGTTGTAATCATTTCTATATTGGTTATATTGATTAAAAGCATGACTGTATTCTTCATTTGTCGGTTCCATAGTAGCAGCAGTTTTTATATATTCTTCGCCTTCATCATAATATCCAATATTCATAGCTGATAATCCTGTTAGATAGTACCATTCACTACATTTATTGCTTATCTTTTGAAGCAAATCATAAGCTTTTTGAAATTCGTTTTTGCTTATTAAATTTCTTATACTTCCAAATTCACCTTGATATACATTACTGTACATTACTTTCACACCCCTTTTCTAATATGCTTTTGTATCTTAAGTAGACTCCAGAATATATTATGTTGTCTATAATAGATTTATTAAATTCTAAATTTAATTGTTCTATATTTTTAGTAGCCATTCCTAAAGACATACTTATAAGCCTATCAACTTTATTTTTTAATTCTTCTTTTTTGTCTATATAATCTATAAATGGATTGTATCTTCCCTTTTTGTTGTCTTCCTCCAAATCCTCATATGCATCTAATATGTAGATATATTTGCCTAAATTAAATCCTATATTCCTTAGATTTTGTTCATATTCATCTTTTTTATATACGAAAATTTCTCCCATTAGGTTTCCGAAAGTATTAGAAACTTTGTCTATACTTTTACTTTCCTGTTTTTCTAATTCTCTTAGGTTTCCTAATTGTTGTTTTATATATTCTGCTTTCTGAGGATATTTTTCGTATGCTTTTTTTAATTTTCCTTTGTAAAGTTCATATGCTAATTTATCTTTAATTCCATTATCGTCGTATAAATTATCTTCTAGTTTATAATAAGATAAAAGTATATTCATACTTGCTGCATATTCTGTGATTTCATTCACTATACGCATTTTCTTTTTTAGAGGATTTGCAATACATCTTTCGTATGTAATATCTGAATCTAACTTATAAAGTGCTGTTAAAATCACTATTAAAAATGTTATATCATAATTTAATGAAAGCCTAGATACTTCTCCATGATTTTCTTTTAAATATTTGCACAAACCACAGTAATAGCCTTTATAATAATCAAATTCTCTAAATGTCAAATCCATCTTATTTATTCTTACATAGCCAAACATAGTTTTTCCTTCCTTTGACATAATAGCTTTTAATATTAGTATATCACTTTATATAAATTTGATTTATTACAATACATTAAGAATTATTTATTTTTCATTGATAATATTTAATTTTATTTACCTTATTAAAATTTTTATTATTATAATTTATAGTATAAAAGCTTTAATGAAAGTTGGTGATTAATATGACTTTGCAACAACTAAAATATGTTCTTGCCGTTGCGAGCAAAGGTTCTATAAACGAGGCAGCCAAAAGTTTGTTTATTTCTCAACCCAGTTTATCAAATGCTATAAAAGAATTAGAACAAGAATTAAAAATTAATATTTTTGTCCGAACTAATCGAGGTATGACATTGACAAATGATGGTTTCGAATTTATTGGATATGCAAGACAGGTTATCCAACAATACGAAATGTTAGAGGAAAAATATATAAAAGATAAATGCTCTAAACAACATTTTTGTGTGTCTACACAACATTATGGATTTGCTGCAAATGCCTTCATATCATTAATACAACAATATGGTGGTGATAAATATGAATTCACTATTAGAGAAACTAAGACTTTTGAAATTATAGATGATGTTAAAACTCTTCGCAGCGAAATCGGAATAATTTATCTTAGTAATTACAATAAAACTGTAATACAAAAACTTATTCGCGAAAGCAATTTAAAATTTTTATCACTTATAAAAGCTAAACCCCATATATTTATAAGCGAAAATCACCCTCTAGCCAATAAAAAATTAGTATCTTTAGAAGATCTTGAAGATTATCCTTGCCTTTCATTTGAACAAGGTACATATAATTCATTTTATTTTTCTGAGGAAATTTTGAGCACTCGAAGTGTAAATAAAAGTATAAAAATCAGTGATAGAGCTGCTATTTTTGATTTTATGGTAGGCTTAAATGGATATACGATATCTTCAGGGATGTATCCTGCTTATTTTTTAAACGGAAGGAAAATTACATCTATTCCACTTGATGTAGATGAGGTTATAAATATTGGAGTTATTGTACATAAAGATATTACACTTTCTCATCTAGGTGAAGTTTATCTCCAAATGCTTAAATCACTTTTGCATACAGGAAATAACCCCTCAGAAAAATAATTTTTTATAAAAAATATATTATAAAGTAAAATTAAAATCTTTAAATTTATATCTATATATAATCTAAATTTGTATTTTTATTTCGTTTATAAGTCATAATCAATTATTTCTTTATGTATAGCTAAAAGCTATATCAAGTTATATTTTTTTAGTCATACTAAATACCTTATTATCAAACTACAATTATATTAAGTAATACTTTTGTATTAATTTAAATCTTAAATTGAATAAATATTCATGTTAAAAATAAGGGGGTCTTTAATAATGAATAATAAAAAAGGATTCGCAACTACATCAATTCATGCAGGACATCACAAAAATGCCGCTGGTGCTTTGTCATTACCAATATACCAAACTTCAACATTTGTATTCGATAGTGCCGAACAAGGTGGTAGAAGATTTGCTGGAGAAGAAGAAGGATACATATATTCCAGATTAGGAAATCCAACTAATACTTCTCTTGAACAAAAAGTAGCCGCTTTAGAAGGTGGAGAAGCTGCTGCATCTACTGCTTCTGGTATGGGCGCTATATCTTCTGCATTATGGACAGCTTTAAAAGCTGGCGATCATGTTCTTGCTTGTGACACACTTTATGGTTGTACTCAAGCCTTACTTAGCAAAGGACTTACTAAATTCGGAATCGAAGTTGATTTCGTAGACTTATCTAATTTAGATTTAATGAAAGCAAAAATGAAAGACAACACTAGAGTTGTTTATTTAGAAACACCCGCTAATCCAACTTTAAAAATTTGTGATATAGAAGCAATTTCAAAAATTGCACACGAAAAAGAAGGTACTATAGTTATGGTCGATAATACTTTCTGTTCTCCATATATTCAAAGACCACTTGAATTAGGTGCTGATGTTGTTTTACATTCTGCAACTAAATATTTAAACGGTCATGGTGATGTTATCGCTGGTTTTGTTGTTGGTAGCAGTGAATTTATAACTGCTGTTAAAATGGAAGGTATTAAAGATTTTACAGGCGCTGTACTTAGCCCTAACGATGCATTCTTAATCAATAGAGGTCTTAAAACTCTTGAAATCAGAATGGAAAAACACTGTGCAAATGCAATGAAGGTAGCAGAATTCTTACAAAGTCATCCTGCTATAGAATCTATACTTTATCCTGGATTAAAAGACTTCCCACAATACGATTTAGCTAAAAAACAAATGTCACTTCCAGGTGCTATGATTTCATTTGAAGTTAAAGGTGGAATTGAAGCCGGTGCAAAATTAATGAATACACTAGAACTTTGTACATTAGCAGTTAGTTTAGGTGATGCTGAAACATTAATCGAACATCCAGCATCAATGACTCACTCTCCTTGTACTCCAGAAGAAAGAGCTGCAGCAAATATCACAGATGGTTTAGTAAGACTTTCTGTTGGACTTGAAGATGCTGATGATATAATTGCTGATTTAAAACAAGCACTAGATAAATTAGTTTAAAATATTCTTTATTTTAAATATATAACTATAAAAGCCATGGGGTTAATTTTCCCCATGGCTCTTTTACTTTGTTTAAATTAAATTTTTATTATCTTAAAAAGAAATAATAACCTAAAAGTATTATACCAAGTATAATTCTATACCATCCAAATACTTTGAAGTCGTGTTTCTTTATGTAGCCCACAAGGAACTTAATTGCTAATATTGATACTATAAATGCTACTATACTTCCTACAGATAATATAATCATTTCAAATCCTGTAAATACAAATCCGAATTTAACTAATTTAAGTAAACTAGCTCCGAACATAACTGGTATTGCTAGGAAGAATGTAAATTCTGCTGCTACTTCTCTTGATACTCCTATTAATAAAGCACCTAATATTGTCGCTCCAGAACGTGAAGTTCCTGGGAAAACTGCTGCTATAACTTGGAATAATCCTATTATTATAGCCATTTTGAAAGTTAATTGATCCATATCATTTGCGATTGGATTTTTTCCTTTGTTGTAGTTTTCAACAACTATAAAGAATATACCAAATAGAATTAACATTATCGCTACTGTTTGGAAGTTATAGAATAACTCATTAACCTTATCATCAAACAATAGACCTATAACTGCAGCTGGTAAACATGCAACAACTACTTTAATCCACATTATGATTATACTCTTTTGTACAAATGGTTTCTTTTTAAATGAAAAAGGAAAAATCTTTTTCCAATATAAAACTACTACCGCCATGATTGCACCTAATTGTATAACTACAAAGAACATTTCCTTAAATGCTGGAGACATATTTAGTTGTAAAAATTCATCAACTAATATCATATGTCCTGTACTACTTACTGGAAGCCATTCTGTAATCCCCTCGATTATACCCAGAATAATGGCTTTAATTATTTCGATAAACTCCATAATTCACCTCTCGTTATATTTTATTTATTTTTCAATTTTACATTAAAATATCCTGCTAAAAACAGGACATTTCACTTTTTATTAAAATAATTTTTTTAATATCTATAGTATAACATCAAAATATAGCATTTTTATTACAAATAATTAAATTTTTGATAAACTTTAGTCTATAAATGTTACTACATCTTCTAATGGAAGTCTTGGTGGTTGTGGTGCACTTGAATCTTCTGGAACACCAACCGGGATTAAAGCCATTAACTCTCCTTTTGTTTCATCATGGCCCATTACTTCATATATTTTATCTCTAGAATGTACTGGTCCTGTCATGTAGCAAGCACCATATCCCATATTTGCAGCCGCTAATAATAAGTTTTCAACTACTGCCCCTATAGTTTGTATTTCTGCTTGACTAGATGTTGCCATGCTGTATAACTCTTTACATTCTGGTTTATCTTTTAATATTTTATATTCTACCGTTTTATATGGTTTTGCATAAACTAAAACAAGAACTGGTGCATTTTTAAACACTGTATAGTATTTTAAAAATTTACTCATATTAGCTTGGTCTTTTTCATTATCTGCTAAATTTGCGATTTCCATATGTCTATCGCCAACAACTTTAGCTATTTCTTCTATTTTTTCTTTATTTGTTATAACATCGAAATGCCAGTTTTGTTGGTGTTTTGCTGATGGTGCATAAGTAGCAGCCTTTATCATTTCTATTAAATCTTCTTTTGGAACTTCTTGATCCTTAAATTTTCTTATACTTTTTCTTTTGTATATAAATTCTAAGTTTGTCATTTGTATATCTCCTGCATTTTTATTTTCTATATCAACCAAATCTATTTTATACTAATAATAAAATTTTTACTATAATCTTTTATGAATTTATTTCATTTAATATTTTATTAATTTTTAAGCCTAAAGTTCAAATCTAGTCACATTACCCTTTTCATCTTGTAATGTCATAACTTCTAATCCTGGATAATTCCTAAATAACCATTTTACCTCTGTCATAGCGTCACTCACTTGTTGTTTATTCATTTTCTTTATGAACATACTATGTGTTATTTCTTCAAATTCCTGGCTATTCATGTAGTTTCTTATAAAAGTATAAGCAATTGCATTCGGAATATTGTTAACACTTCCCTTTCCTCTATTAAATTTCTGTTTATACATTTTCATATACATCACTCCTAAATATATATTTCCCAATATTAGATTTTTAATAGTATACCTAGTCCTACTTAACTTAATATCTTATATATATTTATTTTAAATATTTTAATTTTATGAACATAAATTAGTAGAATAACCTCTTTTTTACACAAAAAAGCTATATGGAATTGTCCATATAGCTTTTTATTAGAATATATATATTTTATTAAGATGCTATTTTATTTTCTCCATCTAAATCCTGGTCATCTATTCTATATTTTTGCCATTCTTTAAATGTAAATATCATAAGTGTAGTTACGTTTATTCCACAAAGTACGAATAAAAGTAAATCTACTGCCTCGAACACTACGTTTGCACCGAATACTGCTAAAGTTCCTGATGCAATTACTAATATTAAATATATTGCTATATTTCTATTTATAGGATTAGCTTTAAATAATTTTGTCATGTAATAATATGACCCTAATATTGTAGTTAAAGCCGATAATACAGTAAATATTGAGAATACTATTAATCCGAAAACTCCTGTTACATCTTGTGCTGTTTCAAATAATTGCGTTAATCTTGTTACTGTATCTGCTGGGAAGTGTATTATTCCATTTCTAACACCATATGATGCTATATAAGAAGTAACTATTATTGCAACAAATACTGTAACAATTGTTGGTATTAATGCTATCATAGCTGCTTCCCTAGGTTTTGAATCAGATTCTTGTGCTGCCATTGCTAATGCACCTAAACCAGTCTCAGCTGTTTGAATTATTTTTTGCATACCTAATATAAATCCTAGTGGAACCCCAATCATTGCATTTACAGGATTTCTCATACCTTCTAGCATTCCATTTAAATACGTAGGTATAAATGATGCAGTTTTTATTACGAATATTGTAAAGAATATGAAGTATAAAGCTACTGCTGTACCTATCATATATGTCATAGCATTCATAAATATTTCATGTCTCTTAGATAATACTAAAAGTGCAACAACTATTATTACTGGCACTATGATAAATAAATATCTTTGAATATTAGTAGTTTCTATTCCCATAAATTTAGATGCTACTATTGCAGTAACTGAATCTATTCCACTGAATTGGAATCCACCAAATCCGAATACTGCTAACGCTACGAAACATATCGCATAAAACATCCCCAATTTAGGACTTATTATAGTTGATATATATTCTCTCGGAATTTTACCCATTATTTTTGAATTTAATGTTTCTGAATAAGAAACCGGAACCATTATTAGTGCTCCTATTAATGCCCATATTGCCAGTGCCTCTATATTATGTTGCCCAGCAGCGTATAATTTTGATAACGCTCCCATAACACCTACAACAGCACCTGTACCTATCATTGCACCAAGCGAAATTGCAGCTGGCCCTATAGCATTTTTAAGTTTTAATGTAGATGGATATGATGCTTTTTTCTGTACTATAAATATTGTTCTTATTGAAGTTATAGCTCCTACTACCAATATAAATGGTAAAAATACAGGCCATATCGCATCCGAAATATTAGTTATAATATGTTCTAATTTTAATAAAAAATCTGCCATTTATTTTTTATTTGCTACTAAACTTAAAGCAGCTCTCCTTTCGTAAATTATTTTTATTTAGGTCGATTAATATAATATTATAAATTTTATAATTAAATTCGATAAATTTATATTAATTTCGACATTGTGATAGTATAATAAATTTTAACAAATACATATTTTTAGTGTCAATAAAATTTTACATACTTTTAGTATCCATTATTTTGCATATATTTATTTTCTCTGATACCTCCTTTTTTATACATTATTATTGAGTATATTTTTATATACAAATGCTTATTCAAAGTTATTTCAATGGATACATAATTTCACATATAAACTAAATACTATTTCTGGTTTTAGCTTTTATCTTGAAATTTAATAAAAATATGTTATCCTAATATTAATTATTTTAAATTTAAATTCATATTTTATTAATATTTTTATTATATATTATGTCTATATTGTTTATATTTCGGTAATAATAAGTAAACAATACTTATTAATTTAATAAATACAAAAGGAGAAGTAATGATGGAAAATACAAAAACAAAAAAACCATTCTTCTATGGTTGGATAATAGTCGTGGCTTGTATGCTTATCCAAGCTGTTCCCTATGGTATAGCAACAAATGTACAACCACAATTTATTAACTTCGTAACTAGTGCAGAAGGTTTTACATTAACACAATTCTCTCTATTATTCACAATAGGTACAATTGTGTCAGCAATAGCATCACCTTATATAGGTAAAATACTATCTGATCCAAAAACAAATATAAAATTAGTTTATCTTATAGGTTCAGTACTATGTGGTGGTGGATTTGCACTATTTTCATTAGCTGGCGGAAATCTATGGGCTTACTATGGAATTTCGGCTTTAGTTCAAGTTGGTACTTCTATAGTATCTGCTATAGGTGTTCCATTACTATTAAATGCATGGTTCAAAGAAAACAAAGGTTTAGCTATGGGACTAGCATTCTCTGGTAGTGGTATCGGTAATATATTTTTACAACAAGCAGCAGCTAGACTACTTAGTAATCCAAACTATGGTTATGCAAAAGCATATCTTATATTCGGTATAATATCACTTGTAGTATCAGTGCTAATTTCTATTTTCATGGTTAGATTACCAAAAGGACCAGAAGAATTAGCTGCTAATGTTCCTAGAAAAAAAGAAAAAGATAATAATCCAAAAACTTCTATAACAAAATGGGGTTATGCTCTTAAAGAAGTAACTCAAATGAAATTATTCTGGGTATTAGCTGTTGGATTCATATTCGTTGGTTTCTATGTAAGTGGTATGTCAGTACAATATACATCTTATTTATATAAATCTGGCTTTAATGCTACTTACGTTGCTAATATAGGTTCAATCTTTGCATTATTCTCTATATTAGGAAACCTAAGTGGTGGATTATTCTTTGATAAATTAGGTATTAAAAAGACACTTTTATTATCAGGTGTAATGGTTATATTATGCGGTATATGTTTAATATTCATCCCTTCTATACCTGCTTTAGGATACTTATTCGCTATACTATTAGGAACTACTATCTTTGCATATATCATAGGACCATCTTATTTAACAGGTGCTCTTTTTGGAGATAGAGAATTTGGTACTATATTAGGTATAGTTCAAGTATTCTTTGCTATAGGATATGCACTTGGTACTGTTCTTTTCGGTATGAGTGTTGATAAATTTGGATACTTAACATCTTGGGTAATTACAACAATATATGCAGCAATCGCATATGCTTGTTTATTAATTGCATCAGTTGGTATAGCAAAACACAACAAAGAACAAAATGTTACTGAGACTAAAAAAATAGCTTAATTTCAAATAAATAAAAACTCTACAAATAGTTAATTTCTATCTGTAGAGTTTTTTATTTTGTATTCTCTTAAATTTATCCCATTTTTTTACACAAAATGCTATACTTATAATATTGACCAAACAGTCAATATTAATAAAATTTAAAGCGAGGTGAAATTTTTGTTACCAAAATTCAGTGTAAAAAAACCATTAACAGTATTCGTAGCTATGATTTTAGTACTTGTTTTAGGTGTTGTTTCATTTACAAAAATGACAACTGATTTGCTACCTAGCATGAACCTTCCTTATGTAATTGCATATACTCCATATCCTGGAGCAAGTCCTGAAAAAGTTGAAAATACTGTTACGAATCCTTTAGAAGAAGTTTTCTCTACAGTAAGTGGTGTTGAAAATGTTACTTCTATATCAAATGAAAATGTAAGTATGGTCATACTTGAGTTTTCACAAGATACAAATATGGACTCTGCAATGATAGACCTTAATGGACAAGTCGATTTAGTCAAAAGTAAGTTTGACGATACTGTAGGTTCCACTACCCTTATGAAATTAAATCCAGATATGATGCCGATAATGATGGTCAGCGTCGATGTGGATGGAATGTCCCAAGAAGAAATCTCTACATATGTTAATGATGAAATCATACCTAGTTTAGAGCGTATTGAAGGCGTCGCATCAGTAAGTGCAACTGGACTTGTAGAAAGTCAGTTACAAATCACTTTAGACACGGATAAAATAGATTCTCTAAATAAAAAAATCAAAGCTAATATCAATTCTGAATTAGATAAAAACGAAAAGAAAATAGATGATGGTATCTCTAAATTAGACAAAAGTGAAAAAGAACTTGATAAAAAAAGCCAAGAACAGATATCAAAATTATCTGAAGCTAGTGTTGAATTAGAATCAGGTTTATCCCAATTATCATCTGCTATCGCTCAAATCCAAATGATGGACTCGGTTGGAGATTCTTTAAATCCTACTATTTCTGATGCTAAAAAGGCCCTTAATGACAGTGAATCAAAATTAAAAGATTTTAAAAATAAATTAAAAATCGCTGAACAAAACGGTCTTGATACTTCTATATTAAAAGAAAATATAGCCTCTTTAGAATCAACTATAAAAACTATAAAAATTTCTATAGAAAATGCAGAAAAAGGATTGAATAGTTCTTCAGCTTCCCTTGGCCAACTACAAGCTCAACAAAAAGAGTTGAAATCCCAAAAGAAACAACTTGAAACAGCAAAATCAACATTAAATCAAGAGCTAACAAAAGCTTCAATTAAGATTATTCAAGGGAAAGCTCAACTTGAATCTGCAAAACAAGAATTAAATAAATCTAGGGAAGAAGCATTAAAATCAGCTGATTTATCAAGCAAGATTACTCCTGATATGATTAACTCTGTTCTTACAGCAGAAAACTTCTCTATGCCTGCAGGCTATGTTTCTGATGATACGAAACAATATTCTGTTAAAGTCGGTGATAAATTTACTTCTATTGACCAAGTCGAGGATTTACTTCTTATGTCTATCGATGGTATTGGTGATATTTATTTAAAAGACATTGCTGATATTAAGTATGAAAACAATGTAAGTAAATCTTATACAAACGTAAACGGAAACCCAGGTATAATGTTATCTATTGAAAAAACTAGTACAGCATCTACTTCTTCAGTCTGCGATAAATTAAATCAAACTATAGATTCTTTAACTAATGGAAACGATAAATTACATATCCTTTCTCTAATGGATCAAGGAATCTATATAGATATGGTTATTAACAGTATTTTAGACAACCTACTTTATGGTGGTATATTAGCAATAATCGTACTTTTAGTATTTTTAAGAAGTATTAAACCTACAGTTATAATAGCTTTCAGTATCCCTATGAGTTTATTATTCGCAGTAGTTTTAATGTACTTCACAGATATATCCCTAAATATGATTTCACTATCTGGTTTATCGCTAGGTGTAGGTATGCTTGTCGATAACAGTATAGTCGTTATCGAAAATATTTATAGAATGAGAAATAACGGGGTTAGTAGATATAAAGCTGCAGTTTATGGAGCTAAACAAGTTTCCGGAGCTATTTTTGCTTCTACTTTAACAACTATATGTGTATTCCTACCAATAGTATTTACTGATGGTATTACAAAACAAATATTTACGGATATGGGACTTACTATAGCATATTCATTAATCGCAAGTTTAATAATAGCCTTAACTCTAGTTCCTTGTATGGCTTCAAAATTATTAACTTCTTCTGATGAAAAAGAACATAGATGGTTCGATAAATTTGTAGATTTCTATGAAACATTACTAGAAAAAGCACTTAATCATAAATCAATTGTTCTTATTGGTGCATTAATTCTTTTATGCTTTGCTGGATTTAGCGCAACAAGAATGGGAACTGCATTTATGCCTGATATGAGTTCGACACAAATGACAGCGACTATCTCTCCAAAAGAAGGCCAAGAACTTACAGATGATGATTTACAAAAAATTAGTGATGATTTCGTTAAAATAGTTGGTAAAATCGATGATGTTGAAGGCGTTGGTGCGATGAATGGTTCTGGAACTATGATTGGTATGTCCTCTTCTGGTTCTTCAAATAGTATGTCTGTCTATATTGTATTAAAAGAAGATATGAAACATTCAAATAAAGAAATTGCCAAAATGATAAAAGACGATACTTCTTCCTTAAACTGCGATATATCAGTGAATGAATCTACTATGGATATGGGAAGTATGGTCGGTTCTGGAATAAACATTCAAATTAAGGGTGATAATTTGGATAAACTTCAAGATATATCTAAAGATATGGTAGATATATTAAAAAATACTGATGGTGCAATTGATATAAAAAGTAGTTTAGATAATTCAGAAGTTGAACAACGTGTTTCTGTTAATAAAGACGAAGCTATGAAATACGGCCTTACAGTTGCTCAAGTTTATCAACAAATTTCCGAAAAATTAAAATCTGAAACAATTTCTACAACTATAACTTCAAATAGTAACGATTTAGCTGTAGTTATAAAAAATAATGCTTCTGAAACAACGATAAAAGATTTAAAATTATTAGAAATAAAAGGTACAAAAAATAATAAAGATGCTAAAGTAAAATTAAACAAAATAGCTACTATAACTAATGCCACTACCCCAGCATCAATAAATCACAAAAACCAAACTCGTTATATGACAGTATCTGCATCAGTTGATGAAGATCACAACATAGGACTTATAAGCCGTGATATTCAATCAAAAATTGATGATTACAATACTCCTAATGGTTATGAGGTTGAATTAACTGGCGAAAATGAAACAATAAATAGTACTATGAAGGATTTAGTTCTTATGATACTTCTTGCAATAGTGTTTATTTATTTAATAATGGTTGCCCAATTCCAATCACTATTATCTCCATTTATCGTAATGTTCACTATCCCTCTTGCATTTACTGGAGGTTTATTAGGATTGTTAGTTACAAGACAAATCTTAAGTGTAACATCTATGCTTGGTTTCCTAATTCTTGCTGGTATAGTTGTTAACAACGGTATAGTTTTTGTCGACTATGTAAACCAATTACGCCTTGATGGTGTTGATAAACGAACTGCATTATTAGAAACTGGTCGAGCTCGTATAAGACCAATACTTATGACTGCAATGACTACAATACTTGCTATGTCAACTATGGCCCTAGGTGTTGGTATGGGTTCTGAATTATCACAAGGTTTATCTATAGTTACAATCGGTGGATTATTATATGCCACTTTATTAACATTATTTATCGTTCCAATTTTATACGATATCTTCCATAGAAGAGAAATGAAGAAGATTATAATAGATGATGAAGATTAATATGCATTATACTGAAAAGAACTTTTAGTATTTAAATCATTAAAAAATTAATTTCAATTTAAAAGGGACTTTCAAATTGAATTATTCAATAAGTTAGTCCCTTTTTTGTTTAATATTTATATAATTAGGAAAACGGAATTCTATAATGATATAACTTTGCTCATTAATTCGTTACTTCTCTTTATGAACAAGTCTAGTTCCTCTGCTCCCAATTCTTTATTAGCAAGTAATGCTAAGTCTACTATTTGATTACAGATTACATCTACAGCTTCTTTCTTAGTTTCGTCATCTCTTAAAGAGAATACTTTTTTGATTAATGGATTTCTATCATTTATAACTAATGTTTTTTCTTCTTTTAAATCAAATCCATAGTCTAATCCAGCGAATCTAGATTGCATTTCCATCATTCTTCTTGATTCTTCTGAAATTAAGATAACCGCTGGTGTATCTTCTTTCTTTAAACTTTCAACTGAGTATTTTTGAACTCTATCGCCTATTTTTTCTTTGAAGAAGTTTACTATTTCTTCATCAGCTTTTTCATCTTTTTCTTCATCTTTATCTTTTAATACATCTGATAAATCTGAGTCTATTCTCTTGAATCTTACGCCACTTTCTTTATATTCAAGGAATGTAATAAAGTTGTTATCTATTGTGCAATCTAATATAACTGCATTTAAGTCATATTCTTTAAATAGTTTGATATATTGAGATTGTTGTTCTTTATCTACAACATAGAATACTTTGTTTTCGTGTTTATCTTTTGCATATTCTAAGTAATCTTTTAATGTTATATATTTTCCATCAAGATCTTTGTATAAGATGTATTCTTTTATTTTGTCATAGAAGCCTTCATCTTTTAAGCAACCGTATTTGATGAATACTTGTATATCATCCCAGAAACTTTCGTATTTTTCTCTTTCATTTTTACAAAGTGATTTTAATTTATCTGCAACTTTCTTAACTATATGTTTAGAAATTTTGCTTACATCTTTATCATTTTGTAAGAAACTTCTTGATACGTTAAGTGGTAAGTCTGGGCAGTCGATTACACCTTTTAATAATAATAGGAATTCTGGTATAACTTCTTTGATATTATCTGCTACGAATACTTGGTTGTTATATAATTTAACTTTACCTTCAACTAATTCAAATTCATTTTTTAGTTTAGGGAAGTATAAAATTCCTTTTAAGTTAAATGGATAATCCACATTTAGGTGAATCCAGAATAATGGTTCATCAAAAACGTTGAATACTTGTTGATAGAATTTTATATATTCCTCATCAGTACAATCTTTAGGTGATTTTAACCATAATGGGTTAGTATCATTAAGTGGTACTGGTTTTATTTCTTCTTTAGGTTCTTCTTCTGAAGTTTCGTTATCAGCACCTTCTTGAGCTTTTTTAGCTGCTTCCTCTGCTTTTTTCTTAGCTTCTTCTTCTAGTTTATCTGTATTTTCTACATATATTTCAACAGGTAGGAATGAACAATATTTCTTAATTATACTTCTTAAATGATATTCATCTAAAAATTCTTCGCTGTCTTCTGCTAAAGTAAGAATTATTGTTGTACCTCTTTCTGTTCTTGTTCCATCTTCAGTTATTTCAAATTGCATACCATCTGCTGATTGCCATTTGATAGGTTTTGCTCCAGAGGCAAATGAAAGTGTATCTATTTCAACATTGCTAGATACCATAAATGCAGAATAAAACCCTAAACCGAAGTGTCCTATTATGTCATTTGATTCTTCCATTTTATCTTTATATTTATTAAAGAAATCTTCTGCTCCTGAAAAAGCAACTTGATTTATGTATTTATCTATTTCATCTGCAGTCATCCCTATACCATTATCACTAAAAGATAGTGTTTTATTTTTCTTGCTAACTGCAACAGTTATTTTATAAGGTTTGTCATCGCCATCAGTTTCCCCCAATGCTACTAATCTTTTATGTTTGCTAACTGCATCACAACCATTACTGATTAATTCTCTTATAAATATATCTTTATCAGAATATAACCATTTTTTAATTATTGGAAAAATATTTTCTGTATCTATTGATATACTTCCTTGTTTTAATGCCATAAGTCTAACCTCCCATAATTTTATATTATTTAATATTGTTTAATTTTCTCAAAAAAAAATAACAAGGGATGCCTCCCTTGCTACTAAGGGTTTTTGCAAAGTTCTATTTCTTTTATATTTATTTCATAAAACTATTCTAATTAATTTTATTTGAACTTTATAATTATAAGAAATGTTATTATCACTCTTAATCTTAGAGTGCTAATCTGATTGTAAAAAAAATACTGATATACTTAACCTGTATTTTAATTTCATTTCTTATATATTTTATTATAGCACGTTTATTAGCACTGTCAAGTATTGAGTGCTAATTTTTGAGATTTTTTTTACAAAATTTGGAGCAACAGATATAAAAATTTATGATAAAAATTGTGAGCTAACTTTTATTTTGAAAATAAAGAACAATAGCTGTATAATACATAAATTTACAGTAAAAATATCTACATCTAGAAAATATAGAAACTTTTAAAAATAACCCTATAATAGATAATAAAATATCGTCTATATAGGGCTATTTTTATATAGAATCCACTTAAAAGTTATATTGTGGCCCAACTATTTTACTTTAACATCATAGTCACTTTCTTTTTCACTACTCACTTCTACTATAGTTTTATTCGGAAGGCAAACTATCTTTTGCCCGTTAGAATCAATTTTACCTTGTTTTATACAAAGTTTATCAGGACAATCTGCATCTTCCATATGTACAACGCCATCTTTTATTACAACTTTATTGTGATCATCTACATTTATAGTTTTGTCCTCATCTAAAGAATATGTCCCATAAGTTTTTCCATCAACACTTATAGTAACAGTTCCTCCTTTTTCTGCAAATAAAAATTTCACCCCGAACCCAATAGCAGCAACGATTAGCACAACTACTATCAGTATCACATCTTTTCGTTTTATAATATCTTTCATAATAGCACTCCAATATTTTTTATAATTTTTAAATTTATTTTTCAAATATATATTTGTAATTTATAATATTTTAAATTTATATCAGAAAATATTTCCGATAGTTCTATTATACCTATACTCTTTCTTATTGACAATAATTCTCACTGAATTATATACTTTTTATCAAAAACAAAATTAGGTAGGCCAAAGCATACCTAATCCAATTCTAAAAGGGAAATTATTATTATATTTTTGTAAATTTACTTTTCATTTTATTGAATTTCAATTAATTGTTTATCTTCTATTTTTTTAACTTCTTTCTTTGGAACAAATATATTCAAAACACCTTTGTCATATTTAGCTTGGATGTCTTCTTTTGTTACTGCATCGCCTACATAGAAACTTCTCTTTGTATTGCCATAGTAACGTTCTTGTCTGATTATATGTCCTTCGTTGTCTTTTTCTTCATTTGTTTTATTATGTTCAGCACTAACTGTTAAGTATCCATCTTCTAAGTCTAATTTCAAATCTTCTTTATCGAATCCTGGAACTTCCATAGCCAATTCATAACCATTGTCTTTTTCTTTGATGTCAGTCGACATTCTGTTTGTTGTAGTCATATTAAAAACTGGATCTGTAAAAAAGTCATCAAATAAATTATTATTAAAATTAAATCTTTCTGGGAATAACATAAAGCATCGTCCTTTCGTTTTAGTACTCTATGTCTGGAGTGCTAATTCAACCATTTTTTTGAGTATACCCTTTGCTCTGGTTGAAACCTATTAATTATAATTATTATTAATTTATATTTTAGAAGATTTCTTATTTAAGTCTTCTTTTTATCATTTTTATTTATTTCAAACTATTGACTATTTAACTTCTATAGTTTGTTTATTTTCTAGTTTCTTAACATCTTTTTTAGGAACAAATACGTTTAAAACACCTTTATCGTATTTTGCTTGGATATCTTCTTTTGTTACTGCATCACCTACATAAAAACTTCTTTTTGCGCTACCATAGTAACGTTCTTGTCTGATTATATGTCCTTCATCATCTTTCTTTTCATTAGAATTTTTATGTTCAGCAGTTACTGTTAAATAACCTTTTTCTAATTCTAGTTTCAAGTCTTCTTTATCGAATCCTGGAACTTCCATAGATAATTCATATCCACTTTCTTTTTCTTTGATATCTGTAGACATTCTATTTGTTGTTGTGTTTACATTGAAAACTGGATCACTAAAAAGATAATCAAATAAATTATTACTATTATTAACTAAACCAAATCTTCTTTCTGGGAATAACATAAAGCATCATCCTTTCATCTTTTTATTAGCACTCCAAGTTATTGAGTGCTAAGCCAACTTCTAAAATTAAGCATACACTGTATGCTTTCGTTGACTCTTTATTCATTTTACCTATTTTCAAATTTTTGATTTGTTGTATCAAATCTTTTATTTCTTTGTCTTACTTGTTATCCTTTTTCCTTACAACTATATAGTACAACTTTTTGTTAGCACTGTCAATAGGAGAGTGCTAATTTTTTCTATTTTTTTTAGATTTCTTACTTAAATATATAAAACCCCTCCAATACCTATATTAGAGAGGTTTTATTTTTTATAATCTTATGAATTTTTTATTTAAAATAATCAATTACTATGTTTACTATCGCTTTTATTCCGGTTTTAATACAATCTTCATCACAATTAAATCTAGAATTATGTAATATGCAAGCATCTTCATTTTTTTCAGATTTGCAGCCTAAAAACATAAAACAAGAAGGTACCTCTTTTGCAAAGAATGAGAAATCTTCTCCTCCTGTGTCTGGATTGTCCATTTCAATTAAATTATCTTCGCCTATGCTATTTACTACTGATTTTTTTACTAATTTAGTAAGTTTAGGATCGTTCATAGTTACAGGATATCCATGGCTAAATTTATATTCATAATCACAACCATGAATCTTGCAAACATCCTTTATAAACTCTTCTATTTTATCTGGTAAAATCTCACAAGCCTCTGCACTAGAACATCTAACTGTCCCTTCAATTGATACCTCACCAGGAAGTACATTATATCTCACTCCACCATTTATTTTTGATAATGTAAGCACAACAACATCACTTGGATCAATTGCTCTACTAACAATTGTTTGAAGTTGAGTTATTAAATATGCAGCACATACTATTGCATCATGTCCTTCGTGTGGTTTTGATGCGTGTGACGCCTGACCTTTTATAGTTATAAATATTCTATTTGATTCAGACATCATAGCATTCGGTTTTACAGCTACTGTTCCTATTGGATAATCCCACACATGAAGTGCTACTGCGTTATCTACATGTGGATTTTCTAAAACTCCCTCTTTTATCATAAGAGGTGCCCCTCCAACTGGATTGTTTTCTTCTGCAGGTTGAAATACAAATTTAACATTTCCGTTTATTTCATCCTTAATTTCATTTAATACTTTTGTTACTCCCAACAAAATCGATGTGTGAATATCATGACCACATGCATGCATCACACCTGGATTTTTAGATGAAAAAGGCAATCCTGTTTCCTCTTGTATTGGAAGAGCATCCATATCCGCTCTCAACATTAAGGTTTTTTCGCCTTTTCCTAAATTTAAATTAGACACAACCCCGGTTTTTCCCACACCTTCTTGTGCTTCTAATCCAATTTTTCTTAATTCATTAGCTACAAATTTTGATGTTTCAAATTCTTTTAAGCTAAGCTCTGGATTTTGATGAATATGCCTTCTTATTGAAATCACTTCATCTAAATACTTATCAACTAATTTGTCCACTTTCTCTTTTAACATCTTTTATATCCCCCTAAAAAACTAAAGGTACGGAGTTATCTCCGCACCTTTTGATTATATCACAAGTATATAAGGTTGTTATTACTAGGGCTTTTATATTTTTTATAAAACTGAAATTTTTAGCTTTTTAAGTGGCTTATAAAACTATTTAACTATTATAGTTTTGTAAACTCCCATAGTTCCTGCTTTACTCATTTTTAATTGAATTTCTGTACCTTTCTTTTGTTTAGGTATAGTAATTGAGTAAGTACCATTATATTTAACTTTTACAGTTTTACCTATTTGTTTTCCATCAACAGTAGCTTTTACATATGCTCCTGCTTGACCTTTTCCTGTTATTTTAGTTGAAGTTGATTTAACTGTATTTGCAGTAAGTTCTTTTTTGAATAAATTTAAAACTGTAGAAGTTTTTGCTCTTCTATAATATCCTTCTCTAGATATTTTTACTGTTACTTTAGTTTTTAGAGCTTGTTTAGGTATAGCAACTGAGTATTTACCATCTTCTCCAACTTTTGCAGTTTTGCCTATTTGTTCTCCATCAACATAAGCTTTTACATATGCTCCAGGCATACCTGTACCTGTTATTTTAGTTGAAGTTGGTAATATTCTGTCTACAGTAAAATCTTTTATTTGTTTTAAAACATCTTTAGTTGATTCTACTGTATTATATCCATCTTTGCTCATTTTAACTGTTATTTCAGTTCCACCAGCTTGTCCTGGTATTTCTATTTCGTATTTTCCATCTTCGCCTACTACTGCACTACCTATTTCTTTGTCTCCTACATAAGCTGTAACAGTTGCCCCAACTTCACCGCTTCCTGTTACTTTAGTAGCATCATATTTAACATTATTTATAGTTAATGCTGTTTCGAAATCTTTTGTTGCTAATTGAGTTCTATTTTTGTCAGCAAAAGTTACATCTGTGAAATCTGAATCACTTGTAAGCGTAGTTGCTGAAGTATCTCCTGTATATGTTTCATCATAATAACGAGCATATGCTACATCATCTCCAGTTAATACAGCTGAGTTCTTTTTGAATGTAGAATTTGTCATTTGAGCTTTTACATTTGAATCTATAGTCATGCCTTTTTTAGTATTTGAAAGTCCATGAGATACATAAACTGCTCCACCTGCTACGGCAGCTTTATTTCTTTTGAATGTATTTGATTTTGAAGAAAATTCACTTTGTCCATCCATAGCTATAGCTCCACCATTTGCTGCTTTATTTCCTTTGAAAGTTGTGTTTTCTACTGTTAAATTTGCAGTTGAGCCATATATTGCTCCACCATTTCCAGTTTCTCCATTAGTCCCAACTTTATTATTAATAAATTGAGAATTTGTAATAGTTACTTTTGGTGCATCTCCTCTATGGTTATTTATATAGATTGCTCCACCGCCATTAAATGCTGATGTTGCATTTGCAGAACTATCTTTTACAGTTATGTTATCCATAGATACTTCTGCCCCATATTCAACAAATATTGCTCCACCTATTTTAGCAGTGTAAGCACCATCTTCTACTGTTATATTTTTTAGTTCAGCACCTTTCACTCCATCAAAATCTAAAGTTGGATAGCCGTCACCATCTATAGTATGGCCATTACCATCTATTGTTACATTATTAGTTTTTACAGTAACTGTTGCTCCTGTTGTTGAGTCAAATCTAGCATCAGTTTCTGAATCTCCTGTTCTTTTATTTCCTTTTGGATTTGCTTTATCAGTCTCTGCTATTAGATCAGCAGTTAATTTAATTGTGTCTCCTTCTTTTGCTGTTCCTTCTGTTGCAACAAAAGCACCTTTTTCTTCATCATATTTATTATAACCAAGAGCTTCTTTCAATTCTTGGTAGGTAGAAACTTCTATTATATTTCCTTGATTTCCAACCTCATCAGCAAAAATAGTTGCTGGAGTATATGAAGCTACCATTGCTGCTGTTAATCCTAATGATAATAATTTTTTCTTTATATTTCTCATATTATCCCCCTTCGTTGCTATAAAGCATTTTTATTTGAATAGATTAAAATATTATTTATTATTAAAAATTTAGCCCCCTTTCTATCCTATTTAAATAAATTTTAAATTTATAATATTTTAATTTAATTGTTCACTATTTTATAATTATCATTTGTTAATTCAAACATATCCTTCATTCCATCTGTCATATAAACATTTTTGTCTTTATCTACAAATACTGCCTCAGCATTGTATTTTTCAAGTAAACTTTGGCTTTTTTCTAATCCTAAAATAAAACAAGCTGTTGAAAGACCGTCACTTAAAAGTCCATTGTCACATACGATTGTAACAGAAATTAAACCACTATCTGCTGGATAACCTGTTGATGGATCTAATATATGATGATATCTGACCCCATCTTTCATTATGTATTTTTCATAATCACCTGATGTTGAAATATAACAATCTTTATCTATGGTTAATCCTCCTAAAATCGATGATTCATCTTCACCCCTAGGATCTGTAATTGCAATTTTCCAAGGTGATTTATCTGGTTTTTGTCCATATACCAATATGCTTCCACCAACCGAAATTACTGCTCCATCTACATCATTTTTATCTAAAATTTCTTTTGATATATCACAGCCTATTCCCTTTCCAACTGCCCCTAAATCTATTTTAAATCCTTCTGGTATCAATGCACCGTCATCATTTACCTCTAAGTTTTTATATCCTACATAAGGCAATAATTCATCGATTTCTTCCTGTTCTGGCACTCTTGGATTATCTCCACCTATATCCCAAAGTCTAGCTATTTCCCCTATTGTCGGATCTAATGCACCATCACTATCTTTAGACAGTTGTAACACTTTTTTTAAATAATTTTCAGTTGATGTTGATAGTTTTGTTCTTTTCCCTGAGCCTGCAGATTTGTTCAAATTTGAAATTTCTGAATTTTCTACTCTCCATGAAATCAAATTCTCCTCTAGTGATTGCAACTCAGAAAATATATCTTTTGTTAAATCACTCTTCCCATAAATTTGTTCTGATATTGTAGTTCCCATTGCAAAACCTGTATAACTGTATGAATCTTCATTGTCTGAGGATTTTTCCACTGCTGATGATTTGCAACCAACTAAAAAAATACAAAACACCATTAAACTTATTGATAAATATTTTTTTATGTGCTTCATTTACTCCTCCAATTTACCCCAACACACTAAAGTTATTGTGTTTATTGATATTTAATTTTAGATTATACGTTTTCTTAATTTCTACAATATTATGATAGCAGTTTTTTACAATTTTATCAATAATGATTTTCATTTACATTAATTTATTTTTTTCATATAAAAAGACATCTCACTTCATTGAGATGCCTCTTTGTTTTTATTTGAGTAGATTTATTCTGTATCTTTTAACGCTTCTCCTAAATCTATTCTTTGTATTGTCTTATTTATTATGAAACTAACTATAGAGTAAACTAATAATCCTAATACAAGTACAAGTGCATATAGATAATACGGCATATATATTTCAATATATCCTGCAAATCTCATAAATGCAAATTTCATCAATTTATCCATTGTAAAATAACTCAATGGAGCACTTACAATCAGACTTACCAGAACAACTATTGTCGTAGCATTTAAATATAACTTTTTGATTTCTTTATCATCATAACCCATAACCTTTAAAAATGACATATTTCCAGAATTCCTATCGATTACGAGCTTAGTTAATATATACATAACAACTAAATAGATTATAATTGATACTGATGTCATTATTGGAATCATTTGACCAAAAGATTCTGTCATTTGCTCACCTATTTTAGCAACATCATTCTTTGTTATTTTTGATTGAATATATTCTTCATCTATATCTAATTTTTTATTAGAAAGATATCCATTATAGTAATTTTCATCTTCTTTTAATATTTTATTTAAATTTTCTCTAGTTAGATATGCAGAAAATCCTGCTCTATAATCATAAATATCATATACTTTAAATTTATAGTCCTTTTCTGTATATGTGTTTGTAAATGTTACTGTATCACCTTTTTTAAGCCCCATTTTTTGAGCAAAATCATATGATATTGTTACTTCATCTTTATCTTTCGGTAAAGATACATCTCCATAATATTTTGAGTCATTTTCTAATCCATAGAAAGATATATCCAGGTTCATATTTGCAGGTTCATAATAAGTTTCTAAGCTTGTAAACGTCAATTTTTCTGCTTTTTGTGACTTTTTAAGTTCAACAGGTGCCTTTAATACATATTGATACTCAGTCTTTACACTATCTTTTGTAATTTCCATGTATTTATCAATAGTAGGTTGCATAATCAATCCAAATACAAATATAAAACTGGCAAAAATAATTCCCACAAATAAGGTAAAATAACTTCCCTTATTTTGTAGAATAACACGAATTTGAAAACGTCTAAAAAATGAACCATGTTTTAAATTTATATGTTTTCTAACTTTATTTTTATGTGTATCTCTTCTTAAGAAACGTATCGGTGCCATTTTTAGCTTTCTGCTTAACATTAAATAATTTATAACTATCATAAAAATAAGAGGTACTATTGTAGTTGAAATAAATGCAGATGGTATAAATTTAACTTCTAATGGTGGAAGACAATAACTTCCGTAATATAAATTTGTAAAATATGTTGGTAAAAGTGTATAACCTGCTATATTACCTATTACCGCACTTAAAAATGTTATTATAATCGGCAATGCCATATAGTGTCTAGTTAATTCATTTTTTGTATATCCACTAGCTAAAAGTGTTCCTATTACTGTTGATTGATCTTCTATTATAGTTTCGCTAATTACAACAAATATAAATGCTAAAATTACTAAAATTATATAAAACAATGTTTCTATCATCGGAATATCCCCACCCATATCATTTGGCAAGAAAGATATACATTGATTCATCTCTGCAGTCATCATATTTGTGAGCATATATCCATTTTCAGTACATATATCTCTTATATCGTTCAATTTATCGTAATTTTGTTTGTCGGTAACGTCCTTTTCATCTAAAACATAACTGTAATTATAAGTTACATTATCCTTTTTAAAGTTATCAAACGTATCTTGATTTACTATAGCAACCCCAAAGTGAATTGCATCCATCATTAAATCACTATTTTTTTCAATTAATGAAGTATAATCAGGAACTGCAATAGTTCCAACTATTTTTATGTCCTTTTTATTTAACTTAATTGTATCTCCTATTTTATAATTATTTTTCTCTGCAAATAATCTATCAAGTGCGATTTCATTTTCCTTATTAGGAAGTCGTCCTTCGTATATTGATTGTATATCTACATCTTTTCTAGTTTTATAAACTCTGACCATTGTGTCATCATTTACATCTTGCTCACTATAAAAATTTTCATATAAACTTAAATTTAAATTTTCAATTTTGTCTTTTGTATCCTTGTTTAAAGTCTGTGTAACTGCAAACTGTCCATTCTCAACATTACATTCATCTTGATTTTTATAAAGCAAATCTTTAGAACTGTATACTACACTTAAAAATCCAGATACAACGCTTATCATCAACACCATTACAACCATAATTGCAAGATATCTAGCTAAATTTTGTTTAAACTCTCTCCACAAACTTCTATTTAATGGATTTCTCATTTAATATCACCTACCACTCTAAATCTTTTGCTTTTATACGAGATGAATTAGTTTCTATCTTCGTTATTTTTCCATCTCTAAGTTTCATAACTCTATGAGCCATATTTTTTATAGCATCATTATGAGTTACTATAATAATGGTAGTTTTATATTTATCATTAATTCTTTCTAATAATTCGAGAATATCTTTAGATGTCTTGTAGTCTAATGCTCCTGTTGGTTCATCACATAATAGTAATGATGGATTTTTTGCTAACGCTCTGCCAATTGCAGTACGTTGTTGTTGTCCTCCAGATAATTGATTTGGATATTTATTTTGATGCTCTGTTAACCCTAAAGTCTCCATTAATTCTTCTACTGAAATTGGATTTTTGCTTAGATATGCTCCTGATTCTATATTTTCTTTTACTGTTAAATTTGGTACTAGATGATAAAATTGAAAAATAAAACCTAATGTATTTCTTCTATAAAGTGCTAATTCTTTTCTAGAAAGTTTACTTAAGTCAGTATCCCCAACTAAAATATGTCCTCCATCTATATGTTCTATTCCTCCAATTAAATTTAGAAGTGTTGATTTTCCAGAACCTGAAGGGCCTAACATAACACATATTTCGCCCTTTTCAACTCCACAATCAATTCCTCTCAAAACTTCTATTTTATTTTCCCCTTGGCCATAATATTTTTTTATATTTTCAACCTTCAAATACATGATATTTCCCCCTCTAAATGTTAAATATCCTTTGATTAAATTTCTTATATTTTCTTTTATAGTAGCACTCTTGTTTTTAAAAATCAATATCATTTGGAATTTAATATCATCTGTGTTTTATATTATTTCAACAATAAAAAAGAACCCCATAAAAATTTATGAGGTCCTTCTTTTATATTTTTATATTATAACTAAATTAACTTAACATAGTCGCCTGAAACATAGCCATATGAGCTATTGAATTTTATTTTATACCAACTGTTTGATAATTTAGTTACTATTTCTACTTTTGTTCCTTTATTTAAATGTCCAATTTTCTTATATCCTGTTCCTGCTCCACTTCTTACATTTAATCCTGCAGTTGTTTTTCCTGTTGCTATTACCTCACCTTTAGAGCCATCTAAACTTACATATGCTCCTGATACATATCCGTATGAGCCTTTATATTTTATTTTATACCAACCATTTGAATATCTTTCAACCACTTCTACTTTTGTTCCTTTAGTTAATATACCTAATTTGCTATAGTTTGAAGATGGTCCACTTCTCACATTTAATGAACTTACAGTTGTTTTTCCTGTTGCTATTATCTTTTCATCTTCACCTGGCTTTGGTTGTTCTGAATCTAATTTAACATATGCCCCTGATACGTATCCATATGTACCTTTATATTTTATCTTATACCAACCGTTTGAAAGCTTAGATACTATTTCTACTTTTGCACCTTTGATTAAAGAACCTATTTTAGCATATTTTGTACTTGATCCTTTTCTAACATTTAATTGTGCTGTTGTTTTTCCTGTTGCTATTACTTTTTCGTCTTGTTGTGGTGTATTTAATTTAACGTATTTTCCTAATACATAGCCATATGTGCCTTTATATTTTATTTTATACCAACCGCTTGGGAGTTTAGTTATTACTTCTACTTTTGCACCCTTGCTTAAAGTCCCCATTTTAGCATATTTTGTTCCTGGACCTTTTCTAACATTTAATTGTGCTGTTGTTTTTCCTGTTAATATATCGCTTGGATCTTCTTGTCCAGAGCTTATAGCTTTAAATGGTATACCGAATCTATTTGCATAAGTTTCTGCATATGAACCTTTTTCACCATAGATTGTTACATCATCTGAACAACCCTCAAATATAGCCTTTCCAATTGTTGTTACTGATTTTGGTATTGTAACCTTAACTAAATTTTCGCAATCGGAAAATACTTGATATCCTATAGTTGTCACACTATCTGGAACTATAAATTCAGTAAATCCAGTCATAGAAAATGCCTCTTTTTCTATCGTTTTAACACTGCTTGGTATATCTATTTTCTTTAATGAAACACAACCAGCAAAAGTTCCATATGGTATTGAACTGATAGTATTTGGTAATGTAACATTAGTCAAGTTTTCACATAATATAAATGCCCCAGCACCTAATTCAGTTACACTATTTGGTATATTTATAGTTTTTAATTTGTCATTTCCAGAGAATGCAGCAACATCTATAGTTGTTACACTATTTGATATGTTTATAGTTTGTAAATTATTACTCCATGCAAATGCTTCTGCACCGATAACTTTAACACTATCTGGTATATTTATAGTTTTAGTTTTTTCTAAACCACAAAATGCAAACTCATATATCATTGTTACAGGTTTACCATCAATTTTGCTTGGTATAGATATTGTCGCCTTATCTATTGCCTCTGAATAACCAGTTATTATAACCTCATCTTTGTCATTTACTACATAAAAAATTCCGCCTTGTTCAAGTTCTTCCCAATCATCATCGAAATCAAATCCCCAATCGATATCTAGTAATAAATCATCTAAATCATCAATATCTCCTAATTCATCTAAATCTAAAGTTTTTAATTCAGAATTTGATAATACTTTTGTAGCTTGTTTAGCATCTTTTTGTTTTGGCATTGCATAAGAACTATGTGCGCCAAATACAAAAGATGTTAATAATCCTAAAACAGTTAAAAAACATGCGGCTTTTTTAAATTGTTTTGGCATTATATACTCCCTCCTCTTTTGTATGATTACCTTAATTGTATCACAATTAAATTAGTTTTCTTATTATTTAAATAATTCTTAATAACTTTTTGTCTACAAAAACTACAATAAATTTTCAAAATACATCATTTTAAAACAAAAAATCCCATCAAATTTAATTGACTGGGATTTTTCTCGTATATTTTATATTATTTAAATCTTATTTAAAGTAATTTACACCACTTTCAAATATTTTTTGATCTTTTTCACCATGTATATTTTTAAGAGTGTATTTACCAATTCTTTCAGAGTGACCCATTTTACCTAATATTCTACCATCTGCACTTGTTATACCTTCAACTGCATAGAATGAACCATTAGGGTTGTAGTCTATATCGTAAGTAGCATTTCCATCTAAGTCAACGTATTGAGTTGCTATTTGTCCATTTGCTACTAATTGGTCAAATGTTTCTTTATTCGCTACGAATTTACCTTCACCATGAGAAATTGAAATACTGTGTAAGTCTCCTACTTGTGTACCTGCTAACCATGGAGATTTATTTGATGCTATTCTAGTAGTTACAACTTTTGCTTGGTGGCGACCGATGTTGTTGTAAGTTATAGTTGGAGCATCCTCTGAAGTAACTGCTTTTATTTCACCATATGGAACTAATCCTAATTTGATTAATGCTTGGAATCCATTACAGATACCTAACATTAAACCATCTCTGTTAGTTAATAAATCATTTACTGCTTCTGCTATTCTTGGATTTCTAAATACTGTTGCTATGAATTTTGCAGAACCATCTGGTTCGTCACCAGCACTGAATCCACCTGGTATCATAACTATTTGTGAAGATTCTATTTCTTTCACCATAGTTTCAATTGAATCTTCTATATTAGCATAATTTAAGTTTCTAAATACTTTTATGCTAGCTTTTGCTCCAGCATCTTCAAAAGCCCTAGCTGAGTCGTATTCACAGTTTGTTCCTGGGAATGCTGGTATAAATACTTTTGGCTGTGCTATACTTAATGAAGATTTTTGATGTTCGTTAACTATAAAGTTTATATTTTTTACTTCGCCAGTTGGTTCAACAGCTTTTGTTGGGAATATTGGTTCTAAAGTAGATTCATAAGCTTTGTAAATCTTACCTAAGCAAACTTTATATCCATCAACATCTATATATTGTCCTTCTATTGTTTTACCTGCAACTTTGTAATCTAAACCTTCTAATAATGCTAAATCAGCTTTATCCATTTCAAGTGCTATATTTCCGTATGCTGGATCGAATAATTTATCTGCATCAACATCTTTAGCTACTTCAAATCCTATTTTATTACCAAATGCCATTTTAGCTATAGCTTCTCCAAGTCCGCCATAACCTAAAGCATATGAAGCAAGAACTTTCTTAGTTTGAGTTAATTCTCTTATTTTGTCTAAGTTTTTCTTTAATATATCAAAATCAGGAATTCCACTTTCTAATGTTGGAGTTTTTATTACTACTAAAACAGAACCTGCTTTTTTGAATTCTTGTGATACAACATATTCAGCATCTACAGTGTCTACTGCGAATGAAACCAATGTTGGAGGTACATTTATATGTTCAAAAGTACCAGACATACTATCTTTCCCACCTATTGCAGGTATTTCAAATTCTTTTTGTGCGTAATATGCTCCAAGTAATGCCGAGAATGGTTTACCCCATTTAGTTTTATCTTTTCCTAATTTTTCGAAGTATTCTTGGAAAGTTAATCTAGTAGTTTTATAATCTCCACCAACTGCAACTAATTTACAGATTGATTCTACAACTGCGTATAATGCACCGTGGAATGGACTCCATTTTCCGATTTTAGGGTTATATCCAAATGTCATTATTGATGAAGTTGTAGTTTTTCCGTCAAGTACAGGTATTTTAGCAACCATACCTTGGATTGGAGTTCTTTGATATTTACCTCCAAATGGAAGTAATACTGTATTTGAACCTATAGTATTATCAAATTTTTCAACTAAACCTTTTTGAGAGCATACATTTAAGTCTTTTAATACGCTGTCAAATTTATCAGATATAGTTTCTCCTTCTACTTTTATTTTTCCAGTATTAAAGAATGTATTTTCTTCGTCTACTTTTGGAACATGTATATCAGTTTGTTGTTTCTTACCATTTGTATCAAGGAAAGCTCTGTTTAAATCAACGATAGCTTTTCCATTCCAGAACATTCTTAAATAGCCTGTGTCAGTTACTGTTGCAACATGAGTTGCTTGTAAGTTTTCAAGTCCTGCAAGTTCTATAAATCTGTCTTTATTTTCAGCATCTATAGCACAAGCCATACGTTCTTGTGATTCTGATATTGCAAGTTCAGTACCATCAAGTCCATCGTATTTTTTAGGTACTAAGTCTAGGTTTATATCTAAACTTTCTGCGATTTCACCTATCGCAACTGAAACTCCACCAGCACCGAAGTCGTTACATCTTTTTATCATTTGTGCAACTTCTTTATTTCTGAAGAATCTTTGGATTTTTCTTTCATTAGGTGCATCACCTTTTTGTACTTCTGCACCACAAGTTTCTATTGACTCTTCACTGTGTTCTTTTGATGAACCAGTAGCTCCTCCACAACCATCTCTACCAGTTTTTCCACCTAATAGTATGATTATATCGCCTTTTTCTGGTCTTTTTCTTATTACATTTTCTTTTGGAACTGCTGCTATAACTGCACCAATTTCCATTCTTTTCGCTACGAAGTCTTCATCATATACTTCTGTAACTTGACCTGTTGTTAAACCTATTTGGTTACCATAAGAACTATATCCGTTAGCTGCCTCTGTTGTTATTTTCTTTTGCATCAATTTACCGTGTAATGTATCTTCTAAGGAAGTTCTAGGGTCTGCACTACCAGTAACACGCATCGCTTGATAAACATAACTTCTTCCTGAAAGTGGATCTCTGATTGCCCCACCTAGACAAGTTGCAGCACCACCAAATGGTTCTATTTCTGTTGGATGGTTATGAGTTTCGTTTTTGAACATTAATAGATATTTTTCTATTTTTCCATCAACATTTACATCTATATTTACACTACAAGCATTGATTTCTTCACTTTCATCTAAATCTTCTAGTTTTCCTACTGCTTTAAGTTCTTTAACTGCTATAGTCGCTATATCCATTAGACACATATCTTTTTGTCTGTCTATATAGATAGTATTTCTAGCTTCTACATATTTTGAATAAGTTTCTTTTATTATTTCGTTGAATTTACCATCTTCTATTTCAACATCTTTTATTTGAGTCATAAATGTAGTGTGTCTACAGTGATCTGACCAATAAGTATCTAAAACTTTTATTTCTGTTATAGTTGGATTTCTTTTTTCTTGGTTTTGGAAGTATTCTTGAACATATTTTAAGTCGTCTATTGTCATAGCTAGACCTTGTTCTTTTAAGAATTTTTCTAATTCTTCCATGCTAAAATCTATAAACCCTTCTATTGTTGCAACTTCTGTTGGTATTTCAGTTTCTAGTTCTAGAGTTTCTGGTTTTTCAAGAGATGCTTCTCTACTATCAACTGGATTTATTACATAAGATTTTATTTTTGCAAATAATTCATCATCTATATCTCCAGTTAATATATATAATTTTGCGCTGTTTATATTAGGTCTTTGACCTTCATTTATTATTTGAACGCATTGTGCTGCCCAGTCTGCTCTTTGGTCATATTGTCCTGGTAAATATTCAACTGCAAATACTTTCGCATCTTTATCGTATTCAACACTTTCTTTATATACTATATCTAGGTTTGGTTCTGAGAATATTGTTTTTGATGCAGAATCACAAATTTCATCAGATAAACCTTCTATATCGTATCTATTTAATAATCTTAAATCATCTATGCAATCTATATGTAAACTGTCTTTTAAATCTTTCATTAAAGCTTTTGCTTCTAGATCGAACCCTTCTCTCTTTTCAACTAAAAGTCTTTTAACATTTGAACTCATATTATTCCTCCATTAAGAAATTTCTCATTTTCCTTTTTTATGTTTTATTGAAAATTTATTTCCATATGTCTGTTCTATAATGCATACCTTCAAAATTTATTTTCTTGATATTTTCATAAACTTTTTCGCCTGCTTCTTTAACATTTTTAGCCTTAGCAGTTATCCCGATAACTCTACCACCATTAGTAACTATTTTTCCATCTACTAATTTAGTTCCACTATGGAAAACTACTATATCATCATCTAAATCATCAAGTCCTGTTATAACTTTTCCCTTTTCATAACTTTCAGGGTATCCTCCAGATGTAAGCATTACACATATTGCTTGTTCATCACTATAAGTTATATCTATATCTTTTAATTTATTATCTATAACTGCAGATATTATTTTGTTTAAATCAGTTTCTAATCTAAATAAAACAGATTGAGTTTCTGGGTCCCCAAATCTTACGTTGTATTCAAGAACTTTAGGGCCATCTTCAGTTATCATTAATCCTACAAATAATATTCCTTTAAAGTCTAATCCATCTTCTTGGAATCCTTTTAAAGTTTTATCAAGTACATTTTCTTTTATATTTTTTGCTAATTCATCAGTATATATTTCACTTGGAGAGAATGTTCCCATTCCGCCAGTGTTAAGACCAGTTTCTCCATTATTTACTTTTTTATGGTCTTTTGCACTTACCATAGGAACTATTGTTTCGTGATCAACAAAAGCTAGTATAGATGTTTCTATTCCGTTTAGAAACTCTTCTATTACTATTTTTTCTCCAGCATCACCGAATTTTTTATCACTCATCATTTCTTTTAGAGTTTTTATAGCATCTTCTCTGTTTTCAGGTATTACAACTCCTTTACCAGCTGCCAAACCATCGGCTTTTATAACAACTGGATATCCAAAGTCATCTATGTCAGCTATTGCTTTATCTAGGTCAGTATATTCTTTATATTTAGCTGTTGGTAAACCATGTCTTATCATGAAATCTTTCGAAAATGCCTTGCTTCCTTCTAACTGAGCACATTTTTTATTTGGACCAAATACTTTTAATCCTTCAGCCTCAAAAACATCAGTTAGCCCCATTACTAGCGGAACTTCTGGTCCTACTACAGTTATATCTATTTCTTTTTCTTTTGCAAATTTAACTAATTCGGCTATATCTGAATCGCCTATATTTACACATTCTGCAACTTTAGCTATTCCAGGGTTTCCTGGTGCACAGTATATTTTTTCTACATCTTTTTCATTACTTAATTTCCAGCAGATAGCATGTTCTCTTCCGCCACCACCTACAACTAATATCTTCATATTTCCCCTCCTAGTTTATAAGTCTTACTCGCTTACTTTAACTTTTCTACCTTCTACAGATATCTTCCCTTCGCAAAATAATTTTACACATCTAGGAAGAATTGTATGCTCTACTTCTAAAACCCTTTTTGCCAATGTTTTAGCATCATCATCGTCCATAACTTTTACAGTATCTTGCATGATTATTGGACCAGCATCTGCTTCTTCATTTACAAAATGAACAGTTGCTCCAGAAACTTTTGCTCCATAATCTATTACTGCTTGATGAACTTTTTCTCCATAAAAACCATCACCACAGAATGATGGTATTAATGATGGATGAATATTCATCATTTTATTTTCAAATTCACTTACGAATTTTGGACTGATTATCTTGAGATAACCAGCCAAAACTACTAAGTCTACATTTTCTTCTTTTAATATTTTTATTACTTTATCTTCATTTTTTTCAAATACAGCTCTTATATTATGTTTTCTAGCTCTTTCAAGGCCAAAAGCATCTTCTTTATTAGAAATAACTACTTTTATATTACCTTTTATTTCGCCATTTTCACAATCATCGATAATAGCTTGTAAATTAGAACCTCCGCCAGAAACTAAAACACCTATATTTAGCATAATTCTACTCCTTCGTGAGTATCTACAACTTCACCAACTACATATGCTTTGTCTTTCATTAGTTCAGCATATTTTTCGTCTACATCTATTTCATCTGCTTCTCTATTATTTATATAATCAACTAAAGCAGGTGCATCTTCTTTGTTAACTATGAATACAAGTCCAATACCCATATTAAAACTTTTATGAAGTTCTCTTTTTTCTACTATATTAAATCCTTCTATCATTTTGAATATAGGTGGTTTTTCCCATGAATCTGTTTTGATATCAAGACCTAAACCATCAGGTATAACTCTTGTGATATTTTCGATAACACCACCACCAGTTATATGAGCTATAGCTTTTATGTCATGTTTTTCAAGTAAGTCTAAAACTAATTTCACGTATATTTTTGTTGGTGTTAATAAAGCATCTCCAACTGTCATTCCTAATTCTTCAACATATTGATTTAAATCATAGTTATAAGTATCCAAGAATATTTTTCTTATAAATGAGAAACCATTACTGTGGATACCACTTGAAGAAACTCCAACTAATACATCCCCAGCTTTAACATCTTTTCCTGATACTATTTTAGTTTTGTCAGCTATACCAACAGCAAATCCGGCTAGGTCATATTCTTCTTCAGAATACATTCCTGGCATTTCAGCAGTTTCCCCACCAATTAATGCACATCCAGACATTTTACATCCGTTGGCAACACCTGCAACTATTTGATCTATATGTTCAGGAACTAATTTCCCTATTGCTATATAGTCTAAAAATAATAATGGTTTTGCACCTTGGCATATTAAGTCGTTAACGCTCATTGCAACTAAATCTATACCGACTGTGTTATGTTTATCCATCATTTGAGCTAATTTTAATTTAGTACCAACACCATCTGTTGCTGCTAAAAGAACTGGCTCTTCCATTTTCATAAAATCTTTTAAACTATATAAACCACTGAAGTTCCCTAAATCACCTATAACATTTTTATCGTAAGTTTCTTTTATCTTCCCTTTTATCAAGCTTACAGCTCTATTTCCTTCATCTATATTTACACCTGATTGTTCATAAGTTAGCATCCTAAAGATTCCTCCTTGTCAATTTTCTTAACTGGATAATTTCCGTCGAAACAAGCTCTACAGAATTTAAATTCATTTCCTTCACCAACTGCGCTCATCATTCCATCTATATCTAAGAATTTTAATGTATCACATCCAATATATTCTCTTATTTCTTCTACATCTTTATGTGCAGCTATTAATTTAGAGCGGTTTGGGGTGTCTATGCCATAGTAGCAAGAATATTTAACTGGAGGAGATGTTATTCTTAAGTGTATTTCCTTAGCTCCAGCATCTTTTAATGATTTAACTAATTGTTTTGAAGTAGTTCCTCTAACTATTGAGTCATCTACAAGTACTATTGATTTTCCTTTTAATACTCTACTTAGAGGATTTAATTTTATTTTTACTCCAAGTTCTCTTTCTTTTTGAGTAGGCTTTATAAATGTTCTACCTACATATCTATTTTTAACTAATGCTTCTGTTAGTGGAAGTCCACTCGCATTTGCATATCCTATAGCTCCTGCCCATCCTGAGTCTGGAACTGGAACTACCATATCTGCTTTTACATCATCGCCTTGTGATAATATTTTTCCTGATTCAACTCTAAATTCATATGCATTTACTTTATCTATTGTTGCATCATTTCTAGCAAAATAAATATGTTCAAATATACAACTTTTTTTCATTGTTTTGCATTTATTGCTAAAGTTATATGATTTTAATTCTCCGTTCTTAACTACAACAATTTCTCCTGGTTCCAAGTCTCTTATAAATTCTCCACCAAGTATATCTATTTCACAGTTTTCAGAAGCAAATATGTATTCACCATCATCTCTTTTCCCAAGTAATAGAGGTCTAAATCCATGAGGGTCTCTAACAGCAACTAATTCTTCGTCAGTTAGTATAACTAATGAATACGCACCCTTTATTTGGTCCATTGTTAATTTTATTGCCTCTACAATATCTCCTGTATAATATCTAGCTAGCATATATAAAATAACTTCTGTATCACTTTTACTACTAAACATTATACCGTCTTCTTCTAGCATTTCTTTTAGGTAGTTAGCATTTACTAAATTTCCATTGTGAACTAAACCTAAATTTCTCTTTTTTAAAGAACCAACTAAAGGTTGGCAGTTGTACATATGACTTCCACCTGCTGTTGAGTATCTAACATGGGCTATGCCCATTGTCCCAGGCAGTTTTTGTAAATCATCTGCCTTAAATACATCACCTACTAAACCCATGTCCTTTTTGTAATTTATTTCTTTTCCATCGTGCACAGCCATACCACAGCTCTCTTGACCTCTATGTTGCATAGAGTATAAGCCATAATACAAGTCTTTCGATATGTTTTTATCAGAATAAATTCCTAATATACCACACATGCGATCAATTCCCCCCCTATAACTTAAATTATTTATTCATTCTAGAAAGAACTTCTTCATATCCCTGAACAAGATCTCCTAAATCTCTTCTAAATCTATCTTTATCTAATTTTTCATTAGTATTAACATCCCATAATCTACAAGTATCTGGTGATATTTCATCTGCTAATATTATATTTCCGTCTGCGTCTTTTCCGAATTCTAGTTTGAAGTCAACTAATTTTAGGTCCATTTTTAAGAAAAATTCCTTCATAATTTCATTGATTTTTAAAGTTTGTGCTCTGATATAATCTATTTCTTCTTGAGTTGCTAATTTTAATGCTACGGCATGGTCATCATTTATAAGTGGGTCTCCATATTCATCATTTTTATATGACATTTCAAATATTGGTTTGTCTAATACTATTCCTTCTTCTACTCCATATCTTTTGCAGAAAGAACCTGCTGTAATATTTCTGATTATAACTTCTAGTGGTAGGATTGTAACTTTTTTTACTAATTGTTCTCTATCTGATAAAGCTTTTATGAAATGAGTTTTGATTCCTGCTTTTTCTAATGTTTCAAACATTATTGTACAAATTTTATTATTTAAGATACCTTTTGATGCAATTGATGCTTTTTTTTCACCATTGAATGCTGTTGCATCGTCTTTGTAATAAACTACATATTCATTTTCATTTTCTGTACTGTAAACTTGTTTTGCTTTTCCTTCATATAATAACATTTTTGTTACCTCCCAAAATTTTCACAAATATTTATTTACTGTTTTATTACTAACATATCTCTGCTTTTTCTACATTATATTGTCTTATTTATTTTTATAATTATTGATTTATGCTTTTATCATCATCTAATACCTTTTGAGCCATTTCTTGTCTATATGTTTTTAAGTCTTCTTTTAATTTAGGATATTTTATACTCATTATTTGCATTGCCATTAATGCTGCATTTAACCCTGAATCTATAGTTACTGTAGCAACTGGTATTCCTTTTGGCATTTGAACCATTGATAATAATGAATCCATACCATCCATAGTAGATGATTTTATTGGCAACCCAACTACAGGTATTAATGTTGATGCTGCTATAACCCCTGATAAGTGTGCTGCTTTTCCTGCTGCTGCTATTATTACATCAACTTCTCCATCAATTGATTCTATAAAAGAAACTAATTCCTTTGGTGTTCTATGAGCTGATAAAATTCTTACTACTACTTCAACACCGTATTTTTCTAAAAAGTTTATACCTTCTTCAAGTTTAGGATAATCTGATTTAGATCCCATTACGATTGCAACTTTCATAAGTAATTTTCCTCCATTAATAATATATTTATATAAAACTTAATTTTGTATTAAATTTAAAATTCTTAACTAAATTTTATTTTTAACCTTTTATTTTCGTATTTTTATTCATTTTAACGAACTATACACTTGTATTCTATATTAATATTCATACTTTATCAATACATATTTTTAAAAAATGATTTTTTTATTTTGTTTCAGGTTTATTTTACCATTTAGTTTCAAGTTTATTTTACCATATAATTGTATCTTTTTTTAATTTAAAACTAAAAATGCTGTTGCATAAACCAATTTTTATACAACAGCATATATTTTATAAATCAAATCCCTTAAATACCTTTTTACTTTTTATTCGCAGTTCAAATATTATTTTAAAAATACAAATCTGCATATAAATATTAAACTTAACACTATTAATGAAATATTTATATCTTCTTTTTTATTTGTAACTAATTTTAATAGTGTATAAGATACTATACCGAATATTATTCCATCTGCAACACTATTTGTAAGTGGCATTAGAATAAATGTTAAGAATGCTGGTATAGCATTTGTGTAATCTTCAAAATCAATCTCTTTAAAACAGCTAGCCATCATAACCCCCACAATTATAAGTACCGCTCCTGTTGCTTGTGATGGTATTGCTATAAATAATGGCGCTAAGAATAGAGATAATACAAATAAAACCCCAACAGTAAATGCAGTAAGTCCTGTTTTTCCACCTTCGCTGATTCCTGCCGAACTTTCCATAAAACAAGTAACTGTTGATGTCCCAAGAACTGCCCCCACAGTAGTTCCTATCGCATCTGCCAACATGGCTTGTTTTGCTTTTGGTATTTTACCATTTTCATCAATTAGATTTCCTTTTGCTGCTACCCCAACCAAAAATCCTACTGAATCAAATAAATCCATAAATAAGAAAGTAAATACCACTATCACCATATCCAAACTAAATATTTTTTCAAGCGGAACGCTAAAGGCTTGCATAAAAGTTGGTGCTAGTGATGGAACATTAAGTGAAACTATTTTTGTTGGTAAAGTTACTATTCCTGTCAACATTCCTATTGCTGATGTTAATAATATTGATAGTAATAATGCTCCTCTTACATTTCTACAAACTAATATTCCTGCAATAACTAATCCTACCACACTTAATACTACAAGTGGATCGTGTAAACTAGATAATGCCAATGTCTCATTTGCAGTATTTATAATCCCTGCATTTGTCATTCCTACTGATGCTATAAATAGTCCAACACCTGCTGTAACAGCATTTTTAAGATCCTTTGGGATACAATTTATTATTTGTTCCCTTAAACTTGTAACCGTTAAAATTATAAATAACACACCCTCTATAAATACACCTAAAAGTGCCATTTGCCATGTATATCCCATCTGTAAAACGACCGTATATGCAAAGAATGCGTTAAGCCCCATTCCTGGTGCAAGTGCAATTGGATAATTTGATAAAAATGCCATAACGAAACATGATATTGTTGCTGATAATGCAGTTGCAACAAATACAGCCCCCGCATCCATTCCTGCCTCTGCCAGCATATTTGAATTTACCGCTAATATATATGCCATTGTCATAAATGTAGTAATACCAGCGATTATTTCTGTTTTCACATTTGTACCATGTTCACTTAATTTAAACACCTTTTCTAGTAAATTATTTTGGTTAGCTTTTTGTTGAGTAGCTTGCATAACTCTTCCCCCCATTTTATATATTTTCAAAGTTATAATAATGTTTTTTAGAAATGAATGTGTGCAAATAGATTTGCTTTCGAGGAGAGTTCAATAGATATTTACATACTACAAGGAATTTATTTTTGTAGAGTAAAATGCTTTTTGAAAATCTAATTAAAAAGGTGCCTACTTCAACTAAAGTAGACACCTCTAATATCTTATCCAAATCAAGTTTTTATTTTATACTTTTAAACTATGTTCTAAATTTAAAAATTCTATTTTATATTCTTAAAAAAGTATAGACTAATCCCTTGATTATCATGATATCTAGGTGGCGCTCTCGCGGAAGCTCTCCTAATTAACTAATATTAAGCAGGCTTCCTGGCTTACAGATCAACGCGTTACTTTCCTTCTCACATACAAATGGCATGCAATGGATTATTAAGTATTGCTCCCTAGAATACAGTGACCGGATCGCTTAGGATTCTAACCTAATTTCCTTTTATTCAAACTTCTGGCGAAATTTGACCACTTAATATCATAATAATATTCATTTCTATGGAGAAATAGTAGCACATTATGGAATTATTTGTCAACTTTTTTACGCATTTTTATTATATTTTTTCCTTTTATATCCATTATTTTATTGTTCTTGGTATATGATTTTATATATAATAAAAGTATATATAAAAACCCTCTAAATATATTAGAAAGGATGATAAACATATGAAAAACATGCATGATTTTTATTGCGGAACTATGTTTGATGCTTATGAGTTTTTTGGTGCTCATATTTGCAGCAAAAATGGTACTAAGGGAATTATTTTCAGGGTTTATGCTCCTAGCGCAAAAGAAGTCCAAATTATAAGTGACTTTAACAGTTGGGATGGATCTAATGGAAAAATGGAGCAAATAGAAGAAAGCGGCATTTTTACTTATTTTTCTGAAAACGCTGAATTAGGAATGTATTACAAATATCTAGTATTTGATCAAAATGACAATTGTACGGAAAAAACTGACCCATATGCATTTTTTATGGAGCTTAGACCTAAAAGTGCATCTAGAATAGTTGATTTAAATACATATAAATTTAACGACAATCAATGGATGTTAAATAGAAGCAAGAATTTTGATAAACCTTTAAACATATATGAACTTCACTTCGGTTCTTGGAAACAAAAGACTGATCAAGATGTTTTAAAATCTAGAGTTCTTAAACAAAATTCATCTATTGGTGGGGACAAAAGCATAAATGCAAGTCAACTTGGGCATGACTTAAATTTAGAAAACTGCATAAATACTGAATACGATTTAAACAAGCCTATTGATATAACCGAAAGATGGTTTAATTATATGGAAATAGCTCCACAACTTATAAAATATGTTAAGGAGAATAACTATACCCATATAGAGATACTTCCCCTTTGTGAACATCCATCTGACTGTTCTTGGGGATACCAAATAACTGGATTTTTCAGTCCAACTGCTAGATACGGTAAACCGGAAGATTTAATGGCATTTATCGATTTATGCCATAGGGAAAACATAGGTGTAATTATGGATTTTGTTCCTGTTCACTTTGCTCTCGATTCGTATTCGCTTTGCCGATTTGATGGTGAATCTCTATACGAATATCCAAGTCATGATATTGGTTATACTGAATGGGGTTCTCATAGTTTTAATTATTATCGTGGTGAAGTAAGAAGTTTTCTTCAATCTGTTGCAAACTTCTGGATTGAAAAATATCATATAGATGGTCTTCGTATGGACGCGATAAGCAATCTTATATATTGGAAAGGTGATTCAAATCGTGGTGTAAATGAAGGTGGTATTGAGTTTTTACAAATTATGAACAAGAATTTGCAAAAACTTCATAAAGACGTTATGTTAATTGCCGAAGATTCTTCAGATTACCCTAAAGTTACTGAACCTGTAGAAGAAGGTGGTCTTGGATTTGACTACAAATGGGACATGGGTTGGATGAATGATACACTTTCATATTTTGAAAAAGAACCTTGGCAAAGAAATGGACTATATCACAAAATAACATTTTCTATGATGTATTTTTACAATGAAAAATTTCTTCTTCCTTTCTCACATGATGAAGTTGTTCATGGTAAAAAAACTATCTTAGATAAAATGTGGGGGTCTTATGAAGATAAATTTAGCCAAGCGAAATTACTTTATACTTATATGTTCACACACCCTGGTAAAAAATTAAACTTTATGGGTAATGAACTTGGACATTTTAGAGAATGGGATGAAAAAAGAGAACTTGACTGGAATCTATTAGAATATCCTATGCATGATTCTTTTAAAAGATTTATCGACGACCTTAATGGTTTTTATCTAAATTCACCAGTTCTGTATAAAAACGAATATTCTCGCACAGGTCATAAATGGATACAAGCTGATGATACAGAAAAATGTGTCTATGTGTATGAAAGAATCTATGGTGATGAAAAAATTGTGATATTCTTAAATACTTACTGCGATAATTATGAAAATTATTCAGTTAAATTTGATGACTCTGTCCAACTTGAATTAATCTTAAATACTGATTGGCAAAAATACGGCGGTAAAAGCGAGGAAGTTCCTGAACTTATAGACTCTATCGATTTATATCACCAAGATGCTGGACATTTATATTCAAGAAACACTTATTCTCCACATGGCGATGTCAAATACACTACTTTAGAAAATCCAAAACATTTATCTAAAAAAGAAATGGCTGGAGCAGGCAAAAACTATCAAATATCAATTTCATTACCTGCATATTCTGCTAAGGTATATAAAGTTATCGGATAATATTTAGTGAAAAAAGGTTCACATAGTTTCTAAACTATTGAACCTTTTTATTTATGTATTAATTTAAATTATTATTTTGCTGGATGTTCTGGTATAACAGCATGGAAAGTTAAATCAGCATCGCTATCATTTATTAATGTATGAGTATGACCTTGTGGACAGTAATGACATAATCCAGCTTCTACTCTTTCTTCTTTTCCATCATATATTACTTTACCTTTACCAGATGTGAAAAATATTATTTCACTATTAGTTTCATGAGTATGTTCCCCTATTGATGCCCCTGGTTCTAATCTTCCAAAGATTATTTTATTATTTTCGTCTACATGCATTCTTGCATTCAATGCCTTTTCTCCACCTTTAAAATTTGCCAATGCTTTTTCTTCAATTTTATTAGTATCTAGTATCATTGTGTTATCCCCCTTATTTTTGATTCACATATATACTGTGTTCTACAAATATTATAATACAATATTTGTAAAAAACTTATTTATTTTTTAATTCTTATTTTCTAATAACTCCATAAGGATTTTCTAAATTCTATTTTTAACGCACATGTAACAATAATTAACATCATTTCCTATGTGCTATAAAAAAGTAGGTGTATACCATTTTATACACCTACTTTCCTGTTTTCATTCTAATTTATTTTATTTTTCGAACACTTTATTGACTCTATACAGTAAGCTATCGTCTGAACTAACCATATAATTGTAACCATTACTAGTGGCATAATTCCAAAATCAAAGAAATTATATCCTAACACACATACTATCCAAAGTATTAGGCATGTATTTGTAATAGATTTATATGCTTTAAAAGAACTTTTGTATACATTTAATTTTATTGCCTCATCACAGCTATCAAGCCATTTTTGACTAAATTTAAAATCATATACGCTACCATTTAAAAAAGGATTTATTTCTTTTTCTAGGTTAACAACTTTATTTTGGATTAATATAGTTGATACTACACATACTATGAATCCAACTAAAAATAAAATTACTTTTGTATATGAGTCTTCTGATAATAATGCCATTCCTGCTCCAAAGAAGAAGAATCCTAATATTAAATTCACTGATGTAAATAACAATACGTATGACAATTTTTCTTCTATATTATCTATCATTTCCTCTTGTTCATCTGATTGATTCCATAATTTTAAATTTTTTCTTGAGTTTTTATAAATAACAACACTCACTATTATTACTAGTATAGATAACACTAAACTCGCATAAGGAGTAATCATCATAAGTCTATTTACAAGAAATTCTGATAAGTTATCTCCTAGATTTTCTTGTAAATATTTAAATCCCCCTCCTATTACGGCTCCTATCATAGCTGATATAACCATCATAATAGCAAAACCTTTAAAAGCTTTCTTATCCTCTTTTTTAATTTCCTCTACACGATTACTACTCATTTTCCTCACCCTCCTCATAACTGAAAATTTCCTCTACACTTACATTTAAAACCTTCGCTATCTTTAACGCTAAGGTAACTGATGGAGAATAATCTCCACGTTCAATTTGACTAATTGTTTGTCTCGATACACCGACTAAATTTCCCATTTCTGTCTGATTAACTTTTATCTTTGCTCTATATTCTTTTAAACGATTATATAACGGCATATAACTCCCTCCTGACTATTTTCTTTGTCATTATGACAATTATTCTTGTCATAATTAATTATATGGTGTGACAAGTATAGTTGTCAACCTTTGTTTAATATTTTTTACAAAAAAATAAGTAGCCTATTATAGGCTACTCTTTTAAATCTATTTTTTAAATTTATTTAGAATTCCTCTTAAAAATTCTATTTTTTCATCAATATCCTTTTTATTACAGTTCATAACTGCCATTTGACCACCTATAAAAAATTTCGTAAATAAATCAGCATCATCTATTTCAAATTCATCTTTATCTATCCTATGTTGAATATATTTTTTCATAGATTTCTCCATTTCTTTCCCCATATAAAATTCAAGTCGCTTATTGAAAATTTCATTACCTGACTTATCAAAGAATTGTTTATACTTATAGTTTTCTTCCCCTTGTTTTATAACTTTCTCTAATTTAGTTGTTATTTCATCTAAAGATAAATCTGTTCTGTTAAACAGTATTACAAATGGTTCGCTACATTCTCTCGCATATTGAGTTACAGCAGTTTCGTATAATTCATGCTTATTTTTAAAATAGTGATAGCACAAACCAGGTACCACATCAGCTGCCTTTGCTATATCTTTCATAGTTGTTGTCTCGTAGCCCTTTTCCGCAAAAACTTGCATAGCTACATCTATAATCTCTTGTTTTCTTATTTCTGGATCTTTTGATACCCTCATTTTGCCCCCTAAATTACCTTATTTAATTTCTCACAATATGATAGTAGTACTTTGTTGAATAAGTGTCAATCAAATTTATTCATAATTTTTCCATTTAGGTGTATTTTTAATTTAAAAAGGACTCTATACATTGAAATATAGAATCCATTTTTATTTTTATATTATATTTTATAAATTTCTCATTCTTTCTAGTTGAGTAAATACACTCTTCATATCATTTCTTATTATCTGTTGTTGAATTCCAAACATTTTTCTATAAAACTTAGTATTTTCTTCATTTGGAGTATAGACTCTTTTTACTTTTACAACATCTAAAAGTGCCTTTTTTAAGTCATCTATATCACCAACTGCATAGGCTGCTAGTATTGCATCGGAAAGCACAGCTCCTTCAACATTTTGCAGTGTGACTACTTCGCTTCCAAGCATGTCGGCCTTGATTTGATTCCATAAACTGCTCTTACTTCCGCCTTCTGTAACGATTATTTTATCTAAATTACAGCCTGCTGCTCTATACATATCAGCTACATAAATATAATCGTAACCTATTGCCTCAAGTACAGCACGCCACATTATTCCTTGATCAGTATTAGTTGTTAAATTTAAAAATGCACCACTTGCATTTTCAATTCCAACAGAACCTCCTTGCAAATATGGAAGGAATAAAACTCCATCGCAACCAGGTTTAACTTTTTGTGCCCTTTCTTGCAATTCATCGTAGTATTTTGAGTCATCTACTTTGTCGCAAACATTATCTCTAAACCATCTTAGTGATAAGCCTCCTGTTCTTATATAACCCCAGTAAAAATAAGTATCTGGAAGTGTTCCGCTACAGAAAATCAAACCAGAATCCTTTGTGCTTAATTTTTCATTTATTCCATCAGTTGTAACAGTGAACATCGCACAAGTCCCTGCAACATCAGAAGCCATATTTGGTTCCATTATTCCACAAGCGATATTTGATTGCATTGTGTCACCTGCCCCTGCTACAATCGGAATTCCAGATGGTATACCTAGTTTTTCTGCCATTTCATCGCATAATTTTCCTACTATATCCCATGGTTTAACGATTTTAGGTAGCATATTCATCGGTATTTCTAAAAGTTCCATTTGTCTTTCTGACCATTTTTTATTTATTACATCATAGCCAAGCGCCCAACCAGAAATAGTTGCCCAATCTATAAATGCATCATCAGCCTTTAACCCTGCTAATTTTGCCAAAACATATGGACCGTTATTCAAAAGTTTTGCACCATTTGCTTTAAATCCCTCTACATTTTTTAAAAACCAGCGCGCAAATAAGGGTGGATAAAATGAGTCGACATATGCATTTCCACTCTCGCTTGCCCAAATATCTTCCACATTTTCATTAAGCCATTTCGCGTCTTCTTTTGTTCTCGAATCTAGATAATTTATGTATGGAGTTATGGGATTCAAATCCTTATCCACCCCTACAATTCCACAAATAACACCATCTCCGCAAATAGCCCTTATATCATTAGGATTTATGCCACTAGTTTTAATACAATATTTTATCCCCTCAATTACTCCATTTAAGTAATCATCTACATCTATTTCAAGCCATTCTGGTTTTGGACACTTTAGATTAGTTGCTATTTGTGTTTTTGCCATACAAACCATATCATCTCTATATAGTGCTGTTTTAGCACTTTGTGTGCCACAATCAAATCCAATATAATACTTTGCCATTTATTATGCCTCCAAATTTCTTATATCTCCGGATTAAAAATTAAAAAAGCTCGAAGAAAAAATCTCCGAGCTCAATATTACCTAAATTCTTAAACATTCTTCTCTCATCCAGACTATACTGTCGGCTTTGGAATTTCACCAAATCAACTATTTTCATAGCTCGCGGGCTTTACCGCCGGTAGGGAATTTCACCCTGCCCCGAAGACATATATTCTATTCTAATTTGATAGTAGTCCTTTTGTAAAAATATGTCAACAAAAATTTTAAACATGGGAAAAGGGAGGTATAAATTATTTATCCTCCCTTGATATGGCTTACATCTCTCTTAAGTTTTATATTTTGAACATTTTTATTTATTAAGCTTGTGCTATTTTTTTACCGTATTCTTTACAAGCATCGCATGCTTCTCCTTCTGGAGTTTCATTAACTGTTAATCCTTCTTCTGATATTAAAACTGCTCCAGCATCTTTTGCATCAGATTCCCAATCTCTCATCCAGTCACATTCACCCCATCCATAAGATCCGAATAATGCTACTTTTTTACCATTTAATTTTGGTTTTATTGATGAATACATTGGTTCAAATTCTGAATCCTCTAATTCTTCATCTCCCATTGATGGGCAACCTAATACTATTTTTTCATAATTATCTACATCATCTATTCCAAAGCAATCACTTGTAGCTACTTCAACTTCAGCGCCTGCTTCTTTTATTCCGTCAGCTATTAAATTAGCCATTGCTTCTGTGTTTCCTGTTCCACTCCAATATACTACTGCTATTTTACTCATTTCTAACCTCCACCTTTCTTGGATAACAACTTGTGATTTTTATTATTTATTGTTAATTATTTATAATTGATACTAATTATCATTATCTTAATTTAAATTATAGTAACTCTTTTCTAATATGTCAATTATTTTTTTATAATTTATTTTTAAAATAAAATAAGTCCGAGAAATTATAAAATAACTCGGACTCGTTTTAATTTTTTATTTTATTATCCCAATATTGCAGCGCCAATTATACCGGCATCATTGCCTAATGTCGCTATTACAATATCTGCAAATTCCTCTTCTTTATAAACAAGATGGCCTCTTACCATTTCTTTTAATCCATCTAAAATTATATCTTCTGATTTGGATACTCCTCCTCCGATAGCTATAATCCCTGGATCTATTGTGTTTACTATGTTTGCAATTCCTTTTGCAAGGTAATCTTTAAATCTAGCTATAACCTTTTTTGCAACTTCATCATCTTGATTATATGCATCAAATATCATTTTCGCATTTATATCAGATATATTTTGTTTACATATATCTAATATTATACTTTCTTCTCCTTCTGATAAAAGTTTTTGTGCATATTTTATTATTGCAGTTGCTGAACAGTAAGTTTCAAAACATCCTGTATTTCCGCAATTACATTTATACCATCCATCACCAATCATCATATGTCCAATTTCAGAACCTACACCATGTGCGCCGCTAAATGGTTTCCCATGTATTATAATTGCTCCACCTACACCAGTTCCAAGAGTTATCATAACTGATGTATCGTGTTCTTTTGTACTTCCAAATCTACTTTCTGCTAACCCTGCAACTGTTGCATCATTTTCAGCAAATATATCTGTACCTGGAAAAGTCTCTTTTAATTTTTGTATAAAGTCAACTTTTTTCCAATTTAAATTTACACAGTTAGCTTTTCCATATCTATCAATATATCCTGGAATTCCAAATCCGATAGATTTAATTTGATTTTTTTCTATATTATTTTGAGCTATTATATCTTCAATTACATCATGAATATCAGAAATAATTTTATCAAATCCACCTGTAACATCTGTCACACAATTTCCTCTATAAAGGATATTTCCAATCTCGTCTACAACGCCTATTTTTATTCCTGTTCCTCCAACATCTACGCCTATACTATACATACTCTTCCCCTTCTGTTGTTTATTTTTAATTTATAAATTTACTACATTCATTAATTATTTTAATTCATTTTTAATCCTGATACTATAATTTTATACTCTTTTAATTTCAACTGTATTTGAATTTAATGTAGTTGCCTCACCTATATCCGATAATCTATCGTCATGCAGAGCATTTACCAACTTTCCATTTATGGCAAAATCTTTATTATACACACCTTCTGCTATTACTGTATTTTGGGCTACTGTATCTGTAACCTCTGCTATAAAACCAACTTCACCTAAGTTATTAAAGCAAACGACTTCATCACCATTTTTTATATCTCGTTTTGATGCATCTTTGCTGTTGATTTTTACTTTTATTTTTCCCCTTTTCTCAACAACTTTATTTTTTTCTAAGAATATAGAGTTTAGAGTTTCACAGCTTGGAACTGCTACTAAATTAAGCGGATAATTTTGACCTATATTCTCTGTATATCGAGGAATTCTTTCTTGCATTTCATCATTTATAATTTGTATTTTTCCACTTTTTGTTTTTATATCCATATGGTTTTCAAATGGTGTTGAAATTGCTCCCCCATTTTTCAATATATACTTTTGTTCTTGTGTCAAGTTTTCCACGTCTTCTAGCGATTTTTCTATTAACTCATTAAAAATCTCTCTTTCTGTCTTTTTAAAATATTCGTCATCATATCCCATATATTTTGCAAGCAATCTGAACATGTCCCAATTGCTTTTACATTCTTTTGGAGGTTCTATAACTTTATTTGCAGTCGCCAAAGTGCAATATCCGTAAGAAGTGTATACATCATCTTGTTCAACAGAAAAAGTAGCTGGAAGCACTATATCTGCATATTTTGCTGTATCCGTCATAAACCTTTCATGCACTACTGTAAATAAGTCATCTCTCATAAGTCCTTTTATCATCTTATTTTGATTGCTTATAGAACCTATTGGATTTGATGCATACACAAATAAACTCTTTATAGGTTGATTTTCGTCTACTAATGCTGATGAAACTTGATTTATATTTATAACCCTAGCTTTGTTTGTTCTAAAATCTGGTCTAGCAATTATATCTTTTCTAATATAAGATAGCGAAGTTGGTGAAACTCCACATAATCCTCCACCTGGATATTTTATTGATCCTGTAAAAATCGATAATATTGTTATAAGTCTTACTGTCATTCCTCCATTTGTATATCTAGAATTTCCGCTTCCAAGAATTATTGCAGGCACTTTTACACTTGCATACTCTCTTGCTAATTTTACGATTACATCTTTAGGAATTCCTGTGATTTCTTCTGCCCATTTTGGAGTATATTGTTTTAAAGTTTTTTTGAATTCTTGGTATCCTATTGATTTTTCTAATAAAAATTCCTCATCTTGAAGATTCTCTTCGACCATAACATTCATCATTGCAAGTGCTAATGCTCCATCAGTTCCTGGCTTTATTAAAATAACTTCGTCACAGTATTTTTCCATCGGTTTTGAGTAAGTCTCTATAAGAACTACTTTCTTCCCTTCTTTTCTTGCTTTTATAAGAGTTGGTAGTGCTTGAATCCTTGTAGCCTTCATATTGCTTCCCCAAACAATATAATAATCGCTATTTTCTAATTCTCTCGGATCTAATGCTCCGGTAGAACCCATTACAGAATTATATCCTGCACCTTTTGCCGATGAACATAGAGTTTTTACCAAAGAACATGCACCCATCTTGTTAAACAATGCATCTCCACAATTACGATGGATAACACTCATTACTCCAGAATAATAAACTGGTAAAATCGCACTCGGACCATCTTCTTTTATAATTTTTTTCCACTTATCTGTTATTTCCTGTGCTGCTTCTTCCCATGTTATTTTTTCAAATTTTCCTTCTCCCTTTTTGCCAATTCTTTTTAATGGAGTTAAAATTCTATCCTTAGAATAAACAGACTCTTCATAGTTTCTCATCTTTCTGCATATTAACCCCTGTGTTGCTGGGTGATTTTCGTCCCCTTTAACTTTTAATATCTTTTTTCCATCTGTTTCTATAACTAATCCACATGAAGTAGGACAGTCATATGGACATATACTCTTCTTTATTTTCATTGTAAATACTCCTTTATATTATTCCTATATTTATAATAATTTTTTAATTAATTCCATACTTAGGCTTTATATATTTTATCATATTTTTTCAATGACATATATCACATACAAGATGATATAAACAAAAAAATCCCTTATCTTAGCTCAAGAAAAGAGATTTTAATTTATATATTTAAAATAAATTTATTTATTTCATAAAGTTTAATATTTCTTTAATTGTTTCATTCCATTGTTTTTCACTAGAGATTTTTGCTGAATTATCTCCCAATTGTTCTCCATAGTTTCCGAATTGAGCGTGATTTCCTCCATCTATCACAATTTCAGAAAGATTATTTGCATTTTTAATAGAATCAGAATATTTTTCTCTATTTAAAACACCATCTTCACTTCCGTAAATTGATAAAACAGGAATATCCAGTTCTTTTGTTGGATATGCTGCTAATAAAACAACACCTTTTAATTTATCTTGATAATTTGCTGCATATGAAGCCGCCATAGCACCACCTAGTGAATGTCCTCCAATATACCAATTTTGTATATTTGTAAACTCATTAATAACACCGTCAGCTGCACTAGAATCAAGCACTGCTAAGTTAAATGGCATTTTTACAAGTACGACACAGATTCCTTTTTCTGCAAGACCTGCTAATATAGGTTCATATGCCTTCGCTTCTACTTTTCCTCCAGGATAAAATATTAATCCCGTTTTGCTATTAGTGTCTCCATACACTGTATAATTATCTTGTTGCTCTACTTTTATATTTGAAACTTCGTAATCTTTTGCATGATAGTAATCTGATGCATAGATATAAAATCCACCTATACATATTAGTATTACTACGAATAAACCGATTATAACTTTCTTGAAATACGATTTTTTCGCCGTCATATATTCCTCCCATAATTTTTATAGCTTTTCATAACATTTTACCATGAATATAAGTTATTTCGGTTATTTAATTGTCTATCCAATAAACTTGAATAATTTTGCCATCTATATAGGTAAATTCCTTTTCAAGCTTTCCTCCACATTTCACAATTATTTTTCTTGAGCCTTCATTTTCTTTATAACATGCAAGCATAACATTATTTATATTTATTGTCTTTGCATATTCAAGAGCCTGCTTTAAAATTTCCGTTCCATAACCTTTTTTTCGTTCCGATGGTCTAACACTATATCCAATATGTCCCCCACAAATTGATAAAAAATAATTTAGACGATGACGTATATCTACCATTCCGACTATTCTATTATCAGAAGTTCTGACTACAAAAAATGTAGTCGCATCAACCCAATCTTTTGCTACTGTATCTGGATTTGAACTTTTCTCTAAGTGCTCTAACCATTCTTCATAAGTTAAATTATCTAAAAGTGCACTTCCATTAATGATTTTTTCTCCCTTCTCAAAATGTTCCTGTCTATAATCTAATGCTTGCTCTTTTAAATCGATTGTTGGTTTTACTAATATTAAATTATCCATGATATCCCTCCCAATAGCGTTGTTTAACCTTTTATTATTTATTAATTAAATTAAAAATATTTTTATTCCTATTATATATTAATTAATAAACTTTTTATTTGAATATATACTGTTTTTTAATTATTTTTAGATACAACAAAAGAATCTACTTAGGTTCATACAATTAAGTACGAAATTAAGTAGATTCTCTAAAATGTAAAACAATTACCGTCGGTCACAATTGATAGACTGCGCCCGACCTTACCTGTCTTTTGGTCCATCCTCGCTTATGCCTTCTGGTGGAGCATCCGTAGTATGGATGCTTTGGTTACTACGTGTTTTCATCACTGTTCGCCTCCTGCATCTGTATTTGCTTTACACTAATATTATGTCCTGTGATATTTTTTATATACTAAAATTTATATGTTTATTTTTTCCAATTTTAAATTAATCCAAATTAACTATTTCGTATTCTCTGCTACCAAGTCCTACCATAGCATGGCCTTTAAAGTGAGATAACATTAACATAGAGTCATAATTTTTTATATGAGCCCCAACATAATTTTCTTTTAGGTGTTTTCCGCCTTCAACTTTTAATGCTATTTCTCCTTCTTCATCCATTATGTCACAAGGTGCAATATCCGAAAAACCATGGTCTTTTATTGTTTGCCAATGTGCTTCTGTTGTATTTCTTGTTCCTGGATAAGCAGTATTACATTCTACTATTGTTCCGTTTAATTTATTTACTAAATCTTTTATTAAATTTGAATCTAAGAAATTATGTCCACCTGATTCTCCAGTTGATATTTTAACTGCTACCTTACCTTTTAATTCAGTATTTAATGCTTCATATATTTTTATTAATGCTTCTGGTGTGATATCTTTAGTGAAATAAACTTTTGATTTTGACACGAGTACCCCTCCTCATTTTACATATATTTTTGTTAGACTTATAAGAATTAAATTTGTTAGATTTATAAAAACGAATTAGTTTACTTTTAATTCTAATAAAATTTTACTCCTTTGAGTTAACTCCAAGTCAATAAGTTTATTAATAATTTTTATTATATTATTTCCACGGACGGACATTTTCTATCCATCCTTGTTCAATCCACTAATCTCTATCTTTCGGATTCCAAGCTGCATCTGGTGATGATTGCATTTTTCTAAACATATAAAACATTATTTTTCCTTTTAAACTAGCATGAGGATTTTGTGCTCTTCTTTTTACTTTTGATGCTATTTTTTCTGCCTTTTGTTTTAACTCAGCTTCTTTCTTAGATGATATTGTTGAAATATTTAAAGCATTGCTTATTAAAGGAAATTTATATACTTTGGGTACTCCCATCCATTTAAGCTGTTTTGCCATTGATTTTACAGTGTTACTTGGAGGTGCACCGGCTGATGAACTTATTGTAAGTCCGACTTTTTTGAACATATTTGCATGAGGTCTGTGAGTAATCCATCTATATGCAAAATGATCCATCAGATTTTTCATATTTCCGCTCATTTCCATAACATAATTCGGACTATCTAGTATAATTATTTCCGATTCTTCCATAGATTTTATTATCGGTTGCACCTTGTCTGCACCAGGACAGAATTCTTCTCCCTTCATAAAACAAGTATTGCATCCAACACAAAACCCCGGCCCGTCTTTTGGCAAGAAAAATTCGTTTATTTCATCATCATCTTCTGCTAAAAACTCTAATACTGTACTTGTCATTTTATAAGTTATCCCTTTATGTCCCTGACCATGTATTACTGTAATTTTCAATTTAATCCCCCCAATTAACTATTAATTCGATATCTTATTTAATACTATATTTATATAATATATTAATTTGTAAATTTAATCTTGGATAAATATATAATTTAAGGAGTATGACAAAATAGAATAAAAACTATTTTGCTATACTCCCTTTCCTGTTATATATTCATTAATTCTCTCTTTATCTCTTCAAATTTCTCATCATCAACCCACAATGTCTTTTTCATTCTCTCATCATCAATTCTCACAATTTCAATTTCATCTGGGTTTATTCTTTTTATTATATCTTTTATCTTTTGAAACGATTCTTCATCGTCATTATATTTTTTAATTATTGTAATTTCAAATATAAATTTTCCGTTGTACTGTTTATTAAATGAAACCATATTTTCTATATAGTCTTCCAATGTATACCCTTCAATTGGTCTTTGTAATTTTTTAAAATCTTCTTCTGTTATAGCTTTTATTTCCCCTATAATTTCATCACATTTATTTGCGATATTTATATACTCATCTTTTGAAAGTATATACCCATTAGAGAGAAGTCTTACTTTTAATCCTTTAGGTTTTATAAAGTCTATAATTTGGCTGACTTTATCATTTACTAAAGCATCTCCCTTTGAATTTATAAATACTAAATCTGGTTGTGTTTTTTCTATTATACTATCTAATTCCGAAATAGATGAACTATAATCTTCAACATAAATATCCTTATAACTAAAATTACTTTTCATCTTAAAACCTCCTATTAATACAAAAAAAGCCTAGGAAATATCGTTAAATATCTCCTAGGCTTTTATCTTTCCGTGTCCACAAATATACTTGTGTGTTTTCTCTCGAACCAGCTAGTACAAACTACAGGAACCATAGAAAACCATAAAATTATTATTTTTAATTCTGAAATCTAAAGCTAATTTTATCACAATTATATTTGTCTATCAAGTAATTAATATATTAACTTGCTTGTTTCATTTTATTATTTTTAGCTGTCTTTTTATTTTTCTTAATTGCCGAATCAACATAATAAGTTCCGATAGCAAATACTCCCATCATACTTCCATATACATTGATTAATTGTAGGAAAGATAAACTTTCTTTTTTGTAATGTCCTCCACCTTCTGGTGCCTCAATATCTTGTGGAACTATATGCTGTGCTGCATATGAAAGTGTGTTATTCACTTTTGTAAAATATCCTTGAGTATGTAAATTATAAGTTCCTAAAACTAAAATTGCAACAACTACTATTCTTGCTATTATTATTGACATTGTTCCAGAATTTTTTATGTTGAACATTTTTTTGAAAAAATTACTTACAAAGTTCCAGTAAAGTCCTAAATGAAGTCCTATAAGAGCTATTGATAAATATGAAGCTCCTATATGAAGCATCTTCCAGAACATCACTCTATCGTAATTTGTAGCTTTCATTATACATATACCACTTACTAATATAGCGCAAACTGTTACTAATAAACAAAAACTGATTATATACGAAATTCTTGTTCTTGTTTTTAAATTTTTATCAAATATTCTTTTTGTTATATTAACTACCCATTTTCTATTTACTATAATATGTACTAATATAAGTGCTCCAAATATAATTCCACCTATAACATGGAATTTAAATCCTAATAATCCTATATTAAAAAATGTAACAAATAATGCTATCATCGCTATATCTACTGCTATTTTAAAAATATTTTTCTTATTCATCATCTTCCTCCTATTAAAATACTTTTTATCTCCTTTATTAAGTTCTGATATTGATTTTCATTAACATTATTTATTATATATGGTATTTGCTATTTTAAATTTAAATATATTTGGTTTTTTTTACACTATATTTGGTTGATTTTTAATATATTTAAGTTATTATAAATAAAAACACCCCAATTATTAGATTTCACTCCGATAATTGAGGTGTTTTTTATTTAGATTCCTCTAAAACTTTTTATATTAAAAATTCTATAATCCTAAGTCATTAACCCAAGATGATAATTGATCTTTACTTACTCCGCTATTAAAGACTTTTCCTTCTTTTATAACTGTTGTATCAGAAACACTTCCTTTAAGTTCTGCTACAGTATTTCCAAACCCGCTACCACCAGATGTTGCAAATAAAACTATAGTTTTTCCTGAAAAATCATAGCTTTCTAGGAAAGTATTTATTATTGTTGGCGCAACATACCACCAAATTGGAAAACCAATATATACAACATCATAATCTGCCATGTTATTGCATTTTTCTGCTATAGCTGGTCTGAAACTTTTATCATTCATTTCTATACTGCTACGACTTTTTTTATCCATCCAATTTAAATCAGCTTCTGTATATGCTACTTCTGGTTTAATTTCAAATAAGTCAGCCCCTGCTGCTTCTGCAAGTTTTTCTGCAACTTTCTTTGTTACACCACTTGCTGAAAAATATGTTACTAATGATTTATTTGCCATTTCTATTCCCCCTATTTATTTAAAATCTAATATAATATTACTCCTTTAAGTTAACTCCAAGTCAATATTTTTTTTGTTTTTGTTTTATTTCTAATAATTAAACGTTTATATATAGTTACATCGGTTGACTTTTTATATATAAATGATATATTATTTATTGATAGTAATTATCATTAATTAGTGATAATATATTATTTTTTTGCAACACATTGATTATTAAAAATAGACAACTTTGAGGAGAGACATAATGAATCTTATAACTTCAACATTAAACGATTTTTATCATTGCTGTAAAATACCTGTTAAAGCAATTTCTTATGAGCTAAATGAAATATATAAAATTGGATATAATGAGGAATTAGAAACATATTTTCCTATAAAAGATATTTATACATTAGTTCATAGTGGAGAGGAATACTTAAATCATAGTATAAAAGTTTCAGAAGATATTTGCTATAAAATTGTAAATATTTCAAAACCAAATAAATATAGAGGTTTTTTTGTACTTGGTCCTATTTCTACTTGTAGTTCAAGAAAAACAAATGACTCTATAACTTATATCCCTTTACATTGTTTTGATTATTGTGCTCAAATACTTTTAAGTATTGCAACTGATAAGTTTAATAAGACTATGTCTACTAAAAGTTTCAATCCTCATATAAAAAAAGCTATCGAATATGTACATAAACACTATGATAAAAGTATAAATATTACAGATTTATGTGAGCATTTAAATTTAAATAAAAGCTATTTTTGTAGTACTTTCAAAACTACAACTGGTCATACATTTTGTCATTTTCTAAATCATTTTAGGATTGAAAAAAGCAAAAAATTGCTCTTGGAAACAAATTTAAATATGCTTGATATTGCACTGTCTGTTGGATTTAATAACCAAAATTATTATTGCACAATGTTTAAAAAATTTACTGGCAAAACCCCTCTGCAGTATAGAGTTTGCAATAAACATTCGTAACGTTTAAAAAAATAACCCCACACAAGGTATATTCTTGCATGAGGTTATTTTCTAAAATGTTTTTGATGTATATTTATTTTAATTGATCTTTTGTATAATAATTTGCATCTTTAAATGCAGTATTTATATCAGTTATCCCTCTAATATTTCTGCTGCTTTCTTAAGTTCTTCCCTTATATATTACTTTTTCCCTTTACCTGTCATTTCAGCGACTTCCATTTTTAATATATATGTTTTGTCTGTATTTTTATCTATACATTTCATTCCAACTTCCATATATTCTGGTGACAATTTTTTTATAAGTGCTTCTAACCCTTTTTTCTTTTCCTCAATATCTTCAACTATTGAAATTTTTCCAAATAGAATAGCTGATTTATATTTAGTAGATAATATTTCTGGTTGTAAACATACATCATCTACTACTGTAAAACAAGCATTACTATTATTTATTATGTTTATAATTTTATATCCATTTGCTTTTGCACAATGAAAGTAAATAACGCCCTCTACATATGCAAAATTCAGTGGAACGCCATAAGGTGCATTATCTTTTCCCACTGTTGAAAGAATCCCATATTCTGATCTGTTTAAAATATCAATAGTTTCTCCTTGATTTAACATACGATCTTTTCTTAGCATTTCCATCTAAAAATCCCCTTTATTCTTTATTTTTCTGAGGTAATTATATCACTAATCTAACCAAAATAATATATAGTAATATAAGTTTTCTTAATGTGTTTTTATCCTATTATGACATAACTGTAATCAAAACGTTACCTAAATGTAATTTTTTTGTATGATTTATAAAGTATAATATATTTTAATAAACTATTTAAAAAATCATCATTTAATCAAATATTTTAAGGGAGGAAAATTATATGAATAAAAATATAACTATGCTCATTATTTCATTCTTAATAGTGGCAGTTATTGGGGTAATGCAACAAAGTACTAGTTATGAGCAATCTAATTTCGGAGATACAGTTGTTTTTTATCCACAACATGAAGATGATGAAACTCTTTGGGCTGGTAGTGCTATTCTCGAGGCCATAAAGGAAAGAGGGGCTGACAATGTATATGTTGTTTTAGTATCTTATGGTACAGGGATAAAAGTTTTTAAGGATGAGAAATATAGTAATTTGAGCAATCAGGAAAAATATGAATATAGAGAACGTGAATTCTTAGATGCCGTTAAAGAATTAGGAGTTAAAAAGGAAAACATTATTTTATTACCTAGAATAAATAATTCAGAAGTAACTAGTTTTAATCTTATGGAAAAAACAGCACTAGATTTTGAAAGAAAATTTGATAATGTTACACATGTAGCTCACACATATAAATACGACTGGCATCTTCAACATCTAAAAAATGGTTCTACTATTCAATCTCTATACAACAGTGGAAAAATAAAACATGCACTTTATTTTATAAAACCTAGATATGAAAAAGATTTACCTATTTCTGAAAAAATTATCTATAAATCTGAAACAACTATGGAAAAACAAAGAATTAAAAAGGCATGTATGGCATATAAAATCATTGATGAAAAATCAAAACGCGAAGGAATTGGATATAAATCAGACCATAAGTCATTTGAAGATTTAATGATAAAAAATCGTTCAATCCTTCATACACCAAATGTTTAAAAATGTTCTTATATTGGTATAATAAATTAAAAACACCCTTGTGCAGTTCTAAACTCCGTACAAGGGTGTTTTTTAGCAATATTGATACCCTGGTCGAATACTGCTTTTTAGTTCATGTAATTTTCCATCAAATAAACAATTTATACCGTCTATATTTGTATAATCAGCTGGACGCATTAAACTTGGATGTTTTGGAAGTTCAATTGCATTGCTTTTTTCTAAGACCTCGCTTACAAATTCCGAACAAAAGTAACGTCGCTTTCTATCATATGCAATATTCATCCTACATAAAATAAGTCCTAAAACATTATATCTATAACAATCTGCATTTTCCATCATATCATCAACATGACTTCTCGCCTTTTCATATGTTTCCTCATTAACTTTTAACTCATATAAAGCACATGGAATATGATTGCATTTCTCATAAAATCCGCTATATAAAGCCTCATGTCTTATTCCAGCAGGCAATGGAGTTCTTTTGTATTTCCTCGCAAAACTATATAATGGTTCCAAAGTTTCTTCAAATGATATAGAAATATGCGTATACTTGTCTGATGTCGCTAACCCAATTGTCTTAGACACATAGGTATCTGATTTTGTCAGTAGTAAATAAATTGATTTCATCTACTCTTTCCTCCTGTAGTATATTGTATACTCCCACTATCAAAATACATTTACTATACTTTTTTAAGATAATCATACTTTTCAATTCTACAAAATAACAATTATAAAATCAAGATTTTTTTACCCCTTAGAACTATACCCAGTATAAGCCCTCAACCTGTTTTTATACAAAATTACCCTATCTTATAACTTGCGTTATTTTGAAAGTCAGCTTTTTATATCTAAATAATTTCTTTTTCTATAACACATTCGTTTTTTATTTTTCCAACTAAAAATTGAAGTGCATCTACAACATGTGGGCGAATGTCGCCACCTATTAGAACATACATTATATCATCACCAATATCTAATATTCCTTCATTAAGCCATGTTTTAATATAGTATATACCTTCTAGTTTATATGCTTCAGCTACTGCATCAGCTACTTTTTGTTCATCATAAGAAAATTCCATTTTCTTAATATTTGCTACATCTTCCCCAAGTCTTACTTTTGCCTTTGCAGTTTCACGAACAACACCGTTATGTACTAAAAACATGCCGACCTTTGCTGCTACTGGATCTGCCTTTGCTTCTTTTAACCATGCATCCATAGATGGAGACTGTTTTTTCATAATTTTATCAAAAGCTGGTTTTAGACTGTTGTAATGTAAAAATCCTATTTCTTTTTCATAGTTTTGGATTTCTTCAAAAGTAGCAATATTAAACTCTAGAACTTCTTCTTCTTGAACTTTTATATCAGATGCCTTAAAGTCTAGAACAAAATTATATACATCTACAAAATAATTATTTTTTTCCTCTGGGCTTTCATTTTTATAAGTGTATATATGTCCACCTTTCGCATTTGAAACATCTATTCCTACTTCCTCTTTTATTTCACGAATGATAGCATCTTTAGAATCTTCACCAGCATTTACACCTCCACCTGGCAACTCCCACCATCCGGCAGCCCATTCTTTATCTAAATTTCTTCTAGTAACAAGAAATCTTCCTTCTAAATCTTGTACTATTCCTATTACAGTTAAGTGAAATTCGCCAGGCTTCATATTCCAGTCATTTCGTTTCATAAGCTTTCCTGTTCTTTTTTTATCCTTATCGTAAATATCCCACATTTCCATCATAATCAACCCCTTATTAAATAGTATTACTTTTATTTTACCAAACATTTTAAAATTAACAATCAAAAAAGCTGCAGCAAAATTAATTTTGCTACAGCCTTTTTGTATTTAAGATTACTTTTATATATGTTTATTTAAATGTTAATACTGTCTAATTATTAGAAATCCTTATTCCCATTCAATAGTTCCAGGAGGTTTAGAAGTTATGTCATACACAACTCTGTTAGCTCCATCAACTTCATTAACAATTCTGTTAGCTATTTTTTCTAGTACATCATAAGGTATTTTGTACCAGTCAGAAGTCATTCCGTCAGAAGATGAAACTGCTCTTAGACCAACTAAGTATGCATAAGTTCTTTCATCTCCCATAACTCCAACTGTTTTAACATCTGGTAATGTTGCGAATGCTTGCCATATTTCTCTGTATAAACCAGCTTTTCTTAATTCATCCATGTATATAGCATCTGCTTCTCTTAATATGTCACATTTTTCTTTTGTAACTTCACCGATAACTCTTATTCCTAGACCTGGTCCTGGGAATGGATGTCTGAATATTAGTTTATCTTCTATTCCTAATTCTAAACCTATTTTTCTAACTTCATCTTTGAATAATTCTTTTAGTGGTTCAACTATTTGGAAATCAACATCTTCAGGAAGTCCACCAACGTTATGGTGAGATTTTATTGTTGCTGATTCTCCTCCAAGTCCACTTTCTACTATATCAGGGTAAATTGTTCCTTGAACTAAGAAGTCCATTTTTCCAAGTTTGTTTGATTCTTCTTCAAATACTCTTATGAACTCTTCACCTATTATTTTTCTTTTTGCTTCTGGTTCAGTAACGCCTTTTAATTTTCCTAAGAATCTATCTTCTGCATTAACTCTTATTAAGTTCATGTCAAAAGTATTTCTAAATATTCTTTCTACGTCGTCACCTTCATTTTTTCTTAAAAGACCGTGGTCAACAAATACACAAGTTAAATTATCACCTATTGCTTTATGAACAAGTACTGCTGCTACTGATGAGTCAACTCCACCACTTAATGCACAAAGTACTTTTTTATCTCCTATTGTTGCTTTTAATTCAGCTACTTTATCTTTTATGAATGAATCTGTAGTCCAGTCTCCTTTAACACCACATATGTTGTATAAGAAGTTTTTGATTATCATGTAACCTTCTTGTGAATGTTCAACTTCTGGGTGGAATTGAACTCCATATAAATTCTTTTCTACATTTTGTATACCTGCAACTGGACAATCAGCAGTGTATGCTATTATTTCAAATCCTTCTGGAACTGTGTCTATTCTATCAGTATGACTCATCCATACAGAATTAGTTGTCATTCCTTCGAATAATCTTGATTCTTTGTAAGTTATTGCAGTTTTTCCGTATTCTTTTTCTGCTGCAGTTCCTTTTCTAACTGTTCCACCTAAAGTGTGACACATAGTTTGGATACCATAGCATATACCTAATATTGGTATACCTGCATCATATATTTCTTTTGCCATTTGTGGAGAATCTTCTAAATATGCACTATTTGGTCCCCCAGTGAATATTATACCTTTTGGGTTTTTAGCTTTTATCTCTTCAATATCTGTCTTGTAAGATATTATCTCACAATATACATTATTTTCTCTAACTCTTCTAGCTATTAATTGATTGTATTGACCTCCGAAGTCTATAACAAGCACTAATTCATGTTTCATTACATCATATCTCCTTGTGTACTATAATTTGGCGCCTCTTTTGTTATTGTTATGTCATGTGGATGACTTTCTTTTAAAGAAGCTGCTGTTATTTTTACAAACTCAGCATGAGCTTGTAGTTGTTCGATAGTATGAGCACCACAGTATCCCATTCCTGATCTTATTCCGCCTATCATTTGGAATACTATATCTTCTGCTTTACCTTTGTAAGCAACCATACCTTCTACGCCTTCTGGAACTAATTTCTTTTGTCCTGATTGGAAGTATCTATCTTTTGAGCCATCTTCCATAGCTGCTATAGATCCCATACCTCTGTATGTTTTGTAAGATCTACCTCTATATAAAACTATTTCTCCTGGACTTTCTTCAGTTCCAGCAAACATTGAGCCCATCATACAAACATTAGCACCCGCTGCTAAAGCTTTTACGATATCTCCAGAATATTGAATTCCACCATCTGCTATTATTGGAATATCATATTTTTTAGCTACTTCGTAACAGTCCATTATAGCTGTTATTTGTGGTACACCTATACCAGCAACTACTCTTGTTGTACATATAGAACCAGGTCCCATACCTATCTTAACACAATCTGCACCAGCCTTTATTAAATCCTCACATCCTGCTGCTGTAGCAACATTCCCTGCTATAACAGGAAGATCAGGATAAGCTGCTTTTACTTTTTTAAGGGCATTTATTACATTTACTGTATGTCCGTGAGCACTATCTAAAACGATTATATCGACCTTTGCTTTATAAAGAGCATCTACTCTTTCTAATAAATCGCCTGTTATTCCTACACCAGCTCCACAAAGAAGTCTTCCTCTTTTGTCTTTTGCTGAATTAGGATATTGTATTTTCTTTTCGATATCTTTTATAGTTATTAATCCTTTTAAGTGACCTTCGTCATCAACTATAGGTAATTTTTCTATTCTGTGTTTACCTAATATGTCTTTAGCTTGCTCTAAAGTTACACCTTCTTTTGCAGTTACTAGATGCTCTTGAGTAGTCATAGCTTCTTCTATTTTTCTAGACATATCTGTTTCGAATTTTATATCTCTGTTTGTTATTATACCGATTAAGATGTTGTTTTCATCTACTATTGGAACTCCTGATATTTTATATTTCGCCATTATATCATCTGCATCTTGTATTGTGTGACCTTTTGATAAAGAGAATGGATCTACTATTACGCCACTTTCACTTCTTTTAACTCTATCTACTTCTGAAGCTTGTTCTTCTATTGACATGTTTTTGTGGATTATACCTATTCCACCTTGTCTAGCCATTGATATAGCCATTTTTGACTCTGTAACTGTATCCATGCTGGCACTCATTAACGGAATATTTAATTCGATATCTTTTGTTAATTTTGTTTTTGTATCTATTTGTGATGGTAGTATTTCTGATTTTTGTGGAATTAATAATACATCATCAAAAGTTAAACCTTCTTTTACAATAGTTGCCATCTTTACATTACCCCTTTCATAGTTAATTGATTATGTTAATTTTTATTTTTCTAATAATAATAATGTTATTTTATATATTTTTAGTTAATTTTAGTCTATATTGTGCAATCTTTTATAAAAATTTATATCAAAAAAGCCTGTATTGTAACTTCCATCATTTTTTCAAAAGTGAAATTACTATACAGGCTTCTAACATCATAGTTGTAGCCAATTCACAGGGATAAAAATCAGCCGGTGAATTTACTTAAAGATGCCGCAGATATAATAATTCCACTCATAGTCTAGATATTTACGGTATCTAGGTAGAAACTCTCAGACCATATTACTGAGCATATACGAGTGATTTATTAATTATCTTTTATTAAATTATTTAAAATTAATTTGTTGAATTAATTGAATATTAATTTATCAAAATTAATGAACATTGTCAACAATTAAAAAAAAATTTTTCGGATATTATACAATTTATTTCATTAAAAACCTTAATTAATGGCAAATTTTCCTTTTTCGCTATTATTTTGCAATCCTCATACTCTGGTGTTACTTTAATTAATTCGCCATTTAAGTATCCTAACTTAATTTGTATATTGCCATATTTAGTTTCTATTTTTTCAAATTTTCTTTCTAACATGACTCTTTTTAGTTTTTGATATCTGACGCCAAATGTTGATGTTTCAACAAGTAATAGCTTCGTAAACTTATCTAACTCTTTTTCTTTACACAAAACAGTTATCTTATATGCAGGTCTATTTTTTTTCATAAAAATACCCTCCGTATAGATATCTAAGGCTCCTTTTTCCAAAATTTGTTCGTATAAATACGAATAAGTTTCAGATGACATATCATCTATATTGGCACTAATTTCCCATACTATATTATTCTGTTTTTTTTTACTCCTATAAAAGTTCTAAGCATATTTGGAAACTCGAACTTTTTGTATCCTATTCCGTAGCCAACTTGTTTTATTTCAAATTCCACTTCATCTACAAATTTGTCACAAACAGTTTTTATTATTGCTGCCCCTGTTGGAGTTGTACATTCTCCCTTTACGTTATTAAATTTTACTGGAACATCTTTTAATATTTCTACTACGGCTGGTGCTGGCACTGGAATAACCCCATGTGCGCATTTAACAAAACCAGAACCTAGTGGTATTTTCGTTGCATATATTTCGTCTACACATAGTAAATCTAATAATATACATGATCCTACTATATCTATGATTGAGTCCATCGCTCCAACTTCATGAAAATGTATTTTATCAATAGAAGTTCCATGCACTTTTGCTTCTACTTTTGCAACTTCCATAAATATATCTTTCGCATTTTGTTTGATTTTGTCGTTTAATGTACTCTTATCTATTATATCATATATATCTATTAAATTTCTATGTACATGACCTTCATTTACTACTACATTTACGTTTGTTCCCTTTATTCCATTCTCAAATTTATCAGTTATCTCTATTTTAAATTCTTTTCCTAAATTTAATTTATCTAGTTCCTCTAAGAAGATTTGCTTTGGAACGCCTAAATCTAATAAAGTAGCTAAAGTCATATCCCCTGATATTCCATTTATTATGTCAAAGTATAAAATCTTTTGTTCTTTCATAATCATTCTCCCTATAATACCTTTTCAGTTTATTTGTTGTTTTATCATTAACAAATTCTTATATAAATTTATATTTAATTATCTCAGTCTCTATATTTATAATTATTATCCTTATTTTCTTAATTTATTTTAATTTGATATATATCTTAACTACTATTCATTTTTTTTAATTTACTAAATCTTTATAATTATTTTAATTTATTAATAGTAGCTGCTAAATATCCTGCCCCGAATCCGTTATCTATGTTGACTACTGATATTCCAGATGCGCAACTATTTAACATTGCTAAAAGTGCAGTAAGTCCATTAAAACTCGCCCCATAACCAACTGAAGTCGGAACTGCTATTACTGGCACATCTACCATTCCTCCAACGACACTTGGTAGTGCTCCCTCCATTCCTGCAACAGCAACTATTACCCTAGCCTGTTCAATAAGGTGTCTTTTGTTTAACAATCTATGTATGCCCGCTACCCCAACATCATAAATTCGTTCTACATTATTACCTAAAAATTTTGCTGTATAATACGCTTCATCCGCCACAGCTATATCAGATGTTCCTGCTGCAAGTATAGCTATTGTTCCCTTTCCTATGTTTTTTATTTCATGATTTTTTATCATTAATACTCTTGATAATTCATCATACTCGACATTATCATATATTTCTTTTAACTTTTCTGCTGTTTCTTTTCTACATCTTGTCCCTAATACGTTACTTTGTTTTTTCAATAAAACATCAACTATTCCAATTATATGTTCATCTGTTTTCCCTTCACAGTAAATAACTTCTGGAAATCCATTTCTAAGTTCTCTATGATGATCTATATTTGCATATCCTAAATCTTCATAAGGTAAATCTTTTAATTTATTTACAGCTGTATCTATATCTATTTCATCTTTTTTAACTGCTTCTAATAATTGTCTTACATCCATGTTATTTAGTGCCCCCCTCTATATAACTATATATTTCTACGTTTTATCTATCTTTATAAATTATAACTCTTTATCTTCAAAATATAAATGAAATATATTATATATATTGCATAAAAAAACAGATTAGAATAATTTCTCTTCTAATCTGTTTTTTTATTATTTTAATATCCTAGAGCTTTTCCATCTCTTCTTTCGTCAGCTCCACCGACCATCGTTCCATCTTTTTTATACATTACTGCTTGTACAGAACCGAAGTGTTTTGGCTCGCCTTCATATACGCTAACCATATGCCCCATAGAACTTAATTTTGGAATTAAACTGCTATCTACTGTATCTTCAAGTACTAAACCTGTATCTGGCTTATCGTAGATTCTTGGTTGTTTTATAGCATCTTCAATTGATAAATCATAATCTATTACGTTACTTATAACTTGAGTTAATAATGAAACAATTCTTGAACCTCCTGGAGTACCGATAACTAAAAATGGTGAACCATCTTCATTTAATATAATAGTTGGACTCATTGAGCTAAGTGGTTCGCTGCCTGGTTTTACAGCATTTACTGAGTCAGCATCAGCAGCAAAGTCTGCCATCGCATCATTTAAAACAAATCCATATCCGTCAACCATAACCCCAGAACCGAACTCTAAGTTTACAGTTTGAGTTATTGCAACCATATTTCCCGCTTTATCAGCTACAGAAAAATGAGTTGTATCTTCATGCTCATAGTCTTCTGGTGAACCCGGAACATAATCTTGAGAGTAATCCATATTTATCTTGCTTGCTAATTGTTTTGCATATTTTTTACTAGTTAATCCCTTTATTAAAACGTCTGTATTAAATGGATCTGCCATATATGCTTCTCTATCTGCATATACTTGTTTAAACATTTCTGATAGTACATGTGCTCTTTCTACAGAATTTATATCATAGTCTGACATATTGAAGTTTTCTAATATGTTTAATCCTTCAATTATGTTTGTTCCTCCGCCTTTAGAAGATAATATTTTATATCCTCTATAAGTTCCTTCTACTGGTTTTGATACTTTTGGTTGATAATTTGCTAAATCATCCATAGTTAAAATTCCACCGTATTTTTTAGTCATTTCAACTATTTTCTCAGCAACTTCACCTTTATAGAATCCGTCTCTTCCGTTTTTAGCTATTATTCTTAATGTATCTGCTAGCTCTTCATTTTTCCATAAGTCGCCAACTTGATAAAGTTTTCCATTATCTTTTCTAAGGAATTTATAAAACTCTGGGAATCTAGACATTTTTTCATCTGCTGCAACCATATCTTTATAAAGAGTTGGTGTAACATAAAATCCATTTTGGGCTAAGTTGATTGCTGGTGCCATAACTTGTTCTAATGTTAGATTTCCAGAACCATAATTATCAAATGCATATAAAAGACCTGCAACTTCTCCTGGAATTGTTACAGCTTTTCCACCTTGTCTGTTTGCCTTATTTGCTACTTTTCCATTTTCAACAACCCACATATCAGGGCTTGCTGCTGATGGTGCATCACCTCTAAATGCGATAAATACATTTTCGCCTTCTTCAGTTCTTATCATCATAGAACCTCCGCCACCTATTCCAGATGCGTTTTGTTCTATTACTGATAATGCAAATGCCACTGCTACTGCTGCATCAATTGCATTTCCACCTGCCTTTAATACTTCAAGTCCTGCCTGAGAGGCTTCATATTTTGCTGCTGAGACAACACCATTTTTACCCGTTGCATCTCTATCTCCTGATGTAAGATGTCCATCCTCATCCCATAATGTCCATCCATCACCATCACTTACAATGCCTGTACTTTCTTTTGTCTCTTCTACTTCTTTTAATTTTAATTTTGCTTCTTCTATAACTTTATTAGCTTGTTCATTGTTTTCTGATTCTTCTTTTACAGTTTTAGTACATCCTACAAATAGAGGTATTGTCATGCTAAATACTAGCAATAATGATATAATCTTTTTGCTTATTTTCATACATGTCTCCTTCCTATAAAAAATCTTTATCCTATTCTCATATTTATAAATAATTTCGGGTTGCATATATCACATAGACAATTTTAACACTTTTTATCGGTTTTAAAAAATGATTTTATTAAAAAATTGTTTATCTTAATAATTTTTAGTCTAAAAGAAAAAACGCCATTTCCCAATAATATTAATATTATTGAGAAATAGCGCATTAATTTTGAGTCGAGTTATTTCTGTATTTTGAGTTATTTTTATTTTAATCTAGATATTTTATCTATACTTAGATTACATCATTCCTGGCATTGAGCCACCAACTGCTGCATTTGCATCTTCTTTTTCAGGTATTTCTGCAACTGCTGCTTCAGTAGTTAAGAATACACTTGCTATTGATGAAGAATTTTGTAAAGCACTTCTAGTAACTTTAGTTGGGTCAACTATACCAGCATCTATCATGTTTACATATTCTTCTTTGTATGCATCGAATCCTACTTCTGGATCTGCATTTATTACGTTTTGTACTATTACAGCACCTTCAAGACCTGCATTTACTGCTATTTGTCTTAATGGTTCTTCTAATGCTTTTCTTATTATTTTAGCACCTATAGCTTCTTCGCCTTCTAATTCATTTATTAGTTTTTCTACTGCTGGTATAACACTTACAAGTGCAGTACCACCACCAGCAACTATACCTTCTTCAACAGCGGCTTTAGTTGCATTTAAAGCATCTTCTATTCTTAATTTCTTTTCTTTCATTTCAACTTCTGTAGCTGCACCAACTTTAACTACTGCAACCCCACCAGATAATTTAGCTAGTCTTTCCATTAATTTTTCTCTGTCGAAATCAGAAGTAGTTTCTTCAGCTAAATGTTTTATTTGGTTTATTCTGTTTTCTATGTTAGCTTTTTCTCCAGCTCCACCAACTATTGTAGTGCTGTCTTTTGTTACTTTTATTGAAGAAGCTCTACCTAACATGCTTAAGTCAGCTTCTTTTAATTCGTAACCAACTTCTGAAGATATTACTGTACCACCAGTAAGTATTGCTATATCTTCTAACATTTGTTTTCTTCTGTCACCGAATCCAGGAGCTTTAACAGCAACAACATCAAATGTTCCTCTTAATTTATTAACTACTAATGTAGATAATGCTTCACCTTCAACGTCTTCAGCTATTATTAATAATTTTTTACCTGTTTTAACTAATTGTTCAAGTAATGGTAATATTTCTTGTATGTTAGATATTTTCTTGTCAGTTATTAATATGAAAGGATCATTTAAAACAGCTTCCATTTTATCAACATCTGTTACCATGTAAGCAGAAACAAATCCTCTATCAAATTGCATACCTTCAACAGTGTCTAATTCTGTTTTCATAGTTTTTGATTCTTCAACAGTTATAACACCGTCTCTACCAACAACTTTCATTGCTTCAGCTATTAATTGACCTATTTCGTCATCTCCTGAAGATACAGCACCAACTTGAGCTATTGCTTCGTCAGTTTCAACTGTTCTTGATTGATGTTTTAATTCGTTAACTGCAACTTCTACAGCTTTAGCTATACCTTTTCTTATTAATATTGGGTTTGCTCCAGCTGTTACGTTTTTAAGACCTTCTCTTATTATTGCTTGGGCTAAAACTGTTGCTGTAGTAGTACCATCACCAGCTACATCGTTAGTTTTAGTTGCAACTTGTTTAACAAGTTGAGCACCCATATTTTCAAATCTATCTTCTAATTCTATTTCTTTAGCTATTGTTACACCATCGTTTGTTATTAGTGGAACACCATACATTTTATCAAGTATTACGTTTCTACCTTTTGGTCCTAATGTAACTTTAACTGTATCTGCTAATTTATTTACTCCTCTTTCAAGAGCTCTTCTAGTTTCTTCTGCAAATTTAATTTCTTTTGGCATGTTAATTCATCCTCCTACTTATAATATTATAATTCTACTATCGCTAATATATCGCTTTGTCTTAATATTATGTAATTTTCCCCATCTGCCTTTATTTCGTTTCCAGCGTATTTAGAGAATATAACTTTATCTCCAACTTTAACTTCCATTTTTACTTCATTTCCATCTACCATACCACCTGGTCCTACTTCTATAACTTCAGCCATTTGTGGTTGTTCTTTAGCTGCTGTTGGTAATACTATACCGCTTGCAGTTTTTTCTTCAGCTTCAAATTTTTTAATTACAACTCTGTCTGCTAATGGTCTTATTTTCATTTCCCATTCCTCCTATTTATATAAAAAACCTTTGTATATAGAATTTAAATCTTTATTTCGCTAATTTTATCACTCTTTGAGTAAGAGTGCTAACAATTATTATATTATACTATTTTAGCTATTTTTTCAACCTATAATTGGATTTTTTTTCAAATTTTAATGGATTTTCAGTAAATTTTTTCAAACACATTTTTTTGCCCTTTTATATATTCTTTTTTGTTCTAATTTATCCTTTAAAATTTATCTTCCTATACCAAATTCTCTTGCATAATAGAATAAGTATTGTTGCGCAAACCCTGCTAAATCCCCGAATTTTTCTATACCAAATTTTCTAATTTTAGTTAAACTTAAATCTTCATCAACATAGAATTCTTGCATAACTCTTTTTACCCAAACATCAACTGGGAATGTATCATATTTTTGCATTCCGAATAATGCTATACAATCTGCAACTTTTGGACCAACTCCATTAAATTTAAGAAGTTCTTTTAAACATTGATCAGTAGATAGTTTTCTGTATTCTAATACATCTATATTTTCATCATTTACAGTTTGAGAAGTTGATTTAATATATTTATCCCTAAATCCTGTTGAACACGCTCTTATCTCTTCTACACTCGCTTTTGATAATTGCTCTGATGTTGGGAATGCATAGTATTTTTGACCTTTATATTCTCCTATATATGTTCCATAATTTTTTGATAGATTGTTTATTGCTCTTTGTATCATAGGTATTCTATTATTTGCTGATATTATGAAAGAGATAAGCATTTCCCATCCGTCTTGTTTTAATATTCTTATACCTTCACCAAATTCAGTTGCTTTTTCTAAATATTCATCCATAACTTTTAATGTATTTACCATTTCTTCATAATCTCTTTCTAAATCGAAATAGTCATACCATATATTATCGAAATCTTCTTTTGTTGTATTATCTAAATATATTTTATCTCCATCTTGTTTAACGTTTATTACTTTGCCCATTGCCACACCTGTGTATGAGTCATCTTCTTGTTTAATCCATCTGAAACATTGACCACATTCAAATATGTGTTTTGGATTAAAATGTTTTATATCTTCTAATATTACTGTATTTCCTTGTTGTGATACTTTCATTATAATTTCTCCTCTTACTTTATATAAAGTTTCTAGTCTATTACCTTATTAATTATATTTTTTACCATTATGTTAATTATACCCTTGTTAATCATAGTTAATTACAATAACTTATAATCATTATCTATTTTTTTAGTATTTTCATATAAAACAGTCATTGTGATAAATCCTTGCCCAATTTCATTATCATATATTACAGATTGTTTTATATCTATTACTTTTTTATTTTTTATAAAATTATTTATTTCATTTTCAAGATTTACTGTATCAAATCCATCACCGATAAAGTCTTTGAATATTTTTATTTTCATACTTACACCTCCGATTTGTAATCTCTATATTATTTATATAAAAAATAGCTTATAAATACCTTAATTATAATCTTAAAGTAAAAAAACCTCAGCCTATTTTGGCTGAAGTTTTTATTTTAAATTATGATAATACTTTTTCTATTATTGGTTGTGGTGCAACTTCTTCATTTGTTAATTCAAATGCATGATAAAGTTCTTCTACCCATTGTGGCTTTAATTCTTCATCATGATAAACGATGCAGATTGTATCTCCTTTGTTTACTTTGTCCCCACGTTTGCAGGCAAGTTCTAAACCAACAGCATGGTTTACATCTTGTTCTTTAGTTTCTCTTCCTGCTCCAAGTTGCATTGCTAATACTCCTAATCTTTCAGAGTGAAGTACTTTAACATCTCCTGATTCTTCGCTTTTTATCTCAGTTTTAAACTTAGATTGTGGTAATAATTCTGGATTTTCTATCATATCTACATTACCACCTTGAGCTTTTACCATGTCTTTAAATGTTTCAAATGCTTTACCAGAAGCAACTACTTCTTCTAGCATTTTTCTAGCTTCTTCTTTGTTTTCTGCAACTTTACCTTGCATTAACATTATTTCAGCGGCTTGCATGCAAAGTTCTGTGAAGTCTTTTGGTCCATGACCTTTTAGTGTTTCTATAGCTTCTTTTATTTCGATTGCATTACCTATAGTGTTTCCTAAAGGTTGGTTCATATCAGTTATCATAGCCATTGTATTTCTACCAAGGCTGTTTCCTATAGATATCATTGCTTCAGCTAATTTTGTTGCATCTTCTATAGTATGCATAAATGCACCTTCACCATATTTAACGTCTAGTAATATAGTGTCTGAACCAGATGCTAATTTTTTAGACATTATTGATGATGCTATTAGTGGTATTGATTCAACAGTTCCAGTTACATCTCTTAAAGCGTATAATTTTTTGTCTGCTGGCACTAAATCCCCAGTTTGACCTATTATAGCTATTCCAACTTCTGAAACTTGTTTTTTAAATTCTTCTTCTGTTAAGAAGCAGTTAAATCCTTCTATAGATTCTAATTTATCAAGTGTTCCTCCTGTATGACCAAGACCTCTACCTGACATTTTAGCAACTTTTAGTCCACAAGCTGCAACTAATGGTCCTAATGCCATAGATGTTTTGTCACCAACTCCACCAGTTGAGTGTTTGTCAGCTTTTATACCTTCTATTGAAGTTAAATCTATAACATCTCCACTATGCATCATAGATTTAGCTAAATATGATGTTTCTCTTTCATTCATACCATTTAATACTATAGCCATTAATAATGCACTTACTTGATAATCTGGTATAGAACCGTCAGTTACACCATCTACAAAGAATTGTATTTCTTTATCTGTTAGTTCTTCGTTGTATCTTTTTTTATTAATAATATCTACAAAACGCATATCCACTTTCCCTCTATTCTTAATATCCTTGAGCTTCTTTTCCTTTTATTAAGTTTATTGCAGAACTTGTTCCTATTCTTTCACAGCCTTCAGTTATAAACATTTCAAGATCCTCTACAGTTTTAACACCACCTGCTGCCTTTATTTTTACATTTGGTCCTATATGTTGTTTAAATAGTTTTATATCTTCTATTGTTGCACCGCCAGTACCAAATCCAGTTGATGTTTTTATATAGTCAGCTCCTGCATCTGTAACTGATTTGCACATTGCTATTTTTTCTTCTTCTGTTAAGTAGCAAGTTTCTATTATAACTTTTAATATTTTATCTCCTACAGCTTCTTTAAGCGCTTTTATTTCTGCTGTAACTTTGTCATAATCTCCATTTTTAACATCTGATATATTTATTACCATATCTATTTCATTAGCTCCATTTTCGATAGCTTGTTTAGCTTCTAAAACTTTTGCTTCTGTTGTTGAATATCCAAGAGGGAATCCCACAACTGTACATATGTTTACTTTATCTCCATATTTTTCATTTATACGAGATATATAACAAGATGGTATACATATTGATGCTGTATTATATTCTATTGATTCATCACATATTTTTTGTATATCTTCCCATGTTGCTATAGGTTTTAATAATGTATGGTCTACGTGTTTTAATATTTCTGCTGTATTCATTTAATTACCCACTTTCTTTTACTAAGTTTTTTATTATTTATAGTGCTACAGTTATTAAACAAGTTCATTTAGCACAGATTCACCAATTGTATTTTCAGGCATTTTTAAATTGAAGTTTTCTGCTAAAGTTGCTCCTATCGTTGCAAAACTTTCTTTAATTCCTAAAACTCCCTCGCCTTTCATAGCTGGTGAATAAGCTAAGAATGGTACATATTCACGAGTATGGTCAGTTCCTTGGTATGTTGGGTCATTTCCATGATCTGCAGTTATTATTAATAAATCATTTTGTCCTAATTTATCTATAACTTTTCCTAAATTAACGTCGAATTTTTCTAGTTCTTGGGCATATCCAACTGGATTTCTTCTATGTCCCCATAAAGCATCGAAATCAACTAAATTTACGAAGCAAACTCCTTTGAAATCTTTGTCCATTATTTCTAATGTTTGTTCCATACCGTGAATAGAAGATGTAGATTTATTAGATTCAGTTATACCTTCACCATCGAATATATCGCTGATTTTTCCTACTGATATAACATCATATCCATTGTCTTTTAATTCATTTAAGACAGTTCTTCCATATGGTTTTAATGCATAATCGTGTCTGTTACTTGTACGAGTAAAGTGTCCTTTACCAGTTCCGACATATGGTCTAGCTATTACTCTACCTACTTTGTATTCATCTCTTAGAGTTATTTCTCTAGCAATTTCACAACATCTGTAAAGTTCATCTAGCCCGAAAGTTTCTTCGTGACCACATATTTGTAAAACAGAATCTGCTGAAGTATAAACTATCATATCTCCTGTTTTCATTTGGTGTTCACCTAATTCATCTAGTATTGCTGTTCCACTTGCACTTTTATTTCCTACTATTTTATGACCAGTTCTTTCTGATAACTCATCTAGTAATTCTTGTGGGAATCCAGTATCTGTGAAAGTTTTGAAAGGCTTAGTTATATGAAGACCCATCATCTCCCAGTGACCTGTCATTGTATCTTTACCAACACTAGCTTCCCTAAGTTTCATTTGATATCCTAGTGGATGTTCAACTTTATCTACATGTTTTATTGGGTGTAGATTTGCAAGACCTAATCTTTGAAGATTTGGTATTTTTAAACTATCTACTGATTCTGATATATGTAATAATGTATCAACATCTACATCACCATATTCTTTAGAAGTATCATCTTGCCCTATTCCTAGTGAATCTATTACTAAAAGAAATACTCTATCATATTTTTTCATTTTTATCACTTCCTAAATTAAATATTTTTATATTAATGTTATTAGTCCAACTATCATTGCACTTAATACACTAACTGTAAATCCCCCTATCATAGCTTTAAATGCTAATTTTGAAAGGACTTTTCTTTTTTCTGGGCATAATGCAGATATCCCTGAAATACAAATTCCCATACTTGATATATTTGCAAAACCACAAAGTGAAATAGCCATTACTAAACCTGTTCTATAGTCTAAAGTTTGTATTACTTCTCCTAATGTTTGGAATGCAACAAATTCATTTAATACTAACTTTTCACCTAATAGTTGACCTGCTCTAAGTATTTCCGCTCCATCAAGCCCCATTAAAAATCCTATCGGTGAGAATATATAAGAGAATATTTGTTGTAATGTTATACCGAATATACCCAATATTCCATTTACTAAAGCAACTAAACCTATTATTGCTATTAAAGAGGCACCTATCGCTAAAGCACTTTGAAGACCATTCATTGCACCTTCTGCTATAGCCCCTATAAGGTTTTCGTTATCACCTTTGTTATCCATACTTACATTTTCGATATTTTCTACAGTTTCTAATTCTGGTAATAATAATTTTGATATTGCTATACTCCCAAATGGAACTAGCGCACTTGCTATTAAGAGATATTCCATAGGTATTCCTAATGCAACATACCCTCCTATTATTGTAGCAGACATACTACCCATTCCAGATATTAATACTACCATGATTTCACTTTCTGTCATAGACATTAAGTATTTACTAATTAATATTGGACTTTCTGTTTGTCCCAAGAACATGTTTGCTACTGCTACGAAACTTTCAACTTTACTTGTTCCTAATAATTTTCCAACAACTGTTCCTATAACTTTAACAATAAATCCTAAAATACCTAGATAATATAATGCTCCAACTAATGCTGAAATAAATATTATATTTCCTAATGTTTGTATTCCGAATATAGATCCGGTAGGTGCTGATGAGTTTGCAAGACTTCCAAATACGAAACTAATCCCATCCATTCCGTAAGTTAAAACTTGAGTTACTACATCCGAAACCTTCTCGATAGCTAATCTTCCTAATGGGAATTTAACTAGTATAAAAGCTATTATAAATTGTATTCCTAATGCTTTTAATACAGTCTTAAGTGGCACATCTTTTTTGCTTGCTGATAACAAATACATAATTGCCATAACTACTAAGATTCCTAATATACTTATTACTATTTTCATTTTTTCTTCCTCTCTCGGTTTAAATTTTATTAATAACCTTTAAACTATAAATTTTAATTTAATAAATAGTTTTTACATATATTAATCAATTATCCCCTATATTTAAATAGCCATCTAGAAAATATATATCTGCTGTTTTTTAATTTTTAACTTGTCTAATAACTTGTCTATTTATCTGCATTTAAAATTCTAGCATCATATACAAATAATGTCAATCGTTTTCCCTTTAAACTATTGCTTGTCAAAGCTTACATATTTTTTATATAATTATTATAGAATCGTTTAACTTGTATAATAATTATATAACTTGTCTATTTTTTTAAAGGAGCTTTTTATGAACGATATAAATATAAGAAAAAAAATCAAAGAACCAAAATACGTAACCATATATAATATACTATTTAAAATGATTACACTAGGAGAGTTTTCAAAAAACGATAGACTCCCATCTGAACCAGACTTAGCAAGAGATTTAGGGGTTAGCAGAACAACATTAAGACAAGCGCTTACATTACTTCAAGAAGACGGACTTATAAAAATAATTAGGGGTAAGGGGAATTTTATTACAAAAGACAGTCATTACATAAACACTATTCCTAATAACAAAATTCAAAGTTCAGTTTATAATTTTTTAAACAATTCTAATAAAATAGATGATATAAAAATGGAATTTCATCTAGAACCTTGCTCAGATTATTTCCACATGATTTTGGGTTCAAAACCAGCAGCTGTAGTAGTTATAGATAGATGGTATAAAATTGATAAAAAGGTAGTTGCCTATGCATTTAGCATTATGCCAATCGATAATATTTCTAAATTTGATATAGATTTAAATAATCATGAACAGCTATTAAACTTTTTGGAAAAGGATATCTATAATGATTGCAACAATATTATGTTAGATGTTAAGTTTTCAACTTCAGGAAATTATGCTTCTAAGAGATCTTCATTTCCTGATAATGAACAGTTTTTTTTAATAGAAGAAAAGGTTTCTACATATAATGAATTTACCATGGAATTTAGTAAATTTTATCTTCCTGTAGATATGTCTAGTATAAGGATTAATTTAAAAAGATAATTATTTCAAATTAAATTTAGAGTTGTTTTTACAACAAAAAGAGGTTTCCTATAAAACTATATGGAAACCTCTTTTTGTTATTTATTTTAATTTAGTTTATTACATTCCTATTTCTTTGAATTCTCTACTTCCTGGTTTAACTAATTCTATTTTTCCTTCTTTGCATAAAGGGCAATCATCAGCCTCATGAACTTGTATGTCTAATTTTATAGCACTGTATATTGGCATTCCTATTGGAGCACTTGTTCTATCTGCTATACAAGCAACACCGATAACTTCTCCGCCTAATTCTTCTAATGCTTTTTTAGTTTCTAGAGTTGATTTTCCTGTTGTTACAACATCTTCTGATATTATTATTTTAGCCCCTGGTTTAACTTCGAATCCTCTTCTTAATTGCATTACTCCATCTTTTCTTTCAGTGAATACAGCTTCCTTATTTAATTGTCTTCCTAATTCATAAGAAACTATTACACCACCCATAGCTGGTCCAACTACTAAGTCTATGTCTAAGTCTTTTATTTGATCAACAACTGTGCTTAATACTTGCGCAGCATATTCTGGGTATCTTAAAACTTTTGCACATTGTACATATCTGTTACTGTGTTTTCCTGAAGATAATAAGAAGTGTCCTTCTAATAATGCATCACTTTTCTTTAATATTTCTACTACATCTACTTTGCTCATTTATATATTCCTCCGATAATTATAATTTATTTAAATTTTTAATCTTAATTTTTAATTTATTATTTCTAAAATTATATATTGTTACTTACACAATGTAACTTTACTCCGATTAATTCCAACCGATAACTATATTATTCCCCTTATTTCATCTAGAGATTTTATTCCCTCTTTTTCCATGAAATCATTTATTCCTTCTATTATTTCAAGTCCAACTCTTGGATTCATAAAATTAGCTGTTCCGATTTGGACACAAGTTGCCCCTGCCATTATAAATTCTATTGCATCTTCGGCAGTTGTTATTCCTCCCATTCCGAATACTGGGATGCTGACATTTTTACAAACTTCGTGAACCATTCTTAGTGCTATTGGTTTTATCGCTGGACCTGATAAACCTGCATATACATTTTCAAATACTGGTTTTCTATTTTTTATATCTATTGCAAGAGCTTTGAATGTATTTACTAAAGATACACCGTCTGCTCCTTCTTCTTCACAAACTTTTGCCATTTCTACGATATCTTCTGCATTTGGTGAAAGTTTTATTACTAGTGGCTTTTTACAAACTGCCCTAACTTCTCTTACTACCTCTCTAGCAACTTCACTTTTTATTCCAAATGCCATTCCACCTGCTTTAACATTTGGACAAGATATATTTAGTTCTATTATGTCGATATCTTTATCGTTTAAAAGTTCAACACCTTTTATGTAGTCTTCTAAACATCCACCCCCGACATTTGCAATTCTGACTAAATCTAATTTTTCAAAGAATGGAAGTTCTTTTTCTATAAAACCTTCAACTCCTGGATTTTCAAGACCTACACTATTTATCATTCCTGATGGTGTTTCCCAAACCCTTATTCCATTGTTTCCTGGTTTTGCATTTAATGTAAGCCCTTTTCCACTTACTCCACCTAATTGTGATATATCATAAACTTCGTTGTACTCTCTTCCAAATCCAAAGGTACCAGATGCCATTATTATTGGATTTTTAAAAGTTAAATTTTTAAATTTTACACTTAAATCAGCCATTAAAAAATCACATCCTCTCCCCAGAATACTGGACCGTCTTTACAAGTTTTTTTGTTTCCGCCTTGAGTTTTACAAGTACATACTAAACATGCACCCATTCCACAAGCCATTCTATTTTCAAGGGATACCATTACTCTTGTATTTGTCCCCTTTTCAGCATTTGTTTTTTCAACTTTGTCCATTAATGCCTTCATCATTGGTGTCGGACCACAAGTTAATATGTAGTCATATTCCTCTGTATTTATTATGTCTGTAACAAAAGTGCTTCCCACAGCAGTCTTAACATTGTTACATACTTCTTCATATTTATCTATTAAAATAGGTTCATTTCTAAAACCTAAATATGAATCGCTATTTGGTATATTTTTTGCAACTAAGTATAGAGGTGCTACTCCTATTCCCCCTCCTACTAATGCAACTTTACCTTCCACCTTTTGATATCCGTTACCATAAGGTCCTTCTAATTTTATATTGTCGCCAGGTGTTAATCTGCTAAAGATTTTTGTTCCTTCGCCAACTACTTTATATAAAAAAGTTATACTGTTTTCATCTATATCATGAATACTGATAGGTCTTGATAAGGTTGGATAATTATCCCATGCTCTAAGCATATAAAATTGACCCATTCTTCCTTTGAATTCTCCCTGTACCTTCATTTGGTACATATCTTCTCCTATGTATGTGTTTTCTATTATTTTGTACATTATTTTACTCCTCTACATCTACCCCTAATAGTTTCATTATTAAAGCCATTCTTACATACATTCCAAACTTAGCTTGTTGGAAATATACTGCTCTTTTGTCGTTGTCTACTTCTGTTGCGATTTCATTTACTCTTGGTAGTGGGTGCATTACTAACATATTTTCTGGTGCTTTACTCATTTTGTCTGCATCTAATCTGTAGCAGTCTTTTAATAATTCATATTCTTCCAAATCTGCAAATCTTTCTTTTTGGATTCTTGTCATGTATAAAAGATCTAAACTTGGAATTGCATTATCTAAACTTGCAGTTTCATAATAAACATGATCTTTAAGATATTGTTTTACATATCCAGGCATTCTTAATTGTTCTGGAGCTATAAATACGAATTTACTGTCGTTATATCTGTTCATTGCTTTTACAAGTGAATGTACAGTTCTTCCGTATTTTAAATCCCCACATAATCCTATTACGTGGTTATCTAATCTTCCTGTTAATGTTTTTATTGTTAGTAAATCTGTTAGTGTTTGAGTTGGATGTTGATTTCCACCATCTCCTGCGTTGATAAAAGGTACTTCTGTATATTTTACAGCTTCGTCTGCTGAGCCTGCTATTGGATGTCTCATCGCAATTATATCAACGTATCCAGATACTGTTCTTATTGTATCAGCTAATGATTCTCCTTTAGATACTGATGATGAACCAGGTTCTGAAAATCCTACAACATTTCCGCCTAATCTCTTCATCGCTGATTCAAAACTAAGTCTAGTTCTAGTTGATGGTTCATAAAATAATGTAGCTAATAATTTTCCCTTACAAACTTCAGAATATTTGCTTGGATTAGCCATGATTTGTTGAGCCAAATCTAAAATTTCATCTATTTCTTTAATTGAAAAGTCTTCTGGTTGGACCAAATTTCTTGATTTTAACATTTTTATCCTCCTTTTTTAGCCTCACCGGACTAAAATTAAAAGTTATTTGTATTCTGTTAGTAGGTTATCATTTTTACATTTTTATGTCAATAGATTGCCATAAATTATCAATTAAATAAGTCATTATTTCCAAAAGTTGATATAAAATTTTATTATTTCGTACCTTTTTAATAATACCTATTTAACAAACTATAAATAACTTTACCGTAGTTATTTCTTTTTATTTTAGTTTGATTGATTACTACTTATATTATATGATATAATTTAATTGCTAACTAGTAGAAATACTAAAAGGCTATATATTTTCTCGTTTCTGAACAAAAACGGGCTGATATATAGCCTTTTTTTTATAACATATATAAAATTATACTCATTTTTGATTATGATTTCTTTTATATGTTTCAAAGAAATATTTATTTAATAAGGGGGTCGTTAAATGGAAAAAACAAATCAAAACCAAATGGGGACTAAACCGATTGCTTCTTTAATTTTTACTATGGGATGTCCACCTATAGTATCTATGTTTGTGCAGTCTATGTATAACATAGTAGATAGCATTTTTGTCGCAAAACTCGGTGAAAATGCACTAACTGCAGTATCGCTTGCCGCTCCAATCCAATATATATTATTAGCTGTTTCTGTCGGTGTAGGTGTTGGTATTAATTCTTATATCTCTAGAAATTTAGGGGCTGATAATATTGATGAGGCAAATAATACTGTTACCCACTCTATGATTTTAGCTCTTGCACATTCTGTTTTATTTATCATCTTAGGGTTATTATTTATCAAGCCATTTTTCAGAATTTATGCTAACAATGATGCAATTTTTTCCGATGGATGTAGTTACACTTATATAGTAGTGTTGCTTTCATTCTCTTTATTTTTTCAACTTACTTTTGAAAAAGTTTTTCAAGCAACAGGAAAAATGTTGCTACCAACTATTTCACAAATAATTGGGGCTATCTTAAATATAATTCTAGATCCAATATTTATATTTGGCTGGTTTGGAATGCCGAAACTTGGTGTTACTGGAGCCGCAATAGCCACTGTAATTGGTCAAATAGTATCATTCCTTATACTACTTATATTTTTCATCAGAAACGATAGCGTATTAAAAATCGATTTAAAACTGTTTAAATTCGATTGGAACATTATCAAGCAGATATATGCAGTTGGAATTCCATCAGCGCTTATGATTTCAATTTCTTCTATTCTTACAATTGCACTTAATTCTGTTTTAGTAAAATTCTCAAATACTGCCGTTTCGATTTACGGTATTTATTACAGACTTCAAACATTTATCACCATGCCTGTAAATGGGCTAGTTCAAGGTATTAGACCTATTATTGGATTTAATTATGGAGCCAAAGATAGGGGTAGAATTATTGAAACATTGAAGATAAGTCTTATTGTTTCTGTTGTGCTTATGTTAATTGGTTTATTATTGTTTATGTTTATACCAAGACAATTACTTTCAATGTTTAGTGCATCAGAAAATATGATGAGTCTTGGAGTTGTAACACTTCGTATAATGAGCCTTGGCTTCTTATTTTCTGCGATTTCGTTTATTATATCTGCGATGTATGAATCAATTGGAAAAGGAACTTACAGCTTGGTAATTTCTCTTGTAAGACAATGTATAATAATTATCCCAGTTTCTATGTTCTTTTATAAAATAATTGGGCTTACTGGAATTTGGATTACCTTCCCTGTATCTGAAATTGCAGCTGCACTTGTTTGTTTGTGGATGTTTATTAGAACTTGTAAAAAAGATGAGGTATTTATTAAAAATAATGATTAGTTATTATTTTTGATATCTATTAATATAAAAAATTTTTATTATAAAAAACCTTAAATCTGCATAAAAAAAGAAATGCCATTAAACATGACATTTCTTTTTTAAGTTATATAATTAATTATTTTTTATAATTAATTAGTATTTATTAATTCATATAATTTCTCTATTGAAACGGGATCTACTACAAGAATACTAGTTCCTAAAGTCTCTATTGTTTTGCCATTCGATTTTCCTATTATTGATGGTTTTATTATTGAATTTGATACTGACTTATCAAGTGTCAAAGTAAAATCTATATCTCTTTCTTCATTTGGAGATAAATTTACACTATCAAAATCAATAGACAGTTTATCCGAAGAATTTAAATTAATTTTTTCTAGCAATATGTCATTGTTAGAATTATTTTTTACTGTATAACTTAATAAATAAGTATTATCTTCGTTTATAGCTTCTACTAAAGAGATTCCACCTACAACTTCTATATCATCACTTACTGAATTTTCATCATATACTGTCACAGAATAATTTCCTAAATTAGCAGAGTAAGTATCTGATGCAGTAGTTATAACTGCCTCTATACCGTCTAATTTAAATCGTCCTGTACTGTTAAATAACATATTAAACTGTAATGTATAACTTGTGAATTCAGGGAATTCTTGCTTATTATTTAACTCTATATTGTATATTTCACCATCGTCAAAGTTCTGTATACTTATAGATGTATCATCGTTAATTTTATGATTAAAATCATAAATAGGAACTTGAATAATAATATCTTCATTTTTTAAAACAGAAATATCATTATCCCATTTCCCATAAATATAGACATTAGAATTATTCTTATCCCTATTATAATCTAACTTCTTGCATCCAGTTATTAATCCAGGTAATAATAAAACTGAAATTATTGTTAAAAATATTTTATAACTCTTTTTCATATATAAAACCTAAATTAATTTACACTCCATTTATATTCAAAATGACTAAACTTATTTCCATATGCAATTGCGTTTTGAGTGTCCATAAATTTATCATTAACCATAAAATATCTTTGTTGATTTAGTTTTGTTCTGTTGTAAACATTTCTATATTTTATAGTGTATGTTTTATTCTTTTTTGGAGCACTTATTGAATATGAAGTCGTTCTATTAAAAGTTTCTGTTGTTGAATACCCTAGTGTTAGATCAAGTTTAGAATGACTTAATTTTATATTTCCTGTTAAAGTATTGCTTACAGTATAACCTTTTGTTAAGGATATTGTAACTCCTTTTCCTCCTTTTCCTTTTACACCTGTTTTCCAATCTCCATAATACCTTCCAACTGAAGATTTAGATTTTACAATCCACGGACTCCACCCTGCACTATTTAGTGCTAAAGATGAAGATGATGTTGCTGCAACCATTGTTATAGATAATACAAGGCTACAAGCAACCATAGAAATTTTTCTTAATAATTTTTTCATAATAAACCTCCCATATATTTTTTCCTCATTTATTATACACAATTTTATTACAAAATATATATTTTATGTAATAAAATTGTTCATTTGTAAAATATTACATATTTTTATATGTGTATTTGTAAAGTTTAAAAATCCAAAAAAATAAAGATAATAATAAAAAAATAAAAAGGATGCTGTAGAATAAATTTTTATTTATCCACATACATCCATTTTTAATTTATTATAAGAATTTTTTATTTTTAAATTAAGAACCAAAACTTTGGCAGTGTTTAATTCCTTCTTTTGATACAATTTCACTTCCACGATAAACCTTCATATCTTCACCAACTGGACATACACTTACGCATTTTCCACATGGCCAATGATGTTGATTTACCAATTCTACATGGTATTCTGTACAAACAACTTTGTCCATTTTATAAATGTCTTTTCCACTTTCAGAAAAGCACTTTGAAGGACAATTTTTCATACATTTTTTACAATGAAGACAAAGATTTTTCTCCAACATTTCGTCTTCTGGAATATCAAGATCTGTGATAATTGACACAAGTCTCATCCTTGGACCGAATTCCTTTGAAAGTAAGTTGTGGCTATCTCCTATAGTTCCAACACCAGCATAATATCCAGCAATAACATGTGAAAATGCTGCATTTGGATTTTTAACCAAAACACTTATGTTAAAGTAACAATCTCAATAACCTTTTCTCCCAAACCCCTATAATAAAAAAATCTTTATCCTAAAAACCTTTAAAAATGTAGATTTTTTTGAAACACATATACGGAAATTATACTTATTCACAATCTATAAATGAATATAATTTCCTATGTGTTATAAAAAATATAATATATTAAAGTAAATCCCTTATTTTATAGTAGCATATTTTTATATTTTTGGTATTTTAATGTTTAGAAGTCTCATATTATCTTTTTGAGTTTCTATAACCCTATCAGCTATAAATTCTATAAATTTAGTGTCATCTTCATGAGCAATTTCTAAATCATAGATATATTCTTGTCTTAAAACTGGTGGAATAATGGCTATCATATATCCTTTTTGAATAAGTGCTAAATTCATTATAAGTCTTGATATTCTACCATTTCCATCCACAAAAGGATGTATAAACACTAACTTTTTATGAAGCAATGCTGCAAAAACAACTGGATGATAATCTTGTCTTTTTTCATTTATCCATTTGCATAGCTCATTCATTTGCGCCTCAATTTCTTCAACTGGACAAACAGGATATTTTGAACCTGTTATAAGTACTTCTATATCTCTATATTTTCCTGCATTTTTAGGGTCTATAGAATTATAAAATAAGTGATGCATTTCTAATATATTTTCTTTTGTTATTTTATTTGAATTTATAAGAGAAAACATATAATCGTAAGCTTTTGCATGTCCTTCCGTTTCTAGAAAATCTTTAAATGGTTTTCCTCCTACAGTTAGTCCATCTTCTAATAATACTTTTGTTTCACTTTCTGTAAGTGTATTTCCTTCTAATGCATTAGAAGAATATGTTAGACCTATTTTGTAATAATTTTTTATTTGTTCTAATAAGTGTCCTTCAAATGGTCTTTTTTTATCTAGTTCTGTTTTATAAATATCTATCTTTTTTAACTGATTTTGTAACATAATATTCACCCTTTTAAATTAATTTTATATATTCATATTCTAGTATTTATATTATTGATATAAATCAAACTGTTTATACAATTCTACTCATAGTATTTAATAGATTGTAGTACATATTATTTATTAACTATTTTACTATATTTTTATCACAAAAAATAAAATTCATTGAAATTATTATTTTGAATTAATATTCTATATTCCAGACATAAAAAGTCCTGTAAAATAGATTTATCTAAATTACAGGACCCCATATTATTTAAATATATTTTATTTATTAATTATTTACCATTTATATTGTTATAGGTCAATTTAAAATACTTTTTCTATAATATTTTTATAAGTCTATTACCCTATATTAATATCAGCTTCTGAATATAAGGCTGCTTTTCCGCTTAATCTAACTCTATCTCCATATTTTGTGCAGTAAAGTGTTCCGCCTCTTGGTGATGCTTGATATGCCACAATTGAATCTTTATTTAATTTATTCATCCAATATGGTGCAATGTGGCAGTGGCCTGAACCACAAACTGGATCTTCTGGTACGTTTAATTTTGGTGCGAAACTACGAGAAACACTATCTGTATCTTTTCCTGGTGCAGTTACATGTAATAATAATCCGTCTATTTTTTTTAATTTATCTAGATTAGGTTTTAATTCTCTAACTGTTTTTTCATCATCGAATACACAAAGTAAATCTCTTCCCATATAAGCTTCTACTGGTTTTGCTCCGATAGCATCAACCATTGCATCAGTTATTTCAACATGTTTTAAATCGTAAGCTGGAAAATCCATTTCATATAAATCACCTTTTCTATTTACGATTAAATCTCCACTCATTGTGCTGAATGTAACTGTTTTTAAATCTGGTTCAATTCTATTCATTACTACATATGCACAAGCTAAAGTAGCATGTCCACATAAGTCAATTTCTCCCCCTGGTGTGAACCAACGTAACTTATATTTATCGCCTTCCTTTACAGTAAAAGCTGTTTCAGAAAGGTTGTTTTCTATTGTTATACTCATCATTGTTTTTTCATCTAGCCAAGAATCCAAAACACATATTGCTGCAGGATTTCCACTAAATACTTTTTCAGTAAATGCATCGACTACATATTGTTTCATTTCAAATTCCCCCTTGTAAACTTTAAATTTATATCTTAATAAGAGGTTACCACACTCAAAATACACAAACAATATTTTAATTGTATGGCATTCAATCTTCTTCCTAGATTTAATAAATTTCTTCAATTTGTCCTGATAATAATAGTTCTTTTAATATAATTAATCCTTTTTCAAGCTCTTCTATACTCGATGTAGATGTAATTGCAAGCCTAATTGCATTTACTGGTTTTTCTTTTCCAACTATAAATTTATCTGCTGCATATACTCTGACACCTTTTTTATATGCCAAATTTTCAAACTCCAAATCATTTATATTATCAGGAAGTATAAACCATTTAAATATACAGTTTTCATCACCTATAAGGTTGAATTCTCCTAAGTATTTATCAACGATTTTATTTCTCTCTTTAGTTAATTTTCTATGTCTCTCCATTAATTTATAAATTGATTTTGAAACTATCATCCTCGATGCTATCTCTAACATAAATGGCGACACAGTTATATTCATATTGTACAATGCATTAAATAAATCTTTTTTATATTTTAAAGGTGATACTATATATCCCAGTCTAAGTCCTGGTGCTACAGTTTTTGATAAACTGTATAAATAAATCGTATTATCAGGTGCATAACTTGCTACGGATTTTATATGTTTCTCAAGTAGGAAACTATAAATCGAATCCTCAATCACAATTAAATTCTTTTCCTTGGCAACCTCTGCAATCATCTTTCTACATTCTTCGCTCATGATATGAGTAGTTGGATTTTGATAATCTGGAATAATATAAAGTCCCTTTATATTTTCCTGTTTACAGGCATATAAAATCCCCTCTTTGCTCATTTCACCATTTTCTTGACTTATTGGAATTAACTGAATTCCAAGCATTTTTGCAGCAGTTTTCATTCCTGGATATGTAAACGGATCGACTCCAATTTTGTCCCATGCCTTAAACACTCCCGAGAAAATTGCCGCCAACGCATTTTGCCCACCATTACTAAATAAAATTTTATTTTCTGTCGTTTCGTAACCAGCTTCTTTTATAACTTCAACAGCTGCCTGTCTCTGCCATAAAGCTCCCTTTGTGGCTGCAACTTAGTCCCTGGCAAAATCACCCCTTGTTTTATATCATTCTCTAGTTGTTCAGCTATCATCAAATACAAGGCTTTTTTTCCTCTCTCAATCTTAGGCCTCCAACTCATATAATAATCATCAAATGAATTTACAGGCATACATTCACCCCCTGTGTACTTAAATAATCCAACCATTCATCTATCTGTTCGTGTCTTTCATACTTAGGACTTTCGATAAGTTTTCCTCCGACCATAACCATATTAACCTTTCTAAGTGATTTTATATTTTCTAATGGATTTTCCTTCACAACAATTAAATCAGCCTGTTTTCCAACATCAATAGAACCAGTGATATCGTCTATTCCAAGTATTTGTGCATTTTTCAAGGTTGCTGTATGGATAGCAAATGCATTGCTAACACCATAAAATTCTGCAAAATAATATACTTCACGCCACATGTCATAAGGCGTTACAAGTGGACAACTTGCATCAGTTCCTAAACCAACGGGTATATTATTTTTTAATGCTTCCTTAGCACCTTTCACCATTCCATCCAATATAACGTTGGAATTATAAACACACATTTCATTTAATTTCGTTATATTTGGAGATAATTTTGCTAATGGAAGTGCTGGTGATGTTGTAACTATAAATGCAGAATTATTTTCTTTAAATTTTTGCACTAAGTTTTCATCTAAAAAACTGCCATGTTCAACAGTATCAACTCCTCCAGCTAAAGCCACCTCTATCCCATTAGAACTCTCTGTATGGGATGCTACTTTTAAACCTAATCTATGAGCCATATCACAGACTGCCTTTGTCTGTTCAAGAGTCATCTTAACTTCGCCCGGTTCCCCCTTTTTCTTTGCATCCATAACTCCGCCTGTTACACATATTTTTATATAATCTACACCTTTATCTTTATGACTTTTTACGTATTCAGCCAGTGTATTTGGATCATCATTTGAAACAGCAAATGTTCCATCACCGTGACCTCCTACACATGTAATCGCAGGGCCAGGAACTATTAATCTAGGTCCTATTATTTCTCCAGAATTGATTTTATCCCTAACTCTAACATCAGAAAAACAAAAATCCCCCGAGCTTCTGATTGTCGTTACACCTGAGTTTAATGCAGTTGTAACATGCTTTTTAACCAGAGAATCAATAACTGGTTTTCCAAGTGATGTATTCACAAACTTGACTAATAATTTTTGCCCACTTCCCCCACCAAGTGCCTTGCTTGGCTTTCCTGTTCCGAATAAATGAGCATGTAAATTAATGAGTCCTGGTAATAAATATTGCCCCTTTAGATCAATAATCTTATAATCTTCTCCTATATCATCATTTGATTGCTTAATATCTTTTATTTTCCCATCTTCAATTATTACCATCATGTTTTTTTGTATATTTTCGTTATTTTTGCCATCAAAAATATTCGCATTTTTTAAAACATAATTCATATAATCTACCCCCATTTATACTAATACTATATGTATATTATATATCAATTTTATTATGATATCTTACTATTTTAGACAAAAAATACCATCCTCAATTATCGATTGAAAATGGTACTTTTTTAACTTTATTAAACTTATTTAAACCAAGAAGAACTAAAAATTTCTTTCATCATATCAAATTTTTCTCTACCTATAGATTTGATTATTTCTTCTTCTATATTTCTTTTTATATGTAAAGTTTCATCCATAAAGTATCTCCCTTTATCGGTAAGACAAAGGAATTTATCTCTTGAATTATCCTGATGATTTTCTATTTTAATATAACCTCTCTCCATTAACACCTTGGCACATTTATGTGCTCCTTGGCGTGACATTCCTATCTTCTTAGCTATTTGGGCAACTGTTGTACTTTCTTTATGAATAATAGCAATCATATACGATTCTGTATCTGTTATTTTTTCTTCTCCATTTTGTACCCATGCCTCTATTACTTTTTTTCTTAATTTAGCATGTTTATCACTTATTAAATCAACTAAATTATTCTCATTTAAATAAGTCTGCATAATATTACTCCTTTTATAAGTTGATTATTTATCTCATTATTTATTATTATAACGATTTTTTTTTATTTTTAAAGCATTTTTGTCAACTTAATTGACAATTTATTTTTTAACTGTTATTATATTTTATGTCAACTTAGTTGACAATTAATCATAATTAAAGTGAGGTAGTTTTATGTTTAAAAATAAAAAAGAACATTTTATATTTATTTTAATGATATGTACAACTATGGTTTATATCATGAGTTGTTATAACGTAGCACTTATAGAAGGATTTTCAGCAAATATATTTTTACATGCTATATTAGGATTCCCTGCTGCATTCGTATTCGCATTAATAGGAGATATCTTCGTAGTTGGTAAAATAGTTGGACGTATCGCCCCTAAATTTATAAAAGAAGGCGACAGTATGGCTAAAGTAGGAATAGTTATGTCATTCTTCACATGTTGTGGAATGGTTCTTTGGATGTCTGCATTCGGAGTTGTTACAAACCTTGGATTTGGACCACACTTCTTTGCAGCTTATGGATTAGGTATTGTGAGAAATGTTATAGTTGCAATGCCACTAAACTTATTAATAGTTTCTCCATTAATAAGGGCTATATTCTTCAAAATGTTCCCACCAGTGGTTGGAAACACAGAGGCAAAAGCATCATAATATTTATAAATTTAATTAAATGTTGTTAAAATAAATAAAGCTGTCGCACTATTTCTTAGTACGGCAGCTTATTTTATATCTTATTTTAACTTGTTTATCTCATCAATTGATAACCCTGTTTTTAGCGCTATAGTTTCTATATCCAATACATCTAGTAATGCTTTTGCTATTTCTCTCTTACCTTGCTGTATCCCTTTTCTTTCAGCTTCGTTTAATGCACTAATTTTATCTCTTAATGTTTTAGCTCTCATTTCATATATTTCACGTTGGGTGTCATCATTACTCATTCGTATTAATTCATCTTTTGCTTGACGTATTTCTTCTATATTCATTTCTAAACTTCTAACTGTTTCACTCTCAGGATCTTTTAAAAATTCTATCCAATTTACTAACATATCTTTTTCATCTGCACCGTCATCTAGCTTTGGTATTTCTATAAAATGAATTTCGGCTACATTTGTTAATTCTTCATTGCTGTATATTTCTTTTAATCTATATCCACTATGGAATTTTCTTGTTTTTAAATATTTAAAGTTAAGAATGTTTATACATATCGTTCTCTTCAAAACACTATAGTCCTGACCCTCACCTAACTGTTCTGAATATAATTTTGACCAGTAGTATAAGCTTCTTTTTATCATATTATATTCGTTTTTCAATTGTATCTCTATATTTATAATTTCATCATTACTTGTTTTTGCTTTTACATCTAATCTTGAAAATTTATCTTCTATGTAATTTTTATTTATATCTGTATTTTTTATTTCTACAGATGTTATCAAATCTTTCGGTTTTAGCGTTGCATTTAAAAATGAAATTAATATTTTGGGATTTTTTTCGCTACCAAATATATTTTTAAAAACAAAATCCATCTTTGGATCTAATAATCCTTTCATCTTATCACGCCCTTTCTCTAAATATATTAAAATTATATCATAATATATTATTTGTTATACTTTTTATAAATGAACTTTTGAGCTTTCTATAAGTTTAATCAAATATTATTAATAAAAAAACTCTCTACATCACATATCAAATTATGATATAAAGAGTTTTTTAATCTATCTATAATTTTTTATATTGTCTTTTTAATATCATGAAGATGGCAAAGAAAATTAAAGTCGTATATATACTTATAATTTTAACTGTTTCCACGATTTTTGTACTAACTATGTCTTTTAATTTTAATCTATAGTATAAAACTTGACCTTTTCCATTTTTTTCTGTTTGACCAGATGTTTCAAAATTAGATGTTCCACCCTTTACTTGATATGTATATACAGGTTCTGAGAATATATTTTCATCATCATAAACATATAATCTATATACACAATTCCATTCATTAGACTTTAATAATTTATCTAATTCTGACTTATATTGATCGGTACTATTTACATCTCTTGAACTAACAAATTTATTGAAAGTTTCTTCAAATCTCTTACTTTCATCTATCCATTTATTATGTTGTGTTTTTTGTTCTATATCCATATTTGATAATACAAATGATATAACGAATATAACTGCTGATAATAAAGTTATTATTTTAGTAAATTTTATTGATTTAGTTATCATTTTATTTCTCACCTCTAATTTTTTGTTATTCTCCTTAGCATTTTCACATAGTATCTTTAACACATCATTATCTATGTCAAATTTATTTATAGCCATATCATATGCTTCTTCTTTGCTATGTCCTTGACTTATAAATTCATGTGCCATATCAAGCAGATGACATTTTAGTTCTTCCTTTAATTCAATTACTCCTGCACTCTTATCGTTATTAAATAAATTGCACAAATATTTATCTATTTTATCCATTTTTTAAATTTCCTCCCCTAAAAATGAACCCATTACTTCTTTAATAAAAAACCATTCTTTCTTTTTAGTTTGATAAGTTTCTTTTCCTAAATCAGTCATTTTATAATATTTTCTTCTGCCTCCAGCACTTTCTTCCTGTGACCAATAAGATTCTATAAATCCTTTTGATTCCATACGTTTAAGTGCTAAATACATTGTTCCTTCTTTTAATTCAAACATATTATTACATTTAGCCTTTACTGTTTTTGCAATCTCATATCCATAACAATCTTTTTCATTTAAGATTGATAAAATTATTGTGTCAATGTGACCTTTTAAAGCTTCTTTATTTAGTTCCATCATTTCACCCCCTCTTTATATAACTTTAATACTCTATATTACAAGGTACTGTTGTTTATATAGTAATACATATTACTCTATAATGCAAGGTAATTTTTAAAATATTTATATTCAAACAGTAAAAAAGATAGAAATCATAAAAATTCCTATCTTCCTTATCATTATAAATATTTATATTTTTTAATCTATAAACCAATAACTTTTACTTTTAATAATCTAGCCATTCTTCAGAATTCTCCATCTGATATTGTAAATCCTTCAAAAATAAAGACTTGTGCTAATCTACACAAGTCTTTATAATAGATAAAGTCGGCTATCCCAAATGCTATATTTTTATGCTGACTAAGCCGTGTTTATTATCAACTTTTATATCATTTCTAGTTAAATTTCCGTCCTTATCCACAGATTTCTCGCCATTTTTATTATTTTTTAATTCTTTAGCTTTTAATTCAGTTAATTTTTGTCCACAACAATTAAGAATTACATTATTTGTGCTAGCGATAATATTTCCACATTTTCCACAGAAATAAAACTTCGTTCTCTTCATATTTGCCATGTCATTGTCGTTTATATTAACATCATAAATAGGATAAATCTTTTTTGAGGTGTTCTCAACCTACGTAACGTAGAGTTTTTGCATAAAAAAAAAGGAGATGAAACACCACCATGTTTCATCTCCTTATTTATCTATTTATTCTAGGCTTAAAATTATTCTTTAAATCTTAATCTTAGTACCATCCTCTACGTTTCATAGCATCTGCTACTCTCTTGATTGAAGACATGTAAGCTGCAGTTCTCATATCAACGTTATATTCTTCTTTTATTGCCCATATAGCGTCGAATGCTTTTTTCATTGCTTTTTCTTGTTTAGCTTGAACTTCTTCAAATGACCAAGAGTCTCTTTGTAAGTTTTGTACCCATTCATAGTAAGAAACTGTAACACCACCACTGTTAGCTAATATATCTGGAACTAAAGTTATTCCTTTTTGAGTGAATATTTCGTCAGCACCAGGAGTAGTAGGTCCGTTTGCACCTTCACAAACTACTTTAGCTTTAACATCGTTAGCATTTTCAGCAGTTAATTGATTTTCAAGAGCACAAGGCATTAATAAATCAACATCAGCAGTTAAAACATTTTGATCAGTTGCTTCAGCACCTGGGAATCCTTTTATACCTCTGTTAGGAGTTGTTGGTATGTAAGCCATTAAAGCTTTCATATCTATTCCATCAGGATTAGTTATAGTACCAGTATGGTCACCAACTATAACTACTTTAGCACCAAATTCTTCTATATACATACCTGCGTAACTACCAACGTTACCACAACCTTGTAATGCAACTTTAGCACCTTTTATATCTATACCAACTTTAGCTAAAGCTTCTCTAGCCATCATTGCTACACCGTATCCAGTAGCTTCTGTTCTAGCTAAAGAACCATAGAAATCAACAGGTTTACCAGTATAAGTACCAGGAGCAAATTCACCAGTTACTTTTGCATGTTCGTCAACCATCCAAGACATTATTTCACCATTTGTATTTACGTCTGGAGCAGGAACATCTACTTTTTCTCCTACGAATGGAGCAAGTGCTGCAGCGAATCCTCTAGATATTCTTTCTAATTCACCTTTAGAATAGTCGTTAGGATCGATGGCCATACCACCTTTACCTCCACCATATGGTATACCAGTTACACCACATTTGAAAGTCATCCAAGTAGATAATGCTTTAACTTCGTCTTTAGTTACATTTGGATGGAATCTTAAACCACCTTTAAATGGTCCACAAGCGTTGTTGTGTTGAGATCTGTATCCAGTGAAAGTTTTTATAGTACCATCATCCATTTTTACTGGGAAGTTAAATTCCATAACTCTCATAGGATTTTTTAGTATTTCGTAAACTGCTGGATCAGTTCCTAATTTATCGCAAGCATGTTTAACTTGTAATTGTGCGATTTCAAATACATTTAAAGTTTTTTCTGCCATTTTATAAGCCCCCCTAAATTTTTACATGAATTTTTAAAATTTGTATTCCCCCAGCTGCTTTAGTATAAATTGTCATTTATTACCATTCATCATAATTAGATTATATCATATTTTTTTTTTATGTGTAATTGAATTTTTATTCAACTGATTATTAATTTTATATTTTAATTTTTTTATATGTTGCATTTTTACACCACTTATGAAAAACGTTTTCTAGTCGATTTTGTTGATATTCCATAATATTTACTCATTCATTTTGAAAACCTTTTCATAAACCATTCTTTAGAGAGAATTTTTAAAATTTTTAATTAATTAAAGTTTGACTTTATTTGACTGTTTATTGTCGTTTTATGTCGATAAAATGCATTGCTTTTTAAAGTTTCTGATATTATTTTCAAAATTTCTATAGATTATTTTTTACATTTATATAACTTATTTACTTATATTTATATATTTCGATATATAATATTAAAATTTTTAAATCATTATTTTGTAATTTATTATTATTTTAGTCAATCCATATTTTTTATAACTTTATTAATACACAGAAAAAAGCCCTATGTAAAACTTTTTACATAGGGCTTGGTTGAGATATTTTTAAATATAATATTGGTCTAAAATTATGCAACGTTTTTGAATCCCATTTCTCTAACAACTGCGTCATGTTCTCTGTAAGTTCTTAAGAATGGTATTCTTAATTCTTTACTTAATACTGCTACTACTATAGTTGGTGCTAATGCTGCTACTAAGTAACCAGCTGTTTGTCCTATTGATAAACCAAATCCAAAACTGCTTGTCATAAATCCATATGCTATTACGAATGCGAATAATGAATCTCTTACTACTAAACTGATTTGCATTCTTCTTTCAACTTGTTCTTCTGTAGCTTTGTTCATTGATACATATTCTTCTACTACATATCTTACCACTGCGCTACATAAACTAAACATTCCTGCTGTACTTACTGTAATTACTAAATCAATAACTGATGATTGAGTTGGAACGCTAAATAATAAAAATAAAAAAGCAATTACGAATGATACCATTAAATCTCTAAACATTTTGTTCATATCCACTTACCTCCTAAAAACTTTTTAAATACTGTTATTTAATTTGATTTTGTTTTATTTGTTTTCTTACCTTTTTCTTAATTACATTATATTCCGTGAGACCTACTAATTCTATAAGTATCTTAACCCAAAATATCACAATATTAACATTATCCAGTTTATTTTATATTTTTATATTATTTTTTTGTATTAATCTAACCATAATCACCAAACCATTGGAATTTACAAGTTGTATCTTTATTTTTCAGAAAAATTCAAATCTTTTTAAAAGATTTATATTTCATTCATTTCCTTTAAATATATAATTATATTCATACAAAATATAAGAATGTTGATTAAAAGTATCAGTATATTAACCTACCCTATCTATTTTTATTTATATATTTTTTTACATTATAAAAACCCATGCAATTTTACATTTTGCATGGGCTTTTCCGGTTTAATTTTGTAAACATATTATTGATCCTATCTACCTATATTATTCCTTCTGTTGTAATTCTTCTTTCGCTTGCTTTTGTTCTGCCATCATCTCTCTGGCAACTTCTATTACAGCTCTAAACATCGCAATCAATAAAGCAAATGTGCAACCTGCTCCAAGTGATGCTATCACACCTTCAATTGGAGTTGTTCCGCCTGCCATCATTAAATAAGCGAAAAAGATTGCAAATAATATGACTACGTCTCTATAAAATTTAAACATACACAAGACCTCCTAAAATATTTAATTATATTTTTCTGTGCTTTTGTTTAGCTAGTCTTCTCCATCTGTTACTATAATTATATGTTTTTAATTTTATTATTTTCATAGTGTTCTTTATCAAAAATATAACAATCTTAATGATGTATAACTTTTTGTTAACATTGCAATTGTATAATAGTAGTTATCCAAAATAATTTTTAACGTTGAAATTTAAACATTACCTATACTTAACTCTTTCTTTATAAATATATATTTCAAAAAAATTATTTATTATAAATATAATTATCTTGATATACCCTAACCTATTTTTTGCACATTTTTTACATAATTCAAACAAAAGCTGCTAAAGCTATTTTGAATAAAAAAATCCTGTGTAAATTATCACACAGGTAATTAAGTCATATATATTTAAATATTATATTAAGGATTTTTTCTATGTCTATATATTTAAACTAGCGGTTTTACTAGTTCATAGGCTACGCTAATTCTTCTAACTCAACTTTCGCTTCTTGTCTATTTGATGGTATTCTTAGTTCTTTACTTATTGCACAAACAACTAATGCTGGTGCTAATGATGCAATCATAAATGGTATTGCTTTTATAAAAGTAAGGCCTGTTTCTCCAAATGAAACTGTCATTGAACCGTAGCATAATAAAAATGCTACTATACTATCTCTTAGAACTAACCTACTTTGTCTTATAATTTCTACTTCTTTAGGTGGAAGATTCATTTTTAGATTTAAATCTTCTTCATTTAAATTTCTAATCATTGATATTAATAAACTAAATATTGTTGCAGACCCCAATGAGATTATTAAACCTTCAACTGCAGAAACATTCATTATTTTACTAAATGTCATGTATAAAAAACATAATACAAATAATAACACAAAATCTCTAATTATCTTTTTCATTAATACTCCTCCTAATATTAAAATATCTATTCATATAAATTTTTCTTTACGCTTGATACATTCATTATATTCAGTATAAAATTTATTTTCTATAAGTATATTAACAAAAAAATATAATAATATTAACATGATTTTTAAAATTTTCTTAGGAAAATATTTTCTAATTGAAAATTTTTTTATAATTAAAAAATTTAATTCATTATTTCTTATGCCTTAAATTTTTTATTTTATATTTTTAAAAAATGTATAGAAATCTATTTTGTTTGGTTTACGTTTTCCTTGTAATTTCAATGTTTTTTAATTTTTTATTATTTAAAACAAAAATATTTTGATGAAAGCGTTTCGTTTAAGTTTTTATATTTTTAACTTTAATAAATGTTATTTATTTCCATTCATTTCATGTCGTCACCTCATATAAATAATTTTTCACTTTAAAAAAATAACAGTATGTTAACATTTTCACTAAAACACTACTTATACTAAAAATATATATATATTATCATTAATTTTTATAAATTTATTCTATTTGACAGTCCTAGTCCTTAACCATACAATATATGTGGTAATATATGGTTTTTAATTTCAAATAAAATAGAAATGGGGATTCGGTTATGATAAATGTTAAATTTTCAAAGAAAGATGAGATTATCTTTTTAATCAGCGTATCCTTCTTTTGGTTTGCACAATATGTCTATATTCCATACCAAACGATTTACCTTACATCAATAAACGTCACAACTTCATTTATCGGTATAATCGTCGGCGCATATGGAATTTCACAAATGTTACTTAGACTTCCGGTTGGGCTTAGTGCCGATATAGTCAGAAAGCACAAATATTTTATAATGATAGGTGGTCTGTCTTCTGGGGTTGCATCACTTTTTAGAATAATAATTCCAAATGGATTCGGATTTTTAGTTGCTAATTTATTTTCTGGATTGGCATCGGCAATGTGGATTTCATTTATGGTGTTTTATACTGGCCATTTTTCAAAAGAAGAACAACAATCTGCAACTGCCAGAGTTGTAATGTTTAACAACATAGGAATGTTGATGGGGTTTGTTGCGAGCACGCTTTTATATAACACAATCACAATGAGGAGAATTTGTATATTGAGTGTTGTCGGTGGGCTTATGACGCTCTTATTATCATTTAATATAAAAGAAGAAAATCCACAAAAAAGCGAACACGATATAAGCGATTTGATTTCGATTTGTGCTAATAAAAGACTTCTTTTATTTTCATTTATAGCACTTATTCAACAAGGGGTTCAACTTACAACATCGATGTCGTTTACAAATCAAGTTTTATGCAATCTCGGCGCATCAAATACTTTTATAGGAATTTCATCGATTATTTATATGATTTCATCAGTAGTCTTTTCGGCACTTTCTTCAAACAATGTATTCAAAGGTGGTCCGAAAAAATTAATTCCAACAGTTTTAATAATAATAGCAATATATTGTGTGTTAGTTCCGAGCGTAAACAGCATACCTATTATAATGATGTTGCAAATACTTCCTGGGACTTCGAGCGGAATTTTATTCTCATGTGCAACTTCCGAAGCCATGAAAGAAGTTAAGCCATTCCAAAAATCAACTGCAATGGGATTTTTCCAAGCATTTTATGCAATCGGAATGACTACATTTCCTATGATGACAGGAAATTTGGCATCTAGATTTAGTATGTCTGCTGGATTTTTAGCATTAGCAGCTATTGCTATTTGTGGTTGTTTGATTGCTGTTTGTTTTTATAAATTTGAAGGTAGATCTAAGCAAATTGACAAGGCAATTTAGGGAGATAAAATTTTTAATTTTAGATATTTATTGTGAATTTTTTTGAAATAGGATTATTCTTATATATCATAAAAAGGAAAAAAGCTTGTAGGAACTTTCTACAAGCTTTTTGTTGGATGTTTTATTTAAATTTTTGAGAGAGCGTTAGTTTTATATATATATTACTTTCCATTTACATTTTATATCATAGCACATATGTTCGATTAATACAACAACTTTTTCGAATGTATGTTCGATTATTTTATAATAAAAAACGCTGCAAAATAAATGAAAATTTTATTCTGCAGCAGTTTTATGTATATTTATATAGTTTTATCTAGCTATTTTTCTAATAAACTTTTCATTTTAGTAACTGGACAATCCTCAAGATATTCTTTTGAATCTTTACCAATACTAACCCCTTTATCAATCAAATATTTCGCTATTTCATAATCACCACTTTCAATCATTGTATATAATAATTTTTGTCTTTCTTCTTCACTTATAGATTTTATATCAAAGTTATTTAATAATACTTTCATCAATTCCGAATTGCCCACATTTTCTGCATTATAAATTATATGTAAATTAACCTCTGCACCATGCTCAATCAACATTTTCGATGTTTTTTCAAGATCATTATAAACTGCCAAACACAAAATTGTTTCATTAGGATTGTCGATATATGTGTTTATATCAGACATTTTGCTTACTAGATATTCAATTCCCTCAATATATCCATCATTCGAACACTGCATATTGTAACTTATAATTGTATAAATATCACTGTCCGACAAGTCAGTATATTTATAAATCATTTTTAGCGTATCCAAATCACCACAAAGTGCGGCATATCCTATGGCATCACTCAATTCTGTGGAATTTTTTTTATATTCCATTCCATTTTCCAATAGATATTTGGCTATATCTTTCTTTGCATATGTTATAGCAACAGTCAATAAATCCTGATTTTGTGAATTTTTAATTTTTAATTGAGTTTTTTTCAGCTTCTTTATGTAATCTAAATTTCCAAGATAAACATTATAGAAAACTTCCTGATTTTCATTTAAATCCTCTCTCTTAACTTCGCCGATACTTATCAACCAATCCAACGCCACATATTCATAATCCATAACGCCTTCTCCATCTGATGCCACAATATGTCTCTTCGTATTGTTCGATATGTTTACACCATCATTATAAAGCAATTTGGCCATTTTTAGCATTTCCTTATCGCTCACATATCCATCACCCATATATGTTATCGCATAATCTATACAATTGTCTCCGCTAGCATCTAGCGCATTTTTATCTACATTTCTATCTATCAATTCCTCACAAACGTCATACATTCTATTAGTAACCGCACACATAAGCGCAGTCATTCCGTTCTCATCAACATAATCAACATCCGCACCATTTTTGAGAAGCAACATCGCCATTTTTTCGTTGGAATTAGATATACTCACCATCAATGGATTTTCCTCTTCCGAAATATACTCATAATCGGCAAACTTGTTCACATCAGCCCCATTTAAAAGTGCCCACTTTGCCATTTCATAATTATCTTTTGTTACAGCTTCAGAAAAAAGCTGCTGAACAGTCGCACTTGTGTCAAAATTTTCTTCACTCGACTCGCTTACACTGTCACTTATACTCATCTGCATTGTCTCTTCTTTTGAACATCCGATACAGGTTAGCGTGGTTAGTATTGTGAATAGTAGTAGTATTTTTTTCAATGTTATCCCTCCTGTTTTTGATTTGTTGTATGGTTTTATTTTACAATATTTTTGTGGGGAGTGGTTTGAAAGTTCTCTATTTTTGCACTAAAAAAGACCAATAGGAAAATTTCTTCTATTGGTCTTAAATAATAAAATTATCTATCGGTCGGTTATCGGTCGCTTATCGGTCGCTTATCGGTCGCTATCGGTCGCTTATCGGTCGCTTATCGGTCACTATTATTTTTCATTTAATACATAACGTGTTTGTGGTCCACTTCCCTCTTTGTTTATTTTTTTTGTTTTTATTAATTTATTAAATAGATTTTTTACTTTTGTACTTCCAAAACCAAAGTTTTCTCTAGCCATTGCATTTGTTATATAGCCATTAATCTCAATAAATTCAATTATTTTTATTTCATCACTATTTGATAAATCTAAATTCTTATTATTTTTATCTATTTTTTCTTTTATATTATTACCATTATTATTTTTATCATTAAAAAATTCGTTATCAAATTTATTAGATAAAATATATTTAGTACCCCTAGCTTTTCCTTTAGTATCTAAATATCCCATTTTAACCAAGCTAGAAAGAATTTTATTACTATAAAGAGAATTATTATCTACTAAAGTTTGTAATCTTCTATTATTAATGCTTCCTTCATGATGTGCTGTTACTAAAGCCATTTTTTCATCCTTATCTAAATTGTTATACTCATCTCCTAGCATGTTTTTTATAAAATCAACACTTTCTTTAGGCAATAATGAATTAGTACTTAATATTAACTCTACTCTATCTGGATTATATGTTTCATTTAAATTTGGAGTTTCCCATTCCTGCTCCTTCCAAGCCTTTCCAATGTTTTCAAGACCTGAACCTGCTCTTTCTCCAACACCTATTAAGTTAAACATTTTAAATATATTTACATTTCTTGGGTCACTAATCCCACCATTCATAGCTTCTTCTATAGATATTCTAAGTGATCCTGGATTAGAAAATTTAAAATATGTATTTTGTCTCTCTATAACAATTCCTCTTTCTAAACTATAATCTGCATGTATTATTGCATTTGCTACAGCTTCTCTTATAGCATCATGAACTCTTGTATCTTCTTGTCTAATTCCATTTATTAATTTAAATGGAACATTTAAATTATCCGTTATTCTATTTATTATTTTAAAATAAAAATCATATATATTACCTGACCAAGTTCCTTCGGATGAATTTGTTCTGTAATCCCATCTATTTTCTGTAAATTTCTCTCTATAATCTAGAAAATATTTTGGAAATTCCTCTAGTATTTCTCTTTCCTGCCCAAACATTAAAAGACCAGCAGCCGTTACACCTTCTATTCCCTTTACTCTATCTTTACCATAAGCTCCTAATCTATATAGAAAGGTCTTTAAATCTAATCCTATCCATGGATGTGAAGGCTTTAAAGTTCCCAACCTATTTCTATAATTACTTATAGTTTCTATATCCAAATCATCTATTGTAAAACCTTCTAGTATCATACCATCTTGAGATTTATCAAGTGAATCTGCTATCATCCTGTCAATTTCATTTTTCGTACATTTATAATCGCCTGAATGATTTCTTCTAAAAGTTCCACCATGTTTATTATCACTATAAGGATTTTCACCTATATAAACAGGCTTTTGTCTTCTATCAGCTCTTGGAACAACTATTTCTAATATAAATTTTTCGTTATATTCTTTTACACTTACATTCTCATCACTTATTATATTTGCACTAACTTTTTTAGGATTGTTTAAATTATCCCATAAATCTTTCTTTATTTTATCTATATTGTCCAAACCTTGTACACTAAAATTTCCGTTTTTCTCTTTTATACCAAGTAATATTATTCCACCATTACTGTTTGCAAATGCTGAATAAGTTTCCCATAAATCTTTTGGTAAACCACCACTAGCTTCTTTACACTCAATTTCATTGGTTTCCGATAGTTTATAAATATCTATACTCATAGCTATTCTTCTCCTCTATAATCTATTATCTTTGTCAGTATTATATCCTTTAATAAAAGGTATTATCAACATTGTGTATACTGATATTAAATAATTTTATTATATTGTTTTTATACATTTCTGTGTAAAAATCCTTTTTTAAAAAATAAAAAGCCAACAAAGATTTTTCAATCTTTAATTGGCTTTTTATGTATATACTATATTTTAATTAAATTTAATTTAAAATTAATGCATAAAAACTATTTATTGATTTTATAATAATATACATTAATTATTTAATAAATTTTCTCTTTTTGTTGTAAATGCTTCTTTAAAAATTTCCTTTCTGAATTTAAACATCTCTTCATAATTATTTATATTAGAATATTTGTTAAAATCATTAAGTTCTATAAACTCATACTTTATTACTTGATCAACAAGCCATTGATTGTGTTTTATCTCAGATAATCTCTTATTTGACTTGGATATATTGTCATCTTTAGGCAAAAATCCTAAATTCAGAATATTATCCTTAATAGAATCTTTATTATCAAGAGTCGATTTATTAAACAGAGAACCTGGAATAATATGATCTATATCTATCTTAAACATATTTCCTGGTCCTTGTATTTGATTTAATGCATAAAAATGGAATAATAATGGTCTCATTTTCTGTACTGTTATTTTAGAACCATTAATTGTATTCTTTTCAAATATTTCATTCAATACAATTTCCCATTCATTTGAATCTATAGGTTTAAATACCTCTGCTTCTTTATCTAACTGTTGAATATTATTAGCAATTTTGCTATCACTAGAAGCTTTCCAAACCCCTTTTACATATTCATATAGTAATTTATCTAATAGAATCATACTATTTTTTTGAAATTGCTTAGTTTTTGTATCACTTCCATTTGGCTTTCCTTTTCTCTGCCAATCTTTATATAAAATAATAATAAAATTCATAACTATAAAATTACTTGTAAAATTAGATATTGGTGTATCCCATGATTTTAAATATTTAAAATAAGTTGATGATTCTATAATACTAATCATAGTATTAAGTTCTTGTACAAGTTTATCTATATCAGATTCCCAATCTATATTCTTATTTTTACTTAATGCTTCAATATCTTCTTTTTTTACCCCATTTTGATATATACCCGCTAGTATCTTAAACCCAGAAGTAATTTCATTCTCAAACTGTTTCTTTTCTGTCTTTTTATTATTAGATTTTGATAAATTTTCAAATTTACTAATAATAATATTTTTATGTAATCTTCGTATTAAAGTTGCTGGTAAATCCCATCTTACAACATCATCTATTTTATTAATTCCCATTCTTTCATATAGTTGTTTTACAACTTGTTTCGATTCATAAGAAGGGTTATCTATCTTTTTATTCCAATTAGGCTTTGCTGATAATACTTCTACAGCTGTTAACTTCTCCCCTTCAGTATTTATAATATTAAATACTTTTTGAGAATCTGCTGGTGATAAGTCTTTTACTTCTATAATTCCTATTCTACTATTTGACAATAATTCATCTATTTTTTCTATCATCACTATCCTATTAAACATATATTTCCAATTAGTCTTAATATCTTCATTTAATTTATCTTCATCAATAACAACACATCTAGATTGTACAAATTCAATAAAAGATTCATATTTTTCATAATCTATAGATGCATTATTACAATAATTATTATATTCATCTAAAAATGTCTTTAATTTTTTTGATGATAAAACCATATCTCCTTTTCTATTTTCTATATATGATAAATTTTTTACGCTATCTCTTATGTCAAACGGTCTTGTAAAGCCTGTGCTATTTTTATAACCTGCATGAATTACCTTAATTATTTCTAATAAAAGTTTTAAACCGCTACAATAATAGTCTCCTATCTGACTATCATTGTTATTTTGCTCAAACTCTTCATCTTCTGACTCATTATTATTATTTTCATTTTTAATTTCCTCTGAATCTGATTCTATATATTCAGAAATTTTTTGCCAATACTTATCTTCTAATTCTTCTGTTTTATCTTTATCCTTAAATCCTATAAATTTTCTTGCCCAAAAGTATATTTTTTCAGGATCTTCATAAATTAATGATAATGCATTTTTTCTTTGTCTTCCATCCAGTAACCATTTAACATTTTTTTCTCCCTCTATTTTTTCTATACTTAATATACTAACTCCAATCGGATATTCCTTAAACAAACTAATACAAAGTTGAAAATTTTTTTCTTCTCCCCAAGTTTGTTTTCTTTGGAATCTAGGAAGCCTCATATTTTTATCTGTTATAAATGTTTTTACCGATTCTGGTCTTATTTCATACATATTTTCACCTTTTCCCCTTAAATTTAACGATATTTATATAACAAATTTTAACATAATTTACGTTTGTTTCATAGATTACCTTAATTTTTATTATTTTAATACAGTCTATCTATGAAATAATTCAAAATATTTGTAACATCACTTCTTCTTCTATCCTGTGTCTTTTTTGATAATACACTTAATTCTTTTTCTATTAACCCAAAATCACAATCATTTATAACAGACTTTTGAATTATTGGTATTCTTAAAAAAAGTTTACAAATAATATCTTCTCGATCTTTATTTTCTAATAAATATACTTGTTCACCTAAACTTGATAAATGTATATAACAATTTCGACCACCTTTTTTATCTATAACAACTAAATCCAATAAAGCTGCTAATTTAGATCTATTTTCACCATATTTTTTATAGGCCAACTCATTCATTAATTCATCTTTTCTTAAATTATGTCCTAATTTTGAAAAGTTAATTTTATCATCATATTTTAATTTATATAAAATATCTAATGTTTCATTTATGCATTTAAATGTATGAGCTTGCGGAATATTTTCTGATGTAGATTTTTCAGATGTAGGATACTCTTTTAAAATATCTACTATTTCATTTATAGAATATTTTTTTAATATATACATTATATATTGTGCTATTTCATCTTTTTTAGTATGACACTCAGATATATCATACTTTAAACATAATATATCAATTTCTTTATTAAAATATAATTCTATAAATTTCTTCTCAATTTCATAATTTCCTTTTTGTTCTATAATATTATCCCAACAATATCCTTTTACTTTACAAATATTACATAAAGGTTTATTCTTATATTTTCTTCCATATCCATATTGATATTTATATACATTTTGCTCTTCAAATTTTAAGTCAAAGTACTTTTTAGCTATATAAGGAAATTCTTTTTCAAAATCTAACATAGCTTGATATGATGAGCAATTTTTACTTTGATCTTTTTTACAAGCCTGATTAGCTTCACAAAACTCTCGAAATGATTTTTTCTTATAAAATTGTGGCTGATTACACCATCTAGCTAATTCTATATACATATTTTTGTATCTACTTTTTTTATAATTTTCATGCCTCATAATATATGGTATACATCCATATTTCATTAAAATTTTTATTCTTTCAAATGCATTTTCAATATCTTTTTCATCTTGTGATTCAAAGCCACAAAGAACATATAATTTACATATTTTGCTCGAATATCTTTTCCATAATTGTATCTTTTCAATTATTGTATCTCTATCTTTTAAGTGATCAAATGCAAATATAAAATCTCCTCTATAATTCGTATTATTAAATCTCTTTGCTTTTCTATCAGTCATTAACCTTAAATCTAAACCTTGTCTAAATTGAAATGGTTTACCTGTTGCCTCTATTTCATCTAAAATTTTCTCCCAGTGAGGATATGCAAAAAAATTATCATCCCATAAATATAAATAAGGTCTATCTTCATCTAAAAATTCTTCTATTGGGGAATGTTTAAATGCTTTTTCATATTTCTTATTTACACAAAAGTCACATTTTCTAAAACATCCTCTAGTTGAAAATCCTATGGAATAATCCATATAATCTTCTAATGTATTCCTTTTTCTCCCTATTTTTAATTGTTCTTCTACATACTCATTATATAAACTATAATCCGGCTTATGGTGCTCAATTTCATAATTAAGATTATCTCCACCATCTGAATAAAATCCTGTTCCCCCAAATTCAACATTATCTCTTTCTAAAACCCATTCTGGTACCTCTGTAAATGAAAAAACTTTAGATAAATAAATTTTATCATATTCATATACCTCCATATATGAGTTATAAATTAATTTCACTTCATGTCCTTGTTCTTTATAATAACCGGAGATTTTCATTAATGCTAAGTTTGGATGCCTCGTCCCATTATCCATTAAATCAGCATCTATTATCCCTATTCTCACCTTTTCTCCTCCCATTTTATAACATTTATGATCGAAGATAAGTTCGATCCATTTTCAGTATATTATACCGTTTTTTTACATTTTGTTCAAACAAAATAAGCCAAAATCACACTTTGTTTTTCACATTTCATAATGTACAATTAAAATAAGAAAGTAAACAATCATATCAATTATTCAATTAAACCAACACAAAACTATTCTTAATAAATATTCAAATTTATAAACTACAATAATTCCAATAACTAAAAGATCATCTATACCACTACCCATTAAAAATAAAAAATAGGAAGTTATAAAATGAAATTTACTATTTTAGGTTTTTCACACCCCGCTGCCTACGACCTAGGCTTAGACGTAAACGAGTAGGCCATTCTTAGACGGTATATCGATTTTAAGGAATCTGGATATATGAATAAAAGGTAATCGACGGAAAAAAATTTTATTTAGTCATATATGAATATGTCCTATAGGATTTGCCTATTTTAGGTATGAAAAAAGATGCTGTTTATAGAAGGTTTAAAAAAATGTGTGATAAAAAAATTTTTATGCTAATATTAGCTTCTCTAGTGTTAAATATTAAAGCTGATATTAGCATTTTTTTACCCCTGATATATATCTTAGTTCCACCGATTTGAAAAATTGTATCACTGATTTATATCTTCGGACCCATGATTTATATCTTTGTATCACTGATTTATATCTCTATCTCTCGGTTTTAAATCAGAATCCCTCTTATCTAAATCTTAGCCTTACGGTTTTAAATCTGAACTTGTCGGTTTAAAGTCTCGAACAAATAATAAATCTATTAAACCAATCTATTAAATAAATCCATCACACACAGCTTTTAAATAAATCTTCCACACAAATAAAAATGCTGTGTTTTTCTTTTTTGAAAGTCGTGTGTGATTTTTATTTTTATGAAGATTAAAAATTTAATCTCATTATTTTAATGTGATTTTAGCCCCTTGACTGAAAAAGCCATCAGCAGCTTCTGTCATAAACACTTCATATCCGTCTGATGTTGTACCAACAGATTCACAATCATCTGGTATCATTCTGCTATAATGTGCTAGTGGTCTACTTGTGTCACTCATATCAAGAACATATACAGCAGCTCCACCGTGTCCATGATCAAACATATATAATTTACTTTCTATGCCGTTCATAGAGTTATCTTCTACTTTTACGCTCCAATCACTTCCCCAACTTTTTGGAACTGTTACGGTAAAAAATTTATTTTCAGTAGTTTTATAAAAACTTATGTGTTATGGAATATAGTTTAAAAATTATTACAAAATAATCATATATAAAATATTGTAACCTATATGTTTCTGTTTAATGTTATAGTTATATAGAATTTAAACTTAGGAGGTAGTTATGCATAAAATTTTAAATGTTGCTTTAATCGCTCATGACAACAAAAAGGATACGCTGGTTAATTTCTGTATTGCTTACGAGGCTATATTGTCAAAATATGGTCTATATGCGACAGGTACAACTGGTAAAAGAATTATGGACGAAACACACTTGGACATACATAGGCTTGCTTCTGGGCCGCTTGGTGGGGATCAACAAATTGGGTCTTTGATTGTAAATAAGGAAATCGATTTGGTAATATTCTTAAGGGACCCGTTAACTGCACAGGCTCATGAACCAGACATCCAAGCGTTGATAAGGCTTTGTGATGTTTATAGTGTTCCGATTGCGACTAATTTGGCTTCTGCGGAAATTTTTATAAGAGCTTTAAATGATGGAGAATTAAACTGGAGATTAGATTAAATTTATAAAAATAACCCTTTATGAGATGATTTTTTCATTCATCCCATAAAGGGTTATTTACTTTCTGTCTATTTCAATAATTCGTCTAAAATTTCTTGTATTTCGTCTTCACATCCGCCACATCCTGTTGATGCTTCAGTCATTTCTTTTATATCGTCTACTGTTTTTGCGCCATCTTCTATAGCTTTTTTTATTGTTTCATAACTAACTTCCATACAATGACATACGATTCTATCTTCCATATTTTATACCCCCATTTGTTATTTTGAGTATACCTATGAAGTTACTTTTGATGTCGTTTCTGTTTGGTATATCTTTATATTTTATATATACTCGTATTTTCTAACCAAAAACATTTTTAGTTAGATTTTTTGTTTATATTTTTATTTATTCTACGGAAAGTAGATTTATATCCTCTACTGCTATAAAATTTATAGTATGATAACAATTTATAGTAATTGAAGGGGGAAATTATATGAATACAATAAAAATAGATGGTTTAGTAGGTGGGTATCCAGAACCGATTGATGGAACTTCTGAATGGTATTATTCTCAAAAAGGTACGGACGATTTTCTTGATTTATATGAAGCTGAGGAAATTGTCAAAGATGGACATGCTTTTGGCGGTATGAACTGTCATCTAATTCATTTTCCTGATGGAGAGGTATTTAGTCCTTTTGAACTTAGGGAAAATTTTTATGTTGAGGCTCCTGTGTGGGATGATGGAAAATTTTATTTTTTATGCGTTGATTTTTCTAAAAAGACAATTCAAATATATTGTTATTATCCAGAAGATAAAAAACTTGAACTTATTGAAAAACTGCCACTTGATTGTGTAAAGGATTGTTATAACCTAAAGCTAAATGTTTCTCCTCTTATGCTTGGACGAGATGCTAATGAGTGTGTTTTCCAAATCATTTGGCCAGAAAAAATCAGTTTTTCCATAGGTTCTACTGAAAGTCTCATGTTTAGAGATGGTGATGATCTATATTTTTCTGAATGGCATGAAGACCCCGATTATCATGAATACGTAATTATTAGAGATTTTCATACTGGTGAAATTAAGGATAAATTTTCAGGAACTATCTGTCGTATGCCAGACGGTGTATTTTGGAGATTTTAGTTGTTTCATTTTCTAACTTTTTACTATAAAATATAATTAGAAACTATATTTCAAGGGGGCAAATTTATGTTAAGTAAAAGCTTAGAAAATGCAATTAATGATCAAGTTACATTTGAGTTTTACTCTTCTTACACTTATTTAGCTATGGCCGCTTATTGTGAATCTGTTGATTTAAGTGGTTTTGCTAACTTTTTTAGAGTACAAGCTAAAGAAGAAATCGATCATGCTATGAAGTTCTATGACTATGTGTTCCAAAAGGGTGGAACTATAGTTCTTGGCGAAATAGACAAGCCAAAAGATACTTATAAAGATGTTGTAGAAGTATTTGAAACAGGTTTAGCTCATGAAGAATTAGTCACTAAAAAAATATATAATATTATGGATATTGCAGTTGCTCAAAAGGAACATGCGACTATCAGCTTTTTAAACTGGTTCGTGGATGAACAAGTTGAAGAAGAAGATAACTTTACGACTTTATTGAAAAAAGTTAAAAGATGTGTGGACAACCCCCATGCATTGTATATGATTGACGATGAATTGGCACAAAGGGTTTATGTTGCACCTGCTAGTAATGCATAATTTAGATTTTAAAAAATATTTTTAAGTTTACATAAAAACTGTGTAGCCCTATTTTAGACTACACAGTTTTTTATAGATTTTATACAAATGTTTTGATAGATTGCTAAAGTAAATTTAATATTTAATTAGAAAGTTTTTTCAAAAGCTACTCTTTTTCCACCATCTTCTAAATAAACTATTCCACAATATTCAAATCCATTTTTCTTAAGTAAACTTTGCATTAATATATTATCTTCATGAGTATCTACCTTTATACTATGAATATTGTTTTGTTTACATACTTCTTCTGCATATTTTATTATTTTGTGTGAAAGACCTTTCCCCTTATGAGCGTTCTCTACAGCTATTCTGTGAATTACTCCATAATCCCCGTTTGTAATCCATTTTCCATCTAGAATATTTTCATACGATTTCTCTTTTGCAAATGAAATTACAGTTGTCGCAACAATGTCATCACCATCCAACATTACATAACTTTCACCATTATTTATATCATTATTTATTACTTCATCATTTGGATAATTATTTTGCCATTGATCAATTCCTTGTGATTTGAAGTACTCTTGCGCTTGTTTTACTATTTCCATTATTTTTGATACATCTGATTTTGTTGACTTTCTAAAATTCATTTTCAATCTCCTTACCATCATTTTTTATATTTTCATTTATTAATTAAATTTTTATTTATACGTTTTTTATTTTTAGCTATTCACACATTTATTAAAAAATAAAAAACCGTCTTTTATATTTTTATGATTTACTTTGCCTACATCAAATTTAAAAATTTTAAATACTAATTGTACGCAACTCCCTACTCCAAATACGGTGATTAGAGTTCCAAGCCCGACAGTTCCACCAAGTAGCCATCCAATTACTAATACACTGATTTCTATACAAGATCTTATTAGTACTACTGATTTTCCAGTAAGTTTAACCAATGCCACCATAAGTCCATCCCTAGGTCCACATCCAAGTTCACATCCTATATATAAATATGAACCGATTGCCATACAGAATAAACTTCCAATAAGCATTAAAACTCCTGTAAATAAATTTGTACTAGTTTGAATTATACCTGTATTTATAATTATATCTGTGAAAAATCCAATTATAATCATGTTTGCTATTGTTCCTAAACCTATTTCTAATTTTAATAAAACTGTTATTCCTACTACGATTATTCCAACCAAAATACTTACTTGACCTATTGTTAATCCTGTTTTATTTGATATTCCTTGGTGAAATACATCCCATGGACTTAATCCCAAGTTTGATTTTAGAGCTAGAACTGTTGAAAACGCACAGAACATAAACCCTAACAATAATCTACATACGACTTTTATTATTTTTTGCATACTATCTCCTACACCTTATTTTTATATTCATGCCAATATTCTTCAATATTTTCACTCATTCGTTTAATTAATTTTGTTGCCAATTCTTTTTCTTCTTTGCTAAATCCTTCAAAACTTATCTTTAACTGTTTTGCCTCCTCTTGCATTATAAAATCATAGACTTCCCACGCCTTCTCTGTCGGTGTCAATTTATACCCCCTTTTATCTTTTTCATCTTGTTCTTTATTTATATAACCTAGTTCAATTAGCTTTTGAACGGCTTTTGTTGTAGTTGTTTTATCCACCTTTAACATGTTCGATAATTCTATAAAATTTATCCCTGGATTTTCACAAACTCTCGTTATAAATAGATATTGACCTTTCTTTAAATCAAATTTTTTATATTTCCAATCAGCTGTTGAGTTTATCGCCCTTGATAATGCTCCGACATATCTTAGTGTTTCAAATTCTAAATTATTCATTTTTCGCCTCCTTTATAGTTTAACTTTCAACTATATTTTTATAATGCAATATTTTAGTTGAAAGTTCAACTACTTTTTGCAATTTTTTTCTATCATTATAGTATTTTTTCAAACTATATAAAAATTTTTTTTGATATTTAAAAATTTTTTTGTTTTTTCGCAGGTTTTTACAATTTTCTACAGATAGTATAATATATAATTTGTTTTGTGTTCCGATAAATATTGGAGATAAAAGGGAATATATATGATACATTTAAAAGCTGCGATTTTATATTATAGTTATTAACTAAATTGCAATAGATATTATTGTATAGCAACTACAACTAATTAAGCTAGCGATACCACAGGTATCAACTTTCAAAACGAGAAAAAATAAATTAGATATAAATATAATAAAGTTGTTAAAGTTTGCTTAAAATTCAAAGTCATTTTTTAACTAAATATTTTTTAATATGTATCTTTAATCTGTAACTTATTTTAAAAAATGAATATAAGCAGTTCTCCAATAAAAAATAAACTTAATTTAACGGGGGTAAATTAAAATGAAGAAAACATTAAAAAAATCATTAAAAAAATTATTAGTAGGTGCATTAGTAGCAGGAAGTATAGTTGGATCAGCTGGGTTGCAAGCAGATGCAGCAACAAAAGCTATAACAGCTAGTGGTACTGTAAATGGAATTAACTTCCTTAAAGCAAAACCAGTTGCTTATTTATATACTTATAACTCAAATGGTTCATTTATTGCAAAATATGCATTAAGTTCAAGTTTCCAATTTGGTAATAAATATAAACTAACTTTAGGACGTACTCGTCTAGATGATAAAAAAGTTGCTAAAGTTTGTTTACAATTAAAAAGCGATAATGGAACTAAATATTCTTCTAAAGTAAATCTTAGATCTGGAGCCTATACTATAACTATGAATGGTTCTGGTTCTCCTACTTTAAAATAATAGAAGAATAAATATTAAATTGTATATAGGAGATATAAAGGAATTAAATTCTTTTATATCTCTTTTTTATTTCAAAATTACTTAGCTAAAAAACAATTAAGTATCAATTTCTAATTATTATAGTATTTTTTCAAACTATATAAAAAATTTTTTTGATATTTAAAAAATTTTTTTTGTTTTTTCGCAAGTTTTTACAATTTTCTACAGAGTTACTAGGATATAATATATCTTGTGTTTCGGTAAATATGAGGGTACCGGGATGAAAGTAAATTATTAAAAGCATTATTAAAAAAATTATTTAGAGTTCTTGTGGTGGGGGTTACAAAACTCTAAGACTTAAGCAAAGCGCTGAAATCATAGTACATAATAAAAATATACAAATCAGCTAGAAAAGCATTTCGGTAGGCCAACCGAAATGCTTCTTTTCTTATATAAAAAAAGCACCCCGGCAATTCTGCCGAAATGCTAATTTGGATAGTTATTTCAAAATTAACCTTATGGGGAGGTTAATTTTATATATATTAAGTAGACCTTAATAACTTATTTACCACTCGAATTGTCCATCTTCTTTTATTTTGAAGAAGTCTGAATATCCAAGTTCAAATACTCTTTCTGCCAAATTATCAACTTTAATTTTTTCTTTGACAAGTTGAGTATATGGGCCAACATATGAGATGTCTCCTTGTGCAATGAATCCTATTAATACATCATCTTTGATTACTGCCATCTTGTAATTGTCACCATCTGTATATGTTAATATATCATAAGTGTCGTCTGGTGGTGTTATAAATCCTACTGAAACTGTTGGTATTCCTAAGAAGTTCATTGTATTTTTGAATTCAAATCTATCTTCTATAACAGCTTCTCCACCTGCCATATTAGTTGCAGCTACTTCTGCTTGTTTTGTTGCTAATGGCCAAATTCCTGTGCCTGTTACATCGCCTGCTGCGTATATATCAGGTTTGTTAGTTTCGCCTTTTTCGTTGATTTTGATTCCTTTTTCAGTTTCTATTCCTGAACCTTCAACAAGTCCTATATTAGATCTTACACCTGTTGAAACTACTAATAAATCGCAATCTATTATTTCATCATTTCCTAAATTAATGCCTTTTACTTTTCCATCTTCATCTATTAATACTTCTGATGCCATACGGTTCTTATAGATTTTTACACCTTTTTGCTCAAACTTATCTTCATAAGCTTTTGCAGCTTTAACATCTAGTTGTTTGTCTAGTATTCTGTCTTCTGATGCAATTAAACTTAAATTTCCGATGCCATCTATTTCAACTAATCCTGCTAATGCGTCCATTCCTACAAGCCCAGCACCCATTATTACAATATTTTTTGCGTATTTTGCTTGTTCTTTTATTCCTATTGCGTCTTCTATATTTCTAAGTGGATACACATTTTTAGCTTCTCTTAAATTTTTAACTGGTGGTACGAATGCATTGGCACCTGATGTTATCAATAATTTGTCGTAAGCTAATTCTTCTTCTTTACCATCTTTTTCGTATTTAATTTTTTTATTATCTGGATAAATTTCTTTTACTGTCGCTTTTTTAATCCAAGTTGCATTTTGTTTTTCCATGAAATCTCCATCTACAAAGTTAATTCCTTCAATTGTTCTGTGTCCTGAAATTAAATGGTGTAACATGCAACGAGAATAAATATTTTCATCTTTTGATATTACTATTATTTTTGCACCTTTGTCCAATTCTCTAAGTGTTTTTACTGCTGTAACCCCTGCTATACTTGCCCCTATTATCACATAAGTTGTTGCATCATCCTGTGATTTTGGCCCAATTTTATGTGCTGGAACTGTAACTTCTTTTGGTGCATTTTTAGGAGTAACATTATTTTCTTCTTTATCTGATTTGAATATATTCTTTATTTTATCAAACATTTACTCGTCCTCCTTTTGTAATTCTAATGCACCGCTTGGGCAGTTATATACACATAGAGGAATTTCTTCTCCTTGGCATAAATCGCATTTTATTATATCTTGTTTAGTTCTGTCATCTGGTTTTAGAATTCCATAAGGGCAACTCATTACACACATATAACATGAACCACATTTTTCTTTATCATATGAAACTATCCCTGTTTCACGATCTTTTGTCATAGCCCCACTCATGCATGTTGCAACACATTCTGGTTTGTCACAATGTCTGCATGTTAGAGGGACTGGGTGTCCCTCATTATTTAGTTCTATATGATTTCTACTTTCTGTATCTACATGTGATAAATCTATAAAATATTTATCTTTATTTACATCTATAAAGCTATTAAATTTATGTTTTTCGCCACAATTCCTAGTCATGCAGGCTAACACACAACTTTTGCAACCTGTACATAAATCTTTATGAATTATTATTCTGCGCATTTGACCACATCCTTAAAATTAATTATTTTAAACCTAAGCCTTTTCTTCTATCTAATATTTCTGATTCTAATGTATTAGCTGCTGATTCTGGGTCTGGATCTACTATTACACTACCTCCAGTTATATCTTTTAGTCCTTCTGTTAAAACTTGAGTTACTAATGGTCCTCCAGTTATAAATGGTGGTAAAGCTAGGTGAAGTGGTAGTCCTAGAGCTAAACCAAATGCTCCATCAGCTAATGCTTGTTCTTCTAACCATTGTGGTGCTGAAAGCGCTACTGGTAATTGTGGTATATCTACATTTAATGCTGCTGCTAATTCACTAACAACTATTTCGATTCTTCCTATTGCTAGACATGGTCCAAAGTTTAATACTGGTGGTATATTTAATTTTTTACAGACTGCTTTTAAGTTTTCTCCTGCTAATTCTTCTGCTCCTGGTGACATTAATCCTACATTTTCAAGTCCACCTGTTGAACATCCTGCTGATAATACTAAGATATCTTTTTTGATTAATTCTTTTACTAATTCTACTGTGTGAACATCATGTCCGCCAGCAGTCATGTTTGAACATCCTACTACTCCGACAACACCTTTGATTGTTCCGTCAGCGATTAAGTCTATTAATGGTTTCCAGTTTCCACCTAAGAATTCTTTTAAGTTCTTTTCACTTACACCAGTTAAAGACTCATCATAACCGTGATCTTTTGGTATATCTATAGTTACGTTTCCTCTTCTTGCTTTGTAAGCTTCTACTGCTTCGTTTATTAATCTGTGGTCTATTTCATCAAATTTATCTCTATCTAATTGGATTAATTCTGCATTTTTCTTTTTAGCTACATCATCTAAGCAAATCATTTTTACTTGTAATTTATCAGCTATCGGTTCAAGCCCTGGAATTGTACAGTTGAATTCTGAAACTACCATATCAACTGCTCCTGTTGCTAAAACTGCTTCACTTGTGTAGTTGTTTCCTGCATGACCTGCAAATATTTCTTTGTAGTGTTCTCCTCTTAATTGTAAGTCTTGACCTACACATGTACATCCTACTAATCTGAATCCTTTTGCTCCTACTGATTTAGCTACTTCTACTACTTCTGGTAATTTTATTTTTTCTTGGAAACTTGCGAATGTTGAATGTTGATGTCCTGTTACCATTATGTTTATATAGTCTTCATCGATTACTCTAAATCCTACTGGAGCCATTCTTATAACTGGATCTCCTAAAACTATATCGTTTAATAAGTTAGTTAAAGTTAAGCCATATAAACCTGTACAAATTCCTAATGATAAACAATGCATTAACATATCTACAGGGTCAGAACTTAAGTTAGTTGATGATTTTACACATCCATCAAATACTTCTGATTTAGCTCCACCTGGCATGATTCCAAGCTCTTTCCATTTATCAACTCTCATATGGTAAGCTAGTTTTTCAACTAATTCCATTTTTTCATATCTTGGTTTGTATAAATCTTTTAGAATTGCGTCTGCTATTTTTACACATCTTTTATGTGAGTCGTCATCGAATATTCCTAATTCTTCTCCTAGTATGTTTAAAGCTTTTTCACTTTTTATAACTCCATTGTTTTCTCCAACGTGTTTTACGTTTAAAGCTGTATTTTCAACTACGTGTAAATAACATGCTGCCCCTGCTGATACTGCTCTTAAGAAGTTTCTTGCTACTATTGTGTCTGCATCTGCTCCACATATTCCTCTTGGTGATTTTGGAGTTACTCTACATGGTCCATTTGAACATAATCTACAACAGACACCTTGAAGTCCAAATCCACATTTTACTTTTTGGTCGATTGTTCTTTGGAATGCTGTTTCAAATTCTCCTGCTTTTGATGCTACAAAACTTTCTAATCTCTTATCTGCACTTTCACACATCTTACAAGTATTACAATTCATTTTTATATTCCTCCCATTAATACTTTTATACTATAAAGTCTGTTTCTCATAATGTTTTCAAATTTAAAAATATTTACCAGTTTTTTAAATCTGAACTTTTTTAAAACTTTCATTTTATTTATAATTCATTTATACCAATATATTCCATTATTAAACATATATTTTTTTATTTTTATATTTTATTTTTATTCCAATTTGGAATAATTTATTTTATTCTATCTCATTTATTAGTTTAAATTCCAACCATTTATAATTCTTTATTCCTATTTTTAATTCCTAATAAGAATTATTTTTTTATTTAAACATAATCCATTTTGATATTAATCTTTGAATATGACATTATTTTATCAACCATTTTTTGGGGCAAATTCTTATTGTTATCTATAATAAACTTTGCTATAATTATAAGTGAAATTAAAATCATTAAAGGGGGATTTTAGTATGGCTTACAAAATAACTGATGAATGTATCGCTTGTGGTTCTTGTGCAGACGAATGTCCAAACGATGCTATAACTGCAGGAGATGACAAATACAGCATAAATGCTGACGAATGTTTAGATTGTGGATCATGTGCTGATGCCTGTCCAAACGATGCTATAGTTGAAGAATAATAGCAAGTAAAACTATCTGGGGATTCTTCCTTGGATAGTTTTTTATTCGGTTGATTTTGATGATTTTAAATTTCAAAAATAATGACATCAATTAAGGAGAAAATAATATGGCTTACATAATAGGTGATGCTTGTATAAGCTGTGGTGCATGTGAATCAGAATGCCCTGTAGAATGTATATCAGCTGGAGATGACAAATACGTAATAGATGCAGATAGCTGCATAGAATGCGGTTCTTGTGCAGACGTATGTCCTGTAGAAGCTCCATGTGCTGAATAATTTTGAATTTAATTTTTATTAAATAAAGCTAAGTGGTTTTTATCACTTAGCTTTTTAACGTTAAAAAAAAACTGCTGTATGAAAATCACGTACAATATTCTATACAACAGCTTAATTATATTATTAAATAAATATATCGTTATTCGTCTTCTTTCATTAGATATGATAGAGTAAATAAGCTTTCAGTTAAGTTTACATTTTCTACTATGATATCTTCTGGTACATTTAAATCCATAGGTGCAAAGTTCCATAATCCCTTTATCCCACATGCGACTAATCTATCTGCTAATTCTTGGGCCCCATTTTTTGGTACACATAAAATTCCGATATCTATTTTGTTTTCTTTAACAAAATCTTCAATTTTATCCGAGTCCAATATTTCAAATTCTCTTATTTTTAATCCTATTATTTTAGGATTTGCATCAAATAATCCTTTTATTTCGAATCCCGCTTTTCTAAATCCAGAATAGTTAGCTATTGCTTGTCCTAAATTTCCTGCTCCTATTAGAATTGCATTGTATGGCCTGTCTAGCCCTAGAATTTTTCCGATTTCAGTATGAAGAGCTTCTATATTATATCCATACCCTTGTTGTCCAAATCCGCCAAAATTATTTAAATCTTGTCTTATTTGTGATGCTGTGAATCCTATAATTTCACTTAATTCTTTTGAAGATATTCTTTGTACGTCATTATCAAGTAAGTCCCCAAGATATCTGTAGTACTTAGGCAGTCTTCTGATAACAGCCATTGATATATTCTTACCTGCCATCTTCTCACCTCTTTTAATTTTAATATTTTCATAACAATATAATTAGATAATACCATATTTTTTAAATAGTTTCATATATCCTTGATTATATTATACCAAAAGTTTATAATTTTAGATAGCTTAAGGAGGTACAAAAACTTATGATCATCTTATCTTGTAATAATTTGAATAAAAGTTTTGGCGTAGATTCTATCCTTGAAAATGTTAGTTTTACTATAAATGAAGGCGACAAAGTCGGTATCGTTGGTGTTAATGGTACTGGAAAAACGACTTTATTTAAGATTATTTCAGGTGAATACGGATACGATAGCGGTGATATTTACACTTCTAAAGATTGTGAAGTTGGTTATTTAGAACAAAATACTAACTTTTATTCGGAAAATACTATTTTAGAAGAGGTTCTTGAAGTATTCAAACCTCTTATCGAAATGGAAGAAAATCTTAGACAACTTGAAATCAAAATAGCTGAAGAAGGAAGCAAATCAGATTCTAAAATCTTAGATAAATTAATGGATGAGTACTCTCATAAAATGGAGTTATTTTCGGCAAACAACGGTTACGGATATAAGTCTGAGGCTAAGGGTGTGCTTATTGGTTTAGGATTTAAGGACAGCGATTTTGATAAAAAAGTCGATATTCTTTCTGGTGGAGAAAAAACAAGAGTACTTTTAGGGAAATTACTTCTTAAAAAACCTACCCTATTACTTCTTGACGAACCGACAAACCACCTTGATTCTGAGGCAATCGAGTGGTTAGAGTTCTTCTTAAAACAGTATAAGGGTACTGTTATGCTTATTTCCCATGACAGATATTTTCTAGATCAAGTAGTAAATAGAACTTTCGAAATCTACAACAAAAAACTTAAAACTTATAATGGTAATTACTCTGATTTTATAGAGCAATCCAAAGTTGAAAAAGAATTAGAAATTAAAAAATACGAAGACCAGCAAAAAGAACTTAAAAAACAAGAAGAGTCTATTGAAAGACTTAAGGCTTATGGTCGTGAAAAACATCTTAAAAGAGCTAGAAGTAAGGAAAAGGCTCTTGATAAGGTTGATGTTCTTGACAGACCTGAGTTATATAGGAAAAAAGCGAAAATATCTTTCGACCCAGCTGTTGTCAGCGGTAATGATGTAATGCAAGTTAGAGATATTTCTATGGGATATGACGATAGAATATTATTCAAAGGGTTGAATTTTGAGATATATCGTGGGGAAAAAGTTGCATTAATAGGACCAAACGGAATCGGTAAATCTACATTATTTAAAATAATAATGAATGAGCTTACTCCACTTTCTGGTGAAGTCAAACTTGGTACAAATGTTAACGTGGCTTATTTCCACCAAGAGCAAAAAACTCTTGATTTAAACAACACTATTATAGATGAAATTTGGAAAGATAATACGAACCTTACTCAAACTCAAATAAGGTCAATGCTTGGTGCATTCTTATTTGAAAATGACGATGTATTTAAACAAATTTCTTCACTTAGTGGTGGCGAAAGAGCTAGAGTTGCAATATTAAAACTGATTTTATCAAAAGCAAACTTCCTGCTTCTTGACGAACCGACAAACCACTTAGACATCGATTCAAAAGAAGTTTTAGAAGATGCTCTAAACGGATACACTGGAACAATTTTCACGATTTCGCATGATAGATATTTCTTAAACACTGTAGTTGACAAGATTTTAGTTCTTGATGAAAACGGAATTACTGAATATCTTGGTAATTACGACTACTACATGGCTAAAAAGAAAGAATCTGAAGAGATAAATGCTCATGTTGAGGAAGAATCTGAAAAGACTAAAACTCAACTTAAAGAAGAAAAACGTCGTGAACGTGAAGAACGTGAAAAACAAAAGAAAAATAGAAATAAAATTGCTAATACAGAAAAAGAAATTGAGCAAATCGAAACAAAAATCGGTGAACTTGATGAACTTCTTTGTCTAGAAGAAGTTTACTCTAACCCTGAACGTTCTAAAGAAGTTTCTCAAGAAAAATCTAACTTAGAAGATAGATTAGCTGAACTTTACGAACTTTGGGAAGAATTAATGTAGTTTGGCTTTTTATAAATTTTCATAAAAATACTCCCTTTGATACTAGTTTATAGTTATCAAAAGGAGTATTTTTTATAGTATTATTTTATGGTTGTTTCTTTATTATAATTTTAGATTATCTTTTAGATTGTTTTTTGAGGTTATTTAATATATACCCAATTCTTCTAGTCATAATCACGAACTAATTTTATATATTTAGATGATACGTAACCTTCTATATCTCTATACTCTACTCTATAGAAACCATTTGAAGTTTTTCCTTCAACTTCAACTCTTGCACCCTTTGGTATTGAAGTTATTTTTGTTGAAGATGAACTAGGACTTCTTCTTAAAGTAAGTTTTGCTGTAGTTATTCCATCATAATCGTCCATTTCTCTATAAGTGTAATCTTTTTTATTTGTGTTAGTTCCTATTTTTGCGTATTTTTGAGATATGTAACCATCTCTACCTTTGTATTCTATTTTGTACCAACCATTTGATGTTTTTGATTCTATCTTAATTACTGTACCTTTTTTCAAATAAGTAACTTTCTTTGATAATGTTGATGCTCCAAGTCTCATATTAACATTTGAAGTTACAGTTCCTTTTTTCTCAACATCTCTGTATTCAGAATCATATATTTTTATATTTTTTGGTGAAACATAACCTTCTATATCTCTATATTCTACTCTGTACCATCCATTTGATGCTTTTCTCTCAACTTCTACTACTGCACCTTTTTTAAGAGTTGTTATCTTTCTTGAGTTTGATGTTGCTTTTGATCTTAAAGTAGTGTTTGATTTTATAACACCCTCATAATCATCGTAATCTCTCGCTGCCATTGTAACTGCCGTTGCTAGTTTTGCATCATTTTCATTGTTGTTCACTGCTGATACAGGTAAAACACCCGACACTGCTATCCCTACTGCCATTATTGCTCCTAGCCCCATCGCCATATACTTTTTCATTTTCATAATCGTACCTCCTAATAGTGATTAATTTTTTTATTTTTTTGTGCTAAGTTCTTTGTTGTTTTCTTTTGCTACTAAATACAACACCTAAAAAAATTTTGGGTACCTTTTTTTAAAAACTTTTTAAAATTTTTTATTTTTTCTAAAAAATTTATTTTTCCATAAAAAATAGGAAGCCAATATTTTAGCTTCCTATTTCTCTATTTATATAAATATTTTCAATTATTTTTTAGCAGCTACTATGCTTATTTCAACTAATAAGTTTTCTCTAGCCATGTTAGCTTCTACACATGCTCTTGCTGGTTCGTTTCCGTTTTCTACCCATGCATCCCAAACTGAGTTCATATCAGCGAATAACGCCATATCTTTTACGTATATAGTTGCTGATAATATGTGATTTTTGTCAGAACCGTATTGATTTAATATTGTTTCTGCTTTAGCTAAAACTGCAGCAGTTTGTTCTTTCATATCACCTTCGTCGTTAGTTAATCCACTTAAGTAAAGAGTTCCATTGTGTTCTACTACTTTACTCATTCTTCCTGTTCCTTCAAATCTTTTGATTTCCATTTTGTCTCTCCTATATGTTGTTATTTTTAATTAGGCAATTTTAAGTTGCTAATTAACGTCTATTTTTAAGTTTGGAACAGCATTTAATGACATATCGTCAATTTTTCCGTTTATGAAATTATGATATCCTGCACAACCTATCATAGCTGCATTGTCTGTACATAATTCGATGCTTGGGAATTTGATTTCTATACCTTTTTCGCCTGCCATTTTTGTTATTTTATCTCTAAGTGCTGAGTTTGCTGCAACACCACCAGATAACGCTATTGTTTTATATCCTTTTTCTTCAGCAGCATGCACTGCTTTTGTAGCTAAAACTTCTACTACTGCTTCTTGGAAAGATGCCGCAACGTCTTCTACTACTATCTCTTGTTTTTTCATTTTTTGAGCATTTAGGTAGTTTAGAACTGCTGATTTTAATCCACTGAAACTAAAATCATATGAATCATCTAAAAATGCTCTTGGGAATTCTATAGCATGTTTGTTACCTTGTTTTGCAAGTTTATCTATTATTGGCCCACCTGGATATCCAAGTCCCATAGCTCTAGATATTTTATCAAATGCCTCACCAGATGCATCATCTCTAGTTCTTCCAAGTATTTCGTAGTTTTGATAATCTTTAACTTCAACTAAGTGAGTGTGTCCTCCTGAAACTACTAGTGTTATAAATGGAGGTTTTAAATCTTTGTGTTGTATATAGTTTGCATTTATGTGACCTTGCATGTGGTTTACCCCAACTAGCGGAACTCCAAGTGTGAATGCAAGAGCCTTTGCATAAGATAATCCAACTAAAAGTGCACCTACTAAACCTGGTCCGTAAGTTACTGCTATATGGTCGATTTCTTCCGGTTTAATTCCAGCTGTGTCTAATGCTTCTTGATAAACCGCATCTATATTTTCTATGTGTTTTCTTGATGCAACTTCTGGAACTACACCACCGAATTTTTTATGTAATTCAATTTGTGTTGAAACAACATTTGCAAGTACTTCTCTTCCGTTTTTTAATACAGCAACTGCAGTTTCGTCACAACTACTTTCTATCGATAAAGTTATTATATCCTTCATTATTTCACCGCCTCATATTTTAGCTATTTGTAATTTTGCTTTTTGCGTTTATTAATTTTTTATTTATATCATCCATTATGCAAATGTCATATTTATAATTCTGATAACTGGTTCCACATTATTATCGCGTCTTCTCTATCGCTATAATATTCTTTTCTTACTCCTGCCATCTTAAATCCGTATTTTCTATATAGATTTTGCGCAACAGTATTTGAACTTCTAACTTCTAAAGTCATTGAAACTAATCCTTCTGACTTGCAAAGTTTAACCATCTCTTCTACTAATCTGTCACCTATTCTTTGACCTCTATAATTGCTGTGTACTGCAACGTTTGTTATGTGACCTTCATCTACAACAAACCAAACTCCAACATATCCAACAATTATAGAATCAAGTTCAGCAACAAGATATCTAGCCAAGTTGTTTTTTAGCTCGTCCATTAAAGATTTTTTTGACCATGGATCATCAAAACAATCTACTTCTACCATATGAACGCCCTCTATATCTTCTTTTCTCATTGGTCTAATTATTAAGTTATTTGTATTTAGTTGTGTGTCTAGCCCCAAAATTGAGTTTAAATCTTGGGGTAAATCTTGATTTGGGTTATTTAGATTTTCTCGATTCTTTTCCATTTTGAAACCTCACTTATCTCCAATATTTATTTTTATCTATTTTTGTTCTTGAAGTTTTTTCTCTTCTTCAAGTTTTCTTTGTTTTTCTTCGTATTGTTCTTCTGCTTGTGATTTTCTGATATATAGAGGATTCACAGTGTAGCAGTTGAATATATCTTTTCCTTCATCAAATTTAACTTTCGCAACTGAGCATAAGCTTCCTGCTTTTGTTACATTGTTTGATGCCGCTGGAATTTCTATATTTTCAATTTCTCTTATTTTGTCTTCATATTTATAAACTGCTTCTCCAACTAATATCCATTCTTCTTTGCTTTGCGCTAATTCTTCAAGAAGTTCGTCTATAGGTTGAATTCCTATTTCTTTTATTTCAACAAGTTTTGTACCTTCATAGTGGTATCTTCCTGTGTAAACTTGATTTCTTTGTGCATCTAATATTGAACATATTTTTTTATCACAAAGGTTCATATTTGCTGCTAAAACTTCTAGTGAATTAACTCCTATTACTGGAATGTTGTTAACGTGTGCAATCGCTTTTGCTGTTGCCATACCGATTCTAAGTCCTGTAAAAGATCCAGGACCTTCACAAACTGCTATTGCATCAATCTCACGCACGTTTAAATCACTTAAACTTAGCATGTTTTCTATCATCGGCATAAGTTTTTGTGAATGAGTTTTTTTAGTGTTTAATGTATATTCACAAATTAATTTATTGTCCTCTATAACAGCCACACTAGCCGCCATAGAAGATGTATCTATCCCTAAAATCTTCATTATTTAGTCAACTCCTCAACTATTTTTTCGTATTCTTCACCATAAGGAATAAGTGTCATCTCTCTTCCCATGTCTTTGTATTTTAATTCTATTTTTAAGTAATCGTCTGGTAGTATGTCTTCGATTATATTTGCCCACTCGATTATGCATACCCCTTCACCATTTATGTATTCATCAAATCCTATATCGTACATTTCTTCGCTACATCCAATTCTGTACACGTCAAAATGATATAGCGGCATCTTCCCTTCATATTCGTTTACTATTGTGAAAGTTGGGCTTGTGATGTAATCGTCTACTTCTAGTGCCTCTGCCAAACTTTGAGTCATTGTTGTTTTTCCTGCCCCTAAATCACCGATTAAACAAACTATGCTCCCTGGTTTTAATAATTTACCTAATTTAAAACCAATCTCTCTAGTTTCTTTATCGTTATCTAGGTATATATTCTTTATCATCTGCATTTTTTTCATATTTTCATCTCCGTATCTAATCTCATATTTTAAATATGAACCAGATATTATTATATTATACTTTTTAGTAATTTTATAGGCTTATACGTTATTTTTTCAATATATACGACTATATTTATTATAATTTAAAGTATCAAAAACTAAAAGACCCGCCCTAGTTAAAGGACAGGTCTTTTTATTTATAATCTATTTAACACCTAATATTTTTTCCATCTTTTTATATAATGGTAAAATTACCACTGTCATAATTGCACCTTTTAATAAATTGAATGGTATTACTATCCAAATCATAAAAGTAAACAAGTCTGTAACTTTAGGATTTAATACTGTACCCATGTTTATTATTACATCCATTGGCATTACTAATGCATATAGAGGGAACACTATGTAGTAATCTACTACTGCACCGACTAGTGCCATAAATATTGTACCGACAATACCACCGATTAATACATTTTTATAAGATTTAACTTTTCTACATATAAAACAAATCATAAGTACATATGGTCCTGCTATTAATATGTTTGCTATCTCACCAACACCACCTGTTGTACTTCCTGATACTGCTTGTAATAAGTTTTTTATAACTACTATTATAAATCCAGGAACTGCTCCCATTGATAGTCCACCAAAAACTGCTACTATATCTGAGAAGTCAAGTTTTAAAAATGACGGGAATATTGGTAGTGGTACTTCTATAAATCTTAAAAAATAAGATATAGCTGCCAAGATTCCTATTTGTGCTACAACTCTTGTAGACATTGTTTTTTTTGATTTTTGAGTATTTATACTTTGTTGCATAATACATAACCTCCAATAAAATAAATTATTATAGGTCAAATAAAAAAACTCGAGAGAACCTTCTTCTTCGAGTTTTATGAGCAATCATAATAAATAAATCTTTTGAATTTATAACTCTCTTCTCTCATCCAGACTCTACTGTCGGCTTTGGAATTTCACCAAATCAGCTATTTTCATAGTTCGCGGGCTTTACCGCCGGTAGGGAATTTCACCCTGCCCCGAAGATTTTTTCTAGTTATTTTATTTTCCTATCTTAATTAATATAATAATATCATTAACATATACTGTCAACAAAATTAATAATTTCACATTATACATTTATATACTATAATTATAATAATATCCATAGTTTTTTACTTTTAATCATATTTTTACATATTTTCGATATAATTTTTCATTTTTAATTTACATAGTATTATTTTTATATCTTTTTTAATATATTATTTGTTTTATCTTATTATGTTATGTTTATTCTAATATTTTTATATTGTTATTATGCTTCTCTTTTATAAACTACTTTTCCATCTATTATTGTGCATAATACGTTACTTTGAATTTCTAGAGGGTTTCCATCCCAAATCACTATATCAGCATCTTTTCCAACTTCAATTGAACCAACTCTATCCTCTATTCCTAAAACTTTTGCTGGATTTATAGTTATTGATTCTAATGCTTTTTCCTGTTTCATACCGTATTTAACCGCTAATCCCGCACATATCGGTAAGTACTGAAGTGGTATTACTGGATGATCTGTCATAAGGCAGATATCTTTCCCTGCATTAGATAAAATGCCAGCAGTTTCAAAAGTTAAGTTTCTAAGTTCGATTTTTGATCTCTCCGATAAAGATGGTCCTACTATTAATGGATAATCTTCCTCTAATAATTCTTCGACTATCATATGGCCTTCTGTGCAGTGGTCTATTGTAAGTTTTAAATCAAATTCTTGCGCAATTCTTATCGCTGTGAACATATCATCAGCTCTGTGTGCATGTGCTTTTAGTGGAATTTCCTTTTTTAACACAGGTATAAGTGACTCTAATTTTATATCATATTCTGGCTTATCTATATCTTCGTCTTCTTCTGCACATTTTAAATCGTATAGATATTCTTCACCTTTTCTAAGATTTTCTCTAAGTAATGCTGCAATCGCCATTCTAGTTTGTGGCGTATCTTCATTTGAACCATAGCATGATTTTGGATTTTCACCGAATGCCACTTTTGATGCAACTGGGTTTTTGATTACCATTTTATCTATTCTTCTACCATAAGTTTTTATTGCAGCTGCTTGACCTCCCATAACGTTAGCACTCCCAGGAGTTGTACAAACTGCAGTTATTCCACCTTCATATGCTTCTTTAAATGTTCTATCCATTGGATTTATACCATCAATTACATTTAAGTGTGGTGTTATTGGGTCTGTTTCTTCGTTTCCGTCTGCACCTTCTACACCCATTCCATCTTCCCAAAGACCTAGATGGGTGTGAGCATCTATAAATCCCGGGTATATGAAGTTGCCTTCAGCATCAATTATTTCTAATTCTTCAGTTTCAGAATCTAATTGCTCTTCCACATTTTCTCCCATAGCCACTATTTTTTTATCTTTTATTAATATTCCTATTTTCTGTATTCCTTGAGTAATTGTATTTACTGTTCCATTTTTTATTAATAACACTCTCTGCCTCCGATTTAATTGTATTTTTGTATCTATTTTTAAATTTTTCACTATTTATATCTTTAAATGTTGTGCTTCTAAATTAACATATAAAATAGTTTTAAACAACCCATAAGCCCTAAATGTTAAACAAAAATCCGCATCCGCATTTTTATATGCGAAAGCGGATTTTATTTAATAACATAAAGTTTTAAAATTAAAGTTTCATAGATAATGAAACACGTCCTTTATCTAAATCTATTCCAATAACTTTAACGTCTATAACATCACCAACAGATACTATCTCCATTGGGTCTTTTACGAATTTATTGCTCATTTGTGATTTGTGAACAAGTCCATCGTTTTTGATTCCGATATCGACAAATGCACCGAAGTCGACAACATTTCTGACAGTACCTTTAAGTACCATACCTTCTTTGATGTCTTCTATTTTTAATACATCCGTTCTTAATATAGGTTTCATACCTTCATCCCTTGGGTCACGACCTGGTTTCTTAATTTCTAATATAATATCTCTTAAAGTCGGTTCACCTATTTCTAGTTGTTTGCTTATTTCTTTTAAACCTATTTTTTTAACTCTATCGTCTATATCAGCTATATTTTTATCTTCTATATCTTTCATTGTATAGCCTAACATTTCTATCATCTTTTTGCATACATCATAACTTTCAGGATGGACACCTGTGTTATCAAGTGGATTTTTAGCATCTGTAATTCTCATAAATCCAGCACATTGAACAAATGCACTTGGTCCAAGTCTCTTAACTTTTTTAAGTTGAGCTCTTGATGTGAATGCTCCATTTTCCTCTCGATATAAGACGATATTTTTAGCCACTGATTTACTTATTCCAGAAACGTGTTCAAGTAATGAGTATGATGCAGTATTTAAATCAACACCAACGCTGTTAACTGAGTATTCAACAACTCCATCTAAAACTTCTGTAAGTCTCTTTTTATTTAAGTCGTGTTGATATTGACCAACACCTATATTTTGAGGTTCGATTTTTACAAGCTCAGCAAGTGGATCTTGAAGTCTTCTACCTATTGAAATTGCACCTCTGATAGATACGTTGATGTCTGGATGTTCTTCCGCTGCTAATTCTGATGCAGAATATATTGATGCACCAGCTTCACTAACTATTACATATTGAGTGTTTAAATTTTCTTCTTTTATTAAATCAGCTATCATTTTTTCAGATTCTCTAGATGCAGTCCCATTTCCGATTGCTATTACATCTATATCGTATTTTTTCACTAAATCTAAAACTTTTTTTCTTGCTGATTCCATTTTAGCCTGTGGTTTGTGTGGATATACAATTGCTTGGTCTAAGAATTTACCATTTCTATCTACAATAGCTATCTTGCATCCATTTACATAACCTGGATCAAATCCCATAACTATTTTGCCTTTTAGTGGCGGTTGTAATAATAAGTTTTTTATATTTTCACCAAATACACTGATTGCCCTTTCTTGCGCATTTTCAGTTAAGTAAGCTCTTATCTCTCTTTCAATTGATGGGAAGATAAGTCTTTTATATGAATCTTCAATAGCCGAGATAATTGCTGTTTCGTTTTGTGAATTATTTTTATTTATATATCTTTTTTCTATGTAGTTTAATACTTTGTCGTTGTCTATTTCTAATTTAACTTTAAGGAAGTTTTCCTTTTCTCCCCTATTTATAGCAAGTACTCTATGTGATGCCATTGTTTTTACAGCTTCACTATAATCGTAATACATGTCGTAAACTGATTTTTCATCACTTGTATTTTGAGTTACAATTACACCGTGTTCTATTGCTAATTTTCTGATGTATTTTCTAACTTCGGCATCATCAGAAACAGCTTCTGCAATTATATCTAAAGCACCTTTTATTGCATCTTCAGCACTTTCAACGCCTTTTTCTACATCGATATAATTATTTGCCTCAGCATTTATATCTCCTATGTTTTTTTCTAAGATTGCATTTGCTAAAGGTTCTAATCCTTTTTCTTTTGCTATTGTCGCTCTTGTTCTTTTCTTTTGTTTATAAGGAGCATAAATATCTTCAACTTCTTGAAGAGTTTTTGCCTTAGCTATATTCTTTTTAAGCTCTTCAGTTAATTTTCCTTGCTCTTCAATTATTCTAGTAACATCTTCTTTTCTGCTTTCAAGATTTCTAAGATAAGTAAGTCTCTCATTTAATTGTCTTAAAGTTACATCACTCATCTCGCCTGTCATTTCTTTTCTATACCTAGCAATAAAAGGTATCGTATTCCCCTCATCAATCAGCTTGATTGTGTTATCTATATACTCTCTTTTAATTTGAAATTCTTTTTCTAAAATATTATATATATCCAAACTCAAACACTCCTTTAAAAAACAGGGAGCCACAATAATTGTGTAGCCCCCTTGTTTGATTTTTATTGACTTTTTATTTTATTCATTTTTAAATATTCATTTATGAATAAATTTATATTTCCATCCATTACACTATCCACATTTCCGATTTCCGCATTTGTACGGTGGTCTTTTACCAACTTATATGGTTGGAATACATAGGATCTTATTTGGCTACCCCATGTTATTTGTGAATACTTACCTTGTATGTCTTCAATTCTTTCTTTGTTTTCTAATTCTTTTAAATGAATTAATTTACCTTTTAACATTTTCATTGCAGTGTCTTTGTTGGCAAATTGTGAACGTTCATTTTGGCATTGAACAACAATTCCTGTTGGAATATGAGTTATTCTAACCGCAGAATCAGTTTTGTTTACATGCTGTCCTCCAGCCCCTGAGGATCTATATGTGTCGATTTTTAAATCATTAGGATTTATTTCAACATCAATCTTATCGTCAAGTTCTGGTGTAACATCTACTGATACAAATGATGTATGTCTTTTGCCTGATGCATCAAAAGGTGATATTCTGACGATTCTATGAACGCCTTTTTCGCTTTTTAGATAACCATAGGCATTTGTACCTTGAATTAGTAGCGTAACACTTTTTATCCCTGCCTCTGGGTCACTTATCATATCTAGCGTTTTGACCTTAAAGTTATTTTGGTCAGCCCATCTAAGATACATTCTAAGTATCATTTGAGCACAGTCTTGTGCATCTAATCCACCTGTCCCAGCATTTATAGATAAAACAGCGTTATTTACATCATATTTTCCATTTAATAAAGTTTTTATTTTAACTTCATCTATTTTATCTTCAAGTTTTTTTATAGATTTTTCGATGTCATGTTCTATAGACTCGTCCTCTTCTTCTAAACCTAGTTCTATCAATATTTCTATTTCTTCTAAGTCAGAATTTAATCCTTCAAATTCAGCGATTATATTTTTTAAATCACTGTTTTGTTGAAGTATCTTTTGAGCTTTTTCATTGTCATCCCAAAAATCTTGCTTGTTTATTTCTTCTTCGTATTTTTGAATTTGTGCTTGCTTTGAAGCTATGTCAAAGGGAAACACCCAATTCTTTTAAATCTTTAGACATTGTCTCAACTGACTGTCTATAATCTAATTCTCTTAACATTAGATCCTCCTAGTTTTTACCACAGCAGTTTTTATATTTTTTACCACTACCGCATGGACAAGGGTCATTTCTTCCTACTTTTGTTTCCTTAACAACTGGTTGTTTTGGTTCATCAGTTGGAGCTTCTATATTATCAACATCAACTATTTGTTTTCTTTCAGTTGGTTGTTTTTCTATAGTTATTCCGAATAAATATCTAACTGTATCTTGTCTTATTTGATCAACCATTTCATCAAACATATTGAAACCTTCTAATTTGTATGCTATTACTGGGTCTTGTTGTCCTAAAGCACGAAGGCCTATACCTTGACGTAATTGGTCCATAGCATCTATATGATCAATCCAGTGATTATCAACACATTGTAAAAGTATGATTCTTTCTATTTCTCTCATTCTTTCTGGTGTGATTATTTCTTCTTTTTCTTTATATATATCAAATGCTATTTCATATATTTTTTCTATTAATTCTTCACCTTGTAATGCTTCTAAACCTTCTACTTCTAAACTTTCAGCAGGCATAAATGCACCATATAGATAGTGTTTTAATTCTTTGTAATCTACTGTTTTATCGTCTGTGTATGCTTCAACAGCTGCAGCTATTCTGTCTTTAACCATAGATTGGATATATTCATGTATATCTTCACCTTCAAGAACGCTACTTCTTTCAGCATATATAACTTGTCTTTGTTTATTCATAACGTCGTCATATTGAAGTACGTGTTTTCTTATACCGAAGTTTCTACCTTCTACTTTCTTTTGTGCATTTTCAATTGACTTAGTTAACATTTTATGTTCTATTGGCATGTCGTCTTCTAAACCTATTCTTTCAACAACACCTTTTATTCTGTCACTTCCGAATAATCTCATAAGATCATCGTCAAGACCTATATAGAATCTTGATGAACCTGGGTCACCTTGACGTCCAGAACGACCTCTTAACTGATTATCTATTCTTCGAGATTCGTGTCTTTCTGTACCGATTATAGCAAGTCCACCTGCTGCTTTAACTTCTTCTTGTTCTTTTGCAGCTTGTTCTTTAAATTGGTCATATAGATGTTCGAAAGTTTCTTTTGCTTTTGCTAAATCTTCATTTTCTGCTAATTCTTCAGCATCTATACTAGTATCAACTCTCTTGATTGAATCATCAGTAAATCCATGTTTCTTTAGTTCTTTTTTAGTTAAGAATAGTGGGTTACCACCAAGCATGATGTCAGTACCACGACCAGCCATGTTTGTAGCTATTGTAACTGCTCCAAGTCTACCTGCTTGTGCTATTATCTCAGCTTCTTTTTCATGGTTTTTCGCATTTAATACTTCGTGTTTTACACCTTTTCTCTTAAGTATTTGAGAAAGTAATTCTGATTTTTCTATTGATACAGTACCAACTAGAACTGGTTGGTTCTTTTTATGTCTTTCCATTATATCTTCTGCTACAGCGTGGAATTTACCATGTTCATTTTTATAAACAACATCTGGTAAGTCTTGTCTTATAACAGGTTTATTTGTTGGTATTTGAACAACGTCCATTTTGTATATTGATTTAAATTCTTCTTCTTCTGTTTTAGCAGTACCAGTCATACCAGCAAGTTTTGAATACATTCTAAAGAAGTTTTGGAATGTTATTGTTGCAAGAGTTTTTGATTCTCTTTGAACATGTAATCCTTCTTTAGCTTCTATTGCTTGGTGTAAGCCTTCTGAGTATCTTCTACCAAACATTAGACGACCTGTAAATTCGTCAACTATAACTATTTCACCATCTTTAGCAACATAGTCTACATCTTTTTTCATTATAGCGTGTGCTTTTAATGCTTGGTTGATGTGGTGGAATAATTCAGTATGTTCAACATCTGTTATATTCTCAACATTGAAGTAAAGTTCTGCTTTTTTGATACCAGATTCACTTAATGAAACTGCTTTTTGTTTTTCATCTATTTCATAATCTCCATCTGATGGAAGCTCTTTTTCTTCTTCAGTTTTTTCTTGTTGTGTTTTACTTGGTCTTTTTAATGTTAATACGAATGTATTAGCATCTGTATATAAATGAGTAGATTTGTCCCCAGGTCCTGATATAATCAGTGGAGTTCTAGCCTCATCTATTAATATTGAATCGACCTCATCGACTATAGCATAGTTTAATTCTCTTTGAACTCTTTGTTCTTTGTGGATTACCATGTTATCTTTTAAGTAGTCAAATCCGTATTCGTTGTTTGTCCCGTAAGTTATATCACATTCATATTGTTTTCTTCTAACTTCTGGATTTTGTCCATGAACTATAACTCCTACAGTAAGTCCTAGGAATTCATAAACTTTCCCCATTTCTTCTTTATCACGTTTTGCTAAGTAATCATTTACTGTAACAACGTGAACACCCTTACCTTCAAGTGCATTAAGGTATACAGGTGCTGTTGCAACTAATGTTTTACCTTCACCAGTTTTCATTTCTGCTATTCTACCTTGATGTAAAACCATTCCCCCGATAAGTTGCACATTGTAATGTCTTAATCCTAAAACTCTTTTTGAAGCCTCTCTAACGGTAGCAAAAGCTTCTGGTAGGATATCATCTAATGTTTCACCTTTAGCTAATCTTTCTTTAAAAATATTAGTCATATTTTTTAATTCTTTATTTGTCATGGCCTCGAATTTAGGTTCCATAGCATCTATTTTATCCGCTACTTTGCTAAATGCTTTTATCTCCCTTTTATCTGCCATGTTGAATAAGTTATCTAAAAAACCCATTGTTTTGCATCTCTCCTCATCGCATAAATTATACTATTATACATTTTAACATAAAACTTGGATATTTAATATTAAATATTAACTTAATTGTCTTTTTTAATACTATTTTCGTTAAACTTTAACATTCTTTAGCTATTTAATATTTCCAACTTTATAAATTAATATGTATTTTACTCTTCTTCACTTTCTTCACTAGATAAATAAAATCCTGTGTCATCAAAACTTAATTTATCTACGTTCTTAAGCTTTCTATTAATCTGTCTAGTTCTAGTTCCAACCAATTTATCTATTTCTGAACTCGCCTGATTTAATTTATTTTGGGCAGAATTAAGTACCGTTTCAAATTTAGAAAACTCAGTTTTAACTGCCCCAAGTATCTTCCAAACTTCGCTAGAGTGTTTTTCAATAGCAAGGCTTCTAAATCCCATTTGTAAGCTATTTAAAAGCGCAACAAGTGTAGTTGGACCTGTTATATTTATATTGTATTCTCTTTGTACAAACTCAACCAAACTTTGATTTTTCAACACTTCAGCGTAAATTCCTTCTGTCGGTAAAAACATAAGTCCAAAATCAGTCGTGTTTGGTGGATCTATATATTTATCTCTTATATCCTTAGCTGATTTTTTAATAAATCTCTCTAAATTCTTAGATGCCGCATCTATTTGTGCTTGATTTTGCAAATCATACGCATCTAATAACTTATTATAAACCTCTAGTGGGAATTTTGCATCTAGTGGCAGGTATACCGTTTTGTTATCATAGTCCTTTCCAGGCAATTTTATCGCAAATTCTACTGTTTCTCGTGAACCTTTTTTAGTTATAACATTCTTTTCATATTGTTCAGGAGATAAAAACTGCTCTAATATTCTTTCCAGTTGAACCTCTCCTAATACGCCCCTCGTCTTTGTATTTGAAAGAACTTTTTTCAAATCACCAACCCCCGCAGCCAAACTTTGCATCTCGCCTAGACCTTTATGTACTTGTTCAAGTCTTTCACTTACTACTTTAAATGATTCACTAAGTCTTCTTTCTAAAGTACTTTGTAGTTTCTCATATACTGTAACCCTCATTTTTTCTAGATTTTCTTCAGTTGATTTTGTAAGTTCTACGAATTTTTCATTTTGAAGTTTAGTTAAATCATCTATACTGCTTCTAAGATTGTAGTTAAATGCATCTAGCGTTCTCTCCATTGTTCTTGAATAAGTATCGAATTGGTTTTTCTGTAAATTTGATAACTCAATCATATTTGATAATATAGTCGCACTCAATTTTTCTATAGAACTACCTATCTCAGTCCTATTAGATTGCTCATTTTTTCTAGATTCTTCTCTATTAACAGTAAATTCTTCTCTAAGTGCCTTTTCAACCGATATCAACTTTTGCTCCATATCTCTTTGCACAGGTCCCATATCAACTCCCTGTGGTTTGATAGATATATAAATATTTACGATTAATAGTATTATCACAATAACTAATAAAATCTCTATCATTGACTACACCCCTTTCTTTTTATTATTGACACTTTATCGTAATATAAGAACAGATAATCAATTTGCTGCTATGACTGTAAATAAACTTAAAAAGGCTATCGGTAATCTATTACCGATAGCCCGTTACTTTCAATATTTAACTACTTTGTTCAATACTACTATTCATGTTCAATTAATCCATATCCGCCAGTTTCACGTCTATAAACTATTGAAATTTCATCAGTGTCTATATTTCTAAACATATAGAAATCGTGGCCTACTAATTCCATTTGTAATACTGCTTCTTCTGGACTCATTGGTTTCATATCAAATTTTTTGTGTCTTTCTATTACTATATCGAATTCTCCGTCTTTATCTTCAGCAGCATTGTCTTCGATATTTTGGAATCTGATGCTTTCTTGTCCTTTAGATTGATATTTACCTTTTAATTTGTTTTTATATCTTCTTAATTGTTTGTTTAATTTGTCATAAACAACATCTATTGCAGCATATAAATTTTCTTCGCTATCTTCAGCTCTTATTATAGGTCCATTTATAGGGATTATTGTTACTTCTATTTTTTGTTTTGCTTTTCTAGCACTTACAGTAACTTTAACTTCAGTGTCTTCATGTAGATATCTATCTAATTTACTTAATTTGTCTTCTACAGCCCCTTTGATTCCATCTGTAAGTTCTATTTTTTTTCCTGTTATTAATATTTTCATAAGAACAGCTCCCTTCACTATGTAAAGTTCATAGTATGTACTTCACTAATTATGATAAATTTTTTATGTTTTATTATATATTCTCCATGCGTTTTAAATATCCTTTTAATTTTTAATTTTTTTTTTAATTTTTTAAATTTTTTTTTAGAATATTTTTTTATATAATAAAATATTTTGTCTAAATGTGGATTAAATTGTCCACAAAACCTGTGTATAATGTGGATAACTATGTTAATAACTTTTTACTCGTTGAAATTTCAACATTTATTAATTTTTATATATCCACAATACATATGTTTGGATGTTAGTAACATTGTGTTTTTGTGTGTTATTTTAAAATAGGTTATTGTCTATAGAGATTAGTCTTAGGAAAAATAATTTTAACTTTTGTAAATTTTTTATACTGGGATTCAATTTTTATATCCAGGTTCATCTTATTAGAAAGTTTTTTACAAAGATATAGCCCTATCCCAGTTGAATATTGTTTTTGCCTATCAGTTCCTGTAAATCCATATTCAAATACTCTAGGTAAATCATAATCCAATATTCCTTCTCCATTATCTTCAATAACCAAAACCACATTATTTTTATTGTTCTCACTATGTATTTTTATTACTTTTTCAGGCTTATTTAAATACTTAATGGAGTTTTGTAATACTTGGCATATTATAAAGGTTATCCATTTTTCGTCGATATAAACGTAGTTTTCTAAATTATAGACATCTAATGATATTTTTTTCTGTATTAAACTATCCATATAATCCATAATTGCAGTATGCACAACATCTTCAAGTAACACTTTTTTTACAAAGTAATCTTTTTCCACAGAATCACTTCTAGCATAAAATAACATCTGCTCTACAAGATTATCTATCTTTTTAATTTGCTTCTTTATTAATTTATCCTCTTTATTATCACAAGCTAATGAAATAGCTGATATTGGCGTTTTTATTTCATGGACAAAACTCTCTATATAATAATTCTCGCTATTTCTACCGTTATGATTTTTAAAATTATTCCCGCACACATTATAAAAAATAAAACCTCTTTAACATTCTGGCTTTTTATAAATAATGCTATGATGGATGAAATTATAATAATACCTGCTCCTACACATCCAATTATAGTCGGAATACTTACAAGCTCAAATATTCCGCCAGCTATAGATGTTCCTTCAACAGCATTTTGAATAGTAATATCCAAACCATCTCGCGCTGCTGCAAAACAACAAACTACAAGACCGTATATAGCAAGAATTAATATTCTTCTGCCCCAAAATTGTATATTATTCCTATTGATAAAACAATAAGACATAATCCCAATTAATATAAGAATGAGTATTGTCGTAATTATAGTCGTAGTGTTTGAAAAATATAATTTCACACTATTCGCCCCTCTTTCCATACCAATCTAAAATTGCTTTTAGATTTTTTTCATCAACATATTTTCCTCCATGTAACATCATTTCTAACATTTGATCTTCCTCTTGCGTTCTATCTTGTTTATTAGCAAGACCTTTGCCTGCTGTTTTGACCATAATTGTCATCATAATTTTATAAATTCCATGAAGTTTTTTAACATCGAAACCACCTTGTAATGTAAAGACTGGTATTGAACTTGGGATTTTATTTTTTGTTCTAACTTCTTTAACTTGAGTTCCTGTTGCCCCCATACCAACAGCACACACCGCACGCACATTATAATCTTTTACTACTTTTTTATATCCCTTCACTCCACTTGCCATAATCCAACCAAGATATATAATTTTACTGCCTGGTTTAACCTTATATCCTATTTCATCAAGTGAATAATAAGGCAAAGATAATTTATCACTTAATAACTTCGCATATTCTTTTGTTGTACCAGTATTTGAAGTATAAACTATTGCGTTCATTGCCTTCTCCCTTCTTATAATTTATTATTGTTCTTCTTAATATATATTTTTTTATACAATATTTTTAATAACTATCCATTTTTTTAGAAAACCTATCAACATGCTTTTTTAACATTTCCGCTAAATCATCTTCTTCTCTTTTATTATCATAAAGACTATACATTAAGAAAATCGGACCATAAAACTCTATCGCCAATTGTTTTGCCTCTTCTTTTTTTTCTATTATTCCAGCAAATAGATGTGTCATATAGTCTATCGGGCCAGAAACCAGATATTTTTGATATAAATCTGCCATTTCTTGATTTCTATATTGCTCTAAAGTAAGCATTCTTCTAAATAAAGATGAAAACTCTTCTTCCGTCCAATGTTTAAATTGTGCTTCTGTATAGATTCTGATTTTATCAATAGATATTTCTCTATATCCTTTTATGATTTCATCCATATTCCCATCTGGCATATTGTACTCTCTTGCCCTTTCATAATCTAATTTATCCATTCTATTTATAATACTGTCAAAAATGTCTCTTTTGTTTTTATAATGCTTATATAATGCACTTTTCGCCATTCCTAATTCTCCAGAAATTTTGCTGATTGAAACAGCTTCATATCCATCCTGTGCAAATAGTTTAAGCGATGTTAATAAAATTTTTTCTTTTGTCGTACACATTTCAAACCTCCTTAGAGAACTATCGTTCACCCTATATTTATATAATAGTGAACGACAATTCACTTGTCAAGTAATAAATCTAACCTTTTTTGTTTTTTAAATCTATATATCTATTCCTCTATATTTTTCTTGTATCCAAAATAAGTTGCTACAAAGTATATCAAGTATATAAATATGAATAATGACAAGCTATATAATATTGCATATAAATATGAATATTCGCTACTTAGCGCTGGGTTAAGGAGATTGTTTAATGAGGTTGTAACTGAAATATCAATTATAATTGAATAAATTACTGGGAATAAAAAGAACATTAATATTTGCTTTCTTATTGTTTTATATATTTGACTTTGCTCTACTCCTAATTTACTTAAAATTGAATAATGATATTTATATTTTGTAGAGTCACTCAAAATTTGGATTGCCAAAATAGTTGCTACAATTGCGGTGAATATAAATGCTATATATAAAAGGATAAATGAAAATATAGTTAATATTGATCGATTCTCTGATATCACGTCACCTTTTACGCTTAAATTATACACATAGAAATCGTATTTATCCTTATTGTTTGTAATAGTGTTTTCAACATATTTACCTATATCATCATATAACTTCTCTGTTGTAGGCTTTACTGTGTTTATCATTATGAAACTATCTAATATTTTCATATTCGAAAATTATTTCTTCTAAATGATGCTATGTCTCTATCTTTTATTTCTGTTATATCATTTCCGTTAATTATAATTTTGCCGGCTGTAACTGTATCAATAGTAGAAATACAGTTTAAAAGTGTAGTCTTTTCACTTCCACTAGCCCCCATAATTGCAACAAATTCTCCTTTATTTACTGAGAATGAGATATTATCTATTGCCTTTGTTATATTGTTTTTTGTTCCATAGTATTTTTTCAGATTCTCTATTTTTAAAATACCTTGCATAAAATCCACCTCTTATTTTTTTAGGATTTAAGATCTTAAATTTAATTTTTATTAGTTAACCTATAATCATTGTATCAACAAAAGGTATAGTATTTTATTACACTTTTGTTAGGTTGGTTATTATATTTTAAAATTTGACCTAAACAAAATTACTTATATGTCTTAAAATATATAAATAACTGAAAATAATATAAAAAGGAGTTTTAATAATGGTAACTAAGGAAATGATAGAAAACAAAAAAGGTTATTATGCAAAATATTTTGCTATGGACCCTTCATTAAAAACAAATGCACAAAATTTATTATGGGAATTCAATAATACAAGGCCTGATGAAAGTGAAAAACGCTCTAGTATTTTACAAAAATTGTTTGGAACTTGTAGTCCTATGACTTTTATCGAGCCAAACTTCAAATGTGACTATGGTTTTAATATACATACACATGGATTTGCCTTCATAAATTACAATTGTGTTATGCTTGATACTTCTCCAATTAATATCGGTGAAAATACATTTATCGGACCTGGTACTTGTCTTTCTTGTGCTGGACATCCGATTTATCCTTCTGAACGCATTGTTGAAGGTATTTCTACATCTAAACCTATAACTATAGAAAATGATGTTTGGATTGGGGCTAATTGTACAGTTTTCGGTGGAGTTACAATTGGGGCTGGAACTGTAATCGGAGGTGGAAGTGTTGTAACAAAAGATATACCATCTGGTGTTGTCGCTGCTGGAAACCCATGTCGTGTTTTACGTCCTATAACTGAAGAGGATAGAATAAATTTAGCAGAAGATTTTAGAGCTTTATAAATTTCACAAAAAAAGTAGGAGCAAAATGCTCCTACTTTTTATTTATCTTAAATATCAAATTATCAATTAATCAATCAAATTATTTTGTTACTAGTTCAACTTCAACTGGTATAGATTTTTCAACAGCTTCTCCGTTTATTATTTTTATAGCTGTTTCTACTGCTGTTGCACCCATTAAATCTGGTTTTTGAGCAACTGTTGCTGCCATTTTACCTTTTTTAATTGCTGCTAATGCATCATCTGTTGAGTCGAATCCAACAACTACTATATCTTTATTTCCTATTGCTTCAACTGCACCAAGTGCCATTTCGTCATTGTGAGCGAAAACACCTTTTATATCTGAGTTAGATTGAAGCATATTTTCCATAACTGTCATACCTTCTGAACGGTTGAAGTTAGCTGTTTGGCTAGATATAACGTTTAATTGTTCATCTGCTACCTTGTGGAATCCTGTTCCTCTGTCTATTGTTGCACTTGAACCTGAAGTTCCTTCTAATTCAACAACTTTTGCATCTTTTCCAACTAAACTTACTAAGTATTCTGTTGCCATCTTTGCACCTTCAACATTATCAGATGCTATTGAACAATCTACATCTACACCATTAACTGCACGGTCTAGAGAAATAACTTTTATACCTTTTGCAATTGCATCTTTTACTGCTGGTGCAACTGCATCAGAATCAACTGGATTTACTATTAAAATACTTATATTTTTTGAAATTAAATCTTCTATATCACTTGTCTGTTTTGCTGCATCATCACCAGCATCTACTACTATTAAATCTCTTCCTTCTTCTTTTGCTTTATCTTTAGCACCCTGGCTTAAAGTTACGAAAAATGGATTGTTTAATGTAGATACTGAGAATCCTATACTTCCATTTCCCACTACAGCTCCGTCTGAGCCTGCACTTGATTCTTCACCTTCTATACTACATCCTACTAATGAAAATGCTAGTATTGCTGATGATATAAGAGTAACTATTTTCTTAAGTTTCATAATTATGCCTCCTAGAGTTAGGTTATTTTTAAAATTTTTATAATAATTAACGTTTACGGTCTGATAAAACTGCTATTAATATAACTAAACCTTTTACAACATCTTGGTAGTAAGAAGATACTCCTAAGATATTTAGTCCGTTATTTAATACTGCTATTATTAGAACACCTACAAATGTGCCCCATATTCTACCTCTACCACCGTTCATACTAACTCCACCAAGTGCAACTGCTGCAATTGCATCTAGTTCATATCCTGTACCTAGTGTTGGTTGTGCTGAACCTAAACGAGATAAAAGTACTAAACCTGACATAGCTGCCATTAATCCTGAGATTGCATAAGTAGCTATTTTAGTTCTATCTATGTTTATACCTGCTAATTTTGCAGATTTTTCGTTACTACCTGTCGCATAAACTTTACGACCAAAAGTAGTTCTTTCTAATATAAACATAAATCCTATAAAGATTAATATAAACATTATTACTGGGAATGGAATATTTAATATAAGTCCTTTTCCTACGAATTTTAATAAATAACTATCTCCTAAGTTAGATATTGGTTTTCCATCCATGAAGATCATTGTTAATCCTCTGAATACTGTCATTGTTATTAATGTTGCTATAAATGGTTGTAAACGTCCTTTTGTCACAAATATACCACTTATAATTCCAAATAATACACCTAATACTAATGCTACTATCATTGCGATTGCAACTGGTGTTCCATTAGCTATTAAACTAGCACAAATTGCTGTTGTAAGCGCCAACACCGAACCCACTGATAAGTCGATTCCGCCAGTTAAGATAACGCAAGTCATACCAAATGCAATTAGTCCATTTATTGAAGATTGTCTAAGTAAAGATAAGAAGTTCTTTACTGTTCTAAACTCTGGACTTATTATACTTATTACTGCTACTAAAAGAATTAATGCAATTACCGCACCTAAATCTTGTATCCGATTCATTACTTTTTTATTTTCCATTTAGTTCTCCTCCTGTCGCTAAAGTCATGATACTTTCTTGGTTTGCTTCTTCTTTATTTAAAATTCCTCTTACTTCGCCTTCTCTTACTACCATAACTCTATCAGACATTCCTAAAACTTCTGGTAGTTCGGATGATACCATAATTATCGCAACACCTTTTGCTGCAAGTTCATTAATTATGTTATAAATTTCTTTCTTCGCTCCTATATCAACACCTCTTGTAGGCTCATCTAGGATTAAAACTTTCGGATTAGTGTAAATCCATTTTGCAAATACTACTTTTTGTTGATTCCCACCACTTAAATTATCACATTCATGTTGCGGTCCAAAGCATCTAATTTTTAATTCTTCAATTCCTTGATTAACAAGTTCTTGTTCTTTTTTCTTATTTATAACTCCATTTTTAGAGATTTTTCCAAGGTTAGCTAAAGAAATATTTTTCATTATACTTTCTTCTAACATTAAACCTTCAACTTTTCTATCTTCAGTTATAAATCCAATTCCATTTTCTATTGCTTGTTGTGGATTTTTATTTTTTATTTCTTTTCCATCTAGGAATATTTGACCTGTTACATGCGGCATGTTACCGAAAATAGCTTGCATTATTTCCGTTCTTCCTGCTCCCATAAGTCCTGATACACCTAAAACTTCTCCAGCACGAACATTAAAAGATACATTTTCGAATGACCCTGGACAGTTTAAGTTTTTAACTTCAAATGCTACATCTCCGATTTTTGCATCTCTTAATGGGTATCTTTCTCCAATTTCTCTACCTATCATCATTTTAACTATGTCATTCATATCGATATCGGCAATTCTTTTAGTGTCTATATAAGTACCATCTCTAAGAATTGTTATACGATCACATAATTCAAATATTTCTTCCATACGGTGAGATATATAAACTATTGAAACACCTTTTTTTCTAAGTGAATTTACTACTTCGAATAATACTTCTGTTTCACTTTGAGTTAATGCAGCAGTTGGCTCATCCATGATTATTACTTTTGCATCTACCATAAGAGCTTTTGCTATTTCTATCATTTGTTGTTGACCTATAGATAGTTCATCCATTCTTTGGGCTGGATCTATATCAACACCAAGCATGTCTAGAATTTCTTGTACCCTTTTTCTCATGGCTTTTCTATCACATATTCCAAATGCTTTTTTTATCTCTTTGCCTAAAAACATATTTTCTTCAACTGTTAAATCAAATAATACATTTAACTCTTGGTGAATAAATACTATTCCTGCTTTTTCTGCTTCTTGTGGATTGTTATAACAAACTTCTTTTCCATCTACTATAACTTGACCAGCGTCCTTAGTATAAACACCTGTTAGAATCTTCATTAAAGTCGATTTTCCTGCACCATTCTCCCCCATAAGAGCATGAACTTCGCCATCATCTAATAGGAAACCTGCACCTTTTAAAACTGCATTGCCGCCAAATGACTTATCGATTCCACGCATTTCAATTTGCATATCTCTACCTCCTTATTTTTATTAAAAAATACATCCTGATTGTAAAATTATGTTCGCATAAGGAGTCGTTTCTCCTGTACGTATTACTGCCTTACATTCCTTTGTCATTTCTTTTAATCCAACATGAGAAACGAATTCTACATCTATTTCTTGTCCTGCAAAATATTCATTTATTTCAGCTAAAACTTTTGGATTGTTTTCTTTTATTTCTTCTGCTAAAACTATTTTTTCTATTTTCATATCGTCGCCAACTTCTTTTAAAACGTCCATAAAAGTTGGCACTCCGAATTTAACTGCTAAATCAATTCTTTCTGTTTCATCTGGTATTGGAAGACCGCAATCTCCTATACATATACGATCTGTATGCCCCATATATGAAAGTACTCTTGATATATCACTATTTAAAATTCCATGTCTTTTCATTGATATTTTCTCCTCAACTTTTGCTTTATTTTTTACTGTAACTCTTTTTCTACTTCACTTACTGTTGGCATTCCTGTTTGTGCGCCGAATTTTTCTGTAGATAAACTAGCTGCTGTATTCGCAAAAGTTAATGCAGTTTTTATATCTGCTCCATTTGCAATTTGTACAGAAAATGCACCATTTAATGTATCTCCTGCCCCTGTTGTATCAACTACTTTGGCTGGTCTTGCTGGTACTGTTAATATTTCACCAGTTTCTAAACATGTTGAAACACCTTTTGAGCCTTGAGTTATTAATAATTTCCCTGCATATTTTTTAAGAAGTTCTTCTGATGAAAGTTCATTTCCAAATATAAGTACTGCTTCATGTTCATTTGGAGTTAAGTAGGTTACTTTTTCAACAACTTCCATTGGAACTTCTGCTGCTGGTGCTGGATTTAATATTACTGGTATATTATTTTCTGAGCAAAATTCTACTGTATAATGAACTGTTTCAAGTGGTATTTCATGTTGAAGTACTACCATATCGTAATTTTTTAATTCTTCTTTTATACCATCTATATATTCTTTGTCTACTTTTCCATTTGCTCCTGGAACAACTATTATCGTGTTGTCATTTTCACCTATTGTGATCATCGCAATTCCTGTTGGAACTCCTTCTAACACTTTTATGTTGTCTGTTTTTATTCCATGATTTTTCATGTTATCTATCATTTTTTTACCGTTCTCATCATCCCCAACACATCCAAACATCTCTACTTCTGCTCCAAGTTTGGCCATTGCTACTGCTTGATTTGCACCTTTTCCTCCTGGTATATAGCTGATATTATCTCCCATTAAAGTTTCTCCTTTTAGTGGAATTCTTTCAGCTGTAACTGTCATGTCTATATTAATACTTCCTACTACTGCAAGTCTCATTACTTTCACCCTTTCCTTTTTGTCGTTTGACGCTCTATTAACTCAACATCAAATATATTTTCCCTTTCGATATTATGTCCATCCCTATATTGAATAATAATTTGTGTTGCTTTTTTGCCTATCTTTGTTATGGGTTGAGCAACAGTTGTTATTTCCGGCGTGAATAAACAACTAAATTTTATGTTATCAAATCCTATTATTTGTATATCTTCTGGTATATTATATCCTTTTTGTGTAAGTGTTTTATAAACAGAAATAGCAACCATATCATTACTTGCTATAATTCCGTCTACATCTGGATATTTTGTTATTAATTCTTCTGCTTTTATTAATCCAATATCATAGCTGTATCCACACTCTATGTATTGTTCTTTAATCCCATATTCTTTGCATATATCTTGATATCCTAAATATCTTTGTTTTGCACTCGAAATATTTTGTGGACCTTTCATGCAAACTATATTTTTGCAACCACATTCTATTAAATGTTTTGTGGCTATTTTTCCACCGCTATAGTTATCTGATTCTACTATTGCAATTTCATTAATCTTTGAAAGTTTTCTATCCACCAAAACTACTGGGAATCCATTGTCTTCTAAATTTTTTATTGTATTATTACTATCTGTTACCATGATAAGACCATCTGCTTTTAATTGATTTAACATATGTATATTCATCAATTCTTTTTCTTCGTTATTATTAGAATTGCAAAGCAGCATCTTATATCCATTTTCATACGCCTCTTCTTCAATCGCCTTTGCTAACTCGCTGAAAAATGGGTTTTCAATGTTTGGTACTATTACCCCTATAATCTTTGATGATTGTTTAAACAGAGCTCTTGCTAGTTCATTAGGTCTGAAACCCGTTTCATTAATAACCTTTAGCACTCTTTGTTTCTTTTCATCATCAACATTGGCGGTTCCATTTATTACTCTTGATACTGTTGCTGGTGAAACACCAGCTAGTTTAGCTACTTCTCTAATACTTGCCATATTATTATCCCCTTTGATAAGTTTTAGAACAGTGTACTCTGAAACCTGTTTCAAATTTTGTTAATATAATTATAATCCCAGATATATAAATCGTCAACATTATTTTTACGTTTTTTGCTATTTTTCTTGAATTATTTTTGTCATGCAAACGTTTATTGTGTATACTTTTATTTAATTAGTATATCACATTTATTTTTCTTACTAATTTTTAAATTTATCTATTCCTTCATCTTATAAAGATTTAATCCATTTCTCATATTTGCTACAACTAAAAAAATGCAAAATAAAAACTCCCCCATAAATAAGTATAACGCTTATTTATAAGAGAGTTATTAGTAGTATAATTTAAGCAACAAAAAAGTACCTTAATAGGTACTTATATGAACTATTCAGCTGACCTGGTTTTTGACCCCACACTCGCCTACTGCGACGTTCGCTCTGGGTTTGCCGCACTACTAGCCGTCTCGATTTAGAATTTTTTTGGTTATCGGTAGGTCTTACTTCTAAGCCGCACCATGATCATCAACTCCGCTTTTGGCGTTGACTTACGTGGATCCCTTTGCCTGCGACTGGCCTGGACTTTCAACCACAGACCTGAATAATTACTAATATATTTTAATATCTTCTGATAGATATGTCAATAGAATCATTTACCTTGTAATCCTATTTTTCTATTTATTTTTGACAATTCATTTTATTATTACTGTTATGTTATTATTTTATATATTTTAATTATTTTCCTCATAAGGCAAATACATATCATAACCCCTAGTTAATAATGTTAAAACAGTTATCTTGTTTACTGGTACTAATCTAAGTTCTTTTGATATTTCGTTAGTTGTAGCAGCGGTTGTAAAAATATCATCTATCAAAATCACATTTTTATTTTTAAGCAAATTATCATTATCCTTTATAACAAATGAATTCTTTACTTCTTGCTCTCTTTCTTTTTTATTTAAATTGTAGAGTCTTTTTGTATTTCTTTTTCTAAAAATACAATTCAAAGTAGGAATTCCTGTTATTTCACTCAAATCTTCTGCTATTTTTTGTGCTTGATTAAATCCTCTTTTTCTAAGGCGTTTTTTATGTAAAGGAACGCATAACAAATAATCTGCAGTTAGATTTTCGAGTTCCATCTTTTCGCTCATAATTTGTGCGACATATTTACAGAAATAAGTCTTATTTCTATATTTAAAATCAAGTATCATCTTTTTACTTGTTTTGTTGTATTCTATACATGAAATTGCCCTATCAAAATAAAAAGTTCTTCTTTTACAAGATGGGCAGTCCTTTATATTTTCATATTCTAAATTATGATTTACTAATGGTTTTCCACATTTTAAACAAGCATCCTTCAAAAAATGCAATTCCTTAAAGCAATCTTTACATATAGAATATGAATTTGTTAATTTTATTGGATTATCACAAATTATACAGGATATATTCTTTGGATAAATAAAATCAAGAAGTATATCCTTAATATATTTTAATATTGATTTTTTATCTTTTATATTATCAGTTATTTTCTCTTTATTCGTTATCTTCAATCAGCAGCCCCTCTTTTTTAAATTTATTTAACTTAACTGCTAAATTAGAGTATCTGTCGTTGCTTCGATTGTTTTTTATCATAAATTCTAGGTACTTAACTTCACCAACTAGCACAACCTGTTTCTTTGCACGTGTAACAGCTGTATAAAGTAGATTTCGGCTAAGTAGCATTGGTGGCGCCCACGCCATCGGTATTACAACGATTGGGAATTCACTCCCTTGGCTTTTATGAATAGTCGTACAGAAACTGTGGTCTAATTCATCTAACTCGTCGTACTTGTAAGTTACGATTTTTAAACTATCGAATATTACAAATATCTCTTTCTTTTCTTTGTCTATATAGTAAATATAACCAATATCGCCATTATATATACCATGTCCACTATTACTTCCATCTTCACTTTGCCATTTTCTCGTATAATTATTTTTAATCTGCATAACCTTGTCGCCAACTCTAAATGTTCTTTTTGAAAATACTTCTTCAGTTTTATATTTTGATGGCGGATTAAGACTTTTTTGCAGCTCTATATTTAAATTATTTACACCAAGAGTTCCTTTTCGCATTGGCGATAAAACTTGAATATCTTTTAATTTATCTACACCGTAGAATTTCGGCAATCTCTCACTAACAACCCCTACTATTTCTTGTAGTATATCGTCTCCTTCTTTTTTAATAAAGAAGAAATCCTTCCCTTTTACATTCAGTTTTAATGGTTCACCTTTATTAATTTTATGGGCATTGACTACTATCATACTTTCTTGTGCTTGTCTGAATATCTCATTTAATCTAACAGTATTTATAACTTCTGAATCGATAAGATCTTTTAATACATTTCCTGCTCCAACTGAAGGCAACTGGTCGCTATCCCCAACGATTAAAAGTCTTGTCCCAGATTTTATAGCTCTAAGCAAGCTATACATAAGCACAATATCAACCATTGAAACCTCGTCAAGAATAACAACATCAGCATCAATTGGATCTTCTTCATTTTTCATAAATGTAAGTTCATCGCTGTCCATTCCGAATCCCATTTCTAAAAGCCTGTGAATTGTCTTTGCCTCTTTATTTGAAGTTTCACTCATTCTCTTTGCTGCACGTCCTGTTGGCGCTGCCAAAACGACTTTTTGGTCGTTATTTTCAAATACTTTGATAATTGTATTAATTGTTGTTGTTTTCCCTGTACCTGGTCCACCAGTGATTATTACAACACCTTTTTCAATAGCTTCTTTAACTGCCATAACCTGATTTTGTGCCAGTTTAATTCCTTCTTCTCTTTCAATCAATTTTATTTCATGGTCAACATCTATTTTTAAATTTTCAAATTCATATTGCGCAAGTCTTATCATTTCTTTGCAGACTCCATTTTCAGAAAGATAATATGGCATAAGATATACATTTATATCGTTTTGGTCCTTTTCAACATGTATTTTTTGAGTATATGCTAATTCAAGAACACCTTCTTTTATCTTTTCTGCCTCAATTTCCAATACCTTCATCGCTTGTGGGACAAGAACACTCAGCGGTAAATATGTATTTCCATTTGATGCACTTTGGTTAAGTGTATATAAAATTCCTTGGAATATTCTATCCCTAGAATATTTATCTATACCAAGCTTCTTTGCGATATCATCCGCAATTCTAAACCCAATTCCCCTGATATCTTCAGCAAGCCTGTATGGATTCTTATTTATAATGCTAATTGCATTCTCTTTATATTTTTTATAAATTTTTAAACAGTAATTAGGAGTTATTCCATAAGGAGAAAGTTGCATAATTATATTTCTCAATTCTCTATTTTCTTCATAACTCTCTGTTATCTGTTTTATTTTCTTTGACCCAATTCCCTCAACTTCTTTTAATCGCTCTGGAGTGTTTTGGATTACGTCTAGAGTATCGACTCCAAACTTTTCAATAATCCTAGTTGCCATTTTCTCTCCTATACCATGAATCATACCAGAAGATAAATAAGCGTAAATTCCCTCCAAAGATGAAGGTGTAACAGGCATAAATTTATTTACTTCAAATTGTGAGCCATATGTTTTATGTGTGACCCATCTTCCTTCAACTTCTATACTCTCACCAACAGACAAAGTCGGCATACATCCGACAATTGTAACTTCTTCGTCCTCATTTGCAAGATAAGCTATAGTGTATCCATTCTCTTCGTTTTTAAAAACTATATCACTTATCATACCTTCTAATTTTTCCATAATACAACACTCCTAATTGTGCTTTTTAGCACATGCTTTATATTATAATTGAGCTATTTTAGTCCATATATTAGTATGTCCCAAAATAGCCCATAGCATATTAACTAAAATAATTCATCTGTTTCTATTTCATCTAAAACTTCTTTTAATTCTTTTCTAGCTTGTTCTATCATAGCCTTATCTTGTTTATTTAAAATTACTTCAAATTGTGTAAGGGCTTCACCGATAATTTTTCTATCTTCTCCAGTGAATTCTTCATACATTCTTTCACCTCTAAATAGAAGTTCTTTGTTTTTTTCTTGGTCTCTTGGATGAATTTTTAAATAATTAAGCTCCTCAAATCTAGCCTTTGCATCTCCTTCTGATATTGGGCTATTTTCTTTTTGGATAATAATTTTTTTCTTTTCCCCTGTTGAGTTTACCTTAACAATTACTTCTAATATTGAGTTTATATCGTATGTATAAGTTACATCAATTGATTCTTTTCCTTCTGGTCCTTTTGGAACAACTACTGAAATCTCACCTAATTTTAGGTTATTTTTCGCAAGTCTGCTCTCACCTTGAAGAACTTCGACAACAAGTTTGCTTTGACCGTCATAACATGTATAGAATGTTTCTGTTCTGCTGACTGGTATAACTGTGTTTCTTTCGATTATAGGATAATAATACCCAGATTCACGAGTATTTCCCATTCCTTTAACAGAAACTTCTGTTCCAAGCGAGAATGGACAAACATCAGTAAGCACAATTTCTTTTATATATTGGTCTCTTTCTTTCATCGCAGCTTGAAGTGCTGCCCCTATTGCAACAGCTTCATCAGGATTTACACTTGTGTTTGGAAGTCGTCCAAATATTTTTCCAACAAACTTTCTTATTATTGGAAGTCTTGTTGCCCCACCGATTAATATTATTTCATCTATTTGACTTAATTTTATTTTTGCATCTTTTAAACTTCTCTCTATTGGTTTTCTCAATTTAGATAGAAGTAATTCACACGATCTTTCATAAGAATCTATACTTATTTCTGCCTCATAAATATTATCGTTTATATTACATTTTATATTCACTGTCTTCTTGTCCGAAAATTCAAGTTTTGCTTTTTCACATTGTTTTTTTATATGAGATAAAGTCTTTTTATCAAGCTTATCTTCATCTAATTTAACTTGGTCCATAAACATTCTATATAGTATGTCTGTGAAGTCCTCTCCACCTATATAGTTGTCACCTGCCACTGCTCTAACTTCCATTATATTTTTATACATTTCAAGTATTGAAATATCGAAAGTTCCTCCACCAAGGTCGAACACTAAGAATTTAGTGTGGTCATCTCTTTTATCTATTCCATAAGCTATTGCAGCCGCTGTCGGTTCGTTTATTATACGATTTACTTTTAATCCAGCAAGCTCTCCAGCCTTTTTTGTTGCCTTTCTTTGTTCATCGTTAAAATAAGCAGGCACACTGATTATCGCTTCTTTTATTTCTTGTCCTATAAAAACTTCTGCATCTTCTTTTAATGATTTTAATACAAAAGAAGATAATTCCTCAGCCTTAAACCTTTTATCTCCAAGCACGAATTCTTTATCAGTACCCATACTTCTTTTAAAAACTTCTGCTGTCATATTTGGATAAAGTATTTTTCTTTCCTTTGCAACTTTTCCAACATAAATATTATCATCTTCATCTATACTCACAACAGACGGAGTTAAATTTTCTCCAAGTCTATTTGGTATTATTTTTGCTTCACCTTCATCAAAATAACAAGCTAAACTGTTTGTTGTTCCTAAATCTATTCCTATTATCATAAATAACGTCTCCTTGCTACCTTTTTCTATTTAAAAAGTCCAATTTTGTATGCCAATCCAATAGCATCTGTTCTCGATATATCTAATTTAAATATCTCATCTAAATGAGCTTTTACTTTATCTATATTTCCCTTAACATATTCTAAATACGCAAGGCTACACATAGCATCGATACATTTTACTTCTGAACAGAAAAAGCATCTTGGTGATGTAAGCGCCTTGTCTATATATTTATATGCCTTATCGTATTCTCCTAAAATAATATATGCATCACCTAAATATTGATAAATATAAGGTAATCTATCTACTTTAGATTTTAAGTTATCTACAGGAGTTAATTCTATTACCTTTTTAGCATAGCTATGTGCTTTTACCTTATCTCCCAACTCAAGACATATTCTTCCCGCAGTTATATAGTTAGCTCTATTATCTGCAACAAATTGTAACTCTTTTATGGCCTCTTCAATTAATTTTAATGCTTTTTTATAATTTCCTGTATAGAATAATAATTTGGCTCTATCCCTCTTATGATCTGGTTCTGGTTTTACCATTAATGAGAAAGTTTTTAGTGCCGCTTTCATATTTCTTTTTTCTATATTTAAATTAGCCATACGAGACATGGCTTCGGCGCTTAATTTTGATTTATTCATTGCTGATAAATACTCATTTAAAATTTCTTCGCCTTTATCAAAATACCCAACCTTAACATATTGGTTATATATATCTATTAAATCAGAAGGGTCATTTGTGTTTTCGTAATTTTCTCTATAGTATTTAATTGCATCTTCACGCATGCCTAATTTTGCACATACTAGCCCTAATGTCCCTTCTAAATAAGATGAACTTTCGTATTCATCGCTATTATCAAAAATTTCCTTTGCTTTTATAAAATACTCATACGATTTTTTAGCATTATCTATCATATTGTAATAGATTCCGAAGTATTCGTATAATCTCGGGTCATCTTTAAGATTTTTATCTAAGTACACTAAATCTTTATATAAATCATCTAGATTTAACAATTCTAAGTTTACTTGCACTCTTTTAAAGTAGTCATCTATATCATATTCTTTTTCAATCTGTTTATTGTAATATTCTAATGCTTTTTCATAAAGCTCTTGGTCGTTATATATATCTCCGATTTTTCTGTCACTATATCCGTTGTCTGGATATAATTGCGCTATGTACTCAAAAGTTTCTTTGGCATCATTATATTGTTCTCTTATACTAAGTTCTATCCCCTTATAATAAAGTAATCCTTGATGTTTCGGACTGTATTTTAGACCTTTTTGTGCAAGTTCTAAAACATCGCCTTCTTCATCAGTGTTGAAAATTTCATTTATATAGTAGAAGTATAATTCTTCTGGAAATGCTAGGATTCCATCATCTTCTTCCTCTAGTTTTTTTATTAGATCTTTATAAATTTCCGTAGCTTCTTCTCTTTTATCTTCATAATCTAAAATAAGTGCTTCTAAGAAGTCTAAGTTCTGATTTTCAACATCTTCACTTCTTAAAGATTTTATTTCTTCTTTAGCCATTTCGATTTCTTCTACTTCTATTAAGATTCTTATTTTATATATGTATGCAAATAAATTATATGGGTCTTTATATAATATATCGTTACATTCATCAAATGCTTCTTTCAGATATTCCAATTCATAAAGTGATCTAATTTTCATCATGTATGCTTCTGATACTTCAGGGTTTATTTCTATAATTTTGTCACAAACCTTTAGCACTTCTTCATATTGTTGATTTGCAAATAAAATCTTATTCTTCATATTTAAAAATTGTACATCATTTGGAAGTATCTCAAGTGATTTATTCAGCTCCTTTAGAGCATTATTATTTTCGCCTTTTTGATTATATATCCATGCTTTTGTAAAATATACATTCTCCATAGATTTATATTTAGGCGCAAAATTATTTAACTTTTCTTCTGAAGCATTTTCTATTCCATTTTTCCACATATCTGCATACTTTAATGCCTCGTCATATTTTTTCATATCTAAATAAATTCTAGCAAATAATCTATAAATCATTAAATCTGTATTTTCGTCTACTTCTATCGAATTTGCAATATTGTATGCTTCATCTAATCTATCAACAATATAATATGTATGTGCTATTTCTAATAGCTTGTCAGTTTCAAACTTATCTTGTCCTAATCTAACTTTATTTTCATAATCATTTATAATATCTTGATTTAATTCATCGAATAGTCTATCAATCTCTTCATATTCATACCCTTCCGAATTAATCACAGTTAATAACTCTCTTGCTTCAGCAAATCTTCCCTCATTTTTATAAATAATGCATAATCCTTCACATGCCATTACATTTGATGGTTCTTTTTCTAAAACAGTTTTATAATATTGTTTCGCTTCTTCATTTTGACCTTTGTCTGCTAAAATCATTCCTTTTAATAAATCTGCTTCAATAACTTCATTATATTTTGGGTCTATATTAGATATGATATCCCAAGCTTCATCTAATCTATCTAAGTTATAAAGTACGACTGCCTCTTTTTTATCCACTTCCGGATGATATATTCCATATTCTTTTAAATCTTGTAATAAATCATATGTTTTTTCAATATCTCGTTCTCTATATTTTCTATTCATTTCATAAAAATCAGTTAAAAATGCTTCATAATCAAGCCCATCTTTTATTTCAAACAGACTATAGGAAGGATATTCATCGTATTTAATTCCATCAACAATTATATTATCTATAAATTCTGCTGGAAAACTTTCATATAATTCATCTATATCCTCTTCAAAATTGAAAAACTCATTTAAAAATCTAATTACAGCTGATGGAAGGTAGTAATTTTGCATAAAAAATTCTAATAGGGCATCTCTTGCATCTGTTTTGGTTTCTATATTTTGGCATACATCATCTTTTAACAATTCTGACCATGCATTTATATCATTTCTCGCTCTAAAATTGTTATATACCTCTCTTACTTTTGCCATCCACAGACCTATTTCAGTATTATCTATTTCATTTGTATCTTCTTCGTCTTCTTGATTTGCATATTCAATAGCCTCTTCATATGCTTTTCTAAGTTGCATAAATTCTTCTGGTTTGTCTTCAGGATTTGTGTCGCTTAATTTGTTTAAGTACGCTTCCTTGATTTCCATCTCATTTTTTGTTGGCTCAATCCCTAATATTTTAAAAATCTTCATAAATTCCTCCATAAATCCCTAATATCATTTTTCAATACCATTAAGGGTTTATCTTATAAATTCCCTTATAAAAATAGTACACTAGTTTTGTAAAGAAAAAAAGACCTTGCACTTAATCTGTACAAGGTCTTTATATATTTAAAATTATAATATTCTAACTAACTATATACCAGCTTGTTCTTTTAAAGTTTCAGCTTTATCAGTTCTTTCCCATGGTAAATCTATATCAGTTCTACCGAAATGACCGTAAGCAGCAACTTGTTTGTATATAGGTCTTCTTAAGTCAAGGTCTCTTATTATAGCACCTGGTCTTAAGTCGAAGTTTTTGTTTATTAATTCAACTAAAACTTCTTCAGAAACTTTTCCAGTTCCGAAAGTATCAACGAATATTGATAATGGTTTAGCAACACCTATTGCATAAGCTAATTCTATTTCACATTTGTCTGCAAGTCCAGCAGCAACTATGTTTTTAGCTACGTATCTAGCAGCGTAAGCAGCAGATCTGTCAACTTTTGTTGGGTCTTTACCAGAGAATGCTCCACCACCGTGTCTAGAGTATCCACCGTAAGTATCTATTATTATTTTTCTACCAGTTAAACCAGTATCTCCTTGTGGTCCACCTATAACGAATCTACCTGTTGGGTTGATGTAGTACATAGTTTCTTCATCTAATAATTCAGCAGGTATAACAGCTTTTATAACGTGTTCTATTAAGTCTCTTCTTATAGTTTCGTTATCAACACTTTCACTATGTTGAGAAGATATTAATACAGTGTGAACTCTAACTGCTTTGTTTCCTTCATATTCAACAGTTACTTGAGTTTTACCATCTGGTCTTAAGTAATCTAATAATCCAGATTTTCTAACTTCTGTTAATCTTCTTGATAATTTGTGAGCTAAAGATATTGGAAGTGGCATTAATTCTTCTGTTTCATTACAAGCGAAACCGAACATTATACCTTGGTCTCCAGCACCAACTTTTTCTATTTCTTCTTCAGTTTGTTCTCCTGATTTACTTTCTAAACCTTCATCAACACCCATAGCGATGTCTCCTGATTGTTCATCTATAGCAGTTATTACTGCACAAGTATTGCAGTCGAATCCAAATTTAGCTCTAGTATATCCGATACCTTCTACTGTTTCTCTAACTAATTTTGGAATATCAACATAAGCATTTGTACTTATTTCACCTGCAACTAATACTAAACCAGTTGTAGTAGTAGTTTCACAAGCAACTCTTGATTGTGGGTCTTTTTCTAATAATGCATCTAATATTGCATCTGATATTTGGTCACACATCTTATCTGGATGCCCTTCAGTAACTGACTCTGAAGTAAATAAATGTCTTGCCATTTTAGTTCCTCCTTAAAATTTCATAGTTTGTTCTATTTTATAATTTGTTCCCTAAAAATCTTTATTTTAAACTAAAGATTTTTCTGTTGGAATTCTAGATTATATTCTTTATTTTACAAGAAATTTAATTCTTTATACTTTCTTATAAATTAAAAAACCTCTTCTGCACAGAAGAGGTTATTGTATGCTTAAATACATGACCTCATCTTTCTAGAATTCTCTCTAGCAGGATTTAGCACCTTCCTTTTCCAAGTGGTTGCTGGGCTTCATAGGGCCTGTCCCTCAGCCTCTCTTGATAAGGTAATCAAGAAATTTTTCTTTGAATTTAACAATATAAATAATACCTGTTTTATATTGTCTTGTCAAGTATTTTTATAAGAGTATTTGTCTATTTTTGTTAGTTTTTTTATAATATAATTTTTTAACTATTTCAAAATTGGTATTATTTCATAATCTTAACTCATATATTATCTAGAAGGGAGGAACTCCTATGTATTTAGCCAAAGTAAACTATAAAAGAGAAGATGTCACGCATATATTAAGTTCTATTCTTAAAAATATAATTTCTGATAATACTGTAATAATATGTATAGGAACAGATCGTGCTATTGGAGATGCACTTGGGCCTCTAGTAGGAACTATGCTCAAAAATAGTGACTTCAAATACCCTGTTTACGGTACATTGGATAATCCTATTCATGCGTTGAATATTTATGAATCTATAGAAAAGATAAAAAGCAAACATTCCTCGAGCCAATTTCTAGCCATAGATGCCTGTTTGGGCTCGGCAAGTAACATAGGTAATATACAAATCCGAGAGGGGCCTATACTTCCAGGTAAAGGTGTAGGCAAAAAGTTACCCCAGGTAGGGACTTATTCTATAGTTGGCATTGTAGATAAAATAGATGAAAATAATAGATTTTCTTTTAATAATATAAGACTTCACTTTATATTAGAATTAGCTGAGACGATTGCTTTATCCCTACTTCTTGCTACCTAACAAAAAAGTAGCTATCATAAAATAATATATTCAAAATATTATTTTAAAATAGCTACTTTTTATTATTGTTTCGATAAATTTTATTGAGTTTTATAGTAAATCTCATTTATAATTTCAAAAATACAATACTATTTTTTGAAATTACCTCCAGTTTCTAGTAAATCAAGAGAACTTAATGATAATCCAGTTCCTTTTGCTACACAAGAAAGTGGATCATGAGCTAAAGTAACTTTTATTCCAGTACTTTGTTCAACTCTCTTATCTAAATCACGTAACATAGCTCCTCCACCAGTCATAATGATTCCTTTATCACTTATGTCTGCTGCTAATTCTGGTGGTGTTTTTTCTAGTAGATTTTTAGTTGCTATAACTATTTGCTCTATGCATGAATCAAGTGCTTCTAATATCTCTGTTGAAGATACGCTTATAGTAACAGGAAGACCTTTAACTAGATTTCTACCACTTATGTTCATAGTTCTTGGCTCGTCCTCTTTTACAGCAGTCCCTATTTCTATTTTTAGCTTTTCAGCACTTCTTTCCCCTATTAATACATTATACTCTTTCTTGATATATTTGATTATAGCTTCATCAAATTTGTCTCCACCTAATTTTATGGAATCACTTACTACTGACCCACCTAGCGATATTACAGCTATATCAGTTGTTCCACCACCTATGTCAATAACCATGTTTCCATTAGGTTGAGCAATATCTATTCCTGCCCCAATTGCTGCTGCTATAGGTTCTTCTATAATATAAACTTCTCTAGCTCCAGCTTTTTTTGTTGCATCTTCAACTGCTCTTTTTTCAACTTCAGTAACACCAGTAGGTACACAAACCATAATTCTAGGCATTACGAATCTACCAAATCCTTTTTTCTCTACTATTTTTTCAATAAATCTAGATAACATTTCTTCTGTTATCTCATAATTTGATATAACACCATCTCTTAATGGTCTTATAACATCTATATTTGCAGGTGTTCTGCCTATCATTTTTCTTGCTTCTGTTCCCACTGCTATAATTTTGTTTAATTTGTTATCTACTGCAACTACAGAAGGTTCTTCTAAAACAATCCCCTTTTCACTTACATATATTAGTACATTGGCTGTTCCTAAATCGATACCTATATCAGCTCCTGACATTCATTTCACTCCTTTTTACATTTTTATTTAATTTATATTTAATTCAAATTGTAGTTATCATTAATACTCCTATTCTACAATATAGGCAAAAATCTGACTTTAGTCAAGAAAAAAATGTAGGTTATCCTACATCTTTTTTTGTTGCTGATATTTTAATTTTGTAGCCATTCCGCCCCTGATATGTCTTTCTGATTTATTTTTTTCTAAAATCTGTTTTACTTCACTGGCTAACGTTGGCTGAATTTCTTCTAATCGCTCTGTTACATCTTTGTGTACAGTGCTTTTGCTTACACCAAAAACCTTGGCGGTTTGTCTTACCGTAGATTGCTTTTCTAATATATATTTTGCAATAGTAACTGCTCTTTGTTCTATATGAGATTTCACAACCTCCCCTCCCTCGATATCAGTCCTATTGTTATATATGAAAAAAATGCAAAAAATATAACAGGAGATTCCTCAATTTTTGAAAAATCTCCTGCCACAAACTTTATTCTTTATTCTAATAAACTCAATGGATTAATAGCTTTGTCATTTTTATAGGCTTCCACATGCACATGTGTTCCATCTTCATTTTCAACATTTGTTGTATTTCCAACATAACCTATGCAGTCGCCTTCTTTAACTGTATCTCCTTTTTCTAAAGATACATTTTCTTTTATACCAGAATATATTACTGTTATATTATCAGCATAAGATAATTCTATGCTTGTTCCATATCTTTCATCTGAATATACAGACTTAACAGTTCCATCTAGTATTGATCTTATTTTATCTCCATCTTTTGCTGCAATATCTAAACCTTTATGTATTTCCCAAACATCTAATGTTTTTGAATAACTTGGCATATCTGCTGAATATTCTCTAAGTACTTCAGTTCCTATGTAGTTAAGTTTAGATTCGCTCTTAGTTTCTGTTTTTTTGTTATTTTGTTCTTTTGCCTTTTCAAGGTTTTCTTTTGATTCTGTCGATGTTGGTACAGAATCATTTTTTTCTTTTACTAAATTTATCTCATTATCTTTATTAATTGTGTCTTTACTTGCTACTAATTTGTTTAAATTTTTATTTGTAAATAAAATACCACCAAAAGCTACGAGACAAACGCATATGAATAAAGATAGATAAAATATATCTTTTTCTAATAATTTCTTTTTCATACTGCACCTCCAAATATATTAATACATTTAGAGTATTGACAGTATTTACTTGTTTTATGCTTTATTTTGGAAAAATTTTTATTTTATGTAAGTTTATCCATATATATTTAAATAAATTTTTATTACTAATTATTCTATATCTATTATCAATTTTAGTGTTTTTTTAATATATATCCTTTATTTCAATTCCTGTGTAATAATGGCACAGTATATCGTAATACTTGTAATTCTTTTGCGCCATACCTTCAGCACCCCATTGACTCATACCTACTCCATGTCCATATCCTTTAACTTTAAAAACTACTGTATCATTTTCAAATCCAATATCAAAGTTAGAAGAATTTAGTCCAAAAAGAGTTCTTATATTCCTACCTGAAAGCTTTTTATCGCCAATTTGTATAGTTTTTACCGAACCGGCATTAGTTCTTTCAAGCACCTTAATTTGGTTAATTAAATTGTCTACTGATAAAGAAATATTTGAATAACTTTTATTCAATACATTAACAAACTTATACTTGCTAATTTTAGTTTCGGTATAATATCTTGGTGATTGTTCTTCATAAGGACTGCTCACTGATTTTAGATATGGATATTGTGAAGAAAATACTTCTTCGCAATTTTCTGTTTTACCACTAGATGTTGAAAAATATAGTGGTAGTATAGCTTTTTCATCATATGTAAGTATATGACCTTTAGTATCGTCTACTGCTTTTTTTATCTTTGGATAGGACTCTTTTATCCAGTCTTCTCCCTTGTTTTTTTTAAGCTCATTATAAGAAAAATATGCTTGGCAGTGATTAGAATCAGTACATATGTCTGCTCCCTTATGCCCTTTTGTCATGTTATTTTCCTTTTTATAGATGATATAAGTCCTTGCAGCCACTGCTTGGGCCTTTAAAGCCTCTTCTGAAAAGTCTGATGACATCTCAGCAGATAAAACTCCATATAGAAATGTCTCTATATCCATTTCTTCTATTTTGTTTGTGCTAGAATTGTACACACTTATAGTAGGACTCGTTTTGTCTACTTTTTCATAGGGGTCTTTGTCTTCTTTCTGTACTATTTTTTTTGTACCTGCATCTATAGAATTAGAGACTTCATTTTTCCCATAAAAGAGCACACTAATTAAAACGGAGAGCAATATTCCAAAAATCATTGTCCCCATTAACAATATTATAGGTCTTTTCATATAATTAATGCCTCCATAGATTTACTATATGCATAAATATATGAAAAAACCTAATTATTTATTCATGTGTTATTAACTATTATATTTATTAAAAACTTATTAACTAATATGCTTATTTAATTATTATATGGCATATAAATATTAGCACTCTACTATTTCTATATTACCACCTAAAGATCTTATTTTTTTGTCTATATCAACATACCCTCTTTGTATGTGATATATTTTTCCTATTTGTGTTTCTCCTTCAGCTATAAGTCCACATAATATAAGTGCTGCTCCTGCTCTTAAGTCAGTTGCATTTACATTTGCTCCGTAAAGTTGGTCAACACCTTTAACTACAGCTGTTCTTCCTTCTATTTTAATATCTGCACCCATTCTGTTGAATTCTGCAACATGCATAAATCTATTTTCGAATACTGTTTCTATTACAACTCCAGTTCCTCTTGCAACTGTAAGCATAGCCATAAATTGTGCTTGAACGTCTGTTGGGAATCCTGGATGTGGTAGAGTTTTTACGTCTACTGCTTTTAATTTTTCTGGTCCGATTACTCTTATTGAGTTATCCATTTCTATAACTTCACAACCAGCTTCTATTAGTTTAGCAGTTACTGGTTTTAAATGTTCTATTAATACATTTTCAACTGTTATATCACCTTTTGTCATAGCTGCAGCAACCATGTAAGTTGCAGCTTCTATTCTGTCTGGTATAACATCATGTTCTGTTCCTTTTAATTCTTTAACACCTTTTATTCTTATAGTGTTTGTACCTGCTCCTTTAACGTCTGCTCCCATTTCATTTAGGAAGTTAGCTAAGTCTACTATTTCTGGTTCTTCTGCAGCATTTTCTATTATAGTAGTTCCTTCTGCAAGTACTGCAGCCATCATTATATTTTCAGTTGCTCCAACAGATGGGAAATCTAAGTATAATTTAGATCCAACTAATTTATCTGCTTTAGCTTCTACAAAGCCATGATCCATTACTATCTCTGCACCTAAAGCTTTAAATCCTTTTAAGTGTAGGTCTATTGGTCTTGTTCCTATTGAACATCCTCCTGGCATTGATATTTTTGTTTGATTAAATCTAGCAAGTAATGGTCCCATTACGAAGAATGATGCTCTCATTTTTCTTACAAGCTCGTATGGTGCTTCACAAGTAGTTAAGTTACTTGCATCTACTGTTAATGTATTATCTTTATATTCAACCTCTGCACCAAGATGTCTTATTAAGTCTGAGATTACATGTACATCTGTTAAATCTGGTACTTCGTGTAAAACTGATTTTCCTTTTACTAATAATGTTGCAGCTATTATTGGTAATACTGCATTTTTTGCTCCATCTATTTTAACTTTCCCTTTAAGTGGGTTACTTTTTTTTACTATTATTTTAGCCATAAATATGTCTCTCCTCAATCTAATAATCTATTTTCTAATAATCTATCTTTATAATAGGTGTAGCGATATATATCATTGTTTTATCATCATCTTCGCTATACCTAATTCCTATGTTCAAGTTAATTTCTCTATCTAAATATTTCAAGTTGTTTTCTTTTAATAATTTACTATATGCATTTACTGATAAAAAGTTTTCTTCTTCTATATCACTAATTTTTTCAGCATACATATTATATAATATTTTTTGTAAAATATCACTAATTTTAGCTTTTTTTAATTTTTTTGTATATTCTCCAGCGATGCAAACATTGATATCTACATCATTTGAATATTCACTTAGTTCATTTTCTAATTTAGTGTAAATATTCTCTATATTTTTATATACTTTATTATTTAATATGTCAACTATTATATATGATTCTTTTGCATTTTTTTTAATTCCAACTATTGAAATACCAGTATTTTTATCATTATAGTTTACATATACCTGACTTTTTTCTGTTTTTAAACACACTTCATCTTTATTGTTAGTTAAATTTTGTGCTATTAATAAACAAATATTCTGCAATTCATTCATATCGATATCTTTTTCTATCATCATATTTGCTTTTATATTGTAGAATTTGAAGTTTGAATTAGTAAGTTCGAAACTGTCTATAAATTTATCTATCCATTGTGATTGTTTTGTTTCCCCATAAATCATAGCTACACTACATAAAGATATTGTAATTAAGCAAATATATATTATTGATTTAAATAATTTCATATAAAAACCCCCTCAATTTCTCTTTATCTTAAGTATCTACAGATTTATTTATTTTAAACATAGTTATTATTAAACCTCAAAAAAACTGCCCATAATATATGAACAGTTTTTGAGTAATAACATTTATGTTTAATTTATATTAAGCTAATTGTTTACTTGTCAGTTTTTGATAAGATGTTTCGATAGCATTTAATAATTCTTCATCTTCTATTTCTGAAATTTTCTTAACTGCTTCTTTAACACCTAAATCTTTTATTGTTTGTTGTAATTCAACACTTTGTGCATCTTCTGGATTGTCATAGTGAAGTGCTGCTCCAACACCTATTATTAAGTTATCTACAGATATTCCATAAGATTTTGCTGTCATTAATGGATTTACTAATCTATCTTTTGAACTTAATTTTCTAAGTGGTTCTCTTCCAACTCTTTTTACATCATCATTTAGGTATGGATTTTTAAATCTATTTAATATTTTATCTATGTATTTATAATGAGCTTCTAAATCTAATCCATGTTTTTTAACTAATCCTTGTCCACTTTCTTGCATAGCAGCTTTTACTATTGTTGCAATTTTTTCATCTTTTATACTTTCGTCCACAGTTTTGTATTCTGCTAAAGATCCAAGATATGCAGTTATAGCATGACCTGTATTTAATGTAAATAATTTACGTTCAACATAAGCTATTAAGTCTCCAACTAAGTTCATACCTTCGATTTGTGGTACTTCACCTTTTATTTTAGCTTCTTCAACATTCCATTCATAGAAGTTTTCTACTGTAACATCTAGTGGATTTTCATTAGTACAAGGAGGTACTATTCTGTCTACTGAACAGTTAGGGAATCCTATGTATTCTTCCATGTATGATATTTCTTCTTCGTTTAAAACTTTCATTACTTCTTCTTTTAATATGGCTGTAGCTCCTACTGCATTTTCACAAGCTATTATATTTAAGTAGTTTTTATTTCCGTTATTTTTTCTAGCTTGGATTCCTTTTGCTATTGTTGGTGCAATTCTTTTTAATACTAATGGACCAACTGCTGTAGTTATTATTTCAGCTTCTTCTATTTCTTTTATTATATCTTCTGATATTGATGAAACTGCACTTATATTAGTTATTGTTTGTTCAAAACATTCTACATCCTTTACAAGTATTTTGTATTGTTTGTCATTATTTATTCCATTTAATATAGCTTCGTTTACATCAGCGAATACTACATGATATCCAGCATTTGATAATAATCCACCTATAAATCCTCTACCAATATTTCCTGCTCCAAATTGTATTGCCTTTTTCATTCTTTATATCCCCCTAAAATATTATACTTTTTAATCCTTGTGTTGTTATGCAAATATATTTAAGAAATCATTTACGTCTGTTGAGTCTTTTAATTTTTCTACTAATTCATCATCTAAAGATATTGCTATTTTTGATAATATATCTAGATGTTCATTATCTTTTCCAGCTATTCCGATAACTAAATAAACTGTGCTGTCTCCGTATTCTACTCCATTAGGGAATTGTAATATTACTATTCCTGATTCTTTTATTTCTTTTTTAGCTTCGTTAACTCCATGTGGTATTGCAAATCCTAATCCCATATTAGTACTCATAGTTTTTTCTCTTTCTAACATTGCATCTACATAACCTTCGTTAACATATCCTCTTTCAACTAATTTTTTACCTGCTAAAACTATACTTTCCTCTCTTGATACTGAATCTAATCCTAATACTATGTTTTCTTTTACTAATATATTACTCATTATAAATTCCTCCTATATCCCTTTTCCTTTTAATCTATTTTTTTTGATAATAATTTCATTTTTCTAATATAAAAATCTAATACTATAGATTTAAATTTTCCTTTTATGTCTTCTTTGTCCCCATGTTTGATACAATCTACAAACTCATCATTTTCAATTAAGTTCTCACTTATATTGCTTAATAACTCCCTTTGATAAGTTTGAGCTTCTTTTGGTATCAACATAAACAAAGCATATTTTGTCTTATTTTCTTTATCTATCATAATTTCATTTGATAATCTGATAGATGCATATCTTATATTTTCAACCTCTTCTGTCATACAATGAAGTAGAGCTATATCTATTCCATCTACAAATGGTGTAGATATATTTATTCTTCTTTTTAGGTCTTTTTGTATTTGTAGTGCTGATTTACTATTATTGGCGAATATAAAACTACTATAATTTATCAGTTCTTCTAAATCGTCACAATCAACATCTTCATGAACTTCTATCGACTTAAAGAACTCAACTATATTTCCACTCATAATCATGAAATTCATTACTTCATCTTTTTTAAGCTGTCCTTTCTGATTATTCTGATTTTTATTCCCTTGTTTTTCTTTAAATGCCCTTATATCTCTTTTAAATACTTTGTCCTTTGCTAACTTTCTTAAGACATGTCTAATTTTTGCTACATCTTCTAAATTTAATAATGGACTTACAACAACACTTCTTATAGATGTTTTCATTTCTACTGTTGAAATTATAAGGTCTATTCCTTCATCTTTAAGAGCTTTCTCATCTATCTTAATAGCTGATACTGTATCTACCATTTTTAAATTTGAAAATTTCTTTTGTAATTGTGTCATTAGAAATCTCGATGTTCCTATACCTGTTGGACAACAAGCCACAGCTCTTATTTCAACTTCTTCAATTAGGTTTCTCTCCATACAAGAACCAAAGTGCATAGCCAAATAAGCTATTTCTGATTCAGGTATATTATCGATATCTAGTTTTTCTTTTATGATATATATGATATTAGCTACTCCATCGTAAATATCTTTGTATTCTGTCTTTATCTGGTTAAGAAGTGGATTTCTTATATCCATTCCCATTTTTATTCTACAAAGAGATGGTGCCATATGATTTACTAAATCATTTAGTAATTTTTTATCAGTACTAAAATCAAATCCAAATTCATCTGTAGCTAATTCAATTAACCTTTTTGCGATATTCATTAATTCTACATCATCCAAACTAAAATTATGATTCTTTGTTTCTAATCTTAATTTAGAACCTCTTAGATGCATTGTTATGTATCCTATTTCGTCTATCGGTACTTTTATGTCAAATTCTTCTTCTATTTGTTGTGCTATTTTTGTTGCTGTTTTAAATTGTTCTATACTCTTTAGCTCATTTAAAACATCCTGTTCCATAGAGATTGTTTCTCCATTTCTTAACCTTTGTACTGCTAATGATATATGAACAACCAATCCTATAAAAGCACTATCTGAAATTTTTAAATTAATATCTTTTATTGTTTCAGATAATGAGTTTTCAACTTTCTTGATTATCGATTTATCTATCAAATTAAGCAACCTATTTTCACTAGAAATTTCAATTACATTATGTTTTTGAATATTATTTCCTACATTTTTAACTATATCTATGAGTTCTTGTTCTTCAAAAGAATTGTATATAAGCCTTACTTGTGCACTTCTCATATCTTTTTCTGAACCCTCAACATAAATTCCTGTCCCTGGTTTTCTTATAAGTTTGATAGAAAAATTATCTAACCATTCTTCTATTTCTATAAAATCATTATTTAATGTTCCTTCAGAAATCTTTAATGTTTTATAGAAGTAGTATGATTTAATTGGTTCTGAAGATGTCAAAAGGTTTGATAATATAAATTTTTTTCTTTCTTCTTTTGTATAACTTTTTTCAATCTTTTCTTCTTGTAAGAGCTCTATTATAAATTGCTTACTATCGAGTGTTTCATCTAAATAGATCCCTACCCCTGGTTTCTTAATAAATTTAAAATCATTTTCATCTAACCAGCTTTCTATTTTAGTCATATCTCTTAGAACTGTTCTTGTGCTAATATTTAACTCTTTTGCTACTTCCGAGATGGTTATTGGCTTGTTAGAAGTATTCTGTGCTAGTAGCAAAATTATTTCCTTCTGTCTAGAACTAATCTTTTTTCTCTTCATTTACTCCCCTTTATTAGTGACATTTCAATTTCTTTATCTTTATACTTTGATTTTATCAAAATAGGTTTATGCTATCAATCTATTGATATTACTATAATGTCACTAAAGATTATGACATTTTTTAGATAGATAAAATTTTTTCATTTATGACAAATTTATATTTTAGTCATTAAGTCACTTTTTAATTTAATATTTGTGGCGATTATACTATAAATAATTTTCTTTTACAATATATAAAACAAGTACTAAAAAGTAAAAAATAAGCCATGGCATTTCGCCATGGCTGTAGGATTGATTTATTATGGTTATCTATATAGTTTTCCGAACTTCCAGTCATTTAATTTATTTAATATTTACCTAACTATCTATTAATATTATTAATTAGCTAATCTATTATATAAAGCTTCTATATTATCGTCTTTTAAGAAGTTTTTGATTTCGATTATTTCTTTATCATCATATTTATCTTCTGCTCTTTGAGCTAATGATTCATGTGTTACTATTATTTGTGCATCTGCTGGTACATTGTCAACGGGTGCTGCTGCTACTTCTATTCCTAAGTTTAAATCTTTTATTCTTGATTTGAATCTTGCTGCCCCCATTGCACTTGATCCCATTCCTGCATCACAAGCAAATATTATTTTTTTGATATCTGATACTGCTACTTCTTTATCTATTGCTACTGCTACATCGTCTTGTCCAACTTCAACTTTTTGATTTTTCGCTTCAGCTTTCATATTTTTCATTTGTGCTTGAGCTGCATCTAAATCTTGTTCTTCATCTCTAGCTGCCGCTCTTTTTACAAATACAGATGATACTAAGAATGATACTACTGTTGCTACTACTACACCTGCTATCACAGCAAAATATTTACCTTTTGCTGTCATTGCTAATATTGCTATTATACTACCTGGAGATGCTGCTGCAACTAATCCAGCTCCTAATACTGAGAATGTTAAAACTCCTGAAGCTCCACCAAGCATTACTGCTAATATTAATGCTGGATTCATTAATATGTATGGGAAGTATATTTCATGTATACCACCTAAGAAGTGTATTATTACTGCACCTGGTGCAGACTCTTTACTTGAACCTTTTCCGAATATACAATATGCTAATAATACTCCAAGTCCTGGTCCTGGGTTAGCTTCTAATAAAAACATTATTGAAGATCCCATTTCTTTTGCTTGTTCTATTCCTAAAGGTGATAATATACCGTGGTTTATTGCATTGTTTAAGAATAATACTTTTGCTGGTTCTATAAATAATGAAGTTAAGAATATTAGATTTCTCTTAACTAAGAATTCAACGCCTGCTTGTAATACTGATGTTACTGCTATTACAACTGGTCCTATTGCATAAAACCCTATGATTGCTAATATTAATCCTAATATACCAACTGAGAAGTTATTTACTAACATTTCAAATCCTGAAGGTATTTTTCCATCAACTAATTCATCGAATTTTTTGATTACCCATCCACCAAGTGGACCCATTATCATACCACCAATTAACATTGTTGTATCTCCTGCACCAACTACTATACCTACTGTAGCTATCGCACCGATTACTGAACCTCTATCGCCTGCTATCATTTTACCACCAGTGTAACCTATTAATACTGGTAAAACATATTTTAACATTGGTGTTACCATTTCTGCTAATTGTGCATTTGGCAACCAACCTTTTTCTATGAATAATGCTGTTATGAATCCCCATGCTATAAATGCACCTATATTTGGCATTACCATACCACTTAGGGCTCTCCCTAATTTCTGTACTTTAGTTTTGATTCCTACTGTTTCACTCATTAAAAATTCCCCCTTAAATTTTATTTTTCTTTTCTTTAAAAATAGTTCTGTCTTTATATTATTTTGTCATTTATTAGTACTTTTTGATTTAATTTAATATTTTGTGTTTCTTATGATTTAATGTTACATTTTTTGGAACCGTTTTTCAATTCTAAGAAGTCTTATTTATGTCGCTCAAAATAGTGACATTTTAGGATTATGAAATTTCATATAAAATGTCATAAAGAGGGTCTTGATTTATTTATTTAAAATTACGGACAGATATTTAAATATATGCTTCATAATAACACAAGAGGCTAACCTTACGGTTAGCCTCTTCCAATGTATTTATAATATTGGGGGAATATTATGAGGAATACATTTATATTATTGTCACTTCAAATATTTATATACATAAAAAATAAAAAAATTTTATTTTTTTTATAATTTTTTATAAATACAAAAACTGTTTTAAATAAACAAGGAGCTATTTGCTTTTATTTAGCAAAATAGCTCCTTTAATTTCATGTATGTGTTATTTAATTATTTATATATCTAATTTTGATATTTATATTCTTTTAATTTTAATATTATTCAACTGTAACTGATTTAGCTAAGTTTCTTGGTTTATCTATATCGCATCCTCTTTCTTTTGCAACATAGTAAGCTAATAATTGAAGTGGTATTACACTTAATATACCAGCTAATATGTTATCAACTTCTGGAATGTATATAACTGAGTCAGAAGATTTTTCTACTTCTTTGTTAGTTACTTCAGTTATTGATATAACGTTAGCTCCTCTAGCTTTAACTTCTTGCATGTTAGATAACATTTTTTCGAATAGGCGTTGTTGAGTTGCTAAAACTATTACTGGAACACCTTCTTCTATTAATGCTATAGTACCATGTTTTAATTCACCAGCTGCAAATGCTTCAGCGTGAGTGTAAGATATTTCTTTTATTTTTAAAGCACCTTCCATTGCAGTTGAGTAGTCAAGACCTCTACCTAAGTAGAATATGTCATTTTTGTCTACTAATTGTTTAGATATTTCTTTTATTTGATCTTCACATTTTAATACTTCTGCAACTTGATCTGGTATTTCTTTTAATTCTGCTATATAGTTCATGTACTCTTCTTTAGTTATAGTACCTTTTTTAAGACCAAAGTCTAAAGCTATCATTATGAAAGCTACTATTTGAGTAGTGTAAGCTTTTGTAGAAGCAACTGCTATTTCTGGACCAGCCCAAGTATATAATGTGTAGTCAGATTCTCTAGCTATTGAAGAACCAACAACGTTAGCTATTGATAAAACTGTAGCACCTTTAGCTTTTGCTTCTCTTAAAACTGAAAGTGTATCAGCAGTTTCACCTGATTGACTTGCTAATATGACTAAAGTATTTTCATCTACAAAAGGATCACTGTATCTGAATTCTGAAGCTATATCAGTTACTACTGGAACTTTTAAGAATCTTTCTACTGCATGTTTTCCAACAAGTCCTGCATTATAAGCAGTACCACAAGCTACTATATATATTTTGTTTATTTTATCTAATTGTTCTTTTGTTATATTTATATCATCTAATTTTATTTCGCCATTTGCATCTAGTCTTCTTTCTAGAGTATTTCTAGTTGCTTCTGGTTGTTCATATATTTCTTTTATCATGAAATGGTCGTATCCAGCTTTTGATGCTGCTTCAACGTCCCAGTTTATTTCATTTACTTTCTTTTCAACTACTTCTCTATTTTCGTTTAATACTTCAACTTTGTCCCCTACTATATGAACATATTCACCATTTTCTAAGTAGTAAACTTTTCTTGTATATTTTAATACTGCAGGTATATCAGAAGCTATGAAGTTTTCACCTTCACCTAATCCTACTATTAATGGACTGTCTTTTCTTACTGCAACTAATTCTTTATCATTTTCTGTGCATATAACACCTAATGCATAAGCCCCTCTAAATCTAGCTGTAGCTTTGTAAACTGCATCTAAAAGATCTCCATTGTAGTATTTGCTTATCATATGAGCTGCTACTTCTGTATCAGTTTGAGATATGAATTCATATCCTTCTGCTTGTAATTCTTCTCTTAATTCTAGGTAGTTTTCTATTATACCATTATGAACTACTGCTATTGTTTTTTCTTTGTTAAAATGAGGATGTGAGTTTACATCTGATGGTACTCCATGAGTTGCCCATCTTGTATGACCTATTCCTAAATGTCCTTGTATTGGATTTTTTTCTAAATCTTCAGCAAGTATTGCTAATCTACCTTGGTATTTTCTTATTTCTAATTCATCTTTACCATTGTTTACTGCTACACCTGCAGAGTCATATCCTCTGTATTCTAATTTTGAAAGCCCATCAACTAATACGTCTGTTGCTTGTCTGTTACCTAAGTATCCTACTATTCCACACATAATTTGTGTCCTCCTAAAAAATATTATTTATATATTTTTAAGATTTCGGGTCAATCCACATGGGTTTCTTTTTGTGTAGTGAAATTGCTTTCACCCTTTGTAGAAATCCTTCGATGGTGGCACACCGCAGAGCATCCGCCGATATTTCGATTAACTCTGACCTCGTCAACTTAAAAAATTAAGTTCTGGCGCTTTATAAACACTAGTTTTATTCTAGTATTTACAATTAACTTAAGATATATTCCTATGCTGTCATTAACACAATGTTTGAAATTGTATATTTCATGTGACTTTAGACTACATATCAATGTTTATATTCAGTTTTAATCTTACTTAATGGGTATAAAACCACGTGAAACGCAGTTTTATACCTCTTATTTACTTTTAATTAAACACACTCTCTTAAGCTAATTTCTCTTTTATAAGATCTGCTAAACCTTGTGCTAGCTCTCTTATTTGACCTTCATCTTTACCCTCTAACATAACTCTAACTAATGGTTGTGTTCCAGATGGTCTTATTAAAACTCTACCTGTTCCATTCATCAGTTTTTCTAATCTTTCTATTTCAGCTCTTATTTCATCATTCTCCATAAATTTATTTTTAACTTCATTTCTAACTTCAACATTTATTAAAACTTGTGGGTATGTTGTCATTAAAGCTGATTGTTCTGATAAAGTTTTACCTTCTTCTTTTACTATTTTAGAAACGATTAATGAACTTAAAGTTCCATCTCCAGTAGTATTATAATCTAGGAAAATCATATGTCCTGATTGTTCTCCACCTAAATTATGACCACTTTTTTTCATTTCTTCTATAACATATCTATCACCAACATCTGTTATTGCTAAATCTATTCCATATTCTTTAGCTGCTGCGTGAAGACCTATATTACTCATTGTAGTTACAACTAATGTATCATTAGCTAATTTATTTTGTTTTTTAAGATATACAGCACCTAATATCATTATATGATCGCCGTCTACCTCGTGACCCTTTTCGTCAACTGCGATTAATCTATCAGCATCACCATCATATGCAAGACCTAAATCTGCTTTATGTTCTATAACAGCTTTTTTAAGTCCTTCTGGATGTGTAGAGCCACATTCATGGTTAATATTTTCACCATTAGGAGTAATGTTCATTGCTATTACTTCTGCACCTAATTCTTTGAAAACCATTGGTGCAACTTTATAAGCTGCTCCGTTTGCACAGTCTAAAACTACTTTTAGTCCTGTTAAATCAGTGTTTACAATAGATTTTAAATAATCTACATAGTCTTGAGTTGCTGTATGTTTGTGTATTTTTATACCAACCTCATTACCTATAGGATTATAATCTATTTTTTCTATATTATCAATATATTCTTCTATTTTTAATTCTATTTGGTCATCTAATTTAAAACCATCTTTATTGAAGAATTTTATACCATTGTCTTCCATCGGGTTGTGTGATGCAGATATTACAACTCCACATTCAGCACCGTATTTTCTAGTTAAGTATGCAACCCCTGGTGTAGGTATAACACCAACAGTTATTACATCGCAACCAACAGACATTAATCCAGCGATTAATGCTGCTTCTAGCATATCTCCTGATTGTCTTGTATCTCTACCAACTACTACCTTTACTTTATATTCGTTATTAGCAAGAACATATCCTCCTGCTCTTCCTAATTTGTATGCTAAGTCGCAAGTAAGCTCTTTGTTAGCAACTCCTCTTACGCCATCAGTTCCAAAATACTTTCTCATAAAAAGTCTCCTTCCAAAAATGAAAACCTTAATAATTATTATATCAGTAAAGAGCCAAAAACTTTCTTACAATTTTTTAACATTTATTTACATTTAATAATTATTATCTATATATTATTTATCTTAATTTCTAGTTTTTTATTATTCTAAAATAATCAATTTTTTATTCTAATTTCTATTCTAAAAATTGTCATAAAATCATTTTAATACTTATAAACAAAAAAGACAATAGATAAATTATCTATTGTCTTTTATTTGTTACTTTTTATACTTTTTACCACTTTAAATTCAGTAAAATCATACTATTGATGATATTTTGACCTCAATTTATTTAGCAGTAATATAACTTGGTTCAATTGTTATACTTTTTACATTTATATCATTATGAGTAATTGCATATCTTGTCCCCGAAACAATACCTTCTGATAAATCTAAGTATAGTTTTAAATCATTTTTAGATATCCTATCAGAATCATTATCATACTGTATTTTAACAATTATATCATCTGGTATTTCAAAATCATTTATTGAGACATCTTCTTCATTATTCAATAAACTTATATCATCCCCTGAGTATATAAATGTACTATTTTTTGTTTTATTTTTATTTATTAATTTTATAGTAACACTATCTTTATCAGCATTAATTCCATTCGGAATATCTAGATCAACAATCTTGTTATTTGTTCCAAGTTCATCAACATTTATTATCTTCGTATTTATAGAGTCAATATTGTTAATTACATCACTTTTCCCCTTTATATTTATTTCACTTGGAATTATTGTAAAATCTTGATCTTGCACTAAATTAGATTCATTGCTACTAAATATAGGATTAATCTTTACCTGTTTTTGTTGCAAATATGATACTTTTGCTGTTACTTTATTGAATTCTAAAGTTACATGATCTACTTCATTCATTTCTGAATCTAATGCTTTTAATTCTAGTTCTGTCGATTTTGTATCAACAGATTCCTTATTAGCATCAAAAGTTGCTTGCACATATTTAACTGAATCTACACTACTTCTTGGTCCTGAAACTACTACCTTAGTCTTATCTAAATCCACTTTATCAACATTATCTTTATATACCCCTGTAATATTGACAGTTATATTTTTTTCTTCTTCTATGCTTTTTTCTAAATTTATAACAATAGTATCCGACTTAAATTCTGTCGTAACTTTATCATTTACACTTGCCCTTAAATAAAGTTGATTTTGACCTTCTATAGGATTACTAACTGTACCATAAACATCTATATTATTAGCCGATATCTTTTGTAAATCTGATAATTTTCCCTTAATATACACTGATGTAACTAAATTATCATCAGGGTCAACAACCAACCCTAGATCCTTAATTTCATTAAGATTTGTAATTGTAATAGGTATATTTTCATACAACTTTGTATCTTCGGGGTCTACAACAGCCATAACATACATCCAAAGAACTATAGCACTCAATAAAGATATTATCTTTATCTTAGTATTTTTGTGTAATCTTTCTATCATTTGAATATCCCACCTTTAAATAAAGTTTTCTCAGTTGCACTCTTTCTTAAATTATTTTTAAGGATATTGGCCATTCTTTCCTTAGCAATATTTCTATATAATTTTCCAGACTTCGCAATTGAAACTTCCCCTGTCTCTTCAGAAACAATTAATGTTAAACAATCAGAAACTTCACTTATTCCAACACCTGCTCTATGTCTTGTCCCTAAATCTTTAGTCAAATCTTTGCTCTGACTTAGAGGAAGAAAACATGCTGCTGCTTTTATTTTAAAATTTCTAATAACAACAGCCCCATCATGTAGCGGTGTATTTGGTATAAATATGTTTATAAGTAACTGTCTCGTAACATCACCATCAATAGTTGTACCAGTATTGATTATATCGGATATTTTAGTCTCCCTTTCCATTACTATAAGGGCACCTATCTTTTGTCTTGAAAGAGAATATAATGTTTCAACTATTTCTTCTATCATTTTATTAAGTTCTATATCGTCTTCCTTTTTACTTCCTTTTTCAAAGACTTTAAAATTCGTTCTACCTATGTACTCAAAACCAGCTCTCAACTCTGGTTGGAATATAATACAGACAGCTATAACTCCTACCTCTATAGCATTTACTAAAATCCAATAAAGAGTATGTAATTTAAATAAATCACTTATCTGTGTAGCTAATAATAATATTACAATACCTTTAAAAACCTGCTCTGCCCTAGTATCTTTTATAAACATAAATATTTTATAAAAAATGTACGCAACTATCGTTATATCAACTACATCGTATATACTCATTCTCAATATTATACTAATAAAACCATTAAAAAAATTATTTAAATCGGACATTATATCATCCTCCTATTTAATTAGTTTACATATATATTAACCTTTTATTTATATCTTTAAAATATATCTTTTTATTTATATTTTTCGTGTATTTTAAATATATTATCTCTTTAAAAACTATAATTATTACTATATTTCATATGCTTATAACAATCTACTTGTATTATACTATAATAATCTAACTATGTACAAACTATACACTATTTTGTAATGAAATCTTCACATTAATATTTTTAAATAAAAAAAAAGTTTCACATTAGTGAAACTTTTGATTGGTGAGCGCACAGGGATTCGAACCCCGGACACACGCCTTAGAAGGGCGTTGCTCTATCCAGCTGAGCTATGCACCCACATATATATGGAGCGGGAAACGAGATTCGAACTCGCGACTTCAACCTTGGCAAGGTTGCGCTCTACCGCTGAACTATTCCCGCATATTTTTGGCGACCTGGAAGGGACTCGAACCCTCGACCTCCAGCGTGACAGGCTGGCATTCTAACCAGCTGAACTACCAGGCC
>OFLT01000022.1_pt1 | contig 151795 bp, 142 predicted proteins | sample 1540961 | NCBI WGS metagenome assembly OFLT01 (sample SAMEA4413041, study PRJEB24355) | metagenome | biome: human; feature: gut; material: faeces | place: United Kingdom | collected 2010
GTGGCAAGGTGACGTCAATTTCATCAAAGGGGATTCGTGATGTTAAACGCCTGGCACCTTCCGGTTGCCCCATTTGTTAAGCAAAACAAAGACAACCTTGTGATTACGCTCTGGCTGGCAGGGGAAAATCAGCCTGAACGTGTGACCCTGCGCGCCGAAGTGGATAACGAAGAGACATCGCTGAAAATGCACAAGGTGCGCAGCCAGCCTCAGCCGGGTATTACGGCGTGGCGGGCGAATATCGATTTGCGCAGCGGACAGCCGCGTCGCCGCTACGGCTTCAAGCTGCTGTGGAACAACCGCCAGCTGTGGTTTACCCCGCAGGGCTTCAGCCGTTTCCCTCCGGCCAGGCTGGAGCAGTTTGCCGTGGATCACCCGGATAACGGCCCGCAGTGGGTTAACGATCAGGTCTTTTACCAGATTTTCCCGGACCGCTTTGCGCGCAGTGAAAAGCGCACCGCCGATCAGGACAAGGTTTATTACCATCATGCGGTCGGTCACGACATCATTCTGAAAAAATGGGACGAGCCGCTGACCGCCCAGGCGGGGGGATCGACCTTTTACGGCGGCGATCTCGACGGTATCAGCGAAAAACTGCCATACCTGAAAAAGCTCGGCGTGACGGCGCTGTACCTGAACCCGGTGTTTAAAGCGCCAAGCGTTCACAAATACGATACGCAGGACTACCGCCACGTTGACGAGCAGTTTGGCGGTGACGAGGCGCTGCTGCGGCTGCGCCACAACACGCAAAAAGAGGGTATGCGCCTGATCCTTGATGGCGTGTTCAATCACAGCGGTGATTCTCATGCGTGGTTCGACCGTCACAATCAGTCGATGGGCGGCGCATGCCATAATCCGGACTCCCCCCAGCGTGACTGGTACAGTTTTGACGAGAATGGCCGCGCCCTGGACTGGCTGGGCTACCCGAGTCTGCCGAAGCTCGATTTCCAGTCGTCAACGCTTGTGAATGAAATCTACGGCGGCGAAGACAGCATCGTGCGCCACTGGCTGAAAGCGCCGTGGAATATGGACGGCTGGCGGCTGGACGTGGTGCATATGCTGGGTGAAGCAGGCGGGGCGCGGAATAACCTTCAGCATGTCGCCGCCATTACCCGGTCGGCAAAAGCGGCCCGGTCGGAAGCATTCGTCTTCGGGGAGCACTTTGGCGACGCGCGTCAGTGGTTGCAGGCAGATGCAGAAGACGCGTCGATGAATTATCGCGGCTTCACCTTCCCGCTGTGGGGCTTCCTCGCTAACACCGATATCTCTTACGATCCGCAGCATATTGACGCCGAAACCTGCATGGCGTGGATGGAGAACTATCGCGCTGGCCTGTCTCATCAGCAGCAGCTTCGGATGTTTAACCAGCTCGACAGCCACGATACCGCGCGCTTTAAATCGCTGCTGGGTAAAGATGTGGCGCGTCTGCCGCTGGCGGTGACCTGGCTTTTCACCTGGCCGGGCGTGCCGTGCATCTATTACGGAGATGAAGTGGGGCTGGACGGTAACAACGATCCGTTCTGCCGCAAAACCTTCCCATGGGAGCCTGAAAAGCAGGATCAGGATCTGTTCAGCCTGTACCAGCGTATGGCGACACTACGCAAGCAGAGCCAGGCCCTGCGCTACGGGGGCTGTCAGGTGATGTACGCCCAAGATAATGTGGTGGTGTTTGTCCGCGTCTACAACCAGCAGCGCGTGCTGGTGGCGATCAACCGGGGCGAGGCGTGTGAAGTGGTGCTGGAAGATTCACCGCTGCTGGCCGGTAAAACGTGGAAGAGCAAAGAGGGGAAAGCGACGTTACAGGAGAACGTGCTCATGCTGCCGGCGATCTCCGCTACGGTCTGGTTCGGCAGCTAAGCGCAGGCAGCATGGTTTTCACCTTTTAGATGGCGCAAATGCAACTATTTGTGTCAATCTTAACGGATCTTTTACGGTGAAGGTGGAAACATGGACGAGCTTTACATCCTTGGCTGTTTGTTCCTGGTTTTTGCGCTGGTCGTGGCCCCCGTGCTTGCGGTGATAGGCTTTAATCGAAGCACGGCGGCGCGGCAGGAGATCGCCCGGCTTCGCCAGCGCATTGAGGCGCTTGAGCAGCACGGTGTAGCTGAGAAAGCGCCGGAGCCGGTGCAGACCGCCGCGCCAGTGGAGACACCAGCGCCGGTGCCAGAGGCCGTTAACGCACCTGTCGATCCCTGGCGTCCCGAACCGCCCGTCACTGAAGCAGAACCTGCGCCTGTCCCGGCGGCAAAACGGCCTTCCGCCTTTGGCGGCATCCTGTCCTCGCTGACGCGCTGGTTTATGCAGGGCAATCCGCTGGCAAAACTGGGGATTGTACTGCTCTTCCTCGGCCTCTCTTTCCTGCTGCGCTATACCGTTGAACATTCACTGTTTCCGCTTGAGCTGCGTCTTGCCGCCACGGCGCTGTTTGCCATGGTTCTGCTGGCCGTTGGATGGCGGCTGCGGCACAGGCAGCGGATCTACGCGCTGATCCTCCAGGGCGGGGCGACCGGCGTGCTTTACCTGACCGTCTTTGGCGCATTCCGGCTGTGGCAGATGCTGCCGATGACGCTGGCGTTTGCGCTGCTGGTGGTGATTTGCGCGGCGAGCGTCGGGCTGGCCGTGCTGCAAAAGGCGCTGAGCATTGCCATGCTGGCGAGCCTCGGCGGATATCTTGCGCCGCTGCTCCTGTCTACCGGGGGCGGTAGCTTTGTGGCGCTGTTCTCCTTCTATCTTCTGCTCTCCATCGGCATTCTCGTCATCAGCATCTGGCAGCACTGGCGCGAGCTCAACCTGCTCGGGCTGCTCTTCACGTTTGGCGTTGGCGGAGTGTGGGGGCTGAGCGACTACCAGCCTGAAAACTATGTTATCTGTCAGCTGTTCCTGATTGCCAATACGCTTATTTTTGGCGTGTTTAGCGTAGCGCTGTCGCTGCGGGCGCAGGAAAAAGGTAAACAGATTATTGACGGCGTACTGCTGTTTGCTCCGCCGCTGATTGGTTTTGGGATGCAGTACGGCATGACGTCTCACTGGACGTACGGCCCGGCGCTCAGCGCGCTGGGCTATGGTGCGTTTTATCTCTCACTGGCGTTTCTCGCACTGCGACGCTATCCGTCTGTCGGGCGGCCACTGATTATGGCGGCGCTGGCGATCGGCGGCGGGTTTGCCACGCTTGCCATTCCGCTGGCGCTTTCAGCGCGCTGGACGGCGATGGCCTGGGCGCTGGAAGGGCTGGGTATTCTCTGGCTGGGCGTGCAACAGCAGCAGCGGCGCATGAGCTATAGCGGGACGGCGCTGCTGGTGCTGGCGCTCGGCAGCGCGATATGGGCGCAGATGGACGGCGTCACCTCCCTGAGCCTGCTGCTTATTTTCGCAGTGCTCAGTCTTTGCTGGCTGGCTGCAGCCTGGCTGTGGCGAAAACTCTCTCTGCCGGGCAGTTGGGCGCTGCTGGTCGGTGGGCTGCTGTTCTGGTTAGTGGCGCAACTTGGTGCGTCGCAACTGATCCTCAAGACAGAATTATCGGTTCTTGCGGGCGTGCTGGCGCTGACGGCGGTGTCGGCCTGGGGATGGCGGCAGGCTGCCGCTCGTCTGGCATGGCGGGAGCTGGATGCCAGCAAATGGCTGCTGTGGCCGGTGATGCTGCTGATGGTGCTTTATCAGGTCTGGCAACAGCAGATCCTGGCAGCCGGCTGGGCAAATCTGGCCTGGTCTATTGCGCTGCCTGCCGCCCTGATGATGCTGCGGCGCGACGAAGATAAACTTCTTCCGCGCATCGCAATGGGGCTGCATCTGTCGCTGTTGTGGATGATTTTACTTGCCATGGCCGCCGAGCTTTACTGGTTTGCCCGCTCCCTGCCATGGGGCATGGCGGCCTGGGGAAGCGGCATTGCGATGGCTGTCGGCGGTGGGGTGATTATGGCGCTCTCCGCGGCCGTACGGCGTCGCGGGTGGCCGTTCCGGGTATGGCCTGCGCTCTACGCCTGCCTTGCCGTGATCCCTGTGGTTGTGGCGCTGGTGGTATTGCTGGTCGTGACTAATTTCCAGGACGGGGTAGTCTATCGACAGACCTGGCTGCCGCTGGTGAACCCGCTTGAGGAAGGGGCGGCGTTCGCGCTGCTGGGGCTGGTGGTGTTTTATCGGGCAGTGGATCGCCACTATCCGGCATCGCTTGCTCAGTCCCGACCGTGGCCCGCCGTTGTGCTGATGGCGCTTGGCTTCTGGTGGCTCAACGGCGCGCTGCTGCGCGCGCTGGCGTGGTACGGCGAGGTGGCCTGGAATATGGAGTCGCTGTGGCATTCGCGGCTTATCCAGACCACCTTTGCCCTGTTCTGGATGTTCTGCGCGCTGGTGGTCATGATCCGCGCCACCCGTCAGGCCTCCCGTCAGCAGTGGCTTGCCGGTGCGGTGCTGCTGGGGGTGGTCATGCTCAAACTGATGCTGGTGGACAGCGCGGGCGGTGGCGGCCTGGCGCGTGCTGTCGCGTTTATTGGCGTGGCGATCCTGGTCCTGATTGTGGGCTATTTCTCGCCGCTACCGCCTAAAGCAGGAGAAGAAAAATGAAATGGATGAATGCGGTTGTTTGTGCGGCACTGCTGGCCGTGGCCGGTCCGGCATTCAGCGAGGGCGCGCCGGTGGAATCCCCGCGGGATTATGCCTATGGCCTGTCCCTTGATACCTCTGCCTCTTCGCCGTGGTATCGGGTCATGCTGCCGCTGGCGGTTTATCAGCAGAGCACATCGCCCGATCTGCGCGACGTGCGCGTGTTTAATCAGTCGGGCGAGCCGGTACCGTTCAGCCTGGTTACCACGACGCGTCCGCAGCCAGCACCGACCACCACGGCGCTGCGCCTCTTTGCGCTTAACGCCTCGCCGGGCGGGGAAGAGGGCAGTGGCGATAAAATTATGTTACGTGCCAGAAACGGCGTGGAGATTGTGCTGGAAGGGCAACACGCGGCGGCTGCCGGACAGCATTATCTGCTGACCCTGCCGGAAAACGCGACGGAGGTTCCGCTCTCTCAGCTCCAGCTTTTCTGGGACACGCCGCAGGGCTCGTGGCAGGGGACGGCATCGGTCTATTACAGCGAGGATCTAAAAAACTGGTATACCCTGCGCGAAGAGATGCCCCTGCTGGACGTGATGAGTGGACAGGATCGCCTGAAGCTCGACCGCATCGATACCGATCTGGTGTTATCTCCTGAGGCGAATCGCTATCTGCTGCTGGTGCTGAACACGGGGCGTTCAGCCCTGACGTTAACCGGCGTCAACGCGATTAACGCTCCTGCGCAGCCGGAATCAGAGCACATTAGCCTGGCGGGAGAGGGGGAGCGGCTATCCGATAGCGAAGCCGTGTGGCGCTGGACGCATCCGCAGCCTCTGAGTGCGATAGCCTTCATGCTGAATGGCGACGGCGTTCTCCCGGCAGAAATAGCCTGGCGGGGGGCGGACAAGGATCGGTGGCATACGCTGAAAAAAGAGGTGATCTACCAGCTCGGCGGCAAAACGTCTGAACCTGTTCCGCTCCCGGGCGGGCTGGTCGAGGCGGTAAAAATCAAGACCTACAATGCGCGTTTGCCAGAGAACCTGCCGGGCGTGATCGGGCAACGCGTGCGCTATGATCTGGTGTTCAACGCGCAGGGAAAGGGGCCGTATCTGCTTGCGTGGGGGAACGGGGCTGCGAAACCGGCAAGCGTGGAGACGGATATGCTGATCCCGACCGAACTGCGTAAAACCTACGCTCTGGCAGCCCTGCCGATGGCGGATACGCTGGAACCTGTCCCGCTGGGCGGCGAGGCGCGTTTAACCGCGACGTCTGCGGCTGAGCAGGAAAGCAGAATGAAAACGCTGATGGTCTGGGGCGTACTGATCGTCGGGGTGATGGTGCTTGCGGGTATGGCATGGCGCATCTGGCGCGAGGTAAAAAAAGACGGCGCAGCATAAGCCATAAAAAAACCCGCGTAGTCGCGGGTTTTTCGTAAACCGTGCCGATTACAGGCTGGATACGTTCTCAGACAGGTATTTAGCTACGCCGTCTGGGGAAGCCGCCATACCTTCTTTACCTTTTTCCCACTGAGCCGGGCACACTTCACCGTGCTCTTCGTGGAACTGGAGCGCGTCAACCATGCGCAGCATTTCGTCGATGTTACGACCCAGCGGCAGATCGTTCACAACCTGGTGACGAACGATGCCGTTCGCGTCGATCAGGAAAGAACCACGCAGCGCAACGCCAGCGTCCGGATGTTCGATACCGTAAGCCTGCTGGATTTCGCGTTTGATGTCCGCAACCATCGCGTATTTCACCGCACCGATGCCGCCGTTTTCGACAGGGGTGTTACGCCATGCGTTGTGTACAAATTCAGAGTCGAAGGAGACGCCAACCACTTCCACGCCACGCTTCTGGAATTCTTCGTAACGTTTGTCGAACGCGATCAGCTCAGACGGGCAAACGAAAGTGAAGTCCATTGGCCAGAAGAACAGAACGGTCGCTTTACCGTTGGTGTGCTGTTTGAAGTTGAAGTTTTCAACGATTTCACCGTTGCCCAGAACGGCGGCAGCTGTAAAATCCGGAGCCGGACGAGTTACCAGAACCATATGATTCTCCTGTAGATACTAAGGTTATTTGGAACGCAACGCGGGCCAGTATAGAGGCAGCGCGGGAATAAGACAAAGAGGTGGTAACAATCGTTCCACCAGCTTTTACCTATCAATCGAACCGGCATCACAGTTCTTTATTTTTCGCCTGCGCCATCATGCGCGGGTAGAACTGCCAGAAGCGCGTTTCCAGCGCGTCATAATGTTTGTCCAGGTCGTGCCAGGAGTCGCGCAGCGCGTCCAGACGCGGTCGACGGCTGGCCATGCCGTTGAGCACGTTCTGAATGAAATCCATCTCGCGGTAACGCTCCAGCCAGCGTTCAGACCACAGATAGTTATTCAGATTCACAAAGCGCGGTGGGGAGTCCGGCAAAATGATCGACACCTGCGCGTGGGCGTAGCGCACAAACTCAGGCAGCGACATATCAGGCGACAGCTGGGACCAGTGGCGCGACAGGAAATGATCCCACATGACGTCGAGCGTGATCGGCGCCACGCGTCGCGTTTCGGGGCGGAACCAGGCTTTGGCTTCCGTCACTTCCGGCAGGTTATCGGTCAGCACGTCGATGCGGCGGTGCATAAAAATCCCGTCGATAACCTCGGGGGAATAATCTTCCGCGGGGTTGCCGCGTACGAAATCGGCCAGCAAATTGCCGGAGAGGGAGCTGTCCGCGAGGTGAGCGAGATGCAGGTGAGCGAGAAAATTCATGCGTTTTATTTGTCCGGTGGCGGCTAGTTGTTGCAGCAAATGGGTGGGAGCACTAGACTATGCCGCCTGTTTTTAAGTCACGAGTATACGTCATGCGCGTCGCCGATTTCTCCTTTGAACTACCTGAATCCCTGATTGCTCACCACCCCATGCCTGAGCGTAGCAGCTGTCGCTTGCTGTCACTGGACGGGCCAACGGGCGCGCTGACGCACGGTACTTTCACCGATCTGCTCGACAAGCTCAACCCTGGCGATCTGCTGGTCTTTAACAATACCCGCGTGATCCCTGCGCGTCTGTTTGGCCGTAAAGCCAGCGGCGGCAAGATTGAGGTGCTGGTCGAACGTATGCTCGATGATAAACGTATTCTGGCACATATTCGCGCATCCAAAGCGCCGAAGCCGGGCGCTGAACTGCTGCTGGGTGATGACGAGAGCATCAAAGCGACAATGACCGCGCGTCACGACGCGCTGTTCGAGGTGGAGTTTAACGACGAGCGCACGGTGCTGGATATCCTCAACGCCATCGGCCACATGCCGCTGCCGCCGTACATTGAACGCCCGGATGAAGAAGCCGACCGCGAGCTGTATCAGACCGTCTACAGCCAGAAGCCTGGCGCAGTGGCGGCGCCAACGGCGGGCCTGCACTTTGATGAACCGCTGCTGGAAAAGTTGCGCGCCAAGGGTATTGAGATGGCCTTCGTGACGCTGCACGTCGGCGCGGGGACGTTCCAGCCGGTGCGCGTGGACAGCATCGAAGACCACATCATGCACTCTGAGTATGCCGAAGTGCCGCAGGAGGTGGTTGATGCGGTGCTGGCGGCGAAAGCGCGCGGTAGCCGCGTCGTGGCCGTCGGTACAACGTCGGTACGTTCCCTTGAGAGCGCTGCGCAGGCCGCGAAAAAAGAGCTGATTGAGCCCTTCTTTGGCGATACGCAGATCTTTATCTACCCGGGCTATCAGTACAAAGTCATTGATGCGCTGGTGACCAACTTCCATCTGCCTGAATCGACGCTGATTATGCTGGTCTCCGCGTTTGCGGGGTATCAGCATACGATGAACGCCTACAAGTCTGCGGTAGAACAAAAATATCGCTTTTTTAGCTACGGTGACGCGATGTTTATCACGTACAATCCGCAGGCTTTGAATGAGCGTGTCGGGGAATAAGTCTGCGGCACCGTGTTACAACGTTGGACTGTTTTTCTGACGTCGGAGAAAAAATGAAATTTGAACTCGATACCACCGATGGCCGCGCGCGTCGCGGTCGCCTGGTGTTTGATCGCGGCGTGGTAGAAACCCCCGCGTTTATGCCTGTGGGCACGTACGGCACCGTAAAAGGAATGACGCCGGAAGAAGTTGAAGCCACTGGCGCACAGATTATTCTCGGCAACACCTTCCACCTGTGGCTGCGTCCAGGCCAGGAGATCATGAAGCTCCACGGCGATCTGCACGACTTCATGCAGTGGAAAGGCCCCATCCTCACCGACTCCGGCGGTTTCCAGGTCTTCAGCCTGGGCGATATCCGTAAGATCACCGAGCAGGGCGTACACTTCCGTAACCCGATCAACGGCGATCCAATCTTCCTCGATCCGGAAAAGTCTATGGAGATTCAGTACGATCTCGGTTCCGATATCGTGATGATCTTCGACGAATGTACGCCATACCCGGCGGACTGGGACTATGCCAAACGTTCCATGGAGATGTCCCTGCGTTGGGCGAAGCGTAGCCGCGACCGTTTTGACTCCCTGCAAAACAAAAATGCGCTGTTCGGCATTATCCAGGGCAGCGTTTACGAAGATTTACGCGATATCTCGGTTAAAGGTCTGGTAGAGATAGGCTTTGATGGCTACGCTGTCGGCGGTTTGGCTGTGGGTGAGCCGAAGGAAGATATGCACCGTATTCTGGAGCATGTCTGCCCGCAAATCCCGGCGGATAAACCACGATACCTGATGGGTGTGGGTAAACCAGAAGATCTGGTGGAAGGCGTACGTCGCGGCATTGATATGTTCGACTGCGTTATGCCAACCCGAAACGCACGTAACGGTCATCTGTTCGTTACCGATGGCGTGGTGAAAATCCGTAACGCGAAGCATAAGAGTGACACCAGCCCGCTCGATTCCGAGTGCGATTGCTATACCTGTCGCAATTATTCTCGCGCGTATCTGCATCATCTCGATCGTTGCAACGAGATTTTGGGGGCGCGTCTCAATACCATTCATAATCTTCGTTATTATCAGCGCTTAATGGCTGGTTTACGTAAGGCTATCGAAGAGGGTAAATTAGAGAGCTTCGTGACCGATTTCTACCAACGTCAGGGGCGGGATGTTCCACCGTTGAACGTTGATTAATTTTAATAATGAGGGAATTTGAATGAGCTTTTTTATTTCTGATGCGGTAGCAGCAACGGGTGCACCAGCGCAGGGCAGCCCGATGTCTCTGATTCTGATGCTGGTTGTGTTCGGTCTGATCTTCTACTTCATGATCCTGCGTCCACAGCAGAAGCGTACTAAAGAGCACAAAAACCTGATGAACTCCATCGCGAAGGGCGATGAAGTCCTGACCAATGGTGGCCTGGTGGGTCGCGTAACCAAAGTAGCGGAAAACGGCTACATTGCTATCGCCCTGAACGACACCACTGAAGTGGTTATCAAACGTGACTTCGTAGCTGCCGTTCTGCCGAAAGGCACCATGAAGGCGCTGTAATCCCAACTTTTCCCAAAGGGAACTGCCGTGTTAAACCGTTATCCTTTGTGGAAGTACATCATGCTGGTCGTCGTGATTATCGTCGGCCTGCTGTACGCGCTTCCCAACCTGTATGGTGAGGATCCGGCCGTTCAAATCACTGGCGCGCGCGGTGTCGCCGCCAGTGAGCAAACGCTGATCCAGGTCCAGAAAACGTTACAAGAAGAAAAAATTACCGCTAAGTCTGTGGCACTGGAAGAGGGCGCAATTCTTGCTCGCTTCGACACCACCGACACGCAGCTCCGCGCACGTGAAGCGCTGATGGGCGTGCTGGGTGATAAATATGTCGTGGCGCTTAACCTTGCTCCTGCAACCCCACGCTGGCTGGCTGCGCTGAACGCAGAGCCAATGAAACTGGGTCTTGACCTGCGTGGCGGCGTTCACTTCCTGATGGAAGTGGATATGGATACCGCGCTCGGCAAGCTACAGGAACAGAATATCGACAGCCTGCGCAGCGATCTGCGCGATAAAGGCATTCCGTACACCACCGTACGTAAAGAAGATAACTACGGCATGAGCATCACGTTCCGCGACAGCGCGGCACGCGATCAGGCTGTGACCTATCTGTCTCAACGTCACCGCGATCTGGTGATCACCTCTCAGGGCAGCAATCAGCTGCGTGCGGTAATGACCGACGCGCGTCTGAGTGAAGCACGTGAGTACGCCGTTCAGCAGAACATTAACATTCTGCGTAACCGTGTAAACCAGCTGGGCGTGGCTGAACCACTTGTACAGCGTCAGGGTGCTGACCGTATCGTGGTCGAACTGCCAGGTATCCAGGATACCGCCCGTGCGAAAGAGATTCTGGGCGCGACGGCGACTCTGGAGTTCCGTCTGGTTAACGCCAACGTTGACCAGGCTGCTGCGGCTTCAGGCCGTGTGCCGGGCGATTCCGAAGTGAAACAGACCCGCGAAGGCCAGCCGGTTGTGCTGTACAAACGCGTGATCCTGACCGGTGACCATATCACCGACTCCACTTCAAGCCAGGATGAGTACAACCAGCCGCAGGTTAACATCTCGCTGGACAGCGCAGGTGGCAACATCATGTCTAACTTCACCAAGGACAACATCGGCAAGCCGATGGCGACCCTGTTCGTGGAGTACAAAGACAGCGGTAAGAAAGATGCCAATGGCCGTGCCGTGCTGGTGAAAGAGGAAGAGGTGATTAACATCGCCAACATCCAGTCTCGTCTGGGTAACAGCTTCCGTATTACCGGTATCAGCAACCCGAACGAAGCGCGTCAGCTCTCTCTGCTGCTGCGTGCCGGTGCGCTGATTGCGCCAATTCAGATTGTTGAAGAGCGTACCATCGGTCCAACCTTGGGTATGCAGAACATCAAGCAGGGTCTGGAAGCGTGTCTGGCCGGTCTGGCGGTGTCCATCATCTTCATGATCTTCTTCTATAAGAAGTTCGGCCTGATTGCGACCTCCGCGCTGATTGCCAACCTGGTGCTGATCATCGGTATCATGTCCCTGCTGCCGGGGGCGACGCTAACCATGCCGGGTATCGCGGGTATCGTTCTAACCCTTGCGGTGGCGGTCGACGCCAACGTACTGATAAACGAACGTATCAAAGAAGAGCTGAGCAACGGTCGTTCTGTACAGCAGGCGATTGAAGAAGGCTACAAAGGGGCGTTCAGCTCCATCTTCGATGCGAACGTAACAACACTGATTAAGGTTCTTATCCTGTATGCAGTGGGTACTGGCGCGATCAAAGGCTTTGCGATTACTACCGGTATCGGTGTCGCAACGTCGATGTTTACCGCTATTGTCGGCACCCGTGCCATCGTGAACCTGCTGTACGGCGGCAAGCGCGTCAAAAAGCTGTCTATCTGAGGAGTGCGTTGTGGCACAGGAATATACTGTTGAACAATTGAACCACGGCCGTAAAGTCTGGGACTTTATGCGCTGGGACTACTGGGCCTTCGGCATTTCAGGTTTTCTGCTGATCTTGTCCATCGTCATTATGGGCGTGAAAGGCTTTAACTGGGGTCTGGATTTCACCGGTGGTACGGTGATCGAAATTACCCTGGAAAAACCGGTCGATATGGACCAGATGCGTGAGTCTCTGCAAAAAGCGGGCTTTGAAGAGCCGCTGCTACAGAACTTCGGCAGCAGCCGCGACATCATGGTGCGTATGCCGCCGGTACACGATGCCAACGGCAGCCAGGAGCTGGGCAGCAAGGTCGTTCAGGTTATTAACGAAACGACCAGCCAGGATGCAACGGTTAAGCGTATTGAGTTTGTCGGCCCGAGCGTTGGTGCTGACCTGGCACAGACCGGTGCGATGGCGCTACTGGTGGCGCTGATCTCGATTCTGATTTACGTCGGTTTCCGCTTTGAGTGGCGACTGGCGGCAGGCGTGGTTATCGCTCTGGCGCACGACGTGGTGATCACCATGGGCATACTGTCTCTCTTCCACATTGAGATTGACCTGACGATTGTGGCATCCCTGATGTCCGTTATCGGTTACTCACTGAACGACAGTATCGTGGTATCTGACCGTATTCGTGAAAACTTCCGTAAGATCCGTCGCGGCACGCCGTACGAAATCTTTAACGTGTCGTTGACCCAGACGCTGCACCGTACGTTGATCACCTCCGGCACCACCCTGATGGTGATCCTGATGCTGTTCCTGTTCGGTGGCCCGGTGCTGGAAGGCTTCTCGCTGACCATGCTGATCGGTGTGTCTATCGGTACGGCCTCGTCTATCTACGTCGCGTCCGCGCTGGCGCTGAAGCTGGGCATGAAGCGCGAGCATCTGATCCAGCAGAAAGTCGAGAAAGAAGGGGCGGATCAGCCGTCCATTCTGCCGTAAGAGTCTTATGCGGTATCGAAATCCCGGCCTGCTGGCCGGGATTTTTTTTGTCTATTCCTGACAGTATGCATATCGCTGCTTCCGGCTCGACAGGTGCCTCAATATTGTGCAGACGGAGAGACGCTTTAGCGAAAGTGCGGACAGAGCTCTGGCAGATTTTTTGCGGAAGGTGAAGCAGTAAAAAGCCGGGTGGCGTCTACGCCTTACCCGGCCTACATTCGGATCGTAGGCCCGGCAAGCGCAGCGCCACCGGGCGAAGTCCGCACAGGTTAGAAGTTGTAACCCACGACCAGGTAACCACCCCAACCGGTAGAGCGAACGCTGAAGTCGCCGTTGCCGAAGTTCAGGCTGGCGTCGTCGTTCCACTGGCCACCGTTGTGCCAGTAACGCGCAACAACAGAGTAGTGCCAGTGATCGTAGTTCAGCGCCAGAATGTGGCTGGAGGCGATGGAGTTACTGGTACGAGCATGCTTCCCGTTGTTGTCATAGAAGTTATCGTCGCCCAGGTCTGAACCCCAGTCAAAGTTGGTGAAGCCGATATAGCTCAGGTTACCGCCCCACAGCTGAGTGATTGGCACAAAGTATTTCACTTTGAAACGGTAGCCATCCCACTCGTTCTCATTTGATGCGCCATAGTTCTGCCACTGGTATTTCGCATACACGTTCAGTGACAGGCTCATTGGCAGGCCGGTTTCGATGTCAGTACCCAGACCCATATACCAGGTGCTCTGTTCCTGAGAATCGTTGCGACCCATGTCATAGATGTAGTTGTTCGCGAAGTACCACTCTTTGAACGGACCAAACGCCAGGCTGGTGCCGGTCAGTTTGTCGATAGAGAAACGAGGTTCGATTTCCATGAACAGCGGGGAGCCATTGTTCCAGATACCTTTCGCATCGGAGTTACCGCCGAAGAATACCGGCAGATCGACGTAGCCGTAGAAATCAAACCAGTCTTTTTTAGCGAATGCTTCGTACTCGAGGTAAGTATCGTTGCGGATCTGCGGCCCGAAACGGGTGTGGTAGCTGCCTACCACGTTAACGCTCTGGTGCCACCAGTCGGAGAGATATTGTGGTTTGTCGTTTTCCGCTGCGTTAACAGTGAAAGAGGAGGACAGTGCCAGCACGGCGCCAGCTGCGAGTAATGTTTTTTTCATAATCATGCCACTGATTGAAATTCCCTTCCGGGAGTGAAAAATGCGCGAATTGCGTTTCTAAATATTTCGTGTTTCTGCGGAGCCTATTATAGGAATCCTTGCTCACAAAAATATGTGTTGTTTCACATATCTCTCACATACGTAATCGATTGCGTTCACGTTTGCGTACTTTAAACGGCCGGGATTGTAGCGGCAATCATTTATGTTGCCAATCCATACGAAATGTAAATGTTAGCGGAGTGACATTTCACTCCGCTAGAAGGGCGGGTTATTGCGCGGCAGGTTGAATGTCGTGAATGCGGATAAAACCCAACTGTTCTGGCGTCAGTCCGCTCAGCTGGAGCGGGATATCAACATCGCTCGGTGCCAGCGTGCTGGCGGGGGCGGTGAAGAGCTGATTCTTCACATTCACCTCCTGATAGCTCTCCGTGGTGCCCTGAATCTGGCCCCACTCTACGGTGCCGCTGAAGGCGGGAAGCGGATCGTTGGATTCACCCTGAATGCGTAATGTTGCGCGCGTACCATCGGCATTCGCTGCAACATTCACCAGAGACATCCTTAGCGTGCCAATCTGGCTGTTCAGACGCGCGGGCGTGTTTGCGCCCGGCAATAAATAAACGCCATTGCTGGATTTGGCATTCAGCGCGTTCTGCTGGGTGATCTTCACGGTTTCTTTATTAAGTTTGTCCATCGCCACATTGAGCGTATTCACGCTTTGTTTCATCTCGCGAACTTCACTTTGCTGTGCGCAGGCGCTGAGCGTGAACAGGCTCCCAACCAGCACTATTTTCAGGTAACGTCTTGTCATTGCGTTTAATTCCTTGAAATCACACATTGCTGCAATGGTAGACAGGATAGTGGCGTCAGGCATAGATCCTTTGTCTCAAAAAGCTCTTCCTTTGTTGTCGGGCCAGTTCAGGGTAAAATAGAAATCAGTTAACCAGATAACAGGGACATCGTATGCATTGCCCATTTTGCTCCGCTGTGGATACCAAAGTCATCGACTCACGTCTTGTAGGCGAAGGGTCTTCCGTGCGTCGTCGTCGGCAGTGTCTGGTGTGTAACGAGCGTTTTACCACCTTCGAGGTGGCAGAGCTGGTAATGCCGCGCGTGGTAAAAAGTAACGATGTGCGCGAACCGTTCAATGAAGAAAAACTGCGTAGCGGGATGCTCAAGGCGCTGGAAAAACGGCCCGTCAGCTCCGATGACGTCGAAATGGCGTTAAATCATATTAAATCTTATCTGCGGGGGCTAGGTGAGCGCGAAGTGCCGAGCAAAATGATCGGTAACCTGGTGATGGAACAGCTGAAAAAGCTCGATAAAGTCGCCTATATTCGCTTCGCCTCCGTTTACCGCAGCTTCGAAGACATTAAAGAGTTTGGCGAAGAGATCGCCCGCTTACAGGATTAAGCCTATGCAGGACGAGATGTACATGGCGAGAGCCATGAAGCTGGCACAGCGCGGTCGGTTTACCACTCACCCTAACCCTAATGTCGGGTGCGTCATTGTTAAAGATGGCGAGATCGTGGGGGAAGGTTTTCACTACCGCGCAGGCGAGCCGCACGCTGAAGTGCATGCCCTGCGCATGGCGGGGGAGAGGGCGCGTGGCGCGACGGCTTACGTGACGCTGGAGCCATGCAGTCATCACGGGCGCACGCCTCCGTGCTGCGAAGCACTGATTGCGGCGGGAGTCTCGCGCGTTGTCGCCGCCATGCAGGATCCTAACCCGCAGGTGGCGGGCCGCGGGCTGTATCGTCTGCAACAGGAAGGGATCGACGTCAGTCACGGCCTGATGATGCAGGATGCCGAAGCCATCAACAAAGGCTTCCTGAAGCGTATGCGCACCGGCTTCCCGTTTATCCAGCTTAAGCTTGGCGCGTCACTGGATGGCCGCACGGCGATGGCGAACGGCGAGAGCCAGTGGATCACCTCGCCACAGGCAAGGCGCGATGTGCAACGTCTGCGCGCACAAAGCCATGCTATTCTCACCAGCAGTGAAACGGTGCTGGCTGACGATCCGGTCCTGACCGTGCGCTGGGATGAGCTGAATGCCGATACCCAGGCGCTCTATCCGCAGGAGAACCTGCGTCAGCCGCTGCGCATTATTATTGATAGCCAGAACCGCGTGACGCCGGAACACCGTATCGTGCAGCAGCCGGGGGAAACCTGGATTGCCCGCACCAAAGAAGATACGCGCGAATGGCCGCAAGGCGTGCGCAGCATTATGGTACCGGAGCACAACGGGCATCTCGATCTGGTGGTGCTGATGATGCTGCTGGGTAAACAGCAGGTCAACAGCATCTGGGTTGAAGCCGGTCCGACGCTCGCCGGCGCGCTGCTCCAGGCAGGGCTGGTGGATGAGCTTCTGGTCTACGTTGCGCCTAAACTGTTAGGTAACGACGCGCGCGGCCTGTTTGTGCTGCCCGGCCTTGAAAAACTGGCCGATGCGCCGCAACTCTCATTCAGCGAGATTCGTCCGGTAGGCCCGGATGTCTGCCTCCATTTAACGACAGCGTAATTGCTCCTGAAATAGGGAAGCAGTGCGCAAAGTATTATGATAAAATCCGCCCCCCTGCGGGGCCAAATGAACCCGTAAAGGAAGAGTATGAACATTATTGAAGCTGCTGTAGCTACCCCGGACGCTCGCGTCGCCATCACCATTGCGCGTTTCAACAACTTCATCAACGACAGCCTGCTGGAAGGTGCGGTTGACGCCCTGAAACGTATCGGCCAGGTTAAAGATGACAACATTACCGTCGTTTGGGTACCAGGTGCTTACGAACTGCCACTGGCAGCGGGCGCGCTGGCGAAAACCGGTAAATACGACGCGGTGATTGCACTGGGTACTGTTATTCGTGGCGGCACTGCGCACTTCGAATACGTTGCGGGCGGTGCAAGCAATGGTCTGGCGCACGTTGCACAGGATGCTGAAATTCCTGTCGCGTTCGGCGTACTGACTACCGAAAGTATTGAACAAGCCATCGAACGTGCTGGCACCAAAGCCGGTAACAAAGGTGCAGAAGCTGCACTGACCGCGCTTGAAATGATCAATGTATTGAAAGCCATCAAGGCCTGATTTTTTTGTAAGGGGAATTCCGTGAAACCTGCTGCTCGTCGCCGCGCCCGTGAATGTGCCGTCCAGGCACTTTACTCCTGGCAGTTGTCCCAGAACGACATCGCTGATGTTGAATACCAGTTCCTGTCAGAACAGGACGTGAAAGACGTTGACGTTCTGTACTTCCGTGAACTGCTGTCGGGAGTGGCGACTAATAGCGCGTATCTCGATGGTCTGATGAAGCCATACCTGTCCCGTCTGCTCGAAGAGCTGGGCCAGGTCGAAAAAGCAGTGTTGCGTATCGCGCTGTTTGAGCTGTCTAAACGTGATGATGTGCCGTACAAAGTGGCCATCAACGAAGCGATCGAACTGGCAAAAACCTTCGGCGCTGAAGACAGCCACAAGTTTGTAAACGGCGTGCTGGATAAAGCCGCACCTGCGATCCGTCCCCACAAAAAGTGATCCGCAAACCGGAGTCTTGCATTGCCTTTTTGGCAGTGCGGCTCCGGTTTTTTCTTTTATTTGCTGAGGCATAACGTATGGCATGCGGCGAATTCTCCCTGATTGCCCGTTATTTCGACCGTGTCAGAACCTCTCGTCTTGATGTTGAAACCGGCATTGGCGATGACTGCGCACTTCTCAATATTCCCGAAAAACAGACGCTGGCAATCAGCACCGACACCTTAGTATGTGGGCGTCACTTCCTGCCCGATATCGATCCTGCCGACCTGGCGTATAAGGCGCTGGCGGTAAACGTTAGCGATCTGGCGGCAATGGGCGCCGACCCGGCCTGGCTGACGCTGGCGCTGACCCTGCCGGAGGTGGATGAAGCCTGGCTTGAAGCCTTCAGCGATGCCCTGTTTGAACAGCTGAATTATTACGATATGCAGCTGATTGGCGGTGATACCACCGCCGGGCCGCTGTCGATGACCCTGGCAATCCACGGCTATGTGCCAGCGGGGCGCGCGCTGAAGCGTTCGGGCGCAAAACCGGGCGACTGGATCTACGTGACCGGTACGCCGGGGGATAGCGCGGCCGGGCTGGCGATCCTTCAGAACCGTTTAGCAGTTGAAGATGCTGACGATGCGGCGTACCTGGTGAAGCGCCACCTGCGGCCCACGCCGCGTATTTTGCACGGTCAGGCGCTGCGCGAGCGGGCCAGTTCTGCTATCGATCTCTCTGACGGGCTGATCTCCGATCTCGGCCATATCCTGAAGGCCAGTGGCGTGGGCGCACGGATCGATCTGGATCTGTTCCCACTGTCAGAGCCGTTGCGTCGCCATGCCGATCCTGAACAGGCGCTGCGCTGGGCACTATCCGGTGGGGAAGATTATGAGCTGTGCTTTACCGTTCCCGAGCTGAATCGCGGGACGCTGGATGTGGCGTTAGCGCATCTGGGGGCGAAATTTACCTGCATCGGGCAGGTGATGCCGGAAAGTGAAGGGCTGCTGTTTGTCCGCGACGGCGCCCCGGTTACGCTTGACTGGAAAGGGTACGATCACTTCGCGTAATTTTGTGCGCTCTGTATTGCCGGGTGGCGCTGCGCTTACCCGGCCTACGGATTTTGTTCCCTGAATTGTTTATTTAAACCCTACCACCGGATGTTGCTGATACGGCGTCTCCAGCTCGGCAATCTGCTCCGGCGTCAACGATAAGTCCACCGCACTCAACAACTCGTCCAGCTGTTCTTCCCGCGATGTGCCCACAATCGGCGCGGCGACACCGCGCTTGCTCAGCAGCCACGCCAGCGCAACCTGTGCGCGCGTTGCACCGATATCGTCGGCGATCCCGGCTAATCGTTCGGCAATCAACGCATCGCTGGCTTCTGTATCGTCATACAGATTTTTACCTACTTCATCCGATACCAGCCGGGCGGTAGTTTCACCCCACGGACGGGTTAACCTTCCGCGCGCCAGCGGGCTCCACGGGATCACCGCCACGCCTTCCTGGTAGCAGAGCGGCAGCATCTCGCGTTCTTCTTCCCGGTAGATCAGGTTGTAGTGATCCTGCATAGTGACAAAACGCGCCCAGCCATGCTGCGCCTGGAGATCGAGCGCCTGAGCAAACTGTGAGGCATGCATGGACGATGCGCCGATGTAGCGCGCTTTACCGGCTTTCACGACGTCGTTCAACGCTTCAAGCGTCTCTTCGATCGGCGTGTTGTAATCCCAGCGGTGAATTTGCAGCAGGTCGACGTAATCCATGTTCAGGCGTCTGAGGCTGTCATCAATGGATCGCAGGATTTGCGTGCGAGAAAGGCCTTCCGCCAGATCGCCTGAGGGGTAATACACCTTGGTGGCGACCACAATCTCATCCCGACGGGCAAAATCTCGCAGGGCGCGGCCCACAATCTCTTCGCTGCTGCCGTCGGAGTAGCTGTTGGCGGTATCGAAGAAGTTGATGCCGCCGTCAATGGCGCGCTTAATGATAGGGCGGCTGCTCTCTTCCGGCAGCGTCCAGGCGTGATTTCCCCGGTCAGGCTCGCCAAACGTCATGCAGCCCAGGCAAAGCCGGGACACCTTGAGGTCTGTTTTTCCTAATGTCGTGTATTGCATGGTTCCGCTCCTGCTGTTTAAACAATACGTTTAAGCATAGCAGGAGCAGAAAAGGGGAGGGATCAGGCCAGCCAGGTGCGGATTTTAGCTTCGATACCGACGGCGTCCAGGCCAATGTCGGCGCGCGCCTCGTCCTGAGTGCCTTGCGGGATGAAGTGGTCCGGCAGGCCGAGATTAAGCACCGGAACGACTTTACGGTTCGCCATCAGCACTTCGTTCACGCCGCTACCCGCGCCACCCATGATGGCGTTCTCTTCCAGCGTGACCAGCACCTCATGGCTTTCCGCCATGCTCAGAATCAGAGATTCATCGAGCGGCTTCACAAATCGCATATCGACGAGCGTCGCATTCAGGGTTTCAGCGACTTTTGCCGCTTCCGGCATCAGCGTACCAAAGTTCAGGATCGCCACTTTTTCACCGCGACGTTTCACCAGACCTTTACCGATATCCAGTTTTTCCAGCGGCCGTAATTCAACGCCAAGGGCATTGCCGCGTGGATAACGTACCGCACAGGGACCGTCCTGATAGTGGTAACCGGTATACAGCATCTGACGACACTCGTTTTCGTCGCTTGGCGTCATGATCACCATGTCCGGGAGGCAGCGCAGGAAGGAGAGGTCAAATGCGCCCTGGTGCGTCTGGCCGTCAGCCCCCACGATGCCCGCACGGTCGATAGCAAACAGCACCGGCAGCTTCTGGATGGCAACGTCATGGATCACCTGATCGTAGGCGCGTTGCAGGAAGGTAGAGTAAATCGCTACCACCGGCTTGTAGCCGCCAATCGCCAGGCCCGCTGCGAAGGTCACCGCGTGCTGCTCGGCAATGGCGACGTCGAAATACTGGTCCGGGTATTTTTTGGAAAACTCGACCATGCCGGAGCCTTCACGCATGGCAGGCGTCACCGCCATCAGCGTGTTGTCTTTCGCCGCCGTTTCGCACAGCCAGTCGCCGAAGATTTTTGAGTAGCTCGGCATCCCGCCGCTGCTTTTCGGCAGACAACCGCTGGTATGGTCGAACTTGGGCACCGCGTGGAAGGTGATCGGATCTTTTTCCGCCGGTTCGTAACCACGCCCTTTTTTGGTCATGATATGCAGGAACTGCGGGCCTTTCAGGTCGCGCATGTTTTTAAGCGTCGTCACCAGACCTAACACATCGTGGCCGTCCACCGGGCCAATATAGTTAAAGCCCAGCTCTTCAAACAGCGTACCCGGCACGACCATGCCTTTGATATGTTCTTCGGTACGCTTAAGCAGCTCTTTGATCGGCGGTACGCCGGAGAAGACTTTTTTACCGCCTTCGCGCAGTGAGGAGTAAAGCTTGCCGGACAGCAGCTGCGCCAGATGGTTATTCAGCGCGCCGACGTTCTCAGAGATCGACATTTCGTTATCGTTGAGGATCACCAGCATGTCCGGTTTGATATCGCCCGCGTGGTTCATGGCCTCAAAAGCCATCCCGGCGGTGATCGCCCCGTCGCCAATCACGCAGACGGTACGGCGTTGTTTATTCTCTTTTTCAGCGGCAACGGCAATCCCGATGCCTGCGGAAATGGAGGTGGAAGAGTGGCCGACGCTTAACACGTCAAACTCGCTCTCGCCGCGCCACGGGAACGGATGCAGGCCGCCTTTCTGGCGAATGGTGCCAATCTTATCGCGACGTCCGGTCAGAATTTTGTGCGGATAGGCCTGGTGGCCAACATCCCAGATCAGCTGATCGAACGGCGTGTTATAGACGTAATGCAACGCCACGGTCAGCTCAACCGTGCCAAGTCCGGAGGCGAAGTGGCCGCTGGAGCGGCTAACGCTGTCGAGCAGGTAGCGACGCAGCTCGTCACACAGCTTCGGCAGACTCTCTTTCGGCAACAGACGTAACTCCTGAGTGGAGTCAACTAACGCCAGTGTCGGGTATTTGGCAATATCAAAACTCATCAAAGGCTCATCGAGATATATAGTTTATTTATTACGCTGGATTATGTAGTCCGCTAGCGCTTCCAGTGCCGAGGTATCCAGCGATTGCGCGGCCAGCTCATTCAGTGACCGGCGGGCATCGTCTATCAGATCCCGGGCTTTACGTTGGGCATGCTCAAGGCCCAACAGGGCGGGGTAGGTACTTTTGCCAAGCTGCTGATCCGCACCCTGACGTTTTCCCAATGTTGCAGTATCGCCCACCACATCCAGAATGTCATCCTGAACCTGGAATGCCAGACCGATACTTTCTGCGTATCTGTCCAGAACCGGCAGGGCTTTACGCCCGCGTTCACCCGCGCTCAGCGCGCCCAGACGAACGGCTGCCCGAATCAGGGCGCCCGTTTTGTGACGGTGGATGCGCTCCAGCTGTTCCAGAGTTACCTGACGACCTTCAGCCTCTAAATCCAGCGCCTGGCCGCCGCACATCCCGGCGACGCCGCTGGCCATTGCCAGTTCGGACACCATTGCCAGACGATCGCGATCGCTCACTTCAACCATCGGCGCATCGCTCAGAATAGAGAACGCCAGGGTTTGCAGCGCATCACCCGCCAGAATGGCATTCGCTTCGCCGAACTTAATGTGGCAGGTCGGCTGACCGCGACGCAGATCGTCATCGTCCATGGCCGGCAAATCATCGTGGATCAGCGAATAGGCGTGGATACACTCCACAGCGGCTGCCGGGGCGTCCAGCGTGTTATCGCTGATACCGAACATATTGCCCGTGGCATACACCAGGAACGGACGCAGGCGTTTACCCCCCAAGAGTGCGCCATAGTGCATGGCTTCAACCAGAGGAGTGTTCTGAAAAGGCTGCGGCTCAATGAAACGGCGCAGCGCGTCGTTGGCGCGGATGACGCGCGCCTGAAGCGCGTTGGAGAAATCCATTTACTCGGCGTCCGGTGTGAATGGCGTGGTTTTAGCGTCTTCGCTGTCGGAAAGCAGGATCTGCACACGCTGCTCGGCCTGCTGGAGTTTTACCTGCCCCTGGCGCGCGAGCTGCACGCCGCGTTCAAATTCGTTGAGCGCGTCTTCCAGCGGGAGATCGCCGCTCTCAAGACGGGTAACGATCTGCTCCAGTTCACTCAGCGCAGTTTCGAAACTGGCCGGTGCGTCGTTTTTCTTCGGCATAGTGAATTGACTCTTAAATTTTTCGCCCTGACATGGTAACGGACTCGGGGCAATTATCAAATAACGCGAGTGGCGCGATGGTGGTATACTTGCGCGCCTGGATGCAGCCACGGGTGTGGGCTGCTGTATCATTTTCCACTACAAGCCTTTATAAGCTTGCCTAAGAAACATTGCCGCCATGAAGTTTATCATTAAATTGTTCCCTGAAATCACCATCAAAAGCCAATCCGTGCGTTTGCGCTTTATTAAAATTCTCACCGGGAACATTCGTAACGTATTAAAACACTACGACGAAACGCTCGCCGTGGTGCGTCACTGGGACCACGTTGAAGTCCGCGCGAAAGACGAAAACAAACGTCTTGATATTCGCGACGCGCTGACCCGTATCCCGGGTATTCACCATATTCTGGAAGTGGAAGACGTTCCCTTCACCGATATGCACGATATCTTCGAAAAGGCGCTGGTACAGTACCGCGATCAGATCGAAGGGAAAACGTTCTGCGTACGCGTGAAGCGCCGTGGTAAGCATGAGTTTAGCTCCATTGACGTTGAGCGCTATGTCGGCGGCGGTCTGAACCAGCACGTTGAGACGGCGCGCGTGCGCCTGACTAATCCGGACGTTACCGTTAATCTTGAGATCGAAAACGATCGCCTGCTGCTGGTTAAGGGCCGTTATGAAGGTATTGGCGGCTTCCCGATCGGCACGCAAGAAGATGTGCTGTCGCTGATCTCCGGCGGGTACGACTCCGGCGTTTCCAGCTATATGCTGATGCGTCGCGGCTGTCGCGTGCACTACTGCTTCTTTAACCTGGGCGGCGCGGCGCATGAAATCGGCGTACGTCAGGTGGCGCATTACCTGTGGAACCGCTTCGGCAGCTCTCACCGCGTGCGTTTCGTGGCGATCAACTTTGAGCCAGTGGTTGGCGAAATTCTTGAGAAAGTGGATGACGGCCAGATGGGCGTGGTCCTGAAACGTATGATGGTGCGTGCGGCGTCCAAAGTGGCTGAGCGCTACGGCGTGCAGGCGCTGGTCACCGGTGAAGCACTGGGGCAGGTCTCCAGCCAGACGCTGACCAACCTGCGCCTTATCGACAACGTGTCTGATACGCTGATCCTGCGTCCGCTGATCTCTCACGATAAAGAGCACATCATCGATCTGGCGCGTAAAATCGGTACTGAAGATTTTGCCCGCACCATGCCGGAATATTGCGGCGTGATCTCAAAAAGTCCAACCATTAAAGCGGTGAAGGCGAAGATCGAAGCGGAAGAAGAGAACTTCGATTTCAGCATCCTGGAAAAAGTGGTGGCGGAAGCGTCGAACATCGATATCCGTGAGATCGCCCAGCAGACCGAGCAGGACGTGGTTGAGGTGGAGACGGTCAGCGGCTTCGGTGCTAACGATACGATTCTGGATATACGTTCTGTTGATGAGCAGGATGACAAGCCGTTGCAGGTGGAAGGCGTGGAGGTGGTTTCGCTGCCGTTCTACAAACTGAGCACCCAGTTTGGCGATCTCGACCAGAGCAAAACGTATCTGCTGTGGTGCGAACGTGGGGTCATGAGCCGTTTACAGGCGCTGTACCTGCGCGAGCAGGGCTTCGCGAACGTGAAGGTGTATCGCCCGTAGCCTATTGCCCGGTGGCGCTTCGCTTACCGGGCCTACGGTACCGTACACTTGTAGGCCGGGTAAGGCGTAGCCGCCACCCGGCTTTTTTTACTCGTAGTAGTTATAAATCCCTGCCGCCATCACCAGCGATGACGCCACTTCGTACGCTTTTTCGCGCCCGACCAGCAGGTCAATAATCTTCAGGCCAAAATCAATGGCGGTACCCGGCCCCTGGCTGGTGAGCAGGTTAACGCGCGGATCCCAGACCACGCGTTTATCCACCCACTGGTCTTCCGGAATCGTATCCTTCAGGCCTGGGAAGCCGGTCATATTGCCGATGGGGAAAATGTCGTGCGGAACCAGTACCGTACCTGCGGCCGCACAGATTGCCGCGACGATACGCCCGGAAAGATGAAACTGACGAACGGTTTCAACCAGCAGCGGGCTGTCGCGGAAACACTCCGCGCCCTTCAGACCGCCCGGCAGCACGATAATGTCGTAATCACCGTCCGCCACCTGTACAAGCGGTGCATCTGCCAGGATCTTGACCCCACGCGAGCAGGTAATCGCCAGACTTCCGTCGCTGGCGACGCTGGCGGTGGTAACCTTAATACCACCACGTACCATCAAATCAATGGTGGTGACCGCTTCTGTCTCTTCGCTACCAGGGGCGAGGCATACCAGTGCCGATGCGCTCATACTCACTCTCCTTTCGTTTAACTAACTCAAACAGACGGCTGTTTTCCGCAACGGTAATGCCGTGAGCCCGGGCGCGTTTTAACAGATAACCGGTAATGTAATCAATTTCGGTATGCCGCATCGCCCGGACATCCTGCAACATTGAAGAGATATTTTCTGCCGTACTCTCAATGACCTGGTCGACATAATAACGTAAATCAGACTCTGAGGTGTGGTAGCCTTCGCGTTCAATGACGGCGGCAACTTCCCGGCAAATCAGCGCTAACCGATCGGGATGCTGGCGCAGATCACCGTTAGGGCAATCCAGCAGGGCAGTCAGCGGATTGATCGCGCAGTTGACCGCCAGTTTGCGCCACAGTTCTGCGCGAATGTTATTGTGCCAGGCGACGTCAGGCAGCGTGCTTTGCAGGGTATCCGCAAGATAGCTGTAATCGCCGGGCTGTTCACGCGCCGGGCCGATATGGGTGATGCCACTGGCAACATGAATAATGACGTTACCGTCGCGGCGTGCCGCGTGGGTGGTTGTTCCCATCAGCAGCGGTTGCCGGACAGACTTTAGCTCTTCAATGGTACCCATACCGTTGTGAATCAGCAGGACTGGCGTGCTTTCAGGTAATTGGGCGGCCAGGCTTTTCACCGCATCGGAGACCTGCCAGGCCTTCAGCGTGACCAGCAGCAGATCGCTGCTCGCGAGAAATTCCGGATCGTTTGCCGTCAAAGACTCGTTAAAAATTGAACCGTCTGTACCCATCACATTCACACTGCAATAGGGTTGGGGAATTCGCAGCCAGCCCTGAACGTCGTGTCCCTGTTTGCATAGCGCGCTAAGCCAGAGTTGACCAAGGGCGCCGCATCCAAGCACTGTTACTTTCATTGTTCCTCCTCACCTGCAACTGCGCCAGGTGCTAAGACGCTAAGTATAGCGCCATCAGCTAAGCTTCTCGTTATGCCTCGTTGCAGGTATTATGCAACGCAACAAAAATGAAGGGAGAAGAAAAGATGCCATCTTTCGATATTGTTTCTGAAGTTGATCTGCAGGAAGCGCGTAACGGCGTAGATAATGCTATTCGTGAAGTGGAGTCACGCTTCGATTTTCGTGGCGTTGAGGCGACCATTGAACTGAACGACGCGAACAAGACAATCAAAGTCCTGAGTGAGTCTGATTTCCAGGTCAACCAACTGCTGGATATCCTGCGCGCCAAGCTGCTCAAGCGCGGCATTGAAGGGACCTCACTTGATGTACCGGAAGATTTTGTTCACAGCGGCAAAACCTGGTTTGTGGAAGCGAAGCTGAAGCAGGGGATTGAAAGCGCGGTACAGAAAAAAATCGTTAAGCTTATCAAAGACAGCAAGCTGAAAGTGCAGGCGCAGATCCAGGGGGAAGAGATCCGCGTGACCGGAAAATCCCGTGATGACCTGCAATCCGTGATGGCGCTGGTGCGTGGCGGCGATCTCGGTCAGCCATTCCAGTTTAAAAACTTCCGCGATTAAGACAATTATGCCCGGCTAAACCGGGCATTTTTTCAGGCCTTCAGCGCCTGCTCTACCTCAAAGCGGTTAGTCACTTTGCTGTCAATTTTGACATACGCACTGCGCTCTTCCGGGACAATCAGCACTTCGCTCACGCCCTCTGTCGCTTCCAGACGCTGTTGTAACGAGTCACCGATTGCCACGTCATCGGGAATTTCTACCCGCAGGCTACTCACATAGCGCGGCTCTTTCATGGTGCTGGCAACAAACAGCCAGAGCATCGCCAGTAGCGCACCGGCGAGGAACACGGTCTGAGAATCAAAAAGGCCGTCCACCCAGCCGCCGAGGGACCCGCCGATCGCCACGCCGAGAAACTGGCTGGTGGAGTAAATGCCCATCGCGGTGCCTTTGTATCCTGCCGGAGACTCTTTGCTGATAAGCGACGGCAGCAGGGCCTCCATCAGATTAAACGCCAGGAAGAACAGCTGTACGCCTGCGATCAGCTCCCAGAAATGTGGGCCGGCGCCCCACAGCACAATCTCGGCAATCAACAGTAACGCCACGCAGCCCACGAAGACGCGTTTCATTTTGCGCTTCACTTCGGCGTAAATAATGAAGGGCACAACGGAGACAAACGAGATCAGCATTGTGACCAGATAAATTTTCCAGTGCTCTGCCGCCGGGAAACCTGCTGCGGCAAGTTGACCGGGCAGGGCGACAAAGGTGGACATCAGCAGAATGTGCAGGCACATAATGCCGAAGTTCAGCTTAAGCAGGCGCGGCTCGACGATGACTTTGCTGAAGCAGCCTTTGACCATCCCGGATTCACGGTTCAGGACATGGTTTTTACTGTCCGGCACAACCCACAGCGTGAGTGCGATCCCGATGGTTGCCAGCACGGCTATCATCCAGAACAGGGCGTGCAGGCCGAGTGAATGGGTAATAATCGGCCCCAGCACCATGGCAATGGCAAACGTAACGCCGAAGCTGACGCCAATAAACGCCATGGCTTTGGTGCGGTTTTGCTCGCGGGTTAAATCTGACAGCAGCGCCATCACGGCGGCGGCAATCGCCCCGGAACCTTGCAGGGCGCGGCCAAGAATAATTCCCCAGATGGAGTGGGAGAGGGCGGCGATGATGCTGCCAAGTAAAAACACCAGCAGCCCGCCGACAATCAGCGGTTTGCGACCCACGCGGTCGGAGAGCAGGCCAAAGGGGATCTGGAATATCGCCTGCGCCAGGCCGTAGATACCGATCGCCAGACCAATCAGCGCTTCGCTGGCACCCTGTAACGCCATGCCATATGTGGTCAGAACGGGCAGGACCATAAACATGCCAAGCATCCGCAGCGAGAAAACAGTCCCTAAACCCCAGGTCGCACGCAGTTCACCTGGCGTCATTTTATAATCGTTCATTACCACCTCTACCAAAAAGCAGGCCATAGTTTAGGCGGGGTGATAAGTGCGGTAAATAGGTGTTTGTTTAAGAGATATTACGAGGGTGTGATAAAAGCACCCCCGGATAAAAAATTACGCCTCGACGCGCAACCCGTAGCTTTTAAATTTCTCAAGAACAATGGCAATTTCATCGTCACTGAGTACCGGAACGGGATCCACGATCGCCAGCGTGGCCAGGTAGAGTTTTGCCAGCACCTCTACCTCCTGCGCCAGCCACAGTGCCTTCTCAAGATTTTCTTCGCAGGTGATCAGACCGTGGTGCTGTAATAGCGTCGCTTTGCGATCGCGTAACGCGACCGCGACATGCTCTGACAGCGCGCGCGTCCCGAAGGTCGCGTAAGGCGCGCAGGGAATGGAGTTTCCCCCGGCGGCGGCAATCATATAGTGAATAGCAGGAATGGGGCGGTTGAGTATCGAGACGGCGGTACAGTTAACCGCATGGTTATGGACGACGGCGTTAGCATCCGGGCGGGTCTGATACACAACCTGATGAAAACGCCATTCGCTGGAGGGCAGTTTATCCTCTTCGTGTCGCCCCTGTGCATCGACATAGACGATACTCTCTTCGGTCAGATGCTCGTAGGGAATTCCGGTCGGCGTAATCAGCATACCGTCGCGATAGCGAACGCTGATATTCCCGGCGGTGCCCTGATTTAATCCCATGCGGGTCATCTCAAGGCAGGTGTCGATAATGTCTCTGGCTAATCGGGCTCGTTCCATTTTTTATTCTCCGGGTACAGTTTTATTTTTACTGGCGGGAACGTTTGACCAGCTTCATATCGACTTTCGCCGTCTCGTTGACCGCTTCGCCGTCGATGGCTCGCTGCATCAGTTCAAACGCTTTTTCCGCCCAGGTATCTTCATCCTGCTGCATGGACCAGACGCTGTTAGGCAGGAACCCCAGCATGGGGTGCTCATCGAAGGTGCCAATATTGATGTGTTGAGGCACGGTACCGGTACGCGTCCGCAGGGCTTCGATTGCCCCTTCCAGGACGGGTAACGATGAGGCGATAAACGCCTGCGGAACACCCTGGCTGTCGATAAGCGAATCCATCAGGGCATATCCCCCCTCCGGCGTATTGTCCGGCCCTTCGATGACCCACTCGCGATGGTGAATACCGGCTGTTTTCAGGGCCTGCAAATAGCCGTTCAGACGGTCCGTAATGCTGGGCAGTGCGGTATCGCCCACAAGGAACCAGAGCGGCGTTTTGCACTCTTCCAGCATATTGCGGGCCAGTTCATCCCCCCCAGCCTCGTTATGACTCTCTACCAGCGCGTTGTCAGTAAAGCCAAAATCCCGGTCAAGGAGCACCAGTGGCTTTTGGATCTGCCGCAAATGATGCTGCTGGTTTTCCAGCGTCGAGGGAACGATAAACAAGCCGTCCACGTTGCGCGCCATCAGGGCTTTGACCAGCTTGTTTTCGTAATCCACATCGTTGTAAGTACAGCTGATCATCAGCTGGTAGCCCGAACGGCGGCAGCGCAGTTCGAGTTTCTCGGCGAGCGTTGCAAAGAACACGTTCGAGATGTTGGGTACGATGAGTCCCAGCGTCTCGGTTTTGTTTAGCTTAAGACTGCGCGCCGAATGGTTGAGGGTATAGCCGAAGCGCTCGACGTGTTCATTAATTCGGGACTGTGTTTTCACGCTGATCCGATACTGTTCGGCTTTCCCGCTCAGTACCAGCCGCACGGTGGTGACGGATAAATTCAGATCCTTCGCTATCTGTTCAACTGTTTTGGCCATCGCTACGCCTCAATCCTTAACGTACGTAAAAACTGCTGATAAAGCATACGCATCCTGCCATTACATTTCCTGCTGCATCAGGAGATTAAGCGCCTGTTGCTGGGTCCACAGCATCAGGTACGCCTCATATTTTTGCCGGTGGAAGGCCGCGGTTTCCGGCCGACGGGTGATGATAGCGCCGGCTTTGACCATTTCCCGGGTGGCGTCGGTAAGCGTTGCCCATGCACCGCTCGCCACAGCGCCGCAAATGGCCGCGCCGAGAGTGACCGCATCTTCTTCGGCTAAAAGGTGAATATCGCAGCCTGTGGCATCGGCATACTCCCGCAGCCAGAGCCGGTTATGAGTAGCTCCACCACAAATGACAATGCGCGACAAGGTGTGCCCATGATGTTTCAGAGTATCCATAATGTGTCGTGTGCCGTAGGCAATGGCCTGTAGCGTGGCCAGATAGAGCCTCGCCAGCGCGCGCTCACCGGTCTCTAATGTCAGACCGACTACGCTGCCCCGGGCATCAGGACGCGAACGCGGCGAGCGGTTGCCGTGGTGATCGGCCAGAATGTGCAGGTTGCGGGTGGGATATTTTTCTTCCTGTTCAAGCGCGGCTACCCAGTCGTTGAGTAATGCCACTGGATGGCATTGCGCCGCTTCCGCTTTTGCAAACAGCTCTGCGCTGACTCCGTGCTCGCGCAACGTCCAGTCGACCAGCGCCCCGGCAGCACTTTGCCCGCCTTCCGTCAGCCAGTAGCCCGGCAGCATGGCGCTCCAGTAAGGTCCCCAGACGCCGGGCGTATGGATCTCCGTCTGACTGGCAAGCATATGGCAGTTCGAGGTTCCGCTGATGAGCGCCAGCGTGCCTTCCGGGTGTGAGCCCGTCAGCGCCACGCCACCCGCGTGGGCATCGATCATGCCGCTTGCCACAACCACTTCTTCGGACAAACCCAGAGCTTGCGCTGCCTGCGGGCTAAGTTTCCCGACGCATTCAGCGACGTCCAGAATAGTGCCGGGAATTTTTGTCAGTAAGTTTTCCAGCCCCACCGCTCTGAGCAGCGATTCGCTGAACTGCGCCTCATGCGCAAGGTAGTTCCATTTGCAGGTGAGGGTGCACAGGCTGGCGACGTCCTGGCCCGTCGCTTTCCAGACCAGAAAATCGGCAAGGTCGTAAAAGCGCCAGGCCTGATTCCAGGTTTCAGGATGATGCCGCTGCAACCACAGCAGTTTTGGCAACTCCATCTCGATGCTGACCTCGCCGCCCACGTAGCACAGGGCCGGATCGCGTGTGGCATTGATGTGAACGGTTTCTTCGTGAGCACGATGATCCATCCACATAATGATGTCCTGCGATGCCGGACTGTCCGGGGAGACGCTCAGGCCGTTACCGTCAGCATCCAGCGCGACCAGCGAGCACGTGGCGTCGAAGCCAATCGAACGAATGGCGTCAGGTGAAATCCCAGAGGAGTCGACGGCTTCCCGCACCACCGCACAAACCTGCTGCCAGATTTCCACAGAGGATTGTTCCACGCGCGCATTGCTGGCGTGAAACTGCGAAATCGGACGGGTCGCGAAGCTCAAACGCTCGCCTTGCGCAGAGTAAAGCCCTGCACGAACGCTGGCTGAACCTACATCTACCCCGAGGAAATAGCCGTCACTCATCATGAACTTCCTTATTTTTTACCAAACGGATGCAGCAGTTTATCAATTTCAGGCGTGTTGATATTCTGCGCATTGACATATTTCACTGGAATATCAATTTCTTTGGCCACCGTCTGTCCGGAAATCACCGCGTTCAGCGCTTTTATGCCCTGATAACCAATCTGATAGGCGTCCTGCACCACGAAGCCCTGAATCACACCGTTTTTAAGGAAGTTAATGATGGCTTCGGTGCTGTCAAAACCGATGACTTTTACTTTGCCCTTCAGATTCTGGCTGTCGATAGCGTTCGCAACGCCCAGGGTTGAGCCTTCGTTGGTGGCATAAATACCGGCGATATCCGGGTTGGCCTGAACCATATCAATGGTTTTATCCATCGCTTTTTGCGGGTCGCCATCGCTGTATTGCACCGGCAGTACCTGAATATTCGGGTACTTCTCTTTCATCCGCTCGCTGAACCCTTCAGAGCGCTCAATGGCGGACGTCGTCCCGGCTACGTGAGCGATAATACCCACTTTCCCCTTCTGGCCTACCTGCTCTGCCAGCGCATCCGCAGCCTGTGCGCCCGCCTTACGGTTATTGGTGGCGACAAAGCTGGCTGGGATATCCGAGTTCACGCCCGAGTCGAAGGTCACCACTTTGATCCCCCGGCTGTTGGCGGTTTCGACCAGCGGGGCAAGGGCGTTTGCATCAAGTGCGGCCAGCAACAGGCCGTTTGGTTTTTGTGCCATGGTGTTTTCGACTAACTGGATCTGTTCGGCGATTTGCGTTTCATCGGCAGGGCCAACGTAGCTGGTTTTGTCACCCAACTCTTTTGCGGCAGCTTCCGTTCCCATTTTGACCGTCTGCCAGAATTCGTGCTGGTAACCTTTACTGACCACCGGCAGGTTTAAATCTTTTGCCAGCGCGCTGCTGGACAGGATGGCAACGAGCGACAGGGCGCTCAGGATATGGCTGGTTTTCATTATTTTGCTCCGTTGTAGGGTTGGCAGGGCTTGTTGTATCGAGAACCTAACGCATTCTTTTTCGTAACGTGTCCAGGTAGACGGCGGCAACGACGACCACGCCCATCGCCACCATCTGCCAGAACTGGGACACGCCCATGAGATTGAGGCCGTTTTTCAGCACGCTCATAATGAACGCGCCTATGATGGTGCCGCCAATCGTGCCCACGCCGCCCATCAGACTGGTACCGCCGATCACTACCGCCGCAATGGCTTCCAGCTCATAACCCACGCCCACGGTTGGCTGGCCTGAGTTGAGACGAGAGGCGAGGATCACCCCGGCCACGCCGGTTAACAGGCCGCAGAAGGCGTAAACGAAAATTTTCACTCGCTGGACTTTGATCCCGGAAAGGTGTGCCGCCGTTTCATTGCTGCCGACAGCGTAGATATAGCGGCCCATCACCGTTTTCTTCAGGATCCACATGGCGATCAGTGCCACGATGACCAGGTAGAACACCGGATAAGGCAGAACGTCGAACAGGCGACCCTGTGCTAGCAGCTTGAACTGCGGGTAGTCAGAAAAATAAATCGCGCGGCCATCGGTCATCACCATATTGATGCCGCGTACCGACATCATTAAGCCGAGGGTGGCAATAAACGGTGGTATGGTCATTTTGGTGACCAGAAACGCGTTCACATAGCCGCAAAGTCCGCCTGCGAGCACGCCTGCCAGAATACAGACCGGCAACGGCATACCAAACCCGGCGGCGATGCCCACCGCAACCCCTGAGAACGCCACCACCGATCCAAGCGACAGGTCGATCCCGGCGGTAATAATCACAAAGGTCACGCCAATGGCCATGATGCCAATCACCGCCGTTTGCAGGGCGATAGTCATGATATTTTCAGTATTAAAGAAGAACGGAGAGCTGAAGCTGAAAAACAGAACCAGCAATACCAGGCTAAAAAGAGGCGCCAGACGCATCAGGAGCGCTTTATTTATTTTCATCGTATGACTTCCGCTTTGCGGCGATGGAACGGTAACGGACATGATTAATCCTCCAGCGTGGCGTATTGCATGATTTTTTCCTGGGTGGCGTGCTCAGCCGCTATTTCGCCGGCAATGCGGCCGCTGCGCATCACGAGTATGCGGTCGCACATTCCTAATACTTCCGGCAGTTCGGATGAAATCATGATGATCGATTTACCTTTAGCGACAAGGCGATTCATTAATTCGTAGATTTCCAGCTTGGCGCCAACGTCAATTCCCCGGGTTGGCTCATCAAAAATTAAAATATCGGTGTCTTTGCAGACCCAGCGGGCAATAATAATCTTCTGTTGATTACCGCCGCTTAAATTCAGTGCCGCCTGTTCCAGATGTGGCGTTTTTATTCGCAGCGTATCTACCAGTTTCTGGCTGGACTCCCGGCAGCGTTTTTCATCAACATTACCCGCGACGCCAGCGTAGTCCGGGTAATTGCCGAGCATAATGTTCATCTCAACAGAAAGGCCGAGGGCGAGTCCCTCTTTTTTGCGGTCTTCTGTTAAATAGCTGATGCCTTTCTCAATGGCGTCAGCCACGTCTTTAATACGTGTGGGGGTGCCGTTCAGCGTCAGGGTGCCAGCGTCGATCGCATCGGCGCCAAACAGGGCCCGGCCCAGTTCAGTTCGGCCTGCGCCCATTAAGCCAGCGAGACCGAGGATCTCACCGCGCCAGAGGGTAAAGTTGATGTCATGCAGTACACCATTACGCGTCAGGCCGTTCACCTCCAGCACTTTTTCTCTGCGCTGATGCGGCGGGCGTTTTGGGTAGATGTTATCGAGATTGCGGCCAACCATCATGGCGATAAGCTCGCCGATCTGAACCGTTTCATAATCTACGGTGGCGATGTATTGTCCGTCGCGCATGACGGTCGCGCGATCGGCGATCAGCGCCAGCTCTTCCAGACGGTGCGAGATGTAGACAATCCCCGTGCCCTGAGCCTTGAGCATCCGCGTGACTTCAAACAAACTCTCGATTTCACTTTCGGTCAGCGCGGCGGTGGGTTCATCCATGATTAGCACTTTGGCATTGACCGAAATCGCTTTGGCAATTTCCACCATCTGCTGCTGGGCTACGGTTAATTCACTGACGCGGGCGTCCGGGGCGATTTTTAAATTCAGCGTGTGCAGTATTTTCTCAACCGCCTGTCGCTGGGCGCGTTTATCTAACTGCCAGCGACTATTTTTGCAGAATTCACGGCCAATAAAGATATTCTCTTCCACGGTTAAATCGGGGAAGAGATTAAATTCCTGATGGATAATCGTAATACCTGCATGCTGAGCACTTAGCGGATCGCTGAATGATACGGATTGCCCTTCAAAGCGAATTTCACCGGCATCAGGTTGGTAAACACCGGATAAAATTTTCATCAGCGTCGATTTGCCGGCACCGTTTTCACCTAAGAGGGCATGAACTTCGCCGCAGCGTAAATCGAAATCAACCTGATTCAGCGCCAGCACGCCGGGAAAGCGTTTGGTAATGCACGTCATCTGAATAAGAGTCTCTGACATTGCAAAATTCCTGTGTTGGAAAGGCAATGAATCACAAGCCACAGTGATTTAGTTAATAAGCTAACTCGACTTAGCTTTCGTCCTTAAAAGCTATTTTAGGGTTATAATTTAGCCAAATCATTTGTATTCAAATTGTGACGTCGTGCAAAGGTATTTTGTTATTTTATTGAATTTAAACGATATGTTTAGTTTTTGCTGAATCGTAATACCTGACACTGATCGAATTTTGACCTCTCATCGTGAAACTGCTCACAGATCCTGCACATTTATCTTGTCTCATTTTTAGTGTGAATCCTAAGCTAATTCGAGTTAGCAAATTTCACCACTTTCCGTTCACGGCGCTGCCTGGGCGCTTTTTCACGGCTATGCCCCTGAGACGGATAGGTTAACCAACGTGAGGAAGGGCTATGAAAACGATAAAAGCGTTACCCCGTATTGGCATTCGACCTGTTATTGATGGCCGCCGAATGGGCGTACGCGAGTCTCTGGAAGAGCAGACCATGAACATGGCGAAAGCCACGGCGGCGCTAGTCAGTGAAAAATTACGCCACCCCTGCGGTACGCCCGTTGAGTGCGTAATTGCCGATAGCTGCATTGCCGGAATGGCGGAGGCCGCCGCTTGCGAAGAGAAGTTCAGCACGTGCCACGTTGGTCTGACGATCACCGTCACCCCCTGCTGGTGTTACGGGAGTGAAACCATTGATATGGATCCGCTGCGTCCGAAAGCGATCTGGGGCTTTAACGGCACCGAGCGTCCGGGGGCAGTATATCTCGCGGCGGCACTGGCGGCGCATAACCAGAAAGGGATCCCGGCGTTTTCCATATATGGCCACGATGTACAGGATGCGGGCGACGAGACCATCCCGGCAGACGTCGAAGAAAAATTGTTGCGCTTCGCCCGGGCGGGCCTGGCGGTCGCCAGCATGAAGGGGAAAAGTTATTTGTCGGTGGGCGGCGTCTCGATGGGGATTGCGGGCTCGATTGTCGATCACAACTTCTTTGAATCCTGGCTGGGGATGAAGGTGCAGGCGGTGGATATGACCGAACTGCGTCGCCGCATCGATCATAAGATTTACGACGAGCAAGAACTTGAGCTGGCCCTGGACTGGGCGCAAGCACATTTCCGTTTCGGCGAGGATAAAAACGCGGAGCAGTATCGTCGCAATGAACAGGAGAATGCCGCGATCCTGCGGGAGAGTCTGCTGATGGCGATGTGCATCCGCGACATGATGCAGGGTAACCCAAAACTCGCTGCGATGGGCCGCGTGGAGGAATCTCTGGGCTATAACGCCATCGCGTCCGGGTTCCAGGGACAGCGCCACTGGACGGATCAGTATCCAAATGGCGATACCGCAGAGGCGCTGCTGAACAGCTCCTTTGACTGGAACGGTATTCGCCAGCCGTTGGTGGTGGCGACGGAAAATGACAGCCTGAACGGGGTAGCAATGCTGTTTGGACATCTGATGACCGGTACAGCGCAAATCTTTGCCGACGTGCGCACCTACTGGTCGCCAGAGTCGGTTGAGCGTGTTACCGGCCAGAAACTCACTGGACGGGCTGAGCAGGGCATTATTCATCTGATCAACTCCGGCTCGGCGGCACTGGACGGTACAGCGGAGCAGAAAGATGCCGAGGGGAAACCGACCCTGAAACCACACTGGGACATTACTGAGCAGGAAGCCAACGCGTGCCTAGCCGCAACCCACTGGTGTCCGGCGGTGCATGAATACTTTCGCGGGGGCGGTTTCTCATCAAACTTCCTCACCCGAGGTGGCGTGCCATTTACCATGACCCGCGTAAACCTCATCAAGGGGGTGGGCCCGGTATTACAGATAGCGGAAGGCTGGAGTGTTGAGCTGCCGGAACAAGTACATGACATTCTGAATAAGCGCACCGATTCAACCTGGCCCACCACCTGGTTTGCCCCACGTCTGACCGGTAAAGGCCCGTTCAGCGACGTCTATTCAGTGATGGCGAACTGGGGGGCTAACCACGGGGTGCTAACCGTCGGGCACGTCGGTGCTGATTTCATCACCCTGGCGTCCATGCTGCGCATTCCCGTGTGCATGCATAACGTACCGGAGGCGCTGATTTATCGGCCGACGGCCTGGGGCGCTCACGGTATGGATCCGGAAGGGCAGGATTACCGCGCCTGTGAAAATTACGGACCGTTATACAAACAATAAGCCGGTTTGCCAGCCTGCTCCGGCGGACTGGCAGCCTGTGGGGACCGCAATGAAAAAATGTTTTCTGGTTCTCGATTGTGGCGCGACGAACGTGCGCGCCATTGCGCTGGATCCTGAAGGGAATATTGTGGCGCGAGCCTCGGTGGCGAACGAAAGCGAAAGTGCCGCTGAAAATCCGGCCTGGCACCAGTGGTCGCTCGACGCCATCATGCAACGTTTTGCCGTCTGTTGTCAGAAAATCAGCGCAGTGCTGAGCATGCATCAACTGTGCGGAATGAGTGTGACGACCTTTGGCGTGGATGGCGCGCCGGTAGATGAGCGCGGAGAACTGCTTTACCCGATCATCAGCTGGAAATGTCCACGGACCGTGCCGGTGATGGAAGCGGTTGCCCGTTTATGCTCCCCGGCTGAACTACAGCAGATCACCGGCGTTGGGCAGTTTAGTTTCAACACGTTGTATAAGCTAGGCTGGCTTCAGGACAACCATCCCGATCTGTTACAGCGTGCTCACGCCTGGCTTTTTATCTCCTCGCTAATCAACCATCGCCTGACCGGAAAAATGACGACTGATCTCACGATGGCCGGTACCAGTCAGATGTTCGATCTGCATCAGCGGTGCTTCAGCGAAACGATCTTAAGCAAGATCGGCGTGCCTCATTCCCTTTTCCCGCCGCTGGTTTCCCCCGGAGAGATGATGGGTGAACTGCAGCCCGACGCTGCATCCAGACTCGGATTGCCTTGCGGTGTGCCGGTGATCTCCGCCGGGCACGATACGCAGTTTGCCCTTTTTGGCGCCGGTGCGGGAATTAATGAGCCGGTTCTCTCTTCGGGAACCTGGGAGATTTTAATGGCGCGCACCTCGCAGGTTGATACCGCTTTACTGGGGCGATACCCGGGCGCGACGTGCGAACTGGATAGCCGGACGGGGCTCTATAATCCGGGAATGCAATATCTGGCGTCTGGCGTACTGGAGTGGATCCGCGCGCTGTTCTGGTCGCCTGATGTCAACTGGGACACTATTCTGGCTCAGGCGGCGGCAATTCCGTACGGGGCGGATGGCGTCACGATGAATACCCAGTTGCTCGATTCTCCGCTCGCCGGCTGGCAGGGCGTTACGCTCACCACCACGCCAGCCCATTTTTACCGCGCAGCCCTGGAAGGACTCACGGTGCATCTGCAAGAAAAACTCCAGGCGCTGGAGGCGATCGCGCAATTTAAGGCGCGTGAACTCCTGCTGGTGGGGGGAGGTAGCCGCAATATGCTGTGGAATCAGCTCAAGTCCAATGCGCTTGGGATCCCGGTGAAGGTGCTTGAAGATGCAGATACGACCGTGCTGGGGGCGTCTTTGTACGGATGGTGGGGCGTCGGAGAAACGGCCAGCGCTGAGGCTGCTCGCGATCGGGTCCACTATCGTTACCGTTATTTCTATCCTGAGGAGCAAAGCCGTGCTTAAAACGATATCCCCACTGATTTCACCCGAGCTGCTGAAAACGCTGGCAGAGATGGGCCATGGTGACGAGATTATTTTTGCAGACGCTCACTTTCCCGCGCACAGCCTGGGGCCAAAGACGATCCGCGCAGATGGCCTGCTCATCAGCGATTTGCTGGCCGCGGTGATACCGCTGTTTGAACTCGACAGCTATGCGCCACCGCTGGTGATGATGGCCCCTGTCGACGGGGATACGCTCGATATACAGGTAGAAGCACGCTATCGCAACGCACTCTTTGGTGAGGCGGAAGGGGAGGGGATTATGCGTATTGACCGTTATGCGTTTTATGCGCGGGCACAGAAAGCGTACGCCATTGTGGTGACAGGCGAGACAGCGAAATACGGCAATATACTGTTAAAGAAAGGGGTTACGCCGTACCAATAAAAAACGCCGGGTTAAACCCGGCGTTTTCACTTCAGTCTTCTTACCAGACGTACGTCAGCAGGCTTTGTGAATCTGGCACCATGAAGTCTACGGACATCATCACGGACAGGGAGGTGATGGCGACAATCGAGAACACAAACAGCTTGCGTGCCCAGACCTTGTCATCTTCCACTTTGTAACCGCGCAGAGCCATGCCGAGCCACCAGACGCTCACCGCAGCGGCCACCACCAGATATTTATATCCGGCGTAACCGCCCAGAGAGAGCATCAGCGTTGCCACGGCAAAAGCGATGATGTACAGCGTGATGTGGTTTTTGGCAACTGAGATGCCCTTCACGACCGGCAGAACCGGAATGTTCGCTGCCTGATAATCCTTAAAGCGGAAAATCGCGATGGCGTAGGAGTGCGGCATCTGCCACAGGCTAAAGATAGCCAGCAGGATCAGCGCACCGCTGTCGAACTCGTTCGTGACGGCGCAGTAGCCAATCACCGGCGGCGCAGCGCCGGAGAGAGAACCAATCAGCGTGCCGTAGACGGAGTGGCGTTTCATATACAGGCTGTAGACGCCTACATACACCACGAACCCCATCACCCCCAGCCAGCAGGCCAGCGGGTTAGCACCAAACCACAGCAGCATAAAGCCAGCAATACCCAGCAAGGTGGCGTACACCAGCGAGACGGAAGGAGCAATCAGGCCTTTAACCAGCACCCGATTTTTGGTCCTTTCCATCTTCTTGTCGATATCCATGTCGATGTAGTTGTTAAATACACAACCGGACGCAACCACCAGTGACACACCGACCAGCGTGTAAATAAAGAGGGTGTAATCAATGCTGCCTTTAGAGGCCAGCAGGAACCCTCCGATTACGGAGATCAGGTTGCCAAAGATGATGCCTGGTTTCGTGACTTGCAGGTATTGCTTAAACATACTCGCCGCTCTTAGTGAACCATCATGTTGTAGTTAAGGTTCCACATAATCCAGATGGAACCGACTACCAGGATAGCGATGATAATCACGGTAAAGATAAAGGCCGTCATGTTCCAGCCTTCATCGGACTTGGTGTTCATGTGCAGGAAGCAAACCAGATGCACCAGAATCTGAATCACCGCGGTCACCAGGATTGCGCCCAGGATAACCGGCTTAGATGCAGAACCGTTCATCACCATCCAGAACGGGATCACCGTCAGGATGATCGACAGGATGAAACCTGTCATGTAGGTTTTTACGCTGCCGTGGGAAGCGCCATGATCGTTAGAATGACTCATTACATCGCCCCCATCAGATAGACAACAGAGAACACACAGATCCATACCACGTCCAGGAAGTGCCAGAACAGGCTCAGGCACATGATACGGGTACGGTTAGTACTGGTCAGGCCGCGACGGGAGATCTGGAACATCAGCACTGCCATCCAGATCAGACCAGAGGTCACGTGCAGACCGTGGGTGCCGACCAGCGCGAAGAACGCTGACAGGAAGCCACTGCGATCCGGACCAAAGCCTTCCGCAATCAGGTGATGGAATTCATAGATTTCCATCCCGATAAAGCCAGCACCAAACAACCAGGTCAACGCCAGCCAGGAAACAACCTGGCTTTTGTTGTTTTTGTACATGGCGATAGCCGCCATGCCGTAGGTGATGGAGCTGAATAACAGCAGTGCGGTTTCAACCAGAACGAACGGCAGCTCAAAGATGTCCTTACCGGTCGGGCCGCCCGCTGTGCCGTTCACCAGAACGGCATAGGTTGCGAACAGACAGCAGAACAGGATGCAGTCGCTCATCAGGTAGATCCAGAAACCGAAGACTTTCGTCGGTCCTGTATCATGGTGCGCATGTTCATGCGCGTGGGCAGTCGAGTGCGCCAGAGTATCAGTTGCCATTTTTCAGCCCCGCTTTAGAAATCTCGTCAAAATGCTGGTTTTCCAGCTTTTCAACTTCACGGACTGGTACGTAGTAGTCCACGTCCTCGTCAAAGCTCTTCACAATCCAGCTGATTACGATGCCAGCGAAGCCAACAATCGCCATCCACCAGATGTGCCAGATCATTGCGAAACCAAATACCGTTGCGAAGGCGGCAATCACGATGCCCGCACCGCTGTTTTTCGGCATATGGATCTCTTCGTAATGTTCAGGTTGCTTGTACGCTTCACCTTTTTCTTTCATTTCCCAGAATGCGTCACGCTCATGAATGTGCGGCACTACGGCAAAGTTATAGAACGGAGGTGGAGAAGAGGTAGACCACTCCAGCGTACGGCCACCCCACGGGTCACCGGTCAGGTCGCGGTTCAGGTTACGGTCACGGATAGACACGTAGTACTGAATCAGCTGGCACAGGATACCGCAGGCAATCAGCGCGGCGCCGCCCGCTGCAATCATCAGCATCGGATGGAACTGCGGATCGATCTGCTGGCTCAGACGACGGGTCATCCCCATGAAGCCCAGCACGTACAGCGGCATAAACGCCACGAAGAAGCCGATGATCCAGAACCAGAACGCGCGTTTGCCCCATTTTTCGTTCAGGGTGAAACCGAACGCTTTTGGCCACCAGTAGGTCACACCTGCGAAGCAGCCGAAGACGACGCCGCCGATGATAACGTTATGGAAGTGCGCAATCAGGAACAGACTGTTGTGCAGGACAAAGTCAGCGCCTGGAACCGCCAGCAGCACGCCGGTCATCCCACCTACGGAGAAGGTCACGATGAAGCCGATGGTCCACAGCATCGCTGAGTGGAACTGGATACGGCCCTGGTACATGGTGAACAGCCAGTTGAAGATCTTAACCCCGGTCGGGATCGCGATAATCATAGTGGTAATACCGAAGAAGGCGTTTACGTTGGCGCCCGCACCCATGGTGAAGAAGTGGTGCAGCCAGACGATGAACGACAGGACGGTAATACACACGGTTGCCCACACCAGAGAGGTGTAACCAAACAGACGTTTACGCGAGAAGGTTGCCGCGATTTCGGAGAACACACCGAACACCGGCAGAACCAGGATGTACACTTCCGGGTGACCCCAGGCCCAAATCAGGTTGATGTACATCATCATGTTGCCACCCATATCATTCGTGAAGAAATGGGTACCCAGATAGCGATCCAGGGTCAGCAGCGCGATGGTGACGGTCAGAATTGGGAACGACGCGATAATCAGGACGTTGGCGCACAGAGATGCCCAGGTAAATACTGGCATCTTGAACATCGTCATACCTGGTGCACGCATCTTCAGGATGGTCACGAAGAAGTTAATACCGGTCAGGGTGGTACCGACACCGGAGAGCTGAAGCGCCCAAATCCAGTAGTCAACGCCCACGCCCGGACTGTACTCAATTCCCGAAAGTGGCGGGTAGGCCAGCCAGCCGGTCTGAGCAAATTCGCCCACACCCAGTGACAGGTTAACCAGGATAACGCCGACAACGGTGAACCAGAAGCTCAGGTTGTTCAGGAACGGGAACGCAACGTCGCGCGCGCCGATTTGCAGCGGAACGACAACGTTCATCAGACCGATTACCAGCGGCATCGCCACGAAGAAGATCATGATAACGCCGTGAGCGGTAAAGATCTGATCGTAGTGGTGCGGTGGCAGGAATCCGGCTTCGCCCGCAGACGCAAGCGCCTGCTGGCTACGCATCATGATTGCATCCGCAAAGCCACGAATTAACATGACGATACCGACGATGCAGTACATGATGCCGAGTTTTTTGTGGTCAACCGAAGTCAGCCACTCGTTCCACAGGTAGCTCCACTTACCGAAGTAAGTGATCAGGCCAACTAAGGCCGCGCCACCAATGATAATTGCAGCAATCGTAACCATGATAATGGGTTCATGGTACGGCACCGCATCCAATGTCAATTTTCCGAACATTTTCTTCCTCGGCCCCTTAGTGAGCGGTTTCCGCGTGGCTCATGTCCATGCCTTCCATACCCTGGTGCGTGTTGTGCTCGCCTTCAGGCTGGGTCATGTCCATGCTCATGCCGTGATCCATAAATTTGCCAATAACATCTTTGAACAGATTCGGTTTCACGTTAGAGAAGTACTCCACCTTGTTGTATTCGCTAGGTGCAGCCACTTTTTCGAACGCCGCCATGTCAGACATGGTGTTTGGAGACTGCTTCGCTTTTGCAACCCACTGGTCGAAAGTCGCGCGGTCTGGCGTAGCGATAGCTTTGAACTTCATACCCGAGAAGCCCGGGCCACTATAGCTGGCGGAGATACCGTCGTAGGTGCCTGCTTCATTCGCAATCAGATGCAGGTTAGTCTGCATACCGGCCATCGCGTAAATCTGGCTGCCCAGACGTGGGATGAAGAAGGAGTTCATTACGGAGTTGGAGGTCACTTTGAACTGAACCGGAGTGTTCGCCGGGAAGGCGATTTCATTCACGGTAGCAATGCCCTGTTCTGGATAGATGAAGAACCATTTCCAGTCCATGGAGACCACTTCAATGGTAATGGGTTTTTCATCGTGAACCAGCGGTTTGCTCGGCTCAAGTGCGTGAGTGGTTTTCCAGGTCAGTACAGCAAGGAACAGGATGATCAGAATAGGTACCGTCCAGACCACAGCTTCCACTTTATTGGAGTGTGACCAGTTAGGGCTATACTTCGCATCTTTATTGCTCGCACGATACTTCCAGGCGAAACCAACAGCCATCAAGATGGCAGGAATAACCACAATCAACATCAGGCCAAAAGCCGTCAGTATCAATGAACGTTGTTCCAGTCCAATCTGTCCTTTGGGGTCTAGTAGTGCAGAATCGCAGCCACTGAGTAATACAGTGCCTGCGAATAATGACAACCATCCCAAACTTTTATTGTATTTCCTGAGTCTCATTTAACGACCTCAATTCCACGGGAGTCTGGTGGCGTTTAAAGTGTGGGGGCATTTTACGGGAAGGTTACATTACTGTAAACATCATTAGCCCTGTGTCAGGAAGGTGTTACTGGGTTCTGCCGCACATGTCACAAGTGTTGCAAATTATGTCGCGTTTCCAGACGGAAGCCGCACGGAGTGGGCGTTATAACGAAAGGGTGCCCCAGCATACCGCAAAAGGGACAATTGGTATAACCATTGCGAAAAACACACAATTAGTTAACAATTAATTATCAATAAAAAGACAACTAAAAAACGAAAATTCAATGTTTCGAATGCTGAATCGTTTAATGAAAAATAGCGTAGCGAAATAAGCTCCAATAATTTCCGAATGCTATCCCGCACAAAACAACAAATATTTTTTTTGTCGATGGCGGTTATTTCACCGTTATAATTTCGGGCTGTTATTACAACGGGAAATAACCTTTCGCTTTTTACTTCATGTCATCTGCGTTTTTCGTAATGACATGAAATCCAGCATCCCACCCGTCAGGATCCCCGCCAGAGCGAGAAACACACCTGCATCAAGCAGAAGGGTTTCAAAAGGAAGTGACAAGTCGGTAGTCGCATTCATGATGAGCACCGTGAGCCACCCTACCAGGGCAAGACAACCTGCCATTAGCAGACGCAGGGCAAACCGATAGGCAGCGTGATATTTCGTGCGCGGCATGAAGTGTTCCGTCCGCTGGGTATATTCCAGCGTCTGGCGACAGACCAGCAGCAATAAAATCCCCGGCACGGCCGCCACCACCGAGAAGAGATAAAAGGTCGGCCAACCGTAGGCTTCAACAAACCAGCCCGCGACGGGGCCAACGTATACGCGCCCGACGGCGGAAAGGGCAGAGAGCAGCGCAAACTGGGTAGCGGAAAATGACTTATTGCACAGCGTCATCAGCAGGGCGACAAATGCCGCAGTGCCCATACCGCCGCACAGGTTCTCAAAGAATACCGCCGTCCCCATACTGATCATATTCTTGTCGGTGATCGACAGCAGCCAGTAACCGGCATTCGATGCGCCCTGAAGGATGCCAAATATCAGCAGAGCGCGGAACAGCGTCAGGCGCTGCATCAATACGCCGCCGTACAGCGCGCCGACAATCGTGGCAAACAGCCCCAGGGTTTTGTTCACCACGCCGACCTCGCCCGCATCAAACCCGACGCCGCGGATCAGGAAGGTAGTGGTCAGACTCATGGCGAAAGCGTCGCCAAGCTTATAAAGGACAATAAGCAGCAGGATCAGCCAGGCATTATTGCGACCAAAGAAGTCGCGCAGCGGTGCGGCGACGGCCTGCTCCAGCGAGCGTGGAACCGGGATCACATCGCTCGGTTCAGGCGCGAACAGGGTGGCAATAATGCAGGGGATCAGCAGTGCGGCCATCAGCCAGTACATGCCCTGCCAGCCGAGATAGCGGTCAGCAAGCCACAGTGCGAGTCCGCCGGAAACCAGCATACCCAGGCGGTAGCCGAGCACGCTGATTGCCGCACCGGCGCCACGCTCTTCCGCTGGCAGGACGTCCGTTTTCCACGCGTCAAAAACGATGTCCTGCGAGGCGGAGCAGAAGGCGATGACCACCGCAAGCGCGGCCATCCAGCGCAGCTGCGTTGACGGTTCAAGGAAACCCATTGCGGCAATGGCCAGCAACAGCAGCACCTGCGTCATCACTAACCAGCCGCGACGGCGCCCGAGGAACGGTGGGGTATAGCGATCCATCACTGGCGACCACAGGAACTTAAAGACGTAAGCCTGGCCGACGAGCGAGAAGAAACCAATGGTTTTAAGATCGATGTTCTCAACCGTCATCCACGCCTGTAACGTGCCGGAGGTGAGCGCAAGGGGTAAACCGGAGGCGAAACCCAGGATCAGCAGAATAGCTGATTTCGGTTGCTGGAAAATGCGTAAGTAGTGACTGGACATGTTCTTATGAACTGACCCGGTGAAGCACCGGGTCAGTCAGCAGGATTAACGTGCGTTCTGCTTGATGAAGTCGTGAATGCTGGTGTCCTGTGCCATGTCGGCAATGGTGTCAGTCAGCACGCTGTTAACCGCGTTAGCGATATTTTTGTTGGAGGCCTGGAATGCGCCTTCAACGGAATAGCTTGCACGGTAGTTTTTGTTCATCTTGTTGCCGTTCTTCGCGGTAGCGATGATGGAGATATCGGCTTTGGTCGCAATGTTGTAGCGAACGTTACCCTGGGAGACGTCAGCGTACAGGTTGTTCACGATGATTTGCAGATCAACCGCGCCGCTTGGGCCAATCATGTAGCCACGGGAGGTCATCTGTTTTTCCAGTACTTCCTGCAACAGGAAGCGCAGGTCGCGGGAAGCGGTCAGCGTAACCTGCTGGTTGTCGCGAGTCACTTTCGCCAGCGCCTGGTCCTGACGCTGATCGGCACCATTAATGCTGACCGTCACGCCCATCAGGCTTGGATCCTGCTGAGGCAGGGTAATTTTTGGTGAAACGTCAATGGTCGTCGGCGGGGTGGCGCAACCGGCGAGCATAAAGAGTGCTACCAACGGAAAGAAGATTTTTTTTAACATTTTCGGGTTCTCAACGAATCGTAAGCAAAGAGAGAAAAATTGCCGCCATCATAACATCGCCAACGGCCAGGGGAAGTGGTCAACGCATGTAAATTCATCGCCTTGTCCGAAAACTGACCACCTTTCCGCTTTTCTCTGCCTGTAAGTGACAAAACGTATGAACCTCATAGTGAACTTCATCCGTTTGGATGAGAAAATCAGACGAAAGCTAAATATTTGTTGTCACGGTGTAATGGAACCGGTAAAAGCGGCTAATATTTAAAGGGATGGGTGACATCTTAGCGTTGTCGGAGGAGTGATTTCATGATGATACGTGAACAGATAGAAGAAAAATTAAGGGCAGCGTTCAACCCTGTGTTTCTCGAAGTTGTCGACGAAAGCTATCGTCATAACGTGCCGGCAGGTTCTGAAAGCCACTTCAAAGTGGTTCTGGTCAGCGATCGCTTCACGGGAGAACGTTTCCTGAACCGACACCGCTTGATCTACAGCACCTTGACGGAAGAACTCTCCACAACCGTACATGCGCTCGCGCTGCATACCTACACCATTAAGGAATGGGAAGGGCTGCAGGATACGGTATTCGCATCACCGCCTTGTCGGGGTGCAGGCACCATCGCCTGATAAATCGGATTTGCAACCGCCGGAGTTTTTCCAGTATGTTGCTTACAGATTTCGTCAAAACGGCCTTCGGGCCGTTTTGTTTTGTCTGAGTTTTGAGCGGATGGCGCGTTTTTAAGGCTAAAAATAGCCTTAAAGTGTGAAAAAAGCCGCAGCAACATGCTCCAACCGTTCTCGACTCACCTAAGTGATGCCGCTATAATGCCGCGTCTTATTGAATGTCTTCGGGATGATTCTGGCGACAGGGAATGTGAATCTGCACATAAGAGAGCATCCCGGTATAACAGACAGATTCAGAGTTGACCGAGCACTGTGATTTTTTTGAGGTAACAAGATGCAAGTTTCAGTTGAAACCACTCAAGGCCTTGGCCGCCGTGTAACGATTACTATCGCTGCTGACAGCATCGAAACTGCTGTGAAAAGCGAGCTGGTCAACGTAGCAAAAAAAGTACGTATTGACGGCTTCCGCAAGGGCAAAGTACCAATGAATGTTGTTGCTCAGCGTTATGGCGCTTCCGTGCGTCAGGATGTGCTGGGTGAACTGATGAGCCGCAACTTTATCGACGCGATCATCAAAGAAAAAATCAATCCAGCCGGCGCGCCAAACTACGTTCCAGGTGAATACAAGCAGGGCGAAGACTTCACCTATTCCGTAGAGTTCGAAGTGTACCCGGAAGTTGAGCTGAAAGGTCTGGAATCAATCGAAGTTGAAAAACCGATCGTTTCCGTGACTGACGAAGACGTTGACGGCATGCTGGATACCCTGCGTAAGCAGCAGGCGAACTGGAAAGAGAAAGAAGGCGCTGTTGACGCGGAAGACCGCGTAACCATCGACTTCACCGGTTCAGTAGACGGCGAAGAGTTCGAAGGCGGTAAAGCGTCTGATTTCGTACTGGCGATGGGCCAGGGTCGTATGATCCCAGGCTTCGAAGACGGTATCAAAGGCCACAAAGCAGGCGAAGAGTTCACCATCGACGTGACCTTCCCTGAAGAATACCACGCTGAAAACCTGAAAGGTAAAGCAGCGAAGTTCGTCATCAACCTGAAGAAAGTTGAAGAGCGCGAACTGCCAGAACTGACTGAAGAATTCATCAAGCGTTTCGGCGTGGAAGATGGTTCTGTTGCGGGTCTGCGTGCTGAAGTGCGTAAAAACATGGAGCGCGAGCTGAACGGCGCTGTACGTAACCGCGTGAAGTCTCAGGCGATTGAAGGTCTGGTGAAAGCGAACGACATCGACGTTCCTGCTGCCCTGATCGACAGCGAAATCGACGTTCTGCGCCGTCAGGCTGCACAGCGCTTCGGTGGCAACCAGCAGCAAGCGATGGAACTGCCACGCGAGCTGTTCGAAGAGCAAGCGAAACGTCGCGTTGTTGTTGGCCTGCTGCTGGGCGAAGTGATTCGTACCCACGAGCTGAAAGCTGACGAAGAGCGTGTGAAAGGCCTGATCGAAGAGATGGCTTCTGCATACGAAGATCCATCAGAAGTGATCGAGTTCTACGGTAAGAACAAAGAGCTGATGGACAACATGCGCAACGTTGCACTGGAAGAGCAGGCTGTTGAAGCGGTACTGGCGAAAGCGAAAGTAACCGAAAAAGAGACCTCTTTCACCGAACTGATGAACCAGCAGGCGTAATTTCGCCCCAACGGTTTAAAGTTTGAACAAAAAACCCGTTGCCCTCCGGCGACGGGTTTTTTTTATCACAGCTTTAGTCCTGGAAGGGTGCTAAAACGCCCTTTCAGTGTTAGCGTTACAACAAAACGTTGTTATGCTTGAAATAGGGCATGGCGACCCCCATTAGTATGTAATCACGATGATTGAGACTGGCTGATAATCCGTCCATAAGGTTACAATCAGTACAGCAGGTGTTTTCAATTTTGAACCAGGAGACGGAAATGTCATACAGTGGCGAACGAGATAACTTTGCACCCCATATGGCGCTGGTGCCAATGGTTATTGAACAGACCTCACGCGGTGAGCGATCTTTCGATATCTATTCCCGTCTGCTCAAGGAACGCGTTATCTTTCTGACCGGCCAGGTGGAAGACCATATGGCTAACCTGATCGTGGCGCAGATGCTGTTCCTGGAAGCGGAAAACCCGGAAAAAGACATTTACCTGTACATCAACTCGCCGGGCGGTGTGATTACGGCGGGCATGTCTATTTATGACACCATGCAATTCATCAAGCCGGATGTCAGCACCATCTGTATGGGACAGGCGGCGTCCATGGGGGCTTTCCTGTTAACCGCAGGGGCGAAAGGTAAGCGTTTCTGCCTGCCTAACTCCCGCGTGATGATTCACCAGCCGCTGGGTGGTTACCAGGGCCAGGCGACGGATATTGAAATCCACGCCCGAGAAATTCTGAAAGTAAAAGCGCGCATGAATGAACTTATGGCGCAGCATACGGGTCAACCACTCGAGCAGATCGAGCGCGATACCGAGCGCGATCGCTTCCTGTCTGCACCTGAGGCAGTTGAGTACGGCTTAGTCGACTCCATTTTGACCCATCGTAATTGATGCCCGCGACGCGAGTGTGCCGCTATACTAATTTAGGGCGGCACGTTGCCTGTAAGCAGCTTGCGTCTGAGTATGGCATTTGCGTCGTCATGTGCGGCACATAGAACTTAAAAAGAGGTTTGGACTCATGACAGATAAACGCAAAGATGGTTCGGGCAAACTGCTGTACTGCTCTTTTTGCGGCAAAAGCCAGCATGAAGTGCGTAAACTGATTGCCGGGCCGTCCGTGTATATCTGCGACGAATGCGTCGATTTATGTAACGACATCATTCGCGAAGAGATTAAAGAAGTCGCGCCGCACCGTGAGCGCAGCGCGTTACCAACGCCACACGAGATTCGCCACCACCTGGACGACTATGTCATTGGTCAGGAGCAGGCGAAAAAAGTGCTGGCGGTGGCGGTATACAACCACTACAAGCGTCTGCGTAACGGCGATACCAGCAATGGCGTGGAACTGGGCAAAAGTAACATTCTGCTGATCGGGCCTACGGGTTCCGGTAAAACGTTGCTGGCGGAAACGCTGGCGCGCCTGCTGGATGTTCCGTTCACCATGGCGGATGCCACCACCCTGACCGAAGCCGGTTATGTGGGCGAAGACGTTGAAAATATTATCCAGAAGCTGCTCCAGAAGTGCGATTACGACGTACAGAAAGCCCAGCGCGGGATCGTCTATATCGATGAGATTGACAAAATCTCCCGTAAATCAGACAACCCATCCATCACCCGTGACGTCTCGGGCGAAGGCGTGCAACAGGCGCTCCTGAAGCTGATTGAAGGTACGGTTGCGGCTGTTCCACCGCAGGGTGGGCGTAAACATCCGCAGCAGGAATTCTTGCAGGTTGATACCTCCAAGATCCTGTTTATCTGTGGTGGTGCGTTTGCAGGCCTGGATAAAGTGATCTCTCACCGTGTGGAAACCGGCTCCGGCATTGGTTTTGGCGCAACGGTGAAAGCTACGTCTGAAAAACCAAACGAAGGCCAGCTGCTGGCGCAGGTTGAACCGGAGGATCTGATCAAATTTGGTTTGATTCCGGAATTTATCGGCCGTCTGCCGGTTGTGGCGACCCTGAACGAACTGAGCGAAGACGCGCTGATTCAGATCCTGAAAGAGCCGAAAAACGCGCTGACCAAGCAGTATCAGGCGCTGTTTAATCTGGAAGGCGTTGAGCTGGAATTCCGTGACGAAGCACTGGACGCGATTGCCAAGAAAGCGATGGCGCGTAAAACCGGTGCCCGTGGCCTGCGTTCTATCGTGGAAGCAGCATTGCTCGACACGATGTACGATCTTCCTTCTATGGAAGATGTCGAAAAAGTCGTGATCGACGAGTCCGTCATTGGTGGCCAGACCAAGCCGTTACTGATTTACGGTAAACCGGAAGCGCAGCAGGCATCTGGCGAATAATTCACCATTTCATACAATCAGTTAATCAAAAAGGGGGGATTTTATCTCCCCTTTACTTTTTCCGTATTCATGGCGTTGAATGTATGGGAAACATCCCCATATACTGGATTACATGTTAATGGTTGTGTGAAGCACAGTTACATGACCAGTTTACCTGGCGGACACTAAACTAAGAGAGAGCTCTATGAATCCTGAGCGTTCTGAACGCATTGAAATCCCCGTATTGCCGTTGCGCGATGTGGTGGTTTATCCGCACATGGTCATACCCTTATTTGTAGGGCGGGAAAAATCTATCCGTTGCCTCGAAGCCGCCATGGATCATGATAAAAAAATCATGTTGGTTGCGCAGAAGGAAGCATCAACGGATGAGCCGGGTGTAAACGATCTTTTCACCGTCGGGACCGTGGCCTCTATTTTGCAGATGCTGAAGCTGCCAGATGGCACCGTGAAGGTGCTGGTGGAAGGCTTACAGCGCGCGCGTATTACCACTCTGTCAGACGATGGCGAGCACTTCTCTGCGAAGGCAGAGTACCTTGATTCACCGGAACTTGATGAGCGCGAGCAGGAAGTGCTGGTACGCACCGCGATCAGCCAGTTTGAAGGCTACATCAAGCTGAACAAGAAAATCCCACCTGAAGTGCTGACGTCGCTGAACAGCATCGACGATCCTGCACGTCTGGCGGATACCATCGCTGCGCACATGCCGCTGAAGCTGGCTGACAAACAGTCCGTGCTGGAAATGTCCGACGTTAACGAACGTCTGGAATACCTGATGGCGATGATGGAGTCTGAGATCGATCTGCTCCAGGTTGAGAAGCGCATTCGCAACCGCGTCAAAAAGCAGATGGAAAAATCGCAGCGTGAGTACTATCTGAACGAGCAAATGAAAGCCATTCAGAAAGAGCTCGGCGAGATGGACGATGCGCCGGATGAAAACGAAGCGCTGAAGCGTAAGATCGACGCGGCGAAGATGCCGAAAGAGGCGAAAGAGAAAGCCGAAGCTGAGTTGCAGAAGCTGAAAATGATGTCTCCGATGTCGGCGGAAGCGACCGTTGTACGCGGCTACATTGAGTGGATGGTTCAGGTTCCATGGAATGCCCGCAGCAAGGTCAAAAAAGACCTGCGTCAGGCACAGGAAATCCTTGATACCGACCACTATGGCCTGGAACGTGTGAAAGACCGCATTCTTGAGTACCTCGCGGTACAGAGCCGTGTGAACAAAATCAAAGGTCCAATCTTGTGCCTGGTAGGGCCTCCAGGGGTGGGTAAAACCTCTCTGGGCCAGTCCATCGCCAAAGCGACCGGACGTAAGTACATCCGTATGGCGCTGGGCGGCGTGCGTGATGAAGCGGAAATCCGCGGTCACCGCCGTACCTATATCGGTTCTATGCCGGGCAAGCTGATCCAGAAGATGGCGAAAGTGGGCGTCAAAAACCCGCTGTTCCTCCTCGACGAGATCGACAAAATGTCTTCGGACATGCGTGGCGATCCGGCGTCGGCGCTGCTTGAAGTGCTTGATCCAGAGCAGAACGTGGCGTTCAGCGATCACTATCTGGAAGTCGACTACGACCTGAGCGATGTGATGTTCGTGGCGACGTCGAATTCCATGAACATTCCGGCACCGCTGCTGGACCGTATGGAAGTGATCCGTCTGTCCGGTTATACCGAAGACGAGAAGCTGAACATTGCTAAGCAGCACCTGCTGCCGAAGCAGATTGAACGTAACGCGCTGAAAGCTAACGAGCTGACCGTTGAGGACAGCGCTATTGTCGGCATTATTCGTTACTACACCCGTGAAGCGGGCGTGCGTAGCCTTGAGCGTGAGATCTCTAAACTGTGCCGTAAGGCGGTTAAGCAGCTGCTGCTGGATAAGAGCCTGAAGCACATCGTGATTAACGGCGACAATCTGCATGCTTACCTCGGCGTTCAGCGCTTCGACTATGGCCGTGCGGACAACGAAAACCGCGTTGGTCAGGTGACTGGACTGGCGTGGACGGAAGTGGGTGGCGATCTGCTGACCATTGAAACCGCCTGTGTACCGGGTAAAGGCAAGCTGACCTACACTGGCTCGCTCGGTGAAGTGATGCAGGAGTCCATCCAGGCAGCGTTGACCGTGGTGCGTGCGCGCGCGGAAAAACTGGGTATCAACCCGGATTTCTACGAAAAACGCGACATTCACGTTCACGTTCCGGAAGGGGCGACGCCGAAAGATGGCCCAAGCGCGGGTATTGCTATGTGTACGGCGCTGGTTTCCTGCCTGACGGGGAACCCGGTCCGTGCTGATGTGGCCATGACTGGTGAAATTACGCTGCGTGGTCAGGTACTGCCCATCGGCGGGTTAAAAGAAAAACTGCTGGCGGCACACCGTGGTGGGATCAAAACCGTATTGATTCCTTACGAGAATAAACGCGATCTGGAAGAGATTCCGGACAACGTTATTGCCGATTTGCAGATCCATCCGGTGAAACGCATTGAGGAAGTTCTGACTCTCGCACTGCAAAATGAACCGTCCGGAATGCAGGTTGTAACCGCAAAATAGTGACCTCGCGCAAAGAGCGCTAATAAAAACAAGGCTGGTAAGTCATTTCGTACTTGCCAGCCTTTTTTTGTATAGCTAATTTAGATTGCTGATTGGGTTAGCCATCAACAACGGGTGTTGTAAGGTCATAGCAGGACTGATATAACTGCTGCGCGGTCGCGCTGTGAAGGATTCAGGTGCGATATAAATTATAAAGAGAGGAAGAGAACAGTGAATAAATCTCAACTGATTGACAAAATTGCTGCGGGTGCTGATATTTCTAAAGCTGCAGCTGGACGTGCTTTAGATGCTTTAATTGCTTCTGTTACTGAATCTCTGCAAGCTGGGGACGACGTTGCACTGGTAGGCTTCGGTACTTTTGCGGTTAAAGAGCGTGCTGCCCGTACTGGCCGCAACCCGCAGACCGGTAAAGAGATCACCATTGCTGCCGCTAAAGTGCCGGGTTTCCGTGCAGGTAAGGCGCTGAAAGACGCAGTAAATTGATTGCTTTCCCGCTCCAGGGAAGCTGAAAAGTACAAGGGCGCATCGTTTGATGTGCCTTTTTTGTTTGTCCAGACCTGATTTGTGCGAGTTTATGCGAGTTGTGGGCTGACAATTGCCCTGTTTTCTTGTCACAATACGCCTTTACGCGCGACGGTCAGGATTTTCCGTCAGCGTCAGGTAACCAGTCACCTACAGCGGAGTGTTGTTACACCATGATGGACAGCTTACGCACGGCTGCTAACAGTCTCGTGCTCAAGATTATTTTCGGTATCATTATCGTGTCGTTCATATTGACCGGTGTGAGTAGTTACCTCATCGGCGGTGGCGCGAACTACGCCGCAAAAGTGAATGGCCAGGAAATTAGCCGTGGGCAGTTCGAGAACGCTTTTGCTGGTGAACGTAACCGCATGCAGCAACAGCTGGGCGACCAATACTCTGAACTTGCAGCCAACGAAGGCTATATGAAAAACCTGCGTCAGCAGACGCTGAACCGCCTTATCGACGAAGCGCTGCTGGACCAGTACGCGAAAAGCCTCGGTCTGGGCATCAGCGATGAGCAGGTTAAAAAAGCCATCTTCTCGACGCAGGCTTTCCAGTCTAATGGGAAGTTCGACAACGCGCGTTACAACAGCATTGTTAACCAGATGGGGATGACGGCTGACCAGTACGCACAGGCGCTGCGTAACCAGTTGACCACGCAACAGCTGATCAACGCGGTGGTGGGCACCGATTTCATGCTGAAAGGCGAAACTGAAGCGCTGGCGGCACTGGTGGCGCAGCAACGCGTGGTGCGTGAAGCGACGATTGATGTCAATGCACTGGCGGCGAAACAGCAGGTTAGCGACGCTGAAGTTAATGCTTACTACGAGCAAAACAAGAACAACTTCATCTCTCCTGAACAGTTCCGCGTAAGCTATATCAAGCTGGATGCTGCCGCGATGCAGAAAAACGCGACTGACGCCGAGATCCAGTCTTATTACGACCAGCATCAGGATCAGTTCACTCAGCCGCAGCGTAACCGTTACAGCGTGATCCAGACCAAAACGGAAGCAGAAGCAAAAGCCGTGCTGGACGAGCTGAACAAAGGCGCTGATTTCGCGACCGTGGCGAAAGCAAAATCCACCGACATTATTTCTGCCAAAAACGGTGGTGATATGGGCTGGCTGGAAGATTCCACTACCCCGGACGAGCTGAAAAATGCGGGTCTTAAAGAGAAAGGCCAACTGTCTGGTGTAATCAAATCCTCCGTTGGCTTCCTGGTGGCGCGTCTGGACGATGTCGTAGCGGCGAAAACCAAGCCGCTGGCTGACGTTCGTGATGATATCGCTGCGAAAGTGAAGCAGGAGAAAGCGCTGGACGCCTTCTATGCTCTGCAACAGAAAGTGAGCGATGCCGCAAGCAACGACAACGAATCACTGGCGGGCGCTGAGCAGGCTGCTGGCGTGAAAGCGGTTGAGACGGGCTGGTTCAGCCATGAAAATCTGCCGGAAGAACTGAACTTCAAACCGGTTTCAGATGCCATTTTCAATGGTGGTCTGGTAGGTGAGAACGGTACGCCGGGCAGTAACTCAGACATCATTACCGTTGACGGTGACCGTGCGTTCGTACTGCGCGTCAGCGAGCACAAAGCCGAGGCAGTGAAGCCCCTGGCGGAAGTGAAAGATCAGGTGGTGGCGCTGGTCAAACACAACAAAGCGGCACAGCAGGCAAAACTGGATGCAGAGAAAATTCTGGCCGATCTGAAAGCGGGTAAGAACGATGCACTGAAAGCGGCTGGCCTGAACTTTGGCGAAGCCAAAACGCTGAGCCGTACCGGTCAGGATCCTGTCAGCCAGGCGGCGTTTGGTCTGAGCCTGCCGGCGAAAGACAAACCTGTCTTTGGCACCACGACCGATATGCAGGGTAACGTGGTGATTCTGGCGCTGGATGAAGTCAAAGCCGGCACGCTGCCAGACGCGCAGAAGAAGGCCATGGTTCAGGGAATTACCCAGAATAATGCCCAGATTGCTTTCGAAGCGATGATGAGCAACCTGCGTAAAGAAGCCAAAATCAAGCTGGGTGATGTGGTGACCCAGGAGCAATAATTACGTACCTGCTCGCAGATTTTCGTAACGCTCTGCAAAAACTAAAGGCCGCTTTCGCGGCCTTTTCCATTTCTGCAATCTGCTGTTTGTCCCTGTTTTCTCGTACGGCTATCGTGGCGTGGCTGTCAACAAACAAGGAGAAAACAGCATGAAATGTGGAATCAAAGCACTGTTAATTACACTGGCTATTGCCACTTCCGGGATGAGTGCGGGCGCGCTGGCGGCGTCGCCCTCGGCTAAAGCGCAGGCTGCACAGACCAAAACAGACTCAGCTGCGCAGGCTTATACGCAATCAAAAGCGACTGATGCCGGTAAAAGTGCAGAGGATGACGGTACGCGAGTCAGCATCAATTCGGCATCGGCAGAAGAGCTCGCGCGCGTGATGAACGGTGTGGGACTTAAAAAAGCCCAGGCCATTGTTAGCTACCGCGAGGAGTACGGTCCTTTTAAAACCCTTGACGATCTCAAGCAGGTGCCGGGTATGGGCAGCGCGCTGGTTGAGCGCAATCTCGCACACCTGACGCTGTAATCGCGTAATCACTTGCACTGCGGCAAAAATTTGCCAGGATAAAGAGGTCATACCAGTTATGACCTCTGAACCTATAACAACGAAAGGCTATTGCGCTATGCAGACACAAATCAAAGTCCGTGGTTATCACCTCGATGTTTACCAGCACGTCAATAACGCCCGCTACCTTGAATTTCTTGAAGAGGCGCGCTGGGATGGCCTGGAGAACAGCGAAAGCTTCCAGTGGCTGACCGCACACAACATCGCGTTTGTGGTCGTCAACATCAACATTAACTACCGCCGCCCGGCTGTGCTGGGGGATGTGCTCACCGTGACCAGTGAGGTCCAACAACTGAATGGCAAAAGTGGTGTATTGAGCCAGGTCGTCACGCTTGAGCCAGAAGGGCAGGTGGTGGCCGATGCGCTGATCACCTTTGTCTGTATCGATCTCAAAACCCAGAAAGCGTTGCCGCTGGAAGGGGAGTTGCGCGAAAAGCTGGAGCTGATGATCGCGTAAAAAATGTTCAGGGATAACCGTGCTGTCGCCACTTACCGTTCGACAGCACGGTCAGGTCTCCCTTATTTCAGACCGGTCTTTTTCTGCATCGCGGCCATCACGCCCGCTTTATCCGCAAGATAATGATTCAGACCGTTCGCGCGCAGGTTACAGGCGGCACACTGCCCGCAGCCGTCCCCTTTAATGCCGTTGTAGCAGGTCAGGGTCTCGTTGCGAACGATATCCAGCTTGCCCCAGTAGTCGGCCAGCGCCCAGGTTTCGGCTTTATCCAGCCACATCAGCGGCGTTTCGAAGCGGGTCTCTTTTGCCATTCCCAGATCCACGGCGTGATTGAGCGCTTTCACGAATTCATCCCGGCAGTCCGGGTAGCCAGAGAAGTCGGTCTCACACACGCCAGTGATCACCGCTTCGGCTTTCACCTGGTAGGCATAGATTGCCGTCAGGGTCAGGAAGAGAATATTACGCCCAGGTACGAAGGTATTCGGAATGCCGCTGGCATCCGGTTCGTAATCAGGAACCGGAATGCTGTCGCGGGTGAGGCTGCTGACGGCCAGTTCATTTAACAGCGTCACGTCCAGCACTTTATGAGCGCGGGCGCCCAGTTTGAGGGCCAGTTCACGAGCGACATCGATTTCAGCGCGATGACGCTGACCATAATCAAAAGTGACGCAATGCACTTCATCATACTGGTGAAGTGCCTGAATCAGGCAGGTTGTGGAATCTTGTCCTCCGCTGAACACGACGACGGCACGTTTCATAGATCATCTCGACAGTTACGGTAAAAGCGTCATGTTAACGCCTGGCTAAAGCGGCGACCAGCTTCTTCACGCGTTTGGTGGAGGAAGCCAGGCTTCGGTGAAGTCAAACCAGCCGCGAGTGTTAAGGCGTATTCCGTTGACGCCCGGAGGAGCGCTGATTTGATACTGGTAGTTAAAGAGCGGTGTCAGGACGGCTGTCTCCATTAATCGGCTGAAGATAGCCTGAAGTCCTGCGTGTCGGTCACGTTCGTCGGCCTGCGTCTGCACCGCATCCAGCGTGGCCTGCAAATGGGCGTATGCCGGTGCGCTCAGCAGATGCGGCCAGAGCGCATCGCAGCGGAGCCATTGCTCAAGGGTGTACGCTGGCGCTTCGCCAATCAGTCTGTCTCCCATCATGATGTCTGCATCGGCAAGCTGCTGGCAACCGTCCCACGTCTTGGCGTCGTGAAAGATGACGGTCAGTTCACAGCCCTGCCGCGCAAGGTATGCTTTTAACTGGCTGGCCATGGTGTGAAGCTCAACCGGCAGGTGGTAGACAAGCGTCAATGCCTCTGGCAGCACAACGTCGGTTAAATCAGGCCATTGGGGGATCGCCCAGCCGGGAAGCAGTTCCTCGGTAGGAGTGATGAGCCCTTCGTTCAGGGGAAGCGTATGCAGCAGCGTTGAGAGATGAATGATATTAATCAGCCGCTTTGCCTGAAGTTCGCTCAGACGCGGACTTTGTTTCAGCGTGAGGTAGCAGAAGCCCAGACTGGTGCTGTTACTCACCAGCCGCAGGCTGGCCAGCTCGTCGGCCTCGCCAATGGCGATTTGCACCGGGTGGCGACAGCTGGTGCCCAGACTGTAGTCAAAAAGCTGGGGCGTGATCCAGTACTCGATAGCCTTAAGTAACGGATGACCAAGGTGATACTGCTCGTGGCTTTCCAGACGCACCAGTTCAGGCTCAAAAACGCTCAGCCGAAAGGGACCGCTGCCCACCACGGGGTAATCAGGATGCGCCAGACGGCTACAGTAGGTTGCCAGCCTGTGCGCCAGCCAATAGTCAGGTTGATGGAGAATAAACGTCAGGCTTTGCGGATGCGTGGTTTCGATACGTAAGACGCTGCGGAAAAGCGTGTCCATGCCGGGCTGCGATAGCAGCGCCGTCAGGCTTTGCCTGAGCTGTGCCGTCTCTATTTTATCGCCGTTATGCCAGTGCAGGGTGGAGCGTATGTAGAAATGCCAGCGCAGGCCGTCAGCAGAGACTTCCCAGTGATGCGCCAGATCGCCCGTGGGTTCACTGCTGTTACCATTAAAACGCGTCAAACCAGAGAATACCTGTCCCGCCAGATGCTGCTCCGCCCGGCCAGGGAGAAACCCCGGCTGAAGCGGCTCCAGCGAGCGATAGTAGGGAATACGCAGCGTCGGCGTATCGTTCTGCCATTGCCCGCCCATAAACGGATGCAGCAGCGATCGCAAATCTTCAGGCGCGAGCTGGGCCAGCTCCAGCGCGTTGTGCTGCTGTCCACTTTTCAGGGCCTCTTCCATCATCGTATTACGCAACGAATCCGGGGTGACGTGAAAGCGTAATTCCCCACGCTTTCCTCGTCCGGAGCGGGCGTACCAGCTTAGCCAGCCCGCCTCCTGCGCCTGGCGCAGCAGGGTGCGTACATGTCGCTCGCTGCAAAAGCAGCGGCTGGCAAGTTCACTGATGGTCACCTGCTGCGTTGCGCCGGCGGAGGGGTGCCACAGACGCTGATACTGGTTAAGACGGTTAAGCTGGCGCATGAAAAACCCGGAACAATAATTATCATCTATTCACTATTACTTCCGTATATCTCACGTAATACTGATGCACAAGTTAACCGCATCACATTTCGGGAGTAATTATGGCTCGGCTCGCTGCATTTGATATGGACGGCACGCTGTTAATGCCGGATCACCGTTTAGGGGAGAAAACCCTGAACACACTTAAGCGTCTGCGCGAGCGTGAAGTCACCCTGACGTTTGCCACTGGTCGTCATGTGCTGGAGATGCGCCATCTGCTGGGAACATTTGCCCTCGATGCGTTCCTGATCACCGGCAACGGGACGCGCATTCACTCCGTCGAGGGCGATGTGCTGCACCGTCAGGATCTGGATCCGGAAGTGGCGGACATCGTCCTGCACAGCACCTGGGATACGCAGGCCAGCGTGCATGTTTTTAACGATGAAGGCTGGTTTACCGGGCGTGAGATCCCGGCCTTGCTGCACGCTCACGTTTACAGTGGCTTTAAATATCAGCTCATCGATTTGCGCCGCATTCCGGCCCACAAGGTAACCAAGATCTGCTTCTGCGGCGATCACGACGATCTCTGCCGCCTGCGTATTCAGCTTAACGAGGCGCTGGGTGACCGGGCGCACCTGACCTTCTCGGCGGTGGACTGTCTTGAAGTGCTGCCGGTGGGCTGTAACAAAGGATCTGCGCTTGCGGTGCTGAGCGATCGTCTGGGGCTGACGATGCAGGACTGTATGGCCTTTGGTGACGCCATGAACGACCACGAGATGCTGAGCAGCGTAGGCCGTGGTCTGATTATGGGGAACGCGATGCCGCAACTTATCGCCGCGCTCCCGCATTTACCGGTTATCGGACACTGTCGTAACGAAGCGGTGTCCCATTTTTTGACGCATTGGCTGGACAAAAATAACCTCCCATATTCCCCCGAATAGCGAGATCCTTCCAGCAAGCCAGGCTAAAGCCTGGCTTTTTTTTATTTCACCAGATGCAAAATCTGCGCTTTCCACGGTTCAACATCGCCAATATTGGCCTGTACCCATTCTGCGTTGTAATAGGTGTCCAGGTAGCGTTCCCCGCTGTCGCACAGCAGCGTGACGACAGAGCCGCTTAGGCCTTCTTCACGCATTCTCGCGGCCAGTTGTAGCGCCCCCCACATATTGGTGCCGGTAGAGGCTCCGACATTACGGCCAAGCTGTGTCTCCAGCCAGTGCGCCGTCGCGACGCTGGCGGCGTCCGGCACGCGGAGCATCTCATCCACAACGTCCGGAATAAACGAGGGTTCGACGCGCGGGCGACCAATTCCTTCGATCTTGCTCCCCACAGGGCTGCGCAGGCTGGCATCGCGAGATTGCCAGTAATCAAGGAACACCGAGTTCTGAGGGTCAACCACCATCAGCTGCGTATCATAACCCTGACAGCGGATATAACGTCCGATGGTGGCGGAGGTTCCGCCCGTGCCCGCGCTCATGACAATGTAAGAGGGGACGGGATGTGGCTCGTGGGTCATCTGGCGGAAAATGCTGTCCGCAATGTTATTATTGCCGCGCCAGTCGGTGGCGCGCTCGGCGAAGGTGAACTGGTCCATATAGTGACCATTTAGTTCGCGGGCCAGCATTTCGGAGGCCGCATAGATTTCGCAGGCGCTTTCCACAAAGTGGCAGCGTCCGCCGTAAAATTCGATCTGTTCAACTTTACGTTTCGCCGTGCAGGAGGGCATCACAGCGATAAACGACAGGCCCAGCAGGCGGGCAAAGTAGGCCTCTGAGACGGCAGTTGATCCGGACGACGATTCAATAATCGTGGTGCCTTCTTTAATCCAGCCGTTACATAAACCGTATAAAAAGAGTGAACGCGCCAGGCGATGCTTGAGGCTGCCGGTAGGATGGGTACTTTCATCCTTCAGGTAAAGCTGAATGCCGGGAAATCCAGGCAAAGGCAGGCGGATCAAATGGGTGTCTGCCGAGCGCTGATAGTCGGCATTTATTTCGCTGATGGCATGTTTAACCCAGGTGCTATTCATCGTAGTTATCCGTTTGTCATTTTGTGCCCAGCATAGCGAAAAGCACAGAAAAAATTGTTGCTATCTGGCCTTTAAAATAGAATGTAAGGAGAATAATTTTCTCTGGGAGGTGGATATGCTAGATAAAATTGACCGCAAGCTGCTTTCTTTGCTGCAAAGCGACTGCACCCTCTCTTTGCAGGCGCTGGCAGATGCCGTTAATCTGACCACCACACCGTGCTGGAAGCGCCTCAAGAAGCTGGAAGACGATGGCATTCTGCTGGGACGTGTGGCGCTGCTGGACCCCGAAAAACTGGGGCTTGGACTGACCGCCTTCGTCCTGATAAAAACGCAGCATCACAGCAGCGAATGGTACAGCCGCTTCGTCACCCAGGTTTCCGACATGCCCGAGGTGCTCGGCTTCTGGCGCATGGCGGGGGAATACGACTATCTGATGCGCGTTCAGGTGGCAGACATGAAGCGCTACGATGATTTTTACAAGCGGCTGGTCAATAGCGTACCGGGCTTGTCCGATGTCACCTCCAGTTTCGCCATGGAACAGATTAAATACACCACAGCGTTACCCATTGAATAACTTCATAAAATATCTTCAGGAAAAGACCGCGTGCGATTATTTGCCCAATTAAGCTGGTACTTTCGTCGGGAGTGGCAACGCTACCTCGGCGCGGTGGCCCTGCTTATTATCATTGCCATTTTGCAACTGATCCCGCCCAAAGTGGTGGGATACGTCGTGGATGGTGTTACGGAACAACATTACACCGCCGCACGGGTGATGATGTGGGTCGGTACGCTGGTGTTGACGGCCGTGGTGGTTTACCTGCTGCGTTATGTCTGGCGCGTGCTGCTGTTCGGCGCGTCCTATCAGCTTGCCGTTGAGCTGCGCGAGGACTTTTACCGCCAGCTGAGCCGCCAGCACCCTGAGTTTTATCTGCGTCACCGTACCGGGGATCTCATCGCCCGCGCCACTAACGATGTGGACCGTGTGGTGTTTGCCGCCGGTGAAGGGGTGTTAACGCTGGTGGATTCCCTGGTGATGGGCTGTGCGGTACTGATTGTGATGTCTACGCAAATTAGCTGGGAGCTCACGCTGCTGGCGTTGCTGCCGATGCCGCTGATGGCGCTGGCGATTAACCGCTACGGCGAGCAGCTCCATGAACGCTTTAAGCTGGCGCAGGCGGCGTTCTCGTCGTTAAACGATCGCACCCAGGAGAGCATGACCAGCATCCGCATGATCAAAGCGTTTGGTCTGGAAGACAGGCAGTCCGCGCTGTTTGCGGCCGACGCCGCCGATACCGGTGCGAAAAACATGCGCGTGGCGCGTATAGACGCCCGCTTTGATCCGACAATTTATATTGCGATTGGCATGGCGAACCTGCTGGCGGTGGGCGGCGGCAGCTGGATGGTGGTGCGAGGCACCATGACCCTCGGGCAGTTAACCAGCTTTGCGATGTACCTCGGGCTGATGATTTGGCCGATGCTGGCGCTGGCCTGGATGTTTAACATCGTTGAACGTGGGAGCGCCGCCTACAGCCGTATCCGCGCCATGCTGGCGGAAGTGCCGGTAGTGAACGATGGCAGCGAGCCGGTACCGGAAGGTCCGGGTGTTCTGAAGGCTGATATCCGCGTCTTTATCTACCCGCAAACGGAACATCCGGTGCTTGAAAACGTCAGTTTCACGCTGCGTCCTGGTCAGATGCTGGGCATCTGCGGCCCGACGGGCTCCGGTAAAAGCACCATTCTGTCACTGATTCAGCGCCATTTTGACGTGAGCGAAGGCGATATCCGTTTCCATGACGTCCCCCTGCCACGTTTGCTGCTGGATGACTGGCGCAGCCGCCTGGCGGTCGTCAGCCAGACGCCGTTTTTGTTTTCAGACACCATAGCCAACAATATCGCGCTCGGGTGCCCGACGGCGACACAGGACCAGATCGAGCATGTGGCGCGCTTAGCCAGCGTCCATGAGGATATTCTGCGCCTGCCGCAGGGCTACGACACAGAAGTGGGTGAGCGGGGCGTTATGCTCTCCGGTGGACAAAAACAGCGTATCTCTATTGCCCGCGCGCTGCTGCTGGACGCTGAGATCCTGATTCTGGATGATGCGCTGTCCGCGGTTGACGGGCGTACCGAGCATCAAATTCTGCATAACCTTCGCCAATGGGGGGAGGGGCGCACGGTCATCATCAGCGCGCACCGTCTGTCGGCCCTTACCGAAGCCAGTGAAATTCTGGTGCTTCAGCACGGGCATATTGCCCAACGTGGTCAACATGAACAGCTCGCCGGGCAGGCCGGCTGGTATCGGGATATGTACCGCTATCAACAGCTTGAAGCTGCGCTGGATGAGGAGGTCACCGATGCGTAAGTTTGGACAGATGTGGCCGACGTTAAAACGGCTGCTCGCCTATGGCTCACCGTGGCGCAAACCGCTTTCCATTGCCGTGCTGTTACTGTGGATCGCCGCGATTGCGGAGGTGACCGGTCCGCTGCTTATCAGCTATTTTATCGATAACATGGTGGCGAAAAGCTATCTGCCGCTGGGGCTGGTGGCGGGGCTGGGTGTGGCGTATGTCGGGCTACAGTTGACGGCGGCGGGACTGCACTATGCGCAGTCGCTGCTGTTTAACCGGGCCGCCGTGGGCGTGGTCCAGCAGCTACGCACGGATGTGATGGATGCCGCGCTGCGCCAGCCGCTGAGCGAGTTTGATACCCAGCCGGTCGGGCAGGTTATTTCGCGCGTCACCAATGACACCGAGGTGATCCGCGACCTTTATGTGACTGTTGTCGCAACGGTTCTGCGCAGTGCCGCATTGATTGGCGCGATGCTGGTGGCGATGTTCAGTCTGGACTGGCGGATGGCGCTGGTGGCGATCGCTATTTTCCCGGCGGTGCTGATTGTGATGGTTATTTATCAGCGCTACAGCACGCCGATTGTTCGTCGCGTGCGCGCTTACCTTGCAGACATCAATGATGGCTTCAACGAAGTGATCAACGGCATGAGCGTTATCCAGCAGTTTCGCCAGCAGGCGCGTTTTGGCGAGCGAATGGGAGAAGCCAGCCGTTCGCACTATATGGCGCGGATGCAGACGTTACGTCTGGACGGCTTCCTGTTACGCCCGCTGCTGAGCCTCTTCTCTGCGCTGGTGCTGTGCGGGATGTTGATGCTGTTTGGCCTGACGACGCGTGGAACCATTGAGGTGGGAGTGCTGTACGCGTTTATCAGTTACCTTGGCCGTCTTAACGAACCGCTGATTGAACTCACTACGCAGCAATCGATGCTGCAACAGGCGGTAGTCGCGGGTGAGCGTGTGTTTGAGCTGATGGACAGGCCGCGTCAGACCTATGGCGATGATGAACGTCCGCTGGAAAGTGGATCCATAGCGTTTGATCATGTCTCGTTTGCCTACCGCGACGATCAGCTTGTCTTGCAGGATATCAACCTCGAGGTACCGTCGCGCGGTTTTGTCGCCCTGGTTGGGCATACCGGCAGCGGCAAAAGCACGCTCGCCAGTTTGCTGATGGGCTACTATCCGTTGACGCAGGGGGAGATCCGTCTGGATGGACGGCCTCTTTCCGCGCTTAGCCACAACGCGTTGCGTAAAGGCGTCGCGATGGTGCAGCAGGATCCGGTAGTGCTGGCGGATACCTTTTATGCCAACGTGACGCTGGGACGATCTTTCACGCCTGAGCAGGTATGGGAGGTGCTGGAAACGGTGCAGCTGGCAGATCTGGCGCGCGGGTTAAGCGAGGGGATCAATACCCGGCTGGGCGAGCAAGGCAATAACCTCTCTGTCGGGCAAAAGCAGCTCCTGGCGCTGGCGCGCGTGCTGATTGAGACGCCGCAGGTGTTGATTCTGGATGAAGCGACCGCAAGCATCGACTCCGGTACCGAACAGGCGATCCAGCTGGCGCTGGCTGCCGTGCGGGATCGCACTACGCTGGTGGTGATCGCTCACCGCCTCTCAACGATCGTCGATGCCGATACCATTCTGGTGCTGCACCGTGGCCAGGCCGTTGAACGGGGTACGCACAAAGCGCTGCTCGAGGCGAAAGGACGCTACTGGCAGATGTATCAGTTGCAGCTGGCAGGCGACGAGCTGGCCGCCAGCGTGCGCGAGGAGGAGTCGCTCAGCGCCTGATGCACCATAACAAGGCAATGCGCTAACAGTCTTAACCGTTGGTGCAAAACTGAAACGCACCCTGCACTGCCATGGTGCGTTTTTTTTCCCCCCTTCGCGGCGCATGCGCGCCGCGGCGCTTTCCTCCTCACATTTCACTTCTGGCACACCCTTTGCAATATCCCTCTCGTGTTAGCTGCGGCCATTACCGAATTCTGACTGGAGGGGATATATGAAGCTGGTTACGGTGGTAATCAAACCATTCAAACTCGAAGACGTGCGTGAAGCGCTGTCTTCCATGGGTATTCAGGGACTGACTGTCACCGAAGTGAAAGGCTTTGGGCGTCAGAAAGGTCATGCCGAGCTTTATCGCGGGGCGGAATACAGCGTTAACTTCCTGCCAAAAGTGAAGATTGATGTGGCGATTGCCGACGATCAGCTTGATGAGGTGATTGATGTCGTCAGCAAAGCGGCCTACACCGGAAAAATTGGCGACGGCAAAATTTTCGTTGCCGAACTACAGCGCGTCATTCGCATCCGTACCGGCGAATCTGACGAAGCGGCGTTGTAAGTAACTCCTGGCACACAGTGATAGGGATCGAGAAAATGATGAAAGCAACAATGAAAACAGGTCTGGGTTCGCTGGCACTGCTGCCGGGCCTGGCAATGGCTGCACCTGCTGTGGCAGACAAAGCCGATAACGCCTTTATGATGATTTGCACCGCGCTGGTGCTGTTCATGACGATTCCGGGGATCGCGCTGTTTTACGGCGGCCTGATCCGCGGCAAGAACGTACTCTCCATGCTGACGCAGGTTGCCGTCACGTTCGCGCTGGTGTGCGTGCTGTGGGTGGTTTACGGTTACTCGCTGGCCTTCGGGGAGGGCAACGCCTTCTTCGGCAACGTTAACTGGGCGATGCTGAAAAATATCGAACTGACCGCGGTAATGGGCAGCTTCTATCAGTATATTCATGTCGCGTTCCAGGGCTCATTCGCCTGCATCACCGTGGGGCTGATTGTGGGCGCGCTGGCTGAGCGTATCCGCTTCTCAGCGGTACTGATTTTCGTGGTGGTCTGGCTGACGCTCTCCTATGTCCCGATTGCGCATATGGTCTGGGGCGGTGGTCTGTTGGCTTCCCATGGCGCTCTGGACTTTGCGGGCGGCACCGTTGTTCACATCAACGCCGCCGTAGCCGGCCTGGTAGGCGCATACCTGATTGGCAAGCGCGTGGGCTTCGGGAAAGAAGCATTTAAGCCGCACAACCTGCCGATGGTCTTTACCGGCACCGCCATCCTCTACTTTGGCTGGTTCGGCTTCAACGCAGGTTCAGCCAGCGCCGCTAACGAAATCGCCGCGCTGGCCTTCGTGAATACCGTGGTGGCAACTGCCGGGGCCATCCTCTCATGGGTATTTGGCGAGTGGGCCGTTCGCGGCAAGCCATCCCTGCTGGGTGCCTGTTCTGGGGCGATTGCCGGTCTGGTAGGTATTACGCCAGCATGCGGTTACGTGGGCGTGGGCGGCGCATTGCTGATCGGTATCGTCGCGGGTCTGGCGGGGCTGTGGGGCGTTACCGCACTGAAACGTATTCTGCGCGTTGACGATCCGTGTGATGTATTCGGCGTACACGGTGTGTGCGGCATTATCGGCTGTATCATGACCGGTATCTTTGCTGCACAATCTTTGGGCGGCGTGGGTTATGCTGAAGGCGTGACCATGATGCATCAGGTGCTGGTCCAGCTTGAAAGTATCGCGATTACGGTTGTCTGGTCGGGCGTTGTGGCCTTTATCGGCTACAAGCTGGCCGATATGACCGTGGGGCTGCGCGTACCGGAAGAGCAGGAGCGCGAAGGCCTGGACGTCAACAGCCACGGCGAGAATGCCTATAACGCATAATTTGAGTGCCTTGCCGGGCGGCGGCTTCGCCTTACCCGGCCTGAAAAAGCACAATTCGCAGGCCCGGTGAGCGCAGCGCCACCGGGCTTTTTACATCACCCGCGATTACGCATCACACCTTCCTGCACGGTAGAAGCCACCAGCACGCCATCCTGAGTGTAAAACTCCCCGCGTACAAAGCCGCGCGCGCTGGACGCAGAGGTACTTTCCACGCTGTAAAGCAGCCATTCATTCATATCGAATGGACGGTGGAACCACATGGAATGGTCAATCGTGGCGACCTGCATCCCTTTTTCCAGGAATCCCACGCCGTGCGGCTGTAGCGCAACCGGCAGGAAGTTGAAATCCGACGCATAACCCAGCAGATACTGATGCACGCGCAAGTCTGCCGGTACGCTGCCGTTGGCGCGGATCCACACCTGGCGGGTGGGCTCAGCAGTATGCCCCTTCATTGGGTTATGAAATTCGACCGGGCGGATCTCCAGCGGTTTATCGCACAGAAACTTCTCTTTTACCTGCGGCGGCAGCAGATGTGCGAGTGCGCGGGCAATTTCGGTTTCCGATTTCAGATCGTCCGGCGATGGGGCGGACGGCATCTGTTTTTGATGCTCATAGCCCGGCTCTGGCGCCTGGAAGGAGGCGGTCATGTAGAAGATGGGCTTCCCATGCTGGATGGCCGCCACACGGCGAGCGCTGAAGCTTTGGCCGTCACGCAGAACTTCCACGTCGTACACAATCGGTTTAGCGCTGTCACCGGGGCGTAAAAAGTAGCTGTGGAATGAGTGCACCAGACGGTCTGCCGGAACGGTCTCCTTAGCGGCATATAGCGCTTGCCCCACGACCTGGCCCCCAAAAACCTGGCGTAAGCCTAAATCTTCGCTCTGTCCGCGAAAAAGCCCTTCTTCTATTTTTTCCAGGTTCAGCAATGTCAGCAGATTGTTCAGTGCCTGACTCATAGTGGTCCTCAATAAACGCCGTGGCGAAAGATACGCTGAGTATAACGCAGAAACGATAGTGGTCCGATGGGTAGAATTATCTTAATACCTGGGCAAAATTAGGCATAAATCCGTGATTTGTGCCACACTTGTTTACGTTATGTGAATAAAACGACATCGGATGGGATCGATCCCGCCGGTGCATTGATGATAAGGAGACTTCAATGAAACTCGTGCCTATGTTAAGCGGTGTTGCAATGGCGGTGGCGTTGTCCGCCTGTGCGGATAAGAGTGCCGATGTAGCGGTACCAACGGCGACCCCAAACGGGATTAACACCCTTTCACAGCAAGCTATTCGACAGCCTAACGTGTCCGGTACCATCTGGATCAAACAGAAAGTCGCTCTGCCGCCGGACGCGGTTTTAACGGTCACGTTATCCGATGCGTCTCTGGCGGATGCACCGTCTAAAGTCCTTGCACAGCGTGCAGTTCGTACAGAGGGTAAACAGGCGCCGTTCAGCTTCGTGCTGCCGTACAACCCGTCTGACGTTCAGCCTAACGCGCGTATCCTCCTGAGCGCGGCGGTAACGATCAACGATAAGCTGGTCTTTATCACCGATACCGTGCAGGAAGCGGTCAACAAAGGGGGCACCAAAATCGACCTGACCCTGGTCCCGGTGCAGCAGACTGAAGTGCCTGTGGCAACGCAGACCAATCAGCCAACCTTGCCTACACCGCCAACACAGTTGTAACTTTCTTTCGCCCTCTTCATCTTGACGGGAGAGGGCGTCAGTATTCCCAGCGATACTTCTGCATATCTATCTGTCCCGTCCCGGACACCTGTACCCCTTCTGAGAGTAATGCCTGACGCTGGCGCTGCAGGTCTGGCCCGGTGAGGGAAATGGCGCCATGGCGATTAACGACCCGGTGCCATGGTAACGTACTTCCCTCCGGAAGCCTTCTTAGCACGCCGCCAACCTGACGCGCTGCGCGCGGAGAGCCCGCCAGTCGGGCGACTTCCCCATAGGTCGTGACACAGCCTTCCGGAATCGAGGCCACGATTTGCCACACTCGCTGTGGGAAAGTGTCATGTTCGTCCATTGTTTCTCCAGCGGGAAATCAGCGAAGGGTAATGTTATACGAAGATAAAGAAGATTGTCGGGTCAGTTTGCGCAATAATCCAGCATCCAGTTGCCAGCGGCTTGCAATTGAGGTGCTCCACAGGGATAATGCGCCAGCGCGTTGGTTATCAACGCTCTCAATGGGGGCTCTGTTGGTTCTCCCGCAACGCTACTCTGTTCACCAGGTCAGGTCCGGAAGGAAGCAGCCAGGGCAGACGACGTGGGTGCCGGGATGTAGCTGGCAGGGCCCCCACCCATTTGTGTTCTTCTCTGAAGTTTCCCCCTATATAAACCTTCTCAATTATGTGCCTATTTTGTTCGTGCAATATATCCTTCATTGAACTGAAATAATAATGTCATAAACCTGTAATAATAGACTGTCATTTTATTATCGGGCGTCTTTTTGTTGTCATAAGCAAAAAAATATATATCTGGATAACAAACTTATCTTCGTGTATTAAATTAAACACGTGTTCCGAAAGGATGTGACAATCATGGTAACTGCGGTTTTAAACGTTAAAATTGATGAAGCGCTAAAAGAAAGACTCCGCCACTATGCGGAAGACAATAATGAGAATTTAAGCGTGACCACAGAGAAACTGCTGCTGCTGGCATTTGAAGCAGTAGAAGAGGCGGGAGTATCGGAAGAGGATGTTGATAATCAGCATACGGAAGAAGAGAGCGTAAATCCATTTACTCCTAAAGAAATCAAAGCACTACGTAAACTTCTGAAGAAGAGAAAATGAAACAACAACTATCGACTGCCAGCGATTACAACGAGGCCTGCAATCTGTTACGTTCGGGCTATGTGAAACATGTTCGTCTTGGCTGGAATGTAGGAAGTGATGAGTTCTTTCGAATTGCGTCTGACTGGTGTGATACCGGTGCAAAAATAAAGAAAGAAGGTGAAAATTTCATTATTTCGCTGAAAGGCTTCCCGATTCCTCCTCAACATTAAGTTGTTCTTCATGAAAACTGCTGACTGCATGCGTTACAGTCAGCAGTTTTTATTGTTTCTGGCGAATAATTTACACCAGGCTCCGTTTTACTGGCGGTGTACTTTTATTTAAGGCAAGCCACAGCGGTTTGATACGCAGTAATGCCTCTTCAAGTTCTGGCGAATTGAGTGAGAAGGGCATACGCAGGTAGCGGTCAAACGCGCCTGAAAGCCCAAAGCGCGTGCCGGTGCCCATAATGATGCCTGTCGTTTCCGCACGTGCCGCCAGTTGAGTCGCCAGCATGCCGGGGAGTTCAATCCAGTATGAAAGTCCTCCCTCCGCTTCCTGAAACCGCCATTCGGGGAAATGCTTCCGTAACATCTGGCCGCAGCGGTCACGCCGTTCTGCCAGCATTTCCCGCCGGGCAGGCAGGAAGGTTTCACTGTTTTCGATAAGCCACAGCGTGGCCAGCTGTTCCAGCACCGGAGAGCCCAGATCCAGCGTATCGCGCGTCTGTGCGAGCGTGGCGATAGTGCGGAACGAGGCGCGGATCCAGCCGAGACGAAGCCCACCCCAGAAGCTTTTGCCTGCGGAACCCAGCGTAATCACCGCGGCCTCCGGGTTAAAGGCGGCCAGCGGCGGCGGCGGGGGAGCATCGAACCAGAGATCGACCATGGTTTCATCCACCACCAGCGTGGTACGGGTTTGCGCGGCGATGTCGGTTATGGTCTGACGCGTCGCGGCATCCATGCAGCGCCCGGTCGGATTATGAAAATCCGGCATTAGATAGGCCAGACGCGGGGCGGTCTGGGCAAGCGTTGCGGCAAAACCATCGGTATCCCAGCCCGTTTCTGGCAGCGAGACGCCCACGGGCCGGCATTGCGCCCCCTGAATCGCGGCTATCGCCAGCGGGTAGGTGGGATGATCCACCACCACGCGATCCCCGGGCCCGGTCATCATTCTTAAGATCAGGGCGAAGCCGCTGACGGCACCGTTCACCACCATCACTTCGTCTGCCCGGGTGGGCAGACCGCGTGCGGTGTAGCGGGCGGCGATAGCTTCACGCAGCGCTGGAAGCCCAAGCTGATCGTACCCGGTCAGCGCCAGATTCGGCGTAATGGTCGTCAGCGCGTGGGTGTAGGCCTGATGGATCTCTGGCCCTGCGTTGAGCGCGGCGGTTGAGAGATCCAGCGCCGCCCTGGCAGTGGAAAGCGTGGGCACGGCCCGGCTGTCTGGCAGGATCGCCCGGGAACCGCTGCCGTGACGGCTCTCCAGAAAACCCTCTTCACGCAGATGCGCCAGCGCGCTGCTGATGGTGGTGCGGCTGACGTCCAGTGCGGCGGCCAGTTCCCGCTCTCCGGGCAGGCGCGTGTTTAGCGCCAGCCTGCCATCCAGAATTAACAGGCGTAACGCGTCAGCCAGCTGGCGCCACCGCGGGGTGCGGGAAGAGGTTTGTTGCCAGTGCCCTAACAGGCGAACCAGAGACTGGCTTCCAAAACGACGTGATGACATGTGCAGTCCACTATTTGAAAACTGGACATTAATCATAGTGCCATTTTCAGCGAAGATGGAAGCTGGTTCTTCGGAGAAGAGAAAATGGTGCGTCGTCTGGTACAACTTTATGTCGGTTTAGCCCTTTACGGACTTTCAACCGCGATGTTTATTCGTTCGGATCTGGGTGTTGATCCCTGGAATGTTTTTCACCTTGGCGTCGCCATCCAGGCCGGAATGAGCATCGGCACGGTGATGATTTTAACCGGGGCTGCGGTGCTGCTGCTATGGATCCCGCTGCGTCAGCTTCCGGGGCTGGGTACGGTCAGTAACGTGATTTGTATTGGCCTGGCGGCAGATGCGTCAATGGCATTGATCCCGGAACTCACCTCGCTGCCCGTGCGCATCACCCTGCTGGTTTCCGGCATTGTGGTTAACGCCCTTGCCACCGGAATGTATATCGGCGCGGGTTTTGGCGCAGGCCCGCGCGACGGTCTGATGACCGGCATACACGCCCGGCTGGGCTGGTCGATCCGCAGCGTGCGTACCGCAATCGAGGTGACCGTGTTGATCGTCGGCTATCTCCTCGGGGGAGCGTTTGGCGTCGGAACCGTGCTATATGCGTTAACCATCGGCCCGCTGATCCAGCTTTGTTTGCCGTGGTTTCGCCAGAGACCGCGCATGCAGAAAGCCGCGCAGCCGGAGCGGATTGCTTAATTTTGCGAAGCGCTCACAGGCTATAATGGCGTAACTGTGTCAGAATAGTGACTACCTTTTACGACGCCAGAATCTATGAAAGCGATCACTCTTTATGACGTTGCCCGCGTAGCGGGCGTTTCTTATCAGACCGTTTCCCGGGTGATTAACGACGCGGAACACGTTTCTGCCCGTACGCGGGAAAAGGTCCGACAGGCCATGGCGGCTCTACACTATGTACCTAACCGTGGCGCGCAGCAGCTGGCCGGGAAACGCACTCGCACGCTGGGGCTGATGACCAGCGATCTGGCGCTGCATGCGCCGTCGCAAATCGCCTCAGCTGTAAAATCCCGGGCAGTGGAGCAGGGGGCAGGCGTGCTCATCTCTATGGTGGAGCAGCCCGCGCAGTGTCAGGCTGCTTTGCAGGAGTTACTGGCGCAGCGCGTGGAGGCGCTGCTGGTGAACGTTCCGCTGGAAGATGCTCAGGCAGAAATGCTTCAGGAAATGGCCTCGCCGACCCCGGTTCTTTTTCTTGATGTTTCCCCCACAGCTCGGGTTAACAGCCTCGTTTTCAATGCTGAACAGGGCGCTGGCCTGGGGGCGGAGCATCTGCTTTCGCTGGGGCACCGGCGAATTGCGCTGCTCGCCGGGCCGGAAAGTTCTGTCTCTGCCCGGGCTCGCCTGGCGGGATGGAAAACTACGCTGGCTCAGGCTGGCGTGGAGGCGTTTGCGGTGGCGCAGGGCGACTGGAGCGCGGCTTCAGGCTACGAGAAAGGGCATCAGCTCCTGGCGGGCGCACAGCTGCCGGAGGCGATCCTTGTGGCGAACGATCAGATGGCGCTTGGCGTTTTACGCGCCTGTGCGGAAAAAGGCGTTGCGGTACCGGGGCAGATCTCGGTTGTCGGGTTTGATGATACGGCTGACAGCGCGTGGTTTTCCCCTCCGCTGACCACCGTTCGGCAGGCGTTCCGCGAGGCCGGTGAACGCAGCGTGGAGTGGCTGCTGGCAACTGCCCGTCACGCCGAACCCTGGCAACAACAACTTCCCGTTACGTTGATCGTTCGTCATTCCACCGCGCCGCGCGCCGTACAACAGGCCGATCGTGAAGATCTGGCGCAACAGCTAAGAACGCTGGCGCTGCTGGCGGAGAAACTGGCGCGCAGCTAGCACTTTTGTGATCGTGCTCGCCTGGCGACGATCAAAGTCTTTACCGCTACCGTTTACCAGGGCATGTTGACTAAAATTGTGAGCGCTTCGTAAAGAGGTTGATATGTCTTCCACATTGCCGCTGACCCTCAGCGCAATTCTGGCTCGTCGTGACTGGGAAAACCCGGGCGTGACGCAGTGGAATCGTCTGGCCGCACACGCGCCTTTTCATAGCTGGCGCGATGAAACCCTCGCCCGGGAGGATAAGCCTTCGCTGAGCGAGCGTCTGCTTAACGGCATCTGGCGATTCAGCTTTTTCCCGGCACCAGAGCAAGTGCCCGAGGCATGGGTAACGGACGATCTGTCTGATGCCGTTGAGATGCCCGTGCCGTCGAACTGGCAGATGGAGGGATTCGATACCCCCATCTACACCAACGTCACCTATCCGATAAATGTGAACCCGCCCTATGTACCGGCTGAAAACCCAACCGGTTGTTACTCGCTCACATTTGAGATGGATGATGCCTGGCTGCTCAGCGGGCAAACCCGCATTATCTTTGATGGGGTGAATTCAGCTTTTCATCTGTGGTGTAACGGCCAGTGGATGGGCTATTCCCAGGACAGCCGTCTGCCTGCGGAGTTCGACCTCAGCGCGGTGCTGCGACCGGGGCAGAACCGCCTGGCGGTGATGGTGTTACGCTGGTGCGACGGAAGCTACCTGGAAGATCAGGACATGTGGCGGATGAGCGGCATTTTCCGTGACGTCTCGCTGCTGCACAAGCCGGAAACGCGGATTGCCGATTATCAGATCGTGACCGATCTGAATGCCGAATGCGATCGGGCGCTGCTCCGGGTTGACGTTGCGCTGGAAGGCTTACGCTATGCCGAATGCGAGGTGGCGTTTACCCTGTGGCGTAACGGCGAAGCCTGCGCGCAAATCACGCAACAGCCCGGATCGGCCATCGTGGACGAACGCGGCAGTTGGGCGGAGCGGCTCACGGTGGCGATACCCGTGAACAATCCCGTGCTGTGGAGCGCTGAAACACCGGAACGCTATCGTTTGACCATGTCGCTTCGGGATGTGCAGGGCAACATGCTGGAGACTGAAGCCTGCGATGTCGGTTTCAGACGCGTCGAAATCAGCAACGGCCTGCTGAAGCTTAACGGCAAACCGCTGCTGATCCGCGGCGTGAACCGTCATGAACATCATCCTGAGAAGGGGCAGGTGATGGATGAGGCGACCATGCGCCGCGACATCGAACTGATGAAGCAGCATAACTTCAATGCCGTGCGCTGCTCGCATTATCCGAATCACCCTCTGTGGTACACGCTTTGCGATCGCTACGGCCTGTACGTGGTCGATGAGGCGAATATTGAAACCCATGGCATGGTGCCGATGAGCCGCCTGGCGGACGATCCGCGCTGGCTGCCTGCCATGAGCGAACGCGTAACGCGTATGGTGCAGCGGGACCGGAATCATCCGTCCATCATCATCTGGTCCCTGGGGAATGAGTCCGGGCATGGGGCGAATCACGATGCGCTGTACCGCTGGCTGAAAACCACCGATCCCACGCGGCCGGTGCAGTACGAAGGCGGGGGGGCCAGTACGGCGGCAACTGATATTATTTGCCCGATGTATGCCCGCGTCGATCAGGATCAGCCGTTCCCGGCGGTGCCAAAGTGGTCGATTAAAAAGTGGATTGGTATGCCGGACGAAACCCGTCCGCTGATCCTGTGCGAGTATGCCCACGCGATGGGTAACAGCTTTGGCGGCTTTGCCAGCTACTGGCAGGCATTCCGCAGCCATCCCCGGTTGCAGGGCGGCTTTGTCTGGGACTGGGTCGATCAGGCGCTGACGAAAAAAGCGGAAGACGGCACGGCATTCTGGGCCTACGGCGGCGATTTTGGCGATAAGCCCAACGATCGTCAGTTCTGCCTCAACGGGCTGGTGTTTCCCGATCGCACCCCGCATCCCGCCCTTTACGAGGCACAGCGTGCCCAGCAGTTCTTTACCTTTACGCTGGTGAGCACCGCTCCGCTGGTCGTCGATATCCAGAGCGATTATCTGTTCCGTCATACTGACAACGAGAGTCTGCGATGGTCGGTGGCGCGTGACGGTGTGGTGTTGGCTTCCGGCGAAATAACCCTTTCTGTTGCGCCCCAGGGGACACAGCGCGTTGAGATCCCGCAGACTGAATTCGGCGCTGAACCGGGCGAGGTCTGGCTCAACGTGGAGATCGTTCAGCCGCAGGCCACGCCGTGGTCGCCGTCCGGCCACCGTTGTGCCTGGGATCAGTGGCCGCTCCCGGCTCCGCTGTACCTTACGCCACCGAAAGCAGACGGAACCCCACCACAGTTAACGGTGCAGGAAGAGGTACTGGACATCACTCATCAGCAGCAGCGCTGGCAGTTTAGCCGTCTCACCGGCAACCTGACCCAGTGGTGGAACGCGGGCGCTGAAACGCTCCGTTCCCCGCTAACGGATAACTTTACCCGCGCGCCGCTGGATAATGACATTGGCATCAGCGAGGCGACCCGCATCGATCCGAACGCGTGGGTGGAACGCTGGAAAGCGGCAGGGATGTATGAGATATCCTCGCGCCTTATCCAGTGTGAAGCGGAACAGCATACCCGTGAGGTGGTGGTGACCACGCAGCACGTCTGGGAGCATCAGGGTAAAGCGCTGTTTATCAGCTACAAGGTCTGGCGGATTGATGACCACGGGTTACTGCACGGGGATGTGCAGGTGACGGTGGCGTCTGACATTCCTGAGCCCGCTCGTGTTGGCCTGAGCGTTATGCTGGCGGATATCCCGCAAACGGTGCGCTGGCTGGGGCTGGGCCCGCTGGAGAACTATCCGGACAGAAAACTGGCGGCGCAGCAGGGGCGCTGGGCGTTACCGCTGGACGCCATGCAGACGCCGTATATCTTCCCGACGGAGAACGGTTTACGCTGCGACACCCGTGAGCTGACGTTTGGCTCACATCACTTCCAGGGACAGTTCCATTTCTCCCTGAGCCGTTACAGCCAGCAGCAACTGCATACGACAACGCATCACCATTTGCTACGGGAAGAGGATGGCTGCTGGTTGAATCTTGATGCCTTCCACATGGGCGTGGGGGGGGACGACTCATGGAGCCCGAGCGTAGCCCCCGCCTTCATTCTGCAAAACCGTCGGCTGCGCTACACGTTTAGCTGGCAGCAGAACGGCTGAGCTGAAACGTGCGGCCACTGTCGTGGCCGCACGTAACACCGCGCAATGGGTTTATTTCCTGAGGTTGTGCTCGGCCCAGCGAATGAAATCTTCTTTAGGCAGCGCCTTGCTGAAATACCAGCCCTGTCCGTACTGCACGCCGTGGCGATGCAACCATTCGAGCTGCCCTTCAGTTTCAATGCCTTCTGCGACCATCGCCAGCTTAAGCGATTTGGCCATTTCGATGATGTGGGGAGTCACGTTCTTATACTCCAGCGCGTCCACAAAGGATTTATCAATCTTCAGGGTATCGACATCAAGATCCTGCAAATAGCTCAGGCTGGAGTAACCCGTACCAAAATCATCAATGTAGATGGCATGCCCGGAGCGCCGAAACGCAGCGATGGCAGGGGCGCTGACGGCAGGATCGGCAAAGCCGCGCTCGGTCAATTCAAGGGCGATCTGGCGCGGGTGGACGCCCCATTTGTTGAGCAATTGACTCAGCAGGCGAGGCAGCTCGGGGGACGTTAAATCGGCTGGCGAAAGGTTGACAGAAATGTGCAGTTCCGGGTGATGATGCAGCCAGGCACCTAAATCCTCAAACACCTTATTCACCACCAGCTGTGTCAGCGTTGAAATAAGCCCCGTCTGCTCCGCCAGGGGAACAAAGAGATTAGGCGACAGGTCACTGCCATCTGGCTGCGGCCAGCGCATCAGCGCTTCTGCACCCACCAGTTTTCCACTGCATAGCGCCACAATGGGCTGATAGTGAACCTCGATCTCCCGGTTGTTGATCGCGTCGATCAGCCGGTTACGCGGGGAAAGCAAACGGCGGAGGATGCGAAGCACAATAAGGGCTGCAACCAGGCTTATCAGTATGCCTGCCGGTAGCCAGATGATCAGCTGCTGATGCCAGGATGCCGCGAGCGGTTTTAACGATGCCCAGGCAATAACCGTAAGCCCCAGTTCTGGCACCGGTTTCAACACGTACATCGAGCCGTTGTATTGCACGCGCTTAACGTCCTGCTGCTCCTTAACGACAGAAAGAATATACGGGTCGAGAATATTGCTTCTGGCAAATATCCGATGGGTTTCGCTTCCCACCAGGGCGGCATCCATCGAAATGTCACCGAACGGGACAACATCCACAAGCGACTCCGGATCGACCATTACCAGATAATGTCCTTTCCCCAGAACGGCCATATAACGGTGAATGCCGAGGTCGTTTTGCGAGGTGAGCCACGCGCTATATCCGTCTGCGGTGATCCGCATCGGGGGCGGTAAGATCGCCGTATTACTGGATTGTTCCAGAGAGGAGCAGAGCGGCTTCAGGTTATCGATATACATCACTTCCTGAATATAGCGCCATGAGAACGCGACACGACGCATTTCGCGTAAGTGCGGAGGAGTGCAGGGCGGGGCGTTGAACAACTGTAGGTGCGTGAGCGCCTGTTTTGCCTGCGCAACGACTCTGTCGGTACGGATCAGGGCGCGCGAGGCATATCTGTCCAGCGCATCCACAAATTTCGCCTCTGCCTGACGATGCGCCAGCCAGATACTGAGGCACACAGGGACCAGCACAGAGAAGATCAGTACGCCTGTCACCAGGCTGACCAGATGTCGGGTTCGCATGCTGCTGTATCCTTTCCATATGCCCGACCAGGGCATGGAGTTTGCGTGCCAGAGGAAAAATTTTTTATCGCTAAATGATATAGTTATAGCATGTAACAGTCTCTGGCAGTATTTGAAAACCTTTCAAAAACAGGCTGTGCGTCACAGGGGTTGTTTTTGCAGCAAAGCTCAGATAGTATCTTGTTATGTTATAACAATACATGAAGGCCAGAGATGAAACCGAATATCCATCCAACCTATCGCACCGTTGTGTTTCACGACACCACGGCTAATGAATATTTTAAAGTTGGCTCAACGATTAAGACAGACCGTGAAATTGAACTTGAGGGGAAAACGTATCCCTACGTTACTCTTGATGTCTCCTCTAAATCACATCCGTTTTATACCGGGAAGCAGAAGACCTTCTCGACGGATGGCAGCGCGGCACGCTTCCGCAAGCGTTTTGGTGGCTTTCTTGATGCGAAGCGAGGCTAATCATGCAGGTGCTTAACTCATTGCGCAGTGCAAAACAGCGTCACCCGGATTGCCAGATAGTCAAACGCAAGGGACGCTTATACGTGATTTGCAAATCTAACCCGTGCTTTAAGGCGGTGCAGGGGCGTAAAAAAAGACGCTAGACGCGCATTTCTCGCCAGCTTTCCAGGGATCTTTTCTGTTTGCCATCGACGGTAAAATTGTCGGTGGCAAGCCAGCTTTCAAACGCGCTCGCCAGCGCTGACCACTCTTTGTCGAGAATTGAAAACCAGTCGGTGTCCCGGTTTCGGCCTTTAATGACCAGCGCCTGGCGAAAACGCCCTTCAAACTGAAACCCAAGACGCAGGGCCGCTTTGCGGGAGGGTTCGTTCAGGCTGTTGCACTTCCATTCATAACGTCGGTAGCCCAGGGTATCGAACACGTACCGCATCAGCAGATACTGCGCTTCTGTCGACATGGGCGTGCGGCTTAACAGTGACGAGAAGTGAACATGTCCCACTTCTACAACGCCGTTTTTAGGATCGATCCGCATAAGGGACAGCGTCCCGACAGGAGATTGGGTCTGGTTATCGATAACGCTAAAGTGGATGGGATCGGATAATTTGCTCACGCTCGCCACCCATTCGGCAAACTCTTCTGCGGTGGCATCGGGTTCACGCAGCAGCCACGTCCAGCTTCGGGTATCTCCGGCCAGGGAATACGCAGAGAACAACGCGTGGGCATGCTCCACGCGCAGCGGCTCAAGCCGACAATAGCGACCCTGAAGTACCACCCGGGACGGGGGCGGGCGAGGCTGCCAGTCGGCAAGGCTTTCCCCTACAGGTTGTCCAAACTCATTGAATACACTCATCTTTATTTCCACGATGTTGAAAAGATCTCCAGATTAGTGAATTACTGGTTCCTTAAAAAGAACCACCAGGCTATGTTTTGCTGGTACCACGAGGAGGTAAAGATGAATATACCGGGTGATGAGCTATACACCCTGCTCCATGCTGCGCTGAAAAAACGTGGGGAAGAAACGCTCCAGCGCGCGCTCTACCTTGCTTTGCGGGAGGCCATACTGTGCGGAAGGCTTCGGTCCGGCAGTCATTTGCCCGGCTCGCGAACGCTGGCGCAGCAGATCTCGGTGTCCCGAAACACCGTTAATGCGGCGCTGGACCAGCTCACGCTCGAAGGTTATTTGCTGCGTAGCCGCCAGGGTACGCGGGTGGGGCAATTCGCTCATCGTACGATTGCCCGGACATTACCGGACCCGGACGTCAGGCTGACAAAACGTGTTGCCCTGCTGCCCGCGCCTGTGCCGCGCGACACTCCGGTGATGGCATTTACGCCAGGAACGCCTGCCATCAACTATTTCCCCTTGCCGCTGTGGCGGCGGTTATACGATCGCGTCCTGCGCGAGGAGGGGAGCGCCCTGTTAGGGTATGGCGACCCGGCCGGCGAGCCGACGCTACGGGCCGCCATTGCCCGCCATCTTGCGCTCTCCCGCGGCATTGACTGCGATGCCAGCCAGATTTTGATAACCGAAGGGGCACTGGAGGGCGTCAATCTGTGCACGATGCTGTTAAGCGAGCCGGGGGATGTCGCCTGGGTTGAAAATCCCGGCTATAGCGGTGCTAAAAGCGCTTTCGTCAAAACCGGCCTGGCGATGAGCGGCATACCGGTTGATGACGAGGGGATGTGCTGGGAAGGGTTGTGTGCGCCTTCACCCACGCTGATTTTTACCTCGCCATCGCATCAGTTCCCTTACGGAAGCGTGCTCAGCGCGCGGCGGCGTCTGGCGCTGCTGGAACTGGCCCGGCAGCACAGCGCGTGGATCATTGAGGACGATTACGACAGCGAATTCCGTTATGCCGGTGAGCCCGTACCGGCGATGCTGGGAATGGTCAACAATGCGCCCGTTGTGTATCTGGGGACGTTCAGCAAAACGCTGTTTCCGTCGCTCAGAATGGGGTTCATGGTATTACCGCCAGCGCTGGCGAAGGCGGCGCGTCCGGCCATCGGCTCGCTGCTGCGCGGCGGGCATCGCGCTGAACAGCGCACCCTGGCGCTATTTATTGAGGAAGGCCACTATGCGCGACATCTTGCCGCCATGCGCCGACTTTATCGTAAGCGATACCGCCAGCTGCGGGAGGTGCTAAGCGCAGAGCTTCATACGCCGCACCGTGTTCTTGCCGGAGAAGGAGGGATGCACCTGGCGCTGGCGATTGACGGTATCGACGACCAGCGGCTGGTGGAGCAGGCAAGAGCGTTTCAGCTGGCACCCGCTGCGCTGAGCGGGTACTACCTTGAGACGACGCAGGGGCAAACCGGTCTGGTTTTAGGTTACGGCAATACCTCTGCTTCGCAGTTTGCGCCGGGTATTCGACGTCTTCAGGCGCTCATTACACAGCAGCGGGGCGGGAAAGGGTAAAGACATCATAAAAAGAGAGCTGGCCCTTGGTGATGACCATTTTCTGCAACTTCTCTTTTTGCCCGGCTTCGACAGCCGGCGAGTGCAGGATGCTGTCGATCAGCTCCTTCGGCACGTAACGCGTGTTGTACCACTCCCCGTTGTAGCAGACGCGGAAATCGAGTACGTCGATATCTTCATACCGGTAACGTGGATTGACGTCGAAAAAGAAAAACGCGTTAAACACCACGAACAGCACAACCAGCAGCCAGACGGAATCGACCAGCGTTTCAGACTTCAGCATGACGATAAGCGTTGCCAGCCAGGCGGCGTACATGGCGACGAACAATCCGGGATGTTTGCGAATAAAGCTGATGCTAAAGCGCGGACGATTGTCGCGCTTTTCGCGGGTATTGAGCTCGTCGATGGTGGCGGTAAGCAGGCGCTGTATCTCTGTCATTTTTTGCCTTTATGAGTGTTAAAAATACAGGTGATCTGCCTATTTTATGAGAGGGGTTTATGCGATGAAAGTAACAGTTATGCCAGGAAAAAGCATAACAGTTACTCAGGATGCGCTTAGATCATTTTAATGATTTTCGCCGGATTCCCGCCCACTACCGCATTGGCCGGCACGTCTTTGGTCACTACCGCGCCGGAAGCGATAACCGCATTATCGCCAATGGTCACGCCCGGATTAATCACCGCGCGTCCGCCGATCCAGACGTTATGGCCTATGGTGACCGATTTACCGTACTCCAGCCCGCTGTTACGTTCGGTCGCGTCCAGAGGATGTGTGGCTGTATAAATGTGCACCCCCGGTGCGAGCATACAGTTATCGCCAAAGCGGATAGGGCAGACGTCCAGCATGACGCAGTCGAAGTTGGCGTAAAAATTGTTGCCCAGATAGATGTTATAGCCGTAGTCGCAGCGGAAGCTCGGCTCAATATAAGCGCCTTCGCTTTGACCCAGCAGGTCAGCTAATAAGGCGCGACGTTCGGCCTTCTCATCGGGTGCGGTATGGTTATAACGGTGAACAATATGACGAGCGCGTAAACGGTCAGCCCTCAGCGTGTCATCGCCGGGGCGATAATATTCACCGGCAATCATCTTCTGTTTTTCTTCACTCATGGGAACCTCTCTGGAATCGTTTTACGTAGCGTAAAGAGGATTAGCCAGAAAGGGAACGTTCCCTAAAAGTGGCTGTGACGGGAGTCACAACATTCTAGCGTATAAATACGTTTTATACGGGGACCTGGCGTTTGCACTTGAAGCGTAATACGAAAGGTAAATTCAGCTTAACAACGGGCGTAGTGCCTTAAAGTCTCTCTTCAACGACTAACGAACAAATTTCCATACCGAAGAGGGGATCTTGTCATAGAGTTTATTCATGGTCAGTTCAGCAAGACGATGGTCGGCAGCTGAATAAAATACCGCCAGTTCATTATCAGACAGCTCGTATTTATTTTTCTCAATAACACGTTCGAGCGTGTCAATTGACTGACAGCGTCGCAGGCGCATCAAATAATCGACTTTAGTTAATGGTTTATCAGACATAAAATTCACCTTAGTATTTGTAATAATTTTAACAGGAAAGACTAACCGGATTAGCTCTGCTGACATTCGTGAAGCAGCGAAATAGACGGTTTCCTGATTTACGCCATTTCTGCAAATCCTGTGCGTTAATGCCGTAGCTGCTGAACAACATAAAGGTGTCGTCCAGGTATTCATCAATTTGCTCTATCAACTTATTATCTTCATTGTACTTAATTTTATAATTAAGTGCGAAGGTTGCGATATGCTCGATCAGCTCATTAAGCTGTAAATTGATAGCAGACGTTGGATCGTTCACCCAGCCATGGTTACTTTCTTCAAGATTGGCAAGGCAGTCATGGTACAAGGATTCGCAGAGAAATTTCAACTGCGCGATATCATGCCTTTTTGGCGAGTACTCGTCCATAGCGCATCCCCTTCTGAGTGATTTTTTACTCACCGAACATCATGTCGGGATGGATACAACTTGCTTAGCCACACGGGAGCTGTGTTCCTGATAACACTAACTATAAGCCACTCTGATCAGGATTTCACCGCGCTATTACGAAAAATTACAATTAAAACGTTTCCTTGCGAGCGCTTACGCAAATGTGACCTCAGACGCGAACACTTTTATCGAGAGAAACCCTTTTTTTAACCCGTTCCTTAAGATTCATTGAGTTAGCGCAATGTTTCATTTGAAGTCCGGATTCAGATGTCTTCGGCATTTACGATGATTTAGGATTTGTCCGAATATTTTAGGCGATGAATTGATATTAAAAGAATGCTGAATTCTACGATTAGCTTATCGGATTAATATGATAAGTCTTATCAGGACGGGTGAAAATAAATAAAACGACAATAAGACTATTTTATGAATTTTTCTGAACATGAAAAAGGCCGCAAATGCGGCCTTTTTATCATGTGAAACCGGTATCAGTGATGTTCCACCGAATGATTGTGCTCCACATCTTCATTTTTGCGGCTAAAGCGGCGACGTACCACCACGAAGAACACCGGTACAAAGAAGATGGCGAGAACGGTCGCAGTGACCATACCACCCATTACACCGGTACCTACCGCGTTCTGTGCGCCGGAGCCTGCGCCTGAGCTGATAACCAGCGGCATAACGCCGAGGATAAACGCCAGGGACGTCATCAGGATTGGACGCAGACGCATACGAACGGCTTCAAGCGTTGCTTCAATCAGGCCTTTACCTTCTTTCTCCATCAGATCTTTGGCGAATTCGACGATAAGTATCGCGTTCTTCGCCGACAAGCCAATGGTTGTCAGCAGGCCCACCTGGAAGTAAACGTCGTTAGTCAGCCCACGGAAGGTTGCGGCAAGCAGCGCACCGATAACCCCCAGCGGAACCACGAGCATAACGGAGAACGGAATCGACCAGCTCTCATACAGTGCCGCCAGACACAGGAACACCACAATCAGTGAAATGGCGTACAGGGCAGGGGCCTGGTTACCGGACAGACGTTCCTGATAGGACATACCGGTCCAGTCGTAGCCAATACCCGCAGGCAGTTTGCTGGCCAACTCTTCCATCAGGTTCATGGCTTCACCGGTGCTTCGGCCCGGCGCCGCCTGACCGAGAATCTCCATCGATGGCAAGCCGTTATAACGCTCCAGACGCGGCGAACCGTATTCCCAGCGCGAAGTTGAGAAGGCGGAGAACGGCACCATCTGGCCATCGCTGCCGCGAACGTACCAGTTGTTGATATCGTTCGGCAGCATACGGTATTGCGCTTCGGACATGACGTACACTTTCTTCACGCGACCACGGTCGATGAAGTCGTTGACGTAGCTGCCACCCCAGGCTGCACCCAGCGTGGTATTGATGTCACTGATGGACACACCCAGCGCCTGTGCTTTTTCCTGGTCGATATCGATCTTGTACTGCGGCGTATCTTCCAGACCGTTAGGACGCACGCCCACCAGCAGGTCAGGGTGTTTAGCCACCTCGCCAAATAGCTGGTTACGCGCCTGAGTCAGTTTTTCGTGGCCCAGACCGCCCTGGTCAATCAGCTGGAAGTCGAAGCCGGTCGCCGTACCCAGTTCAACAATCGCTGGCAGGTTAAAGGCGAAGACCATCGCATCTTTAATCTGTGAGAAGGTACCCATGGCCCGGTTGGTAATGGCTTCAACTTTGTTCTCATCACCCGGACGTTCGGACCAGTCTTTCAGAGAAACGAAGGCAATACCGGTGTTCTGACCGCGACCCGCGAAGCCAAAGCCGTTGACCGCAAACACGGATTCGACGTTGTCTTTCTCTTTGGTCAGGAAGTAGTCGGTCATCTCATCCAGCACTTTTTGCGTACGTTCTTGCGTCGCACCCGCCGGAAGCTGAGCCATGCTCAGGAACACGCCCTGGTCTTCATCTGGCAGGAACGAGCTTGGCAGACGAACAAACAGGAAAGCCATGCCCACCACGATGATGATATAGAGCAGCAGATAACGACCGGTGCTGCGCAGGATGTTCCCCACGCTGTCGGTGTAGTGATGCGTACTCTTATCAAACATGCGGTTAAACCAGCCGAAGAACCCTTTGTGCTCGCCGTGGCCACCTTTCTTAATCGGCTTCAGCATGGTCGCACACAGGGCTGGCGTCAGGATCAGGGCTACCAGCACCGACAGCGCCATCGCGGAAACGATGGTAATAGAGAACTGACGGTAAATCGCACCGGTTGAACCCCCGAAGAAGGCCATCGGGATAAATACCGCAGACAGAACCATCGCGATACCGACCAGCGCGCCCTGGATCTGGCCCATTGATTTACGGGTTGCTTCCTTCGGCGGCAGGCCTTCTTCCGCCATCACACGCTCAACGTTTTCGACCACTACGATGGCGTCATCCACCAGCAGGCCGATGGCGAGCACCATCCCGAACATCGTCAGGGTGTTTATCGAATAGCCAAATATCGCCAGAACCGCGAAGGTGCCGAGCAGTACAACCGGCACGGCGATGGTTGGGATCAGCGTTGCGCGGAAGTTTTGCAGGAACAGGTACATTACCAGGAAGACGAGGATGATCGCCTCAACCAGGGTTTTAACCACTTCGTGAATCGAAATTTTAACGAACGGCGTGGTGTCATACGGGTAAACAATTTTCAGACCTGACGGGAAGAAAGGTTCCATCTTCTTCAGTTCTGCACGGATAGCCGTCGCGGTGTCCAGGGCGTTCGCCCCAGTCGCCAGTTTGATACCTAAACCGGAAGCCGGTTTACCGTTGAACTTCGCAATAACGTCGTAGTTCTCGCCACCCAGCTCCACTTTCGCCACGTCACGCAGGCGAACCTGCGAACCGTCCTGATTCACCTTCAGCAGAATTTTACTGAACTCATCCGCCGAGGTCAGACGCGTTTGCGCGATGATAGACGCGTTAAGCTGCTGGCCTTTCACCGGCGGCGTGCCGCCTAACTGACCGGCTGCAACCTGGGCGTTTTGCGCTTTAATTGCGCTGATCACGTCAACCGGGGTTAGCTGGAAGTTGTTCAGCTTATTCGGATCCATCCAGATACGCATCGCGTACTGTGAACCGAACAGCTGAACGTCACCCACACCAGACGTACGGCTGATGGCGTCCTTCATGTTGGCGCCCACGTAGTCGGAAATATCTTCCTGCGTCATGGTGCCATCGGTGTTAATCACGCCGACAACCATCAGGAAGCTACTGGACGATTTCTCGACGCTCACACCCTGTTGTTGCACTTCCTGCGGCAGCAGGGGCATCGCCAGCTGCAGTTTGTTCTGCACCTGAACCTGCGCAATGTCCGCATCCGTACCGGATTCAAAGGTCAGGGTAATCTGAACTGTACCGGTTGAGTCACTGTTTGAGGACATGTACATCAGGTTATCGATACCGTTCATGTTCTGTTCGATAACCTGCGTAACAGTGTCCTGCACCGTTTTGGCATCAGCGCCCGGGTAGGTTGCGGAGATCGTCACTGCCGGCGGCGCAATCGTTGGATATTGCGCAACAGGCAGCTTCAGGATCGCAAGTCCCCCGGCCAGCATGATGATAATGGCGATCACCCACGCAAATATGGGGCGATCGATAAAGAAATTAGGCATGTCTTAACGGCTCCTGTTTAAGTTAAGACTTGGTTTGTTCTGACTGGCCAGCGGCCGACGCTTGTTGTTTGTCGTCAGATTTCACTTCCTGAGCTTTGACCTGCGCGCCAGGACGAACTTTTTGCAAACCAGTAATAATCACGCGATCGCCATCTTTCAGACCTTCCGTTACCAGCCACTTGTCGCCAATCGCCTGCGTTGCAGTGATATTGCGTGTTTCGACTTTGTTATCGGCACCCACAACCAGCGCGCTCGCATCGCCGCGTGGCGTACGGGTCACACCTTGCTGCGGAACCAGAATGGCGCTTGGGTTAGTCCCTTCTTCAAGACGGGCGCGTACGAACATACCCGGCAGCAGGGTTTTATCCGGATTCGGGAAAATAGCCCGGATGGTGATAGAGCCGGTGGTCTGATCGACGGTCACATCAGAAAATTCCAGTGTGCCTGTCTGTGAGAACTTGATACCGTCGTTGGTAACCAGTTCAACTTTGGCTTTACCGTTTTCCTGTTTCAGTTGTCCGCTGGCAAGCTCCTGTTTGAGACGCAGGAAATCGTTGCTGGACTGTGTAACGTCAACGTAGATCGGGTCAAGCTGCTGCACGGTGGCCAGCGCGTTGGTTTGACCGTTCTGCACCAGCGCACCTTCCGTGACGGCTGATTTACCAATGCGACCGCTGATAGGGGAGGTCACTTTGGTGTAGGCGAGGTTAATACGCGCGGTTTCTACCGCCGCTTTCGCCGCCACAACGGCTGCATTGGCTTGCTGTGCATCGGCCAGGGCAGAATCGTAATCCTGTTGGCTGATGTACTGCGTGCCGAGCAGTTTCTTGTAACGATTCAACGTCAGTTGCGAAATTTTGGCTGCCGCTTCTGCTTTCGCCAGATCGCCTTTAGCGCTCTCATAAGACGCCTGATAGGTTGCTGGATCAATCTGATAAAGAGACTCACCTGCTTTCACATCACCGCCTTCGGTGAAGTTACGTTTCAGGATGATACCGCTCACCTGCGGACGTACTTCTGCAATGCGATAGGCGCTGGTGCGGCCCGGTAGTTCTGTTGTCATCTGGAGAGGTTCGGATTTGAGCGTCACGACGCCAACTTCTGGCACCTGCTGAGCTCCTTGTTGAGCCTCTTTGTCGTCACATCCTGTAAGCGCTAAGCTGCCTGAGAGCATCAGAACGACCGCCAGAGGCGTTAACCCTCTGTTTTTGTTCATATGTAAACCTCGAGTGTCCGATTTCAAATTGATCAAGGGTCCTGAGTCTAAAAACCCATTGCTGCGTTTATATTATCGTCATGCTATGGTACATACATTCATAAATGTATGTAAATCTGACTCCTGTAAATTCATCAACGTATGGCACGAAAAACCAAACAACAAGCGCTGGAAACCCGACAACACATTCTGGATGTGGCAATGCGTTTGTTCTCACAGCAGGGTGTTTCGGCAACCTCGCTGGCGCAGATTGCTCAGGCCGCGGGCGTCACGCGGGGAGCGATTTACTGGCATTTTAAAGACAAGTCAGATCTGTTTGGTGAAATCTGGGAGCTTTCAGAGTCCAGCATCAGCGATCTTGAGAGTGAGTATCGGGCAAAATTCCCTCACGATCCACTCTCAGTATTAAGAGAAATATTAGTATATATCCTTGAAGCGACTGTTGTGGAAGAACGCCGACGTCTGATGATGGAAATCATCTTCCATAAATGTGAGTTTGTTGGCGAAATGGCGGTGGTTCAGCAGGCGCAGCGCGACCTGTGTCTGGAAAGCTACGATCGCATCGAGCAAGTTCTTAAGGAATGTATGCAGGCCGACATGCTTCCCGCTACGCTGTTAACGCGCCGGGCGGCGATCCTGATGCGCAGCTATATTTCCGGCCTGATGGAAAACTGGCTTTTCGCCCCGCAGTCGTTCGATCTGAAATCAGAGGCGCGCAGCTACGTCGCGATTTTCCTGGAGATGTGCCAGCTTTGCCCGACCCTCCGCAGCGAGGGAGCGCCGCTTACTGCCTGAATCTTTCCAGGAAATGTCTTAGAGGATTACCTTCCCGCTATTCTGCTTAAGCCGGGCGTGATATTCTTCACGCCCGACTATTTTCGGTCATTTCTCAGATCACATTCACGACTATGCTGCACACCTATCGCTCGACACATTCTGTTCTGGCCGTTTTTTTGATCCTGCTGTTTTTCTTTGCAGCCGCACCGCATTCCTGGGCCCGTGCAGACAACGGCAGTGACGTCCCGACGCGTGCCGAGGTTCAGTCGCAACTCGACACCCTGAATAAACAAAAAGATCTCTCCGCCCAGGAAAAGCTCGTTCAGCAGGACCTGACGGAAACCCTGGATACGCTGGATAAGATCGATCGCATCAAAGCCGAAACGGCCCAGTTGCGGCAGAAGGTCGCTCAGGCGCCGGAGAACATGCGTAAAGCAACGGAGGCCCTGAACGCGCTTAGCGACGTTGATAACGACGATGAAACCCGAAAAACGCTTGCCACGCTTTCGTTGCGCCAGCTCGAGTCGCGCGTGGCGCAGCTGCTGGACGATCTGCAAACGGCGCAGTCCGATCTCTCGACCTATAACAGCCAGCTGGTTTCGCTGCAAACCCAGCCTGAGCGCGTGCAGAACGCCATGTATTCTGCATCGCAACAGCTACAGCAGATACGTAACCGTCTGAATGGCATTACCGTGGGGGAAGGGGCGCTTCGACCGACCCAGCAAACGCTGCTGAACATCCAGCAGACGCTGCTGAACGCGGAGATTGAACAGCAGCGTAAGAGTCTGGAAGGCAACACGGTGTTGCAGGATGCGCTGCAAAAACAGCGTGACTACGTGAACGCGAATATCAACCGGCTCGAGCATCAGCTTCAGCTGTTGCAGGAGGCGGTGAACAGCAAGCGCCTGACGCTGACCGAAAAAACGGCGCAGGAAGCGGTCTCGCCAGACGAAACGGCGCGTATCCAGGCCAATCCGCTGGTGAAGCAGGAGCTGGAAATTAACCATCAGCTGAGCGAGCGCCTGATTCAGGCGACTGAAAACGGCAGCGCGCTGGTGCAGCAGAATATTAAAGTCAAAAACTGGCTGGATCGCGCTTTGCAGGCTGAGCGCAATGTCAAAGAGCAGATTGCCGTCCTGAAGGGAAGCCTGCTGCTGTCGCGCATTCTTTACCAGCAGCAGCAGACGCTGCCGTCCGCCGACGAGCTGGAAGACATGACCAACCGCATTGCGGATTTGCGTCTTGAACAGTTTGACGTTAACCAGCAGCGCGATGCCCTGTTCCAGAGCGATACGTTTGTTGCCAAAGTGGAAGAAGGCCATTCAAGTGAAGTAAACGGTGAAGTTCACGACGCGCTGTTGCAGGTTGTGGATATGCGCCGCGAACTGCTCGATCAGCTTAATAAGCAGCTGGGCAACCAGCTGATGATGGCGATTAACCTGCAAATCAACCAGCAGCAGCTGGTGAGCGTGTCTAAAAGCCTCCAGGAGATCCTGACCCAGCAGATTTTCTGGGTGAACAGCAACAAACCCATGGACTGGGACTGGTTTAAATCTTTCCCTGAAACGCTGAAATCCCAGATCAAAAGCATGAAAATTACCGTGAACTGGGAGAAAGCCTGGCCTGCGGTAATGATTGCCTTCCTTGCGGGTCTGCCTTTGCTGCTCATCGCCGGAGTAATACGCTGGCGTTTGAAATGGCTGAAGCAGTACCAGGCGAAGCTGGCCTCGGAAGTGGGGCAACTGCGTAACGACAGCCAGCTGCACACCCCGAAAGCGATCCTGATCGATCTGATCCGTGCTCTGCCGGTCTGCCTGCTGATCCTCGCCGTCGGCCTGATCCTGTTGACCATGCAGCTCAATATCAGCGACCTGCTGTGGGCGTTCAGCAAAAAGCTGGCGCTGTTCTGGCTGGTGTTTGGTCTGTGCTGGAAAGTGCTGGAAAAAGATGGCGTCGCGGTCCGACACTTCAACATGCCGGAGAAACTCACCAGCCACTGGCGTCGCCAGATTGTACGTATCAGCCTCGCGCTGTTGCCGCTGCACTTCTGGTCCGTTGTGGCCGAGCTTTCGCCGCTGCATCTGATGGATGACGTGCTGGGACAGCTGGTAATTATGCTGAACCTGCTGCTGATAGCCGTCCTGATGTGGCCGATGTGCCGCGACAGCTGGCGTGATAAAGAGTCCCACAATCTTCGTCTGGTTACCGTAACGGTGCTGGCGATCATTCCGCTGGCGCTGATGGTGCTGACGGCAACGGGTTACTTCTATACCACGCTTCGTCTGTCAGGCCGCTGGATTGAAACCGTGTATCTGGTGATCCTGTGGAACCTGCTGTTCCAGACCGTGCTGCGCGGTTTGAGCGTGGCGGCGCGCCGCATTGCGTATCGTCGCGCTGTTGCCCGTCGACAGCATCAGGTTAAAGAGGGGGCTGAAGGGGCGGAGCCGCAGGAAGAGCCGACCATTGCCCTGGAGCAGGTCAACCAGCAAACGATGCGTATTACCATGCTGGTGATGATTGCGCTGTTTGCGGTGATGTTCTGGGCCATCTGGTCTGATTTAATTACCGTCTTCGCCTACCTCGACAGTATCACCCTCTGGCAATACAACGGTACCGAAGCGGGCGCTGCGGTAATGAAAAGCGTCACCATGGGCAGCCTGCTCTTTGCGCTGGTGTCGTCGGTGGTGGCCTGGGCGTTGATCCGCAACCTGCCTGGTCTGCTGGAAGTGCTGGTGCTCTCAAGGCTGAACCTGCGTCAGGGGGCGTCGTATGCCATTACCACCATCCTGAACTACGTCATTATTATTGTCGGGGCGATGACGGTATTCGGCTCGCTGGGCGTCTCGTGGGATAAACTCCAGTGGCTGGCGGCGGCGCTGTCGGTAGGTCTGGGCTTCGGCTTGCAGGAGATCTTCGGTAACTTTGTTTCTGGCCTGATAATCCTGTTCGAACGTCCGGTGCGTATCGGCGATACCGTCACCATCGGCACCTTCTCCGGAACCGTCAGCAAGATCCGTATTCGTGCGACCACCATCACTGACTTCGATCGTAAAGAGGTGATCATCCCGAACAAAGCCTTCGTGACCGAGCGACTGATCAACTGGTCGCTTTCGGATACTACGACGCGCGTGGTGGTCCGACTCGGGGTGGCCTATGGTTCAGATCTGGATAAAGTGAAAGAGGTCCTGCTGGAAGCCGCGAAATCACATCCTAAAGTGATGCACGATCCTGCGCCTGACGTGTTCTTCACCACCTTCGGGCCAAGCACGCTGGATCATGAGCTGCGCCTGTACGTACGCGAACTACGCGATCGCAGCTACACCGTCGATGAGCTGAACCGCACCATTGACCGTCTGTGCCGTGAAAACAACATTAATATCGCCTTCAACCAGCTTGAAGTTCACCTGCGTAACGAGAAAGGTGACGAACATACGGAAGTGAAGCGCGAGATTAAGGGTGACGAAAACTCCGCCCCTCACCCTGCCCTCTCCCCAGAGGGGAGAGGGTAAAAAGCGAATCAGTGCAGATCTTTCAAACCGCACCTAACGGTCCCCTCTCCCTCCAGGGAGAGGGCTAGGGTGAGGGTGAGGGCAACCGGCCTTCACCTTTCCCTCAAAATCCCGCCGCACAATCTCCAGCGCTTTCAGCACCGTCTCCGCCGGGATCTCGTGATTCTCCAGCAGCATAATTAAATCGACGGCCAGCTTGACCTCGTCGGGGGCATTTTCCAGTGACATTAGTGGCTCCTGTTAACGGGTCAGGCGTTCAATGACGCGTTCAATCTCATCCAGCGCCTGACGGCAGCGGACGATGCGGCCTTCCAGCGCGCTGATTTCACGCATTAATAACTGCTGCTCTTGCAGCGTTTCGCTGGTGGTCAGGCGGGCTTCGCGCTCACACTTCATCTCAAACAGACGCCGCTCAAACTCCTGGTTCTCCAGCCGCTTGCGCTGCCATTTTCCGAGCCCAGGCGAGGCGCTGTCCCACGCCCGTAGCGGCCAGGCGGCGATTTCGCGGTGCAGGGCGGTGATCTGCTCGGTAAGATGCTCCGCAAGCCACACCACCTGTTCCTGCTGTTCACTCTCAACCGCGTGGCGAAGCTCGTCGAGGTTGGTCTGCATTTCAGCAAGGTAATCCTGAATGACGGTACTGCGGGTGCGGAAGAGCTGCCGATCAAAGCGCGGTTTCAGCGTAGCATGTCCCATCAGCGGTGTGGCCTGCGCCCGCAGCGCGATCAGCTGATTTTGCAGCCTCTCAAGAAGCAGTGCTGTTTTCAATGCGCTCTCCAGTGGTAAAGTAGCCGTTCAGTTTGATAACGATTCGCATTATGCAGCGTACTATTTTAATCATCATTGGCTGGCTCGCGGTAGTGCTGGGTACGCTGGGCATCGTATTGCCCTTGCTGCCGACCACCCCGTTCATCCTGTTGGCCGCCTGGTGCTTCGCCCGCTCGTCGCCGCGTTTTCACCACTGGCTCCTGTACCGTTCGTGGTTTGGCGGCTACCTGCGGCACTGGCAAAAACACCGGGCCATGCCGCCCGGGGCCAAGCCGCGCGCCATTGCCTTCATCCTGATCACCTTCGCCGTCTCGTTATGGCTGGTGAAAATGATGTGGGTGCGCATTCTGCTGCTGGCGATCCTGGCGTGCCTGCTGATCTTCATGTGGCGGATCCCCGTGGTTGATGAAAAGCAACAAAAGCACTGAAGCCTCATCATGGCGGTTGCAATTATGGCGCACAGCCAGTAAATTCGACCGTTTTCGAGCACAGGTGCGCCTGGTCAAAGGTTAAACAACTGTTACTTTGACCGACTCGTCGCGCGCCGTGAGTAACACTGTTTCATTTAGGCACAAACCGATGACCGCAACTGCACAGCAGCTTGAATATCTGAAAAATAGCATCAAAAGTATCCAGGATTATCCAAAGCCTGGCATTCTTTTCCGTGATGTCACCAGCTTGCTGGAAGACCCGAAAGCGTACGCCCTCAGCATTGAACTGCTGGTTGAGCGTTATAAAAACGCCGGGATCACCAAAGTAGTAGGTACCGAAGCCCGTGGCTTCCTGTTCGGCGCACCGGTTGCGCTGGCGATGGGCGTGGGTTTTGTGCCGGTGCGTAAGCCGCGCAAACTGCCGCGTGAAACCATTGCTGAGAGCTATGAGCTGGAATACGGCACCGATCAGCTGGAAATTCACGTTGATGCCATCAAGCCAGGCGACAAAGTGCTGGTGGTGGACGATCTGCTGGCAACCGGCGGCACCATCGAAGCGACCGTGAAGCTGATCCGTCGTCTGGGCGGGGAAGTGACCGACGCGGCCTTCATCATCAACCTGTTCGATCTCGGCGGCGAGCAGCGCCTGGAAAAACAGGGTATTACCAGCTACAGCCTGGTGCCTTTCCCGGGACATTAATCCCGTATCTCACAACCTCGCTCAATGGGTGAGGTTGTGATAGCATTCCCCTCCATTAATTCACCTTCCAGCGTTGCAGAGCCTGCCCATGAGTTATCAGGTGTTAGCCCGTAAATGGCGACCACAAACCTTTGCTGACGTTGTCGGTCAGGAACATGTGCTGACGGCCCTGGCGAACGGCTTGTCGCTAGGTCGCATCCATCACGCCTATCTTTTCTCCGGCACCCGTGGCGTCGGTAAAACCTCTATTGCCCGTCTGCTGGCAAAAGGTCTGAACTGCGAAACCGGGATCACCGCCACCCCGTGCGGCGTGTGCGACAACTGTCGTGAGATCGAGCAGGGGCGTTTTGTCGATCTGATCGAGATCGACGCCGCCTCGCGCACCAAGGTGGAAGACACCCGCGATCTGCTCGACAACGTGCAGTACGCCCCGGCGCGCGGCCGCTTCAAGGTCTATCTGATCGATGAAGTGCACATGCTGTCGCGCCACAGCTTCAACGCCCTGCTGAAAACGCTGGAAGAGCCGCCTGCGCATGTCAAATTCCTGCTGGCGACCACCGATCCGCAAAAGCTGCCGGTCACGATCCTGTCGCGCTGCCTGCAATTCCATCTGAAGGCGCTGGACGTTGAGCAGATCCGCGCTCAGCTTGAACACATTCTTGATGAAGAGAAGATCGTTCACGAGCCGCGCGCCCTGCAGCTGCTGGCCCGCGCGGCGGACGGCAGCCTGCGTGATGCGCTGAGCCTGACTGACCAGGCAATTGCCAGCGGTGACGGTAAGCTTTCCACTGACGCGGTTAGCACCATGCTCGGCACGCTGGATGACGATCAGGCGCTGTCGCTTATCGAAGCGATGATCGCCGCCAACGGTGAGCGGGTAATGACCCTCGTCAACGATGCCGCCGCCCGTGGCATTGAATGGGAAGCGCTGCTGGTCGAGATGCTCAGCCTGCTGCATCGCGTGGCGATGCTGCAATTGTCTCCGTCGGCCATTGGCGCGGACATGGCGACCATTGAACAGCGGATGCGTGAACTTGCGCGCACCGTGCCGCCGGCTGATGTTCAGCTTTATTATCAGACGCTGCTGATTGGCCGCAAAGAGCTGCCGTTTGCACCGGATCGCCGGATGGGCGTTGAAATGACGCTGCTGCGCGCGCTGGCCTTCCATCCGCGCAAGCCATTGCCGGAGCCGGAAACGCCCCGGCAGTCCTTTGCGCCGGTTGCGCCGACCGCGGTAATGTCACCGCAGCAGGTGCCACCGCAACCGGCATCGCCGCCGCCGCAGAACGTGCCGCTGTCGGATGCCACCAGTTCGGTGCTTGCCGCACGAAGCCAGTTGCAACGTGCGCAGGGAGCAACCAAACCAAAAAAGAGTGAACCGGCAGCGCCTGCAAGAGCGCGGCCGGTGAACAACGCCGCGCTTGAACGACTGGCCTCGGTAACGGAGCGCGTGCAGTCGCGTCCGGCACCGTCCGCGCTCGAGCAAAAAGCCCCGGCGAAAGAAGAGGCATACCGCTGGAAGGCGACTACCGTTGTTGAAACGGTCAAGGAAGTGGTCGCCACGCCAAAAGCGCTGAAAAAGGCGCTTGAGCATGAAAAAACGCCGGAGCTGTCCGCGAAGCTCGCGGAAGAGTCCATCGAGCGCGACGCCTGGGCCGCTGAGGTCAGCAAACTTCAACTGCCGAAGCTGGTGGAGCAGGTCGCGCTGAATGCCTGGAAAGAGCAGGAAGGCAATCAGGTGCGTCTGCACCTGCGCCCTGGCCAGCGGCACCTCAACTCCCCAGGCGCGCAAAAGGCGCTGGCCGAGGCGCTTACCGCATTACAGGGTGTGCCGGTTGAATTGACTATCATTGAAGATGATAATCCGGCGGTGAAAACGCCGCTCGAGTGGCGACAGGCGATTTATGAAGAGAAGCTCGCGCAGGCGCGCGAGTCGATTATCGCGGATAACAACATCCAGACCCTGCGCCGGTTCTTCGACGCCGATCTGGATGAAGAGAGTATTCGCCCCCTTTGATCGTGAGTCTGACTTACGGTTGTAATCCTTAACGTGAAAGAAGAGAGAAGCCTATGTTTGGTGGAAAAGGCGGTCTGGGTGGCCTGATGAAGCAGGCTCAGCAGATGCAGGAAAAAATGCAGAAGATGCAGGAAGAGATCGCTCAGCTGGAAGTCACGGGTGAATCGGGTGCCGGTCTGGTCAAGGTGACCATCAACGGTGCGCACAACTGCCGTCGCGTTGAAATCGACCCGAGCCTGCTCGAAGACGACAAAGAGATGCTGGAAGATCTGGTTGCAGCCGCGTTTAACGATGCCGCTCGCCGTATCGACGAAACCCAGAAAGAGAAAATGGCCTCTGTTTCCAGCGGTATGCAACTGCCGCCGGGCTTTAAGATGCCATTCTGATGCAAACCAGTCCGCTGCTCACGCAGTTAATGGAAGCACTGCGCTGCCTGCCGGGCGTTGGCCCGAAGTCGGCGCAGCGTATGGCGTTTACGCTATTGCAGCGCGACCGCAGCGGCGGGATGCGCCTGGCGCAGGCTCTGACCCGCGCCATGTCAGAAATTGGTCACTGTGCGGATTGCCGGACCTTTACCGAGCAGGACGTCTGTAACATCTGCACGAACCCGCGTCGTCAGGAAAACGGTCAGATTTGCGTGGTGGAGAGTCCGGCGGACATCTACGCCATCGAACAAACCGGGCAGTTTTCCGGCCGCTATTTCGTGCTGATGGGGCATCTCTCCCCGCTGGACGGCATCGGCCCGGATGATATCGGTCTCGATCGTCTTGAACAGCGTCTTGAGTCCGAGACGATCAAAGAGGTGATCCTCGCCACCAACCCGACGGTGGAAGGGGAGGCAACCGCCAACTACATCGCCGAGCTGTGCGCGCAGTACGGCGTTGACGCCAGCCGCATCGCCCACGGCGTGCCGGTCGGCGGTGAGCTGGAGATGGTCGACGGCACCACGCTGTCGCACTCGCTGGCCGGACGACACAAGATTATTTTCTGACCAAACGGAGGCTGCGTGCGCGGCCTCCGCTTGAAAATTCCCCCCCTTATCCCCATCTCTCACTCAACGTTTTACAACCCCATTAAATGGCATTGTTGAGGTCGACTTAGATGAAAGGACAAGAAACCCGTGGTTTCCAGTCAGAAGTAAAACAGCTTCTGCACCTGATGATCCATTCCCTGTATTCCAACAAAGAAATCTTCCTGCGTGAGCTGATTTCCAACGCCTCCGATGCGGCGGACAAGTTGCGCTTCCGTGCGCTGTCCAACCCGGATCTGTACGAAGGCGATGGCGAACTGCGCGTGCGCGTCTCTTTTAATAAAGAGAACCGCACCCTGACGATTGCCGATAATGGCATCGGGATGAACCGCGACGAGGTGATCGACCATCTCGGCACCATCGCTAAATCCGGCACCAAAGCGTTCCTCGAGTCCATGGGCTCTGACCAGGCGAAAGACAGCCAGCTGATCGGTCAGTTCGGCGTAGGCTTCTACTCGGCATTCATCGTGGCGGATAAAGTCACCGTGCGCACCCGCGCCGCGGGCGACAGCGCCGAAAACGGCGTGCTGTGGGAATCCAAAGGGGAAGGCGAATACACCGTTGATGATATCACCAAAGCGGATCGCGGCACCGAAATCACTCTGCACCTGCGCGAAGGCGAAGACGATTTCCTGAACGACTGGCGCGTACGCTCCATCATCAGCAAATATTCTGACCACATCGCGCTGCCGGTGGAGATTGAAAAACAGGAAGAGAAAGACGGCGAAACCGTGGTTTCCTGGGAGAAAATCAACAAGGCGCAGGCGCTGTGGACGCGCAACAAAGCTGAAATTAAAGACGACGAGTACAACGAGTTTTACAAGCACATCGCCCACGACTTTACCGACCCGCTGACCTGGAGCCACAACCGTGTGGAAGGGAAGCAGGAGTACACCAGCCTGCTGTACATTCCGGCGCAGGCGCCGTGGGACATGTGGAACCGCGATCACAAGCACGGCCTGAAGCTGTACGTGCAGCGCGTCTTCATCATGGACGACGCCGAGCAGTTCATGCCGAACTACCTGCGCTTTGTGCGTGGCCTGATAGATTCCAACGATCTGCCGCTGAACGTCTCCCGTGAAATTCTCCAGGACAGCACCGTCACCCGTAACCTGCGTAACGCCCTGACCAAGCGAGCGTTGCAGATGCTGGAAAAACTGGCGAAAGACGATGCGGAAAAATACCAGACCTTCTGGAAACAGTTCGGCCTGGTGCTGAAAGAAGGCCCGGCGGAAGACACCGCGAACGTGGAAGCTATCGCTAAACTGCTGCGCTTCGCCTCTACGCACAACGACTCCTCCGCCCAGACCGTATCGCTGGAAGAGTACGTCTCCCGCATGAAAGAAGGGCAGGAGAAGATCTACTACATCACCGCCGACAGCTATGCGGCAGCGAAGAGCAGTCCGCATCTGGAGCTGCTGCGTAAGAAAGGCATCGAAGTGCTGCTGCTGTCTGACCGCATCGACGAGTGGATGATGAACTACCTGACCGAGTTCGACGGTAAATCCTTCCAGTCCGTTGCTAAAGCCGACGAGTCTATCGATAAGCTGGCGGATGAAGTGGACGACAGCGCGAAGGAAGCCGAGAAGGCGCTGGAGCCGTTCGTTGAGCGCGTGAAAACCCTGCTGGGCGACCGCGTGAAAGAGGTGCGCTTCACGCACCGTCTGACCGATACGCCAGCCATTGTCACCACCGATGCGGACGAAATGAGCACCCAGATGGCGAAACTGTTCGCGGCGGCGGGCCAGGCCGTGCCGGAAGTGAAATATATCTTTGAGCTTAATCCGGATCATCCGCTGGTGAAACGCGCGGCGGATACCCAGGACGACGCCCGCTTTGCGGAGTGGGTTGAACTGCTGCTGGATCAGTCCCTGCTGGCCGAGCGCGGCACCCTGGAAGATCCTAACCTGTTCATTAAACGTGTGAATGCGCTGCTGCTGGCGTAATACAAAACCTACCCCTCACCCTGGCCCTCTCCCCAAGGGGAGAGGGTTAGGGTGAGGGGGCATTCTCGCACTCACCCAAATAATCTCCCCCCGTTAACCGTTTCAGCCTCCCCGCCTTCCTTGAGCGATACCCGTTCTGGTGGTATTGTTTAGCGCTTTTGAAAAATTGAATCGACATTTGAGGGGATTTTCGCAATGCGTATTATTCTGCTTGGCGCTCCGGGCGCGGGTAAGGGAACTCAGGCTCAGTTCATCATGGAGAAATACGGTATTCCGCAAATCTCTACTGGTGACATGCTGCGTGCCGCTGTTAAATCTGGCTCCGAGCTGGGCAAACAAGCTAAAGACATCATGGACGCAGGCAAGCTGGTGACCGACGAACTGGTTATCGCGCTGGTAAAAGAGCGCATTGCTCAGGAAGACTGCCGCAATGGTTTCCTGCTGGACGGCTTCCCGCGCACCATTCCTCAGGCTGACGCCATGAAAGAAGCGGGCATCAACGTGGATTACGTGCTGGAGTTCGATGTACCGGACGAACTGATCGTTGACCGTATCGTTGGCCGTCGCGTGCACGCTGCCTCTGGCCGCGTTTACCACATCAAATTCAACCCGCCTAAGGTTGAAGGCAAAGACGACGTGACCGGCGAAGAGCTGACCACCCGTAAAGACGACCAGGAAGAAACCGTGCGTAAACGCCTGGTGGAATACCATCAGATGACCGCACCGCTGATCGGCTACTACTCCAAAGAGGCGCAGGCGGGTAACACCAAATACGCGAAAGTTGACGGCACCAAAGCCGTGGCTGACGTACGTGCAGAGCTGGAAAAAATCCTCGGCTAAGCGCACCTCTCTCACCCGGAGCCCCGGGTGAGAAAAATTCTCATCTTACCTATTACAGCAATGGGTTTCGTTTAAACGCATTTCCGCTACAATTGACAGCCTATCAAATGGTTAAGAGGCGTGAATGAGTCAGGCGAAAACCGGCATCCTGCTTGCCAATCTGGGCACCCCAGAAGCACCTACTCCAGCGGCGGTAAAACGCTACCTGCGACAATTTTTAAGCGACACGCGCGTCGTGGATACCCCAAGACTGCTGTGGTGGCCACTGCTGCGTGGTGTCATTCTGCCGATTCGTTCTCCGCGTGTAGCAAAGCTCTATCAGTCCGTGTGGATGGAAGAAGGCTCGCCGCTGATGGTCTACAGCCGTCGTCAGGAGAAGGCGCTGGCCGCCCGTCTGCCGGACATGCCCGTTGCGCTCGGTATGAGCTACGGTAAGCCATCCCTGGAAAGCGCCGTCGACTCTCTGCTGGCGCAGGGCGTTGAACACATTGTGGTGCTGGCCCTTTATCCGCAGTATTCGTGCTCCACGGTGGCTGCCGTCTGGGACGAACTGGCACGCATTCTGGCGACCCGCCGCCGTATACCGGGCATCACCTTTATCCGCGACTACGCCGATAACGAGCTGTACATTCAGGCGCTTGCCAGCAGCGCGCGCGCGTCGTTTGAAAAACACGGCGAGCCGGATCTGCTGCTGCTCTCCTATCACGGTATTCCGCAGCGTTTCGCGAACGAAGGGGACGATTACCCCCAGCGTTGCCGCGATACCACCCGCGAGCTGGTCTCCGCCCTCGGCCTGCCGCCTGAGAAGGTGATGATGACCTTCCAGTCGCGCTTCGGTCGTGAACCGTGGTTGACCCCGTATACTGATGAAACGCTAAAAATGCTGGGCGAGAAGGGCGTGAAGCACATTCAGGTTATGTCGCCGGGCTTCTCGGCGGATTGTCTGGAAACGCTGGAAGAGATTGCCGTCCAGAACAAAGAGTTCTTCATGGAGGCCGGCGGAACGAAATACGAATACATTCCTGCGCTTAACGACTCCCCTGAACACATCGATATGATGGTGTCACTGGTCACCACCCGCCGCTGATCGCGTTACGGGCCGGGTTTGTGCTACCATTCCCGGCCCGTATTCTTTGCACAGTTCAGACCATGAAATTTCCCGGTAAACGTAAGTCCAAACACTATTTCCCCGTCGATGCCCGCGATCCGCTGTTACAGCAAATTCAGCAGGAAAGCGAAACCAGCGCTGCCTGGGTGGTCGGTATCGATCAGACGCTGGTGGACATTGAAGCCAAAGTGGATGATGCGTTTGTCGCACGTTACGGTCTGAGCGCCGGGCACTCGCTGGTGATTGAGGATGACGTTGCCGAAGCGCTGTATCAGGACCTGATGCGCGAAAATCTTATCACCCACCAGTTTGCTGGCGGCACCATCGGTAACACCATGCACAACTACTCCGTTCTGGCAGACGACCGCTCGGTGCTGCTTGGCGTGATGTGCAGCAATATCGAAATCGGTGGCTACGCCTACCGCTACCTGTGCAATACCTCCAGCCGCACCGATCTGAACTATTTGCAGGGCGTTGACGGGCCGATTGGTCGTTGCTTTACGCTGATAAGCGATTCCGGCGAGCGTACCTTTGCCATCAGCCCCGGCCATATGAACAAGCTACGCGCTGAAAGTATTCCGGAAGAGGTGATCGCGGGCGCGTCTGCGCTGGTGTTGACGTCTTATCTGGTGCGCTGCAAGCCGGGCGAACCAATGCCGGACGCAACCATGAAGGCAATTGAGTATGCGAAGAAATACAACGTGCCTGTGGTTCTGACGCTGGGCACCAAATTCGTGATTGCCGACAACCCGGAGTGGTGGCAGGCCTTCCTGAAAGAACACGTCTCGATTCTGGCGATGAATGAAGAAGAAGCCGAAGCGCTGACCGGCGAAAGCGATCCGCTGCTGGCGTCTGATAAGGCGCTGGACTGGGTGGATCTGGTGCTCTGCACCGCCGGGCCGGTCGGGCTGTACATGGCGGGCTTCACGGAAGAAGAGAGCAAGCGGAAAACCCAGCACCCGCTGCTGCCGGGCGCTATCGCCGAATTTAACCAGTACGAGTTCAGCCGCGCCATGCGTCATAAAGACTGCATCAACCCGCTGCGTATCTTCTCCCACATTGCACCGTATATGGGTGGCCCCGAGAAGATCATGAACACTAACGGCGCGGGCGACGGTGCGCTGGCCGCGCTGCTGCACGACATCACCGCTAACGCCTACCACAAAACCAATGTGCCGAATTCCAGCAAACACACCTTCAACTGGCTGACCTATTCCTCACTGGCGCAGGTGTGCAAGTACGCGAACCGCGTGAGTTATCAGGTGCTGAACCAGCATTCACCGCGCTTAACGCGTGGGCTGCCGGAACGGGAAGACAGCCTCGAAGAGGCGTATTGGGACAGGTAAAAGAAGACCCCTCACCCTGGCCCTCTCCCCAAAGGGGAGAGGGAACTTGAACACCCTCTCCCCTTTGGGGAGAGGGCCAGGGTGAGGGGACCAGGCCGCACAAAACTTACCCCGTCACCGCCTCTTCAACTGGCGGCTTCGTCAGCATTGTCAGCATCGTATTCGCAATCTCACGCTCACCCATCACCACCTGATTCGCGCCGCGCTCGGTAATGTACTCCACTTCGTCATCATAATGGGCGCGGGCTATGATTTCGACATGCGGGCATTTTTCACGGGCTGTGGCGACAATCTCGCCAGCCTCGTAACCGTTCGGGATAGTGAGCAGCAGCCAGCGAGCGCAGTCCAGATGCGCCAGATTCATAATCTCTTCGTTAGCCGCGTTGCCCAGCACCGCGCGGATGCCGCGTTCGCGAAGTTCGTCGACGCGGGTGCGTGACGTTTCAATCACTACAAGTGGAATGCCCTGAGCCATCAGTTTTTCACCCAGCAGGCTGCCGACGCGGCCAAAACCGACCAGCAGCGCGTGGTTGCAGATATCCACCGGGATCTGTTTCTCTTCTTCTGTCGCCTCTTCCAGCGTCAGCTCTTCGAGGGTTTCAGTCTTCTCGAGATATTTCTCCAGCAGGGCAAACAATACCGGGTTCAACATGATGGAGAGGATCGCCCCCGCCAGCACCAGATTTTGCCCAGCCTGTGGCAGCAGGTTCAGGGCCATCCCCAGACCAGCCAGAATAAAGGCGAACTCGCCAATCTGCGCCAGGCTGGCGGCGATGGTCAGCGCCGTGCGCGGCGAGTGACCGAACATCCGCACCAGGAAGAAGGCGGCAACGGACTTACCAAAGATGATGATTGCCAGCGTACCCAGCACGGCCAGCGGCTGCTGGATGAGGATCATCGGGTCGAACAGCATCCCGACGGAGACAAAGAACAGCACCGCGAACGCATCACGTAGTGGCAGAGTATCGTGCGCGGCACGGTGGCTCAGCTCGGACTCGTTCAGCACCATCCCGGCGAAGAATGCGCCCAGCGCAAAGGAGACGTCAAACAGCTCGACAGCGCCAAAGGCAATGCCCAGCGCCAACGCAAGGACCGAAAGCGTGAACAGTTCACGCGAGCCGGTGGCGGCGCTGCGGGACATGATCCACGGCACCAGACGGCGGCCCACCAGCATCATGATGGCAATAAACGCCACAACCTTACCGATGGTAATGCTCATATCCAGCGCCAGCGAAGCGAAGCCGATATTCTCTTTTTCCATCATCCCGGCGACGGCGGGCAGCAGTACCAGCGTCAACACCATCACCAGATCTTCAACTATCAGCCAGCCAATCGCGATTTGCCCGCGCTGGCTGTCTATCAGCTGCCTCTCTTCAAGCGCGCGCAGCAGCACCACGGTACTGGCGGTTGAAAGACACAGCCCAAATACGATACCGGTCATGATTGACCAGCCCAGCACCGCCGAAAGCGCCATGCCCAGCAGCGTCGCCACCCCTATCTGGGCGATCGCTCCCGGTATGGCGATCGACTTTACCGCCATCAGATCCTTCAGGGAAAAATGCAGTCCGACGCCAAACATCAGCAGGATAACGCCCAGTTCCGCCAGCTCCGGTGCAAGTTTGGTATCTGCGACAAAACCCGGCGTAAAGGGTCCTGCCAGCACGCCCGCTAACAAATAGCCTACCAGGGGCGAAATACGCAGTTTGTTGGCAATCATGCCGAGGATAAAAGCGAGCACAAGTCCACCAACAATGGTGGTGATAAGCGGTGTGGCGTGGTGCATTCCGTCTCCTTTCGCGATGGGTGATCCATTTTTGGTGCAAATACCAAAAAGCCGATTAATAGTTTATGACAATTTTTACGCTTATGTTTATGAATAATTGTTGAAATCACAATAAAAAGGCAATAAGCACGAAAAAAGGCAGATTTTGATAAATTTGCTGAGGGGAGGGAGAGGAAATCCTTATGGCATCAGGTTATCCGGCTGCCAAAGTTTAACTTTGGCAGCCGTGTAGTTACGCTTTATGACGGTTGTCAGGCAGGAATATGGTCAACATCCCCAGAAGTGGCAGGAAAGCGCAGATTTTATAGACCAGGAAGATGCTGGTGTGGTCTGCAACCATCCCTAACACGGCGGCGCCAAGGCCGCCCATGCCAAAGGCAAAACCGAAAAAGAGACCGGAAACCATACCGATACGTCCCGGCAGCAGCTCCTGCGCATAGACCAGAATGGCTGAAAACGCCGACGCGAGAATAAAACCTATAATCACTGTCAATATTCCGGTCCATTCCAGCGTTGCGTACGGTAAAACAAGCGTAAACGGCGCAACGCCGAGGATAGAGCCCCAAATCACATATTTACGTCCGATTTTATCTCCCACAGGGCCGCCAATCACCGTGCCTGCCGCCACCGCAAACAGGAAGGCAAAGAGATGGAACTGGGCGTTTTGTACCGATAATCCGAATTTTTGCATCAGATAGAAGGTGTAATAGCTGCTAATGCTCGCCATATAGAAATATTTCGAGAAAATCAGCACCAGCAGCACGCTGACGGCAAGGATCACCTTATTGCGCGGAAGGGGATTGGTTATCTTCGCGACAGGTTTTCCCTTATTTACGCGATGCTGCGCGGCATACCAGCGGCTGATTTGCGCCAGGACGACAATCGCCAGCAGCGCGGCCAGCACAAACCACGCCACGTTGCCTTTGCCGTAAGGCGCGATAATTACCGCCGCCAGCAGAGGACCGAGGGAGCTACCAAAGTTCCCCCCCACCTGGAACAGAGACTGCGCCAGCCCGTGGCGTCCGCCGGAGGCCATACGCGCCACGCGGGACGATTCCGGATGGAACACCGATGAACCGGTTCCTACCAGCGCCGCGGCAACCAGTACCGCCTCAAAGCTGCCCGCCATGGCCAGCAGCACCAGCCCGCTCAGGGTGAAGCACATCCCAATGGGCAGCGACCATGGCATCGGGTATTTGTCCGTCCAGTAGCCCACCACCGGCTGTAGCAGCGAAGAGGCCAGCTGGAAGGTCAGGGTAATCATCCCGATCTGCACGAAGGTTAATGAGAACTCAGACTGCAACAGCGGGTAGATCGCCAGAATCAGCGACTGGATCATGTCGTTGAGCAGATGAGAGAGACTGATTGCGCCTAATACTTTGAAGGAAGTGCGCGATTTCGGCGGCGACGCCGGAACGCCCTGAACAGGCTGGGTTGATTCACTGATTGCCATAAATACCACGTCAATTTGTAATTAGAGATGCAGGGAGTAATTATTATCCGACTAACATACTCGTCCGTGACATTTGAAGAAAGTCGCAATTCTGAAAACTTATTTGTCTATTCTTGTGAGTCACTGTAATTTTTGCGTTTGTCTATGGGTCAGGGAGAGAGAAGATGAAGTTAATAAAGCGTGGCGTCGCGCTGGCGCTCATCGCCGCATGGGGGCTGACAAGCCTGCCCGCGCAGGCGTATGAAAAAGATAAAACCTATAAAATTACCATTCTGCATACTAACGATCATCACGGCCATTTCTGGCGCAGCGAATACGGTGAATATGGCCTGGCGGCGCAAAAAACGCTGGTGGACGGCATTCGTAAAGAGGTCTCGGCTCAGGGCGGCAGCGTGCTGTTGCTGTCGGGCGGGGATATTAATACCGGCGTACCGGAATCTGATTTGCAGGATGCCGAGCCTGATTTCCGCGGCATGAATTTAATTGGTTACGACGCGATGGCGGTCGGAAACCACGAGTTTGATAACCCGCTGAGCGTATTGCGCCAGCAGGAAAAGTGGTCCAAATTTCCGTTCCTTTCCGCCAATATTTATCAGAAAAGCACCGGCGAGCGCCTGTTTAAACCGTGGGCGCTGTTTAAGCGTCAGGATCTGAAGATCGCGGTCATCGGCTTAACCACCGACGATACGGCCAAAATTGGCAACCCTGAATTTTTCACCGACATCGAATTCCGTAAACCGGCGGACGAAGCGAAGCTGGTGATCCAGGAGTTGCAGCAGAATGAAAAACCGGATGTGATTATCGCTACCACCCACATGGGGCATTACGACAACGGTCAGCACGGCTCTAACGCGCCGGGCGACGTGGAGATGGCGCGCAGCCTTCCTGCGGGCTCGCTGGCGATGATTGTGGGCGGTCATTCGCAGGATCCGGTCTGCATGGCTTCTGAGAATAAAAAGCAGGTAGATTATGTGCCCGGCACGCCGTGCGCGCCGGATCGTCAGAACGGGATCTGGATTGTACAGGCCCACGAGTGGGGTAAATACGTAGGCCGTGCGGATTTCGAATTCCGTAACGGCGAGATGAAGCTGGTGCACTATCAGCTCATCCCGGTCAACCTGAAGAAGAAAGTAACCTACCCGGACGGCAAAAGCGAGCGGGTACTCTACACGCCAGAGATCGCTGAAAACCAGCAGATGCTCTCCCTGCTGACGCCGTTCCAGAGCAAAGGGAAAGCGCAGCTGGACGTGAAGATTGGCACGCTTAACGGACGACTGGAAGGGGACCGCAGCAAAGTCCGCTTCGTACAAACCAACATGGGGCGTCTGGTGCTGGCCGCGCAGATGGCGCGCACGAATGCGGATTTCGGCGTGATGAGCGGCGGCGGTATTCGTGATTCCATTGAAGGCGGAAACATCACCTATAAAGACGTGCTCAAAGTGCAGCCGTTTGGCAACGTGGTGGTGTATGCGGACATGAGCGGGAAAGAGGTGATTGACTACCTGACCGCCGTGGCGCAGATGAAGCCGGACTCCGGAGCGTATCCGCAGTTTGCTAACGTCAGCTTCGTCGCGAAGGACGGTAAGCTCAACGATCTCAAAATCAAAGGCGAACCTGTTGATCCGGCGAAAACCTACCGCCTGGCAACGTTAAGCTTTAACGCCACCGGCGGCGACGGCTATCCGCATATCGATAACAAACCGGGCTATGTAAATACCGGGTTTATTGATGCGGAAGTGTTAAAGCAGTTTATCCAGCAAAATTCACCGATTGACGTGAACGCGTATGAGCCGAAGGGCGAGGTGAGCTGGCAGTAGTGCGGGTGTGTTGTGCCGGGTGGCGGCTACGCCTTACCCGGCCTACATTCGAATCGGAGGCCCGGTAAGCGCAGCGCCACCGGGCAATTTTCTCAATCCCTGCGCGCAATATCCGCAAATTTCGCGTCCAGCATTTTCGCCAGATCGCCTGCGGCCAGTTCGATATCCAGCCCGCGTTTGCCGCCAGAAATATAGATCGTCTCAAATTCCTGCGAAGGCGCATCGATCAGGGTCGGCAGACGCTTTTTCTGGCCGAGCGGGCTGATCCCGCCGACCAGATAACCCGTAGTGCGTTGCGCAACCATCGGGTCTGCCATATCGACCTTTTTCGCTCCCAGCGCTTTGGCCACTTTCTTCAGATCAAGCTGTCCGGCGACGGGCGTCACTGCCACGGCGAGGTGCTTCATATCGCCATTCACCGCGACCAGCAGCGTTTTGTAAACCTGGTCCGCGTTCAGCCCCAGCTTGCGCACCACTTCATCACCAAAGTTGGTTTCGTTCGGATCGTGATCGTAGGTGTGGATCCGGAAAGAAATTTTGTTTTTTTCGAGTAATTTAACGGCGGGAGTCATGGCTATCCTTCTTACGACAGACGGTTCATGCCAGCAGCATACGCCTGACGTTTGTCTAAAAAATAGCACCATCTTGCGCAATAGTATTGGCAGTGATGGTTACTTTGAGCGACAATCGGCGTAGCCGAAGGTCACTTCGGTATAATAAAAACGATGAAATTCCTCTTTGACGGGCCAATAGAAATATTGGCCATTTTTTTATTTCAGCAGCGACGGCAAATTCCCTTCTCCGTACAAATGCAACGCGCCAACCGCGACAACATAACGACCGGCAGGCAGGGCATACAGCGTCTCCCGCCACGCCTGGTTGCGCGCGTTCATCAGCACATCATACAACGATTCACTGAACGTCGACGGTAACGCCAGCTTACCGTCTGCGGGCGGCGCATCCAGCCACCAGCCAATCATCGTTTGCAGCAGACGCGCGTTGGTGTGCCAGTGGGTCAGGGTATCATCCAGTAGCATCTTACCGTCATCAGGAAGCTGGCGAAGAAGCGCAATCTGGCTGTCCGTGCCTTCCAGTTCAATGACGGACAGGTTGCACGCCCGTGCCGCATTCAGCAGTTGATAATCGATACCGTAATCGCCGCGCAGCCCCAGGCGCTGCGCCTGGGTTGCCTGTAGCACCATGGCAATTTGCCACAGGGGCAGGGTGTCGAGCATTGAGAGCGAGACGCCGGACTCATCCGCAAGACGGGTAAGCTCAGCCAGCTGCGTCTCGTTAAGACGTTCAGCCAGGGGGCGGTCGCTTTCCAGACCGGCAAACGGCGATTCATGGCCGGAGATGTCGGCTTCGACGATCAGCGCGTCGGCGCGCTTCAGTAGTTTAATCAGGCCGGAGGGCAGGGGGGACATATCCTGCGTGCCCATATGAATGCTTCCCACCAGGTGCAGTTGCTGCCCACCCGGAAGCGAAATATCCATACCGGGCCAGGCATAACGGCGGGGAAAAAGGGCGCGAAACGATGTTTTTATACGATTAAACAGACCCATACGCGCTCCATAAACGGAAAGGTTCATGCTAGCGCGTGGGGAAGGGGGGCGCAATAGGCGAAAGCCGGGCGGCGCTGCGCTTACCCGGCCTGCTTCCGGGATTCTACGCTTTCGGTTTAAACCGCAGCAGACGGTTAGCGTTGCTCACCACGGTAATTGACGAGAGCGCCATCGCCGCACCCGCAACAACCGGGTTCAGCAGGGTGCCGGTCAGCGGCCACAAAATCCCGGCGGCAATCGGAATGCCGAGCGAGTTATAGACGAAGGCCCCCAGCAGGTTCTGCTTCATGTTGCGCAACGTGGCTTTCGAAATCGCCAGCGCATCCGCCACGCCCATCAGGCTGTGGCGCATCAGGGTGATCGCCGCGGTTTCAATGGCGACATCGCTCCCGCCGCCCATCGCAATACCTACGTCAGCCTGCGCCAGCGCCGGGGCGTCGTTGATGCCGTCGCCGACCATCGCCACCTGACGACCATCACGTTGCAATTTCCTGATGGCGTCCGCTTTGCCATCTGGCAGTACGCCGGCTATCACCTCATCAATCCCGGCTTCTCTGGCGATGGCGTTAGCGGTAGTCGGGTTATCACCGGTTAACATCACCAGGCGATAGCCCGCGTGGTGCAGGCGTTGCAAGGCATCCACGCTGTCCTGGCGTAACGGATCGCGTACGGCCAGCAGCGCCGCCACATGACCATCTTTCGCCAGCAGAACCGGCGTCGCGCCCTGAGAGGCCTGCGCGTTCAGCTCAGCGTCCAGCGCGGACGTATCAACACCGTGTTCAGTTAGCAGTGCCTGGTTACCCAGCAGCAGCGTATGGCCTTCTGCTTCACCGCTGACCCCTAAACCGCGCAGAGTGCGGAAGTTGCTTACCTGCGGCAGGCGGGCATCACCGGCTTTCTCAAGGATGGCGCGCGCCAGCGGGTGACTGGAGCCTTGTTCCAGCGCGGCGGCCAGGCGCAGGGCATCCGTCTCCGTACAGCCAATGGTATTAACGGCCACTACCTGCGGTTTGCCCTCGGTGAGCGTGCCGGTTTTGTCAAAGACGAGGGTGTCCAGCGTGCTTGCCCGTTGCAGGGCGTCAGCATCACGGACCAGTACGCCAAATTCGGCGGCGCGTCCGACGCCAGAGATAATCGACATCGGCGTGGCCAGACCAAGGGCACAAGGGCAGGCGATGATCAGTACCGTGGTGGCGATCACCAGGGTGTAGACAATCTGCGGCGCCGGGCCGAAGAAATACCAGATTGCCGCGCTCAGCAGGGCAATACCGACCACCACTGGCACAAAAATGGCGGAGATTTTATCGGCAAGCTGACCAATTTCCGGCTTACTGCTCTGCGCCTGGCGGACCATCCGAATGATGCGTGACAGTGTGGTATGGCTGCCAACGGCGCTGGCGCGGAACAGCACGCTGCCGTCCTGTACCACCGTACCCGCATGCACCGCATCGCCCTGAGATTTCTGCTGGGGGATCGGCTCACCGGTCAGCATGGCTTCATCAAGCCAGGCATCGCCCTGGGTGATTTCACCGTCGACGGGCACGCGGTCACCGGTGGTGAGACGCAGCGTCATACCGGGTTGCACCTCTGAGAGAGGAACGTTTTTTTCCCCATCGTCGGTGACCACGCGGGCCGTCGGCGGGGTTAAATCGAGTAATCTTTCCAGCGCTTTCGACGAGCGCTGACGCGCGCGGGCTTCGAGCATATGGCCTAAGTTAATCAGACCAATAATCATCGCGCTCGCTTCATAATAGAGATGGCGCGCCTCCATCGGGAACCACTGCGGCCAGACGTTAACGCTCATCGAATACAGCCACGCCGCGCCCGTCCCGAGCGCGACCAGCGTGTCCATCGTCGCGGTGCGGTTTTTCAGGCTCTTCCAGGCGCTGGTATAGAAATGTCCGCCTGCAAACACCATCACCGCAAGGGTAATCAGACCAATCACCAGCCACAGGGTGCGGTTGTCTGCGGTGACCATCATGTTGTCACCCATCATGCCCCACACCATCACCGGAATACCGACCAGCAGGGCGACGATCGCCTGCCAGCGGAAGCGCTTCATGGTGGCGACAGCCGTTTCCTGCTGGCGCTCGCGGCGCTCGGCATCATCTTCGATGGCCTCCGCCCCGTAGCCCGCTTTCTCCACGGCCTGCACTAAATCTGCGGCGGAGGCACTGCCCATCACCAGCGCAGTACGCTCCGCCAGGTTTACCCGTGCCTGTGCGACGCCCGGTACCGCCTGTAAGGCGTTTTGTACCCGGGAGACACAGCTGGCGCAGCTCATGCCGTTGATCAGCAGCTGTTGGCTGTCATCAATATCATCAGCTACCGGAAGCTCAGGAGTGGCCGCTGTCAGTGCTTCCGACGGGGATGATGACTCTGCCAGCGGTTTAGCCTTTGGGTGGCTTAACTCCGCCCCGTAACCGGCCTGTTTAATGGTATCAATCAGCGCGTCGGCGCTGGCGCTGCCGGTCACGGCGGCATGATCGATAGTCACCTCAGCGCTTTCCACATCAGGACGCTGCTCCAGGCTTTCTTTAACACGTTTGACACAGTGGCCGCAGGAGAGGCCGTCCAGTGTCAGGTCAATAGTGTGAGACATAACAAAACTCCCGTATAATGTTCTGGTCAATTGTTGACCTTCACTCTGCTTTTCGCTAACTGTTATGAAGGTTAAACCTTCCATCAAGGGGAAGGTCAAGGGGGAAATGTGAATATCAGCGATGTTGCGAAAAAAACCGGCTTAACCAGCAAAGCGATTCGCTTTTATGAGGAAAAAGGGCTGGTGACGCCACCGTTGCGCAGTGAGAACGGCTACCGCAGCTATACGCAGCTGCATCTTGATGAACTGACGTTACTGCGCCAGGCAAGACAGGTAGGATTTAACCTTGAAGAGTGCGGCGAGCTGGTTAACCTGTTTAACGATCCGAAACGCCACAGTGCCGACGTGAAAAAACGTACGCTGGAAAAAGTGGCGGAGATCGAACGCCATATCATCGAATTACAGGCGATGCGTGAGCAACTGCTACAGCTGGCAGAATCCTGCCCGGGAGATGACAGCGCCGAGTGCCCGATTATCGACAATCTTTCCGGCTGCTGCCACCGTAAAACCCACGCCTAACAGGCTTTAACCCGCAGGGTAATGCCTTCTACCGCAATGACCTCAACCCGCGTGCCGGCGCTGAGGTCATCATTGGCCACCACCGGCCATGAACTGTCCCCCACGCGCATATGACCGCGTCCGTTGATCAGCGCGTTATCAAGCGTAAAACGTTTACCCACGATCTGCTGCCCACGCTGATTGAGATGCGCGTCGACCGGCTTCTGCGCCTTCACCCGTTTGTTCAGCCAGCGCCACCACAGCCAGGCGGCCAGCAGCGTCAGCACGGCAAACAGTGCGCCCTGCCACTCCCAGCCGACAGGCAGCAGCCAGACGACCAGCCCGGTAATCACAGCGGCAACACCGCTCCACAGCAGATAACCGTTGCCGCCAAGCATCTCGGCGGCCAGCAGCAAGCCGCCAAGGCTTAGCCAGAACGCATGAGGATGTGCAACGATGAGCTCAATCATTTTTTACGCTCGTTTCCGCCGTATTTGATCAACTCGGCAATTCCGGCGATAGATCCCATCAGACTGCTGGCATCCAGCGGCATCATCACCACTTTGCTGTTGTTCGCAGAGCCGATCTCCTTCAGCGCATCGGTATATTTTTGCGCGACGAAGTAGTTCACAGCCTGGATATCCCCGGCGGCAATCGCCTCGGAAACCATTTGCGTCGCGCGGGCTTCCGCTTCTGCCGAACGTTCACGCGCTTCTGCCTGGAGGAAGGCAGACTGACGGTCGCCCTCGGCTTTCAGGATCTGCGACTGTTTTTCCCCTTCCGCTTTCAGGATCTCGGCCTGACGCACCCCTTCGGCTTCAAGAATATAGGCGCGTTTGGTACGCTCGGCCTTCATCTGCGCATTCATGGAAGCAATCAGCTCTGCCGGTGGGCGCACGTCGCGGATCTCAATGCGGGTCACTTTGATCCCCCACGGATTGGTGGCTTCATCAACAATGTGCAGCAGGCGGGTATTAATGCTGTCGCGCTGGGAGAGCATTTCGTCCAGCTCCATCGAGCCAAGCACGGTACGGATGTTGGTCATCGTCAGGTTGACGATCGCCAGCTCCAGGTTGCTCACCTCATAGGCCGCTTTCGGCGCATCAATCACCTGAATAAAGCACACCGCATCGATGGTGACGTTGGCGTTATCCTTGGAGATGACTTCCTGGGAAGGAATATCCAGCACCTGCTCCATCATGTTGATTTTACGCCCAATTCTGTCCATGAAGGGGACGATCAGGCTTAAACCCGGCTGAAGGGTATTGGTGTAGCGACCGAAACGTTCGACGGTCCACTGGTAACCCTGCGGGACAATTTTGACGCCTGCGCCCACGATAACCAGCGCAACGAAAATAAGGACAGGAACAACGATGAGCATAAAAACCTCCTGTTTTGCATGCCGTAACGAGAAAAATTGCGTATTTGTTGAACGTAAGTATATCGGTTAACGGGCGGGATTTCGCCCCTGTAAAGAGGTGGGAACCGGACTGGTAAAATTAAAACGCCCCGCCAGGAGAGCGGGGCGCATAGCGTTACTCTTCAGACCAGGTATAGCTGAAGTCGGTGATAAACCCATCCCCGGCGTCAGCGATGGCTTTCGATAAGCCCTGATAGTATTTTTCCAGGCCGATGGCCTCTATCTGCTGGAGCTGCTCGCGAACGGGCGCGCAGAACAGTACTGCATTGCCCGCTCCGACACGTTTGTTGTTCGGCGGCAGATCGCCGGTAATCCCCTTAAACCAGGTTCTGATCCCTTGCTTTAAGCTGTGCGGCGCTTTTGCAAGATCCTTCTGGCCTGTCAGCACCTGTAAGGTGGGGAACTCATTTGCATTGACGGCGGTTTTCATGCGTGCAAAGAACGCGGTAAAAAGCTCAAAAGAGCCGAGATCCGTGACGCGAAGCTTGGTGGTTTTTCCGTTTTTATTGCCCATTTTTCCGGCAGGGGCTGTAGGCGCCGGAACCACATTGACCTTATGCAGATCCAGACCAAACAGCAGATTGCAGTGCGCCCGGCGCTCTTTAAGCGGGTAGGACATTAGCACGTCAATAAACGCTGTCGCCTTCACATCGGCCAGGTCATGGTTAATCAGCCATTGCGAGCGGGCAAATTCCGCGGGGGAAACGAACCAGTCCGGCACCTCAGTAAAGCGTCTGGATTTACCCTTGCCGTCAAACTCGAGAAAGTAAGCCCCATCATCGAAAGCAAAATAGCAGTTTTTAAAGCTTCCGATCGTGGTGTTAACGATGAGCGCCTTCTTAACAAAATCGACCACCTCTGCACCCATGACAAAACGCGTGAGTTCAGAAGAATTGATGACTTCCATTAATGTTTCCACATCTGGAACACCAGGCTTCAGGGAAGAGAACTCATAAAAGATATGTGTCATGTTGCTGACTTCCTGTAGTTATAGAGGTGACAATTACCGAACAAAAAGTTTAACACTTGCGATAGGTTAAGGCTATTCGCGCAGCGTAGCGGAAAGGATTATGCTAAAGGCTGTTCTTATCACAGCGGTTAACGGAATCGGAATGAATAATAAAAAAAATCTTCTGGATATCAGGGATGTTGGCTTTCGTGTGGGTGATAACACCATCCTTCAGCACGTCGATTTTTGTCTCTCTCCGGGCGAATTTAAACTCATAACCGGCCCCTCCGGCTGCGGCAAAAGCACCCTCCTGAAAATCGTGGCTTCGCTACTGAGTCCAACGGAGGGAACCATCCTGTTTGAAGGGAAAGATATCGCCACGCTTACACCGGAAAGCTATCGCCAGCAGGTGTCATACTGCGTGCAAACGCCGTCCCTGTTTGGCGACACGGTGTACGACAATCTGGTTTTCCCCTGGCACATCCGCAACCAAACGCCCGATCCGAAAAAGTTTGCGGACGATCTGACCCGTTTTGGGCTTCCGCCGGAGACGCTGACCAAATCGACTGCCGAACTGTCAGGCGGGGAAAAGCAGCGCGTCTCGCTGATCCGTAACCTGCAATTCCTGCCGAAGGTGCTTTTGCTGGATGAAATCACCAGCGCGCTGGATGACGCTAACAAGCGCAACGTCAATGAGATTATTCATCGCTACGTCCGTGAACAGGATATTGCCGTGCTGTGGGTGACGCACGATTCAAACGAAATTAGCCATGCGGATGATGTCATCACGCTCAGGCCGCAGGGCGGGAAAATGGAGGAGGCTCACCGTGGGTGAACATAACATAACCAACGAATCGCTGGCGCTGTCGATGGTCCTGGTGCTGGTGGCGATTGTGGTCAGCTACCGGGAGAAGCTGGGGCTGGAAAAAGATATTCTGTGGAGTATCGTTCGCGCGGTCATTCAGCTCATCATCGTCGGCTATGTGCTGAAATACATCTTCAACGTCAATCATGCCGTGCTGACCCTGTTGATGGTGCTGTTTATCTGCTTTAACGCGGCATGGAACGCGCAGAAACGCAGTAAATACATCGATAAAGCGTTCCTCTCGTCGTTTATTGCCATCACTACCGGGACCGCGTTACCGCTGGCGGTACTGGTGCTCTCCGGCTCGATAGAGTTTACGCCAATGCAGGTGATCCCCATTTCCGGGATGATTGCGGGCAATGCGATGGTGGCGGTCGGGTTATGCTACAACAATCTGGGGCAACGCTTCAGCAGTGAACAGCAACAGCTTCAGGAGAAGCTAAGCCTGGGAGCGACACCAAAGGTGGCCTCGGCGCGGTTGATCCGCGACAGCATTCGTTCTTCGCTGATCCCAACGGTGGATTCCGCCAAAACCGTGGGTCTGGTGAGCCTGCCGGGCATGATGTCGGGGCTAATTTTTGCCGGTATCGATCCGGTAAAAGCGATTAAATACCAGATTATGGTGACGTTTATGCTGCTCTCTACGGCGAGCCTGTCGACGATTATTGCCTGCTATCTGACCTATCGGAAGTTTTACAATGCGCGCCACCAGCTGGTGGTGACGCAGTTGAAAAAGACGGGGTAATATCGGCTTTTGTAGGCCCGGCAAGCGTTAGCGCCACCGGGCATTTTTGTTAGTAAAGCAATGCGTACAGCTGACGACGATACTTAGACGCCAGCGCGTCACCGGTGCCGAGCGCGGCCAGGATCTCCTGGAACATCTTTCGCGCCTGACCGTCTGCGGCGCCCAGGTCCTTCTGAAGGTGACTAAACAGCAGCTCCAGCGCCTCTTCATTACGCCCCACCTGGTGAAGCTGAAGCGCCAGCTGGCTTGCCAGCGCGGCATCCGCCGGGTTGTCCGCAACCTGCTGCTGAAGTTGCTGAATTTCAGGGGTATCCGCCGCCTGTTTCAGCAGGTCAATCTGCGCCACCAGGCCCTGATAGCGGGTGTCCTGATCCTGCATCGGCACCGTTTTCAGCACGGCTTCCGCGTCTTCGGGGCGGTGCAGCGCAATCTGGGTCTCTGCCAGCAGCAGACCAATCTGGCTGTTCTGGTTCGACAGCTGCCACGCGTCTTTTAACAGCGGCAGCGCCTCGTCGTACTTGCCTTCCTGCATCAGCGCCATGGCTTCCTGCGCTTTCAGCTCTTCTTCGCGCGGCAGGACTTTATCCAGCAGGGCGCGGATCGCCTCTTCCGGCTGCGGCCCCTGGAAGCCATCCACCGGCTGACCGTTCTGGAACAGGTAGACGGTTGGGATCGCACGCAGGCCAAACTGGGAAGCCACCATCGGTTCGGCGTCACAATCCAGCTTCGCCAGAATGAATTGACCGTTGTACTGCGCGGCAAGGCTTTCCAGGACCGGCGTCAGCTGCAGGCAGTGTTGGCTGCGTTCAGACCAGAAGTAGAACAGCACCGGTGTAGTCATTGACTGTTCGAGTGTCTGTTGCAGGTTAGCTTCAGTTATGTTGACGATATTCTGTACGGACATGCGGCATTCTCTTTTATCGGTTTACTCTTTACATGGGGGTAAGCGTCGTCGCTTCAACTCAACCCTGCAAAATTTTGTCCATCATCCGCCCCGGCAGCAGGCGTTTCAACCAGCCGACGGCATGGGTCACCAGCGTCACCGGATAGCGCATTTTAGGGGTATCGCTCTCAAATGCGTGGCGCACTTTGGCAACCACGGCTTCTGGCCCAAGCGTAAAACGCGCCGCGATACCGGGATTTTCGACCGGTTGGTCCGCCTGCGTCTGGTTAACGTTTTCCGTAAAGCGGGTGCGGATGGGGCCCGGTTCAATCAGGCTGACCTTAATGCCGCTGTGGCGCAGTTCCATGCGCAACGCATCGGACCAGGCTTCAAGCGCATATTTACTGGCAGCGTAAGCCCCGCGTCCCGGCGTGGAGATCAGGCCCATCACCGAGGAGGTCATGACAATCCGCCCTTCGCCGTGCGGCAGCATGGCGGGGAGAAGGCGCATGGTGAGCTGATGCGCCCCAAAAAAGTTTGCGGAGAACTGCTGCTCCAGCTGTTCCCGTGAGAGGGTCTGTAGCGGGCCGTATACGCCATAGCCCGCATTGTTGAACAGGCCGTAAAGCCGGTTGTTGGTCAGGGCGATAACCTCATCGGCGGCCTGCTCCACGCTCTCTGGCGAATCGAGATCCAGCAGAATGCCGGTAAATCCCAGCCCTCGCATGCGTTCGACATCTTCGGGTTTGCGGCAGGCCGCCAGCACCCAAAACCCCTGACGTTTCAGTTCAAGGGCGCTTTCAAGGCCAATTCCGCTGGAACATCCTGTTATTAAGACCGATTTTTGCATAACTTTACCTGTCAGGTTCTCAGCTGTTTGACGAGTCATGTTTTACTAAAGGAGCCAGCCGGGTTGCCATCCAGTCGGCAATGAACGGCTGGGCATCGCGATTGGGGTGAATGCCATCATCCTGCATCCACTGGGGTTTCAGATAGACCTCTTCCATGAAAAATGGCAGCAGCGGAATATCAAACTCTTTGGCAAGCTTAGGATAGATCGCGCTAAACGCCTCATTATACCGACGGCCGTAGTTAGCGGGCAGGCGAATTTGCATCAGCAGCGGCTGGGCGTTAGCGGCCTTAATGGTCTGCAAAATAGTCCGCAGCGTTTGCTCCGTTTGCTGTGGCTGGAAGCCGCGCAAACCATCATTACCGCCCAGTTCGACCAGCACCCAACGCGGTTGATGCTGCTTAAGCAGGGCAGGCAGGCGCGATAAGCCTTGCTGCGACGTATCGCCGCTGATGCTGCCGTTAACGACAGACGCCCGGGACTGCCATTTATCATTGAGCAGGGCGGGCCAGGCCGCACTGGCGGCCATACGATAGCCCGCGCTCAGGCTATCGCCCAGAATCAATAACGTGTCCGCAGCCGCCGCGCGGAAGGTCATCAGCATCAAAAACAGGAAGGGCAAATGCCAGCGGAAAACATTGTTGAAGTTCATCGTCTTAAGAAGTCCGTCGGTCAGGGAGAACACGAGCTTTCCATCCTCACCGGAGTTGAACTCGTTGTCAAACGTGCCGAAACCATCGCCCTGATTGGCGAATCCGGTTCCGGTAAGTCCACGCTGCTGGCCATTCTCGCCGGGCTGGACGATGGCAGCAGCGGGGAAGTGAACCTGGTCAGCCAGCCCCTCCACGCGCTTGATGAAGAGGCGCGCGCCGCGCTGCGTGCCCGGCATATCGGGTTTGTCTTTCAGTCATTCATGCTGATCCCAACCCTCAACGCGCTGGAAAACGTTGAGCTGCCCGGCCTGCTGCGCGGTGAAAATACCCGCGAAAGCCGCGATCACGCCAAAGCGTTGCTGGAACAGCTGGGGCTGGGAAAACGTCTCGACCACCTTCCGGCGCAGCTTTCCGGCGGTGAGCAGCAGCGCGTGGCGCTGGCCCGGGCGTTTAACGGGCGCCCGGAAGTGCTGTTTGCCGATGAGCCCACGGGCAATCTCGACCGTAAAACCGGGGACAAAATTGCCGATCTGCTGTTTTCACTCAACCGCGAACACGGCACCACGCTGATTCTGGTTACCCACGACCCGCAGTTGGCCGCCCGCTGCGACCGTCGCCTGCGGCTGGTGAACGGTGTTCTTCAGGAGGAAGCATGATTGCCCGCTGGTTCTGGCGCGAATGGCGCTCGCCCTCGCTGCTGATTGTCTGGCTGGCGTTGAGCCTGGCGGTGGCCTGCGTGCTGGCGCTCGGCAGCGTCAGCGATCGTATGGAGAAAGGGCTTAGCCAGCAGAGCCGGGAATTTATGGCGGGGGACCGGGCTCTGCAAAGTTCTCGCCCCGTGCCGCCGGGCTGGATTGAGGAAGCGCGCAAAGAGGGGCTGAAGGTGGGAGAGCAAATCACCTTCCAGACCATGACCTTTGCGGGCGACACGCCACAGCTTGCCAGCGTAAAAGCCGTGGATGACATCTACCCGATGTATGGTGATTTACAAACCAGTCCGCCGGGGCTAAAACCGACGGCCGGTACGGTACTGCTGGCATCGCGTCTGATGGCGCTGCTGAACCTGAAACCCGGCGACAGTATCGACGTCGGCGACGCGACCCTCAAAATTGCCGGGGAAGTGGTGCAGGAACCCGACTCCGGATTTAATCCGTTCCAGCTCGCGCCGCGCCTGCTGATGAACACCGCTGATGTGGCGAAAACCAACGCCGTCCAGCCGGGTAGCCGCGTCACATGGCGCTATAAGTTTGGCGGGACGCCTGCTCAACTGGAGGCGTATGAAAAATGGCTCCTGCCTCAGCTCAAGCCGGAACATCGCTGGTACGGGCTGGAGCAGGATGACGGGGCGCTCGGCAAATCCCTCGAGCGTTCTCAGCAGTTTCTGTTGCTGTCGGCGCTGTTAACCCTGCTGCTGGCCATTGCGGCCGTTGCCGTGGCAATGGGGCACTACTGCCGCAGCCGTTACGATCTGGTGGCGATCCTCAAAACTCTCGGCGCGGGCCGGGCACAGCTGCGCAAGCTGATTGTCGGCCAGTGGCTGATGGTGCTGGCGCTGTCGGCTCTGACCGGCGGGGCGATAGGGCTGCTGTTTGAAAAGCTGCTGATGGTGCTGCTCAAACCGGTCCTGCCCGCTGCGCTGCCGCCCGCCAGCCTCTGGCCGTGGCTATGGGCAATCGGCGCGATGACGGTGATTTCGCTGTTGGTAGGGTTACGCCCCTACCGGCTGCTGCTCGCCACCCAGCCGCTGCGCGTGCTGCGCCGGGATGTGGTGGCCAGCGTCTGGCCGCTGAAGTTCTATCTGCCGGTGATTATTGCGGTGGCAGTCGGGCTGTTGGCCTGGCTGATGGGCGGCAGTACGCTGCTGTGGGCGGTGCTGGCGGGCGCGGTGGTGCTGGCGCTGCTGTGCGGCGTGGTGGGCTGGCTATTGCTCAATCTTCTCAAAAAGCTGACGGTGAGATCGCTGCCGGTGCGGCTGGCGGTTAACCGACTGCTGCACCAGCCGTGGTCTACCCTCAGCCAGCTCTCGGCATTTTCGCTGTCGTTTATGCTGCTGGCGCTTCTGCTGGTGCTGCGCGGGGATCTGCTGGATCGCTGGCAGCAGCAGCTTCCGCCGGAAAGCCCGAACTATTTCCTGATCAACATTGCTCCCGAACAGGTGACGCCGCTGAAGGGGTTCCTGTCTGAGCATCACATTATTCCGGAATCGTTCTATCCGATCGTGCGCGCCCGCCTGACGCAGATCAACGGCCTGTCGACGGAGGGAAATAAGGATGAATCGCTCAACCGCGAGCTCAACCTGACCTGGCAGGCGAAACGTCCGGACCATAACCCGATCGTTGCCGGCACGTGGCCGCCGAAAGCGGGGGAAGTGTCGATGGAGGAGGGGCTGGCGACACGCCTGAACGTGAAGCTCGGCGATAGCGTGACCTTTACCGGTGATACCCAGGATTTCACCGCCAAAGTCACCAGCCTGCGCAAAGTGGACTGGGAAAGCCTGCGGCCAAATTTCTTCTTCATCTTCCCGCCGGGCGCGCTGGACGGACAGCCCCAGAGCTGGCTGACCAGCTTCCGCTGGGAAAACGGCAACGGCATGCTGACGCAACTGAACCGGGAATTTCCGACGGTGAGCCTGCTGGATATCGGCGCGATCCTCAAACAGGTCGGGCAGGTGCTGGAACAGGTGAGCCGCGCCCTGGAGGTGATGGTGGTGCTGGTGACCGTCTGCGGCCTATTGCTGCTGCTGGCGCAGGTGCAGGTCGGCATGCGTCAGCGTCATCAGGAGCTGGTGGTCTACCGCACGCTGGGGGCCAGTAAACGGCTGCTGCGCGCCACGCTGTGGAGCGAATTTGCCCTGCTCGGGCTGGTGGCGGGCCTGGTGGCGGCCATCGGGGCGGAAACCGCACTGGCGGTGCTTCAGACGAAAGTCTTTGATTTTCCATGGGAGCCTGACTGGCGGCTGTGGCTAACGCTGCCCGTTTGCGGCGCGGTGCTGCTGTCCCTGTGCGGTGGCTGGCTCGGTACGCGGCTGTTGAAAGGTAAAGCGCTGTTCCGCCAGTTTGTCAGCTAGTTTACTTGCGTGATGATGACGCACCGGCATTTCTGCTGGTGTGTCATCGATTAATAGCACTAATCGTTAATACCCATGCATTTAGTAGCACAAAACATTAAAAACCCGCCCACGCAGCCCGAATTTTTCCGGTTAATATTCACCAGCTAAATATTTAGCAGCGTGTCTATCAAGGAAAAATAATGACTATAAGAAAAACAGCGCTGGCGACAACGATCGGCGCAGCAGTGGCATTGGCTTCTTTCGCATCTCAGGCGGAAATCACCCTTCTGAAACAGGATCCGCAGGCGGGAAACCCGCTGAGCCGTCTGAACTTCACCGTTGGCGGCAGCATCCGTCCTCAGTTCCAGAACATGACCGGTGATGACGGCAAAAACGGCTACAAGCGTAACGGTTTTGACGGCGGTACCCGTTTCCGTTTCGCGGCAGACTACTACCTGTTCGATGACATCAGCTGGATCACCTACTACGAGCTGGGTGTGAACATTCCGGCGCAGTTTAACTGGGATAACCACTACGCCGACGGCGCGCACGACACCTCACGCCGTATGCTCTACACCGGTCTGAAGAGCGACACCTGGGGTACGCTGACCTTCGGCCAGCAGAACAGCGTGTACTATGACGTGGTGGGCGCGAAAACCGATATCTGGGACTACGACATGATTGGTCAGGCGCCGGGTAACGGGATCAACGGCGACTACGACGGCTCTTACCGTTCACGCCAGATGCTGAAGTACAAGAAAACCGTGGGCGATGCTGACATCTACGCCTCTTACCTGTTTGAAGACAGCGAATACCTGCCGGGCAACGGCCTGCGCTACAAGCGTAAAGGCGGCGGTTCACTGGGTATCGATTACCACCTGACCACCGATCTGACCTGGGGCGCAGCGTGGAACTACACCCGCGCGGACATGCGTAATCCGGACAACGGCGACAGCAAATCCTACGACCAGAACATTCTCGGCACCGCACTGAGCTGGACGCCGGATAACTGGACCTTCTCCGCAGGCGGCGGCTGGTATCAGAACTTCATGACCACCAAAAAAGTGTCGGTTAACGACTACTTCGCCGGTGATGCATGGGGTATTGAATACTTTGCGGGTTACAAATTCCCGGTCGGTCAGTATGCGGTGAAATCCATTCAGCCGTACTTCATGGGCGACCGCATTGAGTACGTGAACGGCCGTAACTACCAGCGCATCGACAACGGCGTAGGTATCAGCGTCCAGCTGGACTACGGTTTCCGCGTGGATTACGAACACGTGTTCACCTCCAGCACCGACAACCTGGGCGACATGAACCTGGTGCGTCTGCGTTACGACTTCTGAGTGGTTTGTTCCCCGGTGGCGCTGCGCTTACCGGGGCTACAAAAGCACGCGTAGGCCGGGTAAGGCGTAGCCGCCACCCGGCTTTTTTCAGCGATCAAGCCATTCGGCAATGTCTTCAAACGTCCCGCGATACACAATTTTCTCCGCCTTTTTCTCCAGTTGATAGCCGTACATCGGATCGTAATAGCACGCGTAGGCCGGGTAAGGCGTAGCCGCCACCCGGCTTTTTTCAGCGATCAAGCCACTCGGCAATTTCTTCGTACGTCCCGCGAAAAACAATCTTCTCCGCTTTCTTCTCCAGCTGATAGCCGTACATCGGGTCGTAATAGTCCTTCAGCAGCGGCACAAGCCAGCTGAAGTGCGCGTCAGTGCTTCCAGAGCGCTGTTGTTCCAGCAGCGCGGAATCTAATAGCGCGGTAAATTCCGCGAATCGTTGCAGCCCCAGACGACGGCGGATGGCGAACAGGCCGTGATGCAGGTATTCGCTGTAGGCTTTCCAGCCCGCTTCTTCACCGTAGGCGGCAGAAAAGTCGGCCCACATGTGGTCGAAATACTCTTCGCGCAGGCGCTCAAGACGGATCTCAAACGGATCTTCGACCACCACGACAGGCGCTTCCGCCATGCGGTCGCGCAGGCACTCCGGCAGGTGGTTAGAGCCAATCATCCGGCCCTCATCCTCCAGCACCCAGCGCGCGGCATCTTTTTTTAGCAGCTCGACGGCAAGGTGATTCTCGAAGCTCGCCTGAGAAAGTTGCGGGGTGAGCGTGCGGCCAAATGACGAGCCGCGATGGTGCGCCAGCCCTTCCAGATCGATACCCTGCGCATGCTGCTTCACCAGCAGCGTTTTGCCGTTTCCGGTACAGCCACCGATAAGCACCATCGGTTTTTGTGACTGCTCAATCGTCACCTGAATTGCCGTCTGGCGCAGGGCCTTATAGCCGCCGCGGATCAGCGGATAATCGATTCCCGCCTCTTTAAGCCAGGCCTGGGAGATATGTGAGCGCTGGCCACCGCGCGCGCAGCAAAGGTAGCCCTCAGGATGGGCCAGGCTGGCTTCGCGCCAGGCGTTGATGCGCGCCTCTCGCGTCTCGCCGTTGACCAGGCTATGGCCGAGCGTCAGTGCGGCGTCCGGACCCTGGCGTTTATAGCAGGTGCCGACGGCGGCACGCTCGTCGTCGTTCATTAAGGGCAGGTTGAGTGCGGCGGGCATCGCACCCTGGACAAATTCGATCGGCGCGCGAACGTCGATTAAAGGGGTATCGGACGCGAGGATCGCGCGATAGTCCGTTCCATCGTTCATGGTGGTTCCAGAAGAAAGCTAAGCAGCAATGGGCGGGAATTGTACGCCGGGGAAGGGGAAGGTCAACTCCCCGGCGGGGGTTACTTACTTCAGTTTTGACTGCGCCCAGACAATCCCGCTCGCGTATTCTGGCGGCAGCAGGGGAACAATCGCTTCCAGCGTGGCGCTCAGGCGGTCCGTGTCGGTATCGTTCAGGTTCAGGTGGCCGACCTTACGACCCGGGCGCACCGCTTTGTCGTACCAGTGCAGGTGCACCAGCGGCAGCTTCAGCCAGTCGTAGTTCAGATCGGTGCCGATCAGGTTGATCATCACCGACGGGCTGGTCACCACCGGCTGCGGCAGCGGCAGGTCAGTGATGGCGCGCAGGTGCAGCTCGAACTGGCTGATGGAGGCACCGTTTTGCGTCCAGTGGCCGCTGTTGTGCACGCGCGGCGCAAGTTCGTTGATCAGCAGACCCGATGGCGTGACGAAACACTCCATCGCCATTACGCCCACATAGCCCAGCTCATGCATGATGGCAGAGAGCATCTCTTCCGCCTGCGCCTGCTGGTCAGCATTGGCCTGCGGGAAGGCGACGCTGGTGCGCAGAATCCCGTCCTGATGCAGGTTATGCGTTAGCGGGTAAAAAACGGTGTGCCCGTCATGCCCGCGCGCGCCCACCAGCGACACTTCACCGCTGAAGTTTATGCCCTGCTCAACGATGCACTCGCCGTAGCAGTCGTCCGGCAGCTCGGCGGTGTCGTTCGCGCGCAGGCGCCACTGCCCGCGACCGTCGTAGCCGCCGACACGACGCTTCACGATCGCCAGATCGCCCAGCATGGCGAAGACGTCATTCCACTCGCTTTTGTCGGACAACAGCTGCCACGGCGCGGTCGCAAGGCCGAGCTTGTCGAACAGCTGCTTTTGCGTCAGACGGTCGGCGATGATCGGGAAGACGTCGCGGTTCACAAAGGCGTTATGGCGCGCCAGCTCGCGGGTCAGGGCGGTTTCCGGCCAGCGTTCAATTTCGGCGGTGATCACGCTCTGATGGAACGGCACGGCTTCCGGCTCGGCGTCCAGCCCGACGGGCCAGACGGCAATACCCATCGGCTCACCGGCCTGACGTAGCATCCGGCCAAGCTGACCATTACCAAGAACGCAAACCTGCTTCATGCTGCACCCCGCGGATCCGGGTTATCCAGCACCTCGTCGGTCTGGGCTTTACGCCACTCCGCCAGGCGTTGATGTAAGTCATTATCATGCGTCGCGAGGATCTGCGCGGCCAGCAGGGCGGCATTTGCGGCACCCGCCTTACCAATCGCCAGCGTACCGACAGGGATACCGCGCGGCATCTGGACGATAGAGTACAGGCTATCAACCCCGCTTAACGCGGCGCTCTGTACCGGCACGCCCAGTACCGGCACCAGGGTTTTGGCGGCAATCATGCCCGGCAGATGTGCTGCGCCGCCCGCACCGGCAATGATCACCTCGTAACCGTTCTCTTCGGCGCTTTCGGCGAAGCTGAACAGTTTATCCGGCGTACGGTGCGCGGAAACCACTTCGACGTGGTGCGGAACATTCAGGATTTCAAAGATTTCGGCGGCGAATTGCATGGTAGCCCAGTCGCTTTTGGACCCCATCACGATGGCGACACGCGCCGGATTATTGCGGGAAGACATGCGTCTTAAAACTCCTGTGGTGCGGAACACACTGCTTTCGAGGGCACAGAGAATAGCATGTAATACCGGCAAGGAAAACGGTTGCGTGGTCGTGAAATGGGCGAAAAAACGAGGAGGGTTAAAACGGGAAGGCGATCAGTTCCACACCTTCCGGCGTGACTTTGACCATCGATCCTTCGCTGTGCCAGGCGCCTAAAACCACGCGATGGGCGGGCTCGCCGTTGGCGATAAGGGAATGCATATCGGGACGATGGGTATGGCCGTGGATCAGCCACTGAACGCGATGCTTCTCCATCACCTTCACCACCGCCTGCGGGTTGACGTCCATGATGGTCATCGATTTGCTGCTGTTGGCGGCCTTGCTGCCCGCGCGCATTCTGGCGGCGATGCGGTTGCGAATAAACAGCGGCAGGGCGAGGAACACTTTTTGGATCCACGGGGTGTGAACTTTGGCGCGAAACGCCAGGTAGCCGGTATCGTCAGTGCAGAGCGTGTCGCCGTGCATGATCAGAATATTGCGGCCATAGAGGTCAAGCACCTGCTCTTCCGGCAGCAGCGTCATGCCGCTCTCGCGGGCGTAGCGCTGGCCGATCAGGAAATCACGGTTGCCGTGAATGAAATAGCAGGGGACGCCGGAATCCACCAGCGCTTTAATGGCCGCTGCCATCTCACGGTGCAGCGGGTTCGGATCGTCGTCGCCTATCCAGGCCTCAAACAGGTCACCCAGAATGTACAGCGCATCGGCGCTTTTCGCTTCACCGCGTAAAAAACGCAGAAAACCGGCGGTTATCGCCGGTTCTTCTGTTTGCAGATGCAGATCCGCAATAAAGAGTGTCGCCACGAATTACTCGCTGACGGTCACGCTTGTGATCACAACGTCTTCTTTAGGAACGTCCTGGTGCATACCGCTGCGGCCAGTAGAAACGGCTTTGATCTTGTCGACCACGTCCATGCCTTCAACCACTTCTGCGAATACGCAGTAGCCCCAGCCTTGCAGGCTTTCGCCAGAGAAGTTCAGGAAGTCGTTGTCCGCCACGTTAATGAAGAACTGTGCGGTAGCAGAGTGCGGGGCCTGAGTACGGGCCATTGCCAGCGTACCGCGGGTGTTTTTCAGGCCGTTGTTCGCTTCGTTTTTGATCGCTTCTTTCGTCTCTTTCTGGCGCATGCCAGGCTCGAAACCGCCGCCCTGGATCATAAAGCCGTTGATCACACGGTGGAAAATAGTGTTGTTGTAGAAACCTTCGCGGCAGTAGTCCAGGAAGTTTTTAACTGTTTCAGGCGCTTTGTCATCAAAGGTTTTGATTACGATATCGCCATGATTAGTGTGGAAAGTAACCATTTTTGCATCCTGTTCCGTTATTGTGGTGCGTCGACCCGTGCTCGGGTCACATATAGGGGCTTGTTATAGCATAACCACAGGACACGATCACCTTGCATTGTGTGCTGACCGTGCTCCGAATTATGGGTATTATAAGGAACAAACAATCCACACACGTGTTTACATGGAATCTTCGATGTTAAAAATCTTTAATACAATGACGCGCCAAAAAGAGGAATTTAAACCTATCCATGCCGGGGAAGTCGGCATGTACGTGTGTGGTATTACGGTTTACGATCTCTGTCATATCGGCCATGGCCGTACCTTTGTCGCGTTCGACGTGGTGTCCCGCTACCTGCGCTTCCTGGGCTATAACCTGAAGTATGTGCGCAACATCACCGACATCGACGACAAAATCATTAAACGTGCTAATGAAAATGGCGAAAGCTTTGTCGCGCTGGTGGATCGCATGATCGCCGAAATGCACAAGGATTTTGATGCCTTGAATATTCTGCGCCCGGATAGCGAGCCGCGAGCGACCCACCATATACATGAAATCATTGAGATCACCCAAAAGCTGATCGAGCGCGGTCACGCCTATGTGGCAGACAACGGCGACGTGATGTTCTCGGTGCCGACGGACCCAACCTACGGTGCGCTTTCCCGCCAGGATCTGGACCAGCTCCAGGCCGGTGCTCGCGTGGACGTGGTTGACGTGAAGCGTAATCCGATGGACTTCGTGCTGTGGAAGATGTCCAAAGCGGGCGAACCGAGCTGGCCATCCCCGTGGGGCGAAGGGCGTCCGGGCTGGCACATTGAATGTTCCGCGATGAACTGCAAACAGCTGGGCAACCATTTCGACATCCACGGCGGCGGTTCGGATCTGATGTTCCCGCACCACGAAAATGAAATCGCGCAGTCCACCTGTGCTCACGGCGGCGAGTACGTGAACTACTGGATGCACTCCGGGATGGTGATGGTTGACCGCGAGAAGATGTCGAAATCGCTGGGTAACTTCTTCACCGTGCGCGACGTGCTGAAGTATTACGACGCGGAAACCGTGCGCTACTTCCTGATGTCCGGCCACTATCGCAGCCAGCTGAACTACAGCGAAGAGAACCTGAAGCAGGCGCGCGCTGCGCTGGAGCGTCTGTATACCGCACTGCGCGGCACCGACAGGTCTGTTCCGGCCGCTGGCGGCGAGGCGTTCGAAGCCCGCTTCGTTGAGGTCATGAACGACGACTTCAACACGCCGGAAGCCTACTCCGTGCTGTTCGACATGGCGCGTGAGGTGAATCGCCTGAAGTCAGAAGATATGGCGGCGGCGAATGCGCTGGCGTCGCATCTGCGTAAGCTCTCTTCCGTGCTCGGCCTGCTGGAGCAGGAGCCGGACGTGTTCCTGCAAAGCGGCGCGCAGGCGGACGACGGTGAAGTAGCGGAAATTGAAGCACTGATTAAAGCGCGTCTGGAAGCGCGTCAGGCGAAAGACTGGGCGGCGGCGGATGCGGCGCGTAACCGTCTGACCGAGATGGGTATTATTCTGGAAGACGGCCCGCAGGGAACGACCTGGCGTCGTAAGTAATTTTCCCCTCACCCTAACCCTCTCCCACAGGGAGAGGGGATGGTTAGGTTTTCTCCCTCTCCCTGTGGGAGAGGGCTGGGGTGAGGGCATCAGCGCGCACGTTTTCTCCACCATAACACTCCCATCAGCACCATCCCCGGCAGCCACACCCACAGCAGTTCCGAGATAATCACCTGATGCCCGTACGGCGTGGTATAGCGCGACAGTGCAAACGGCGCGACCTTAATCACCTGCCACGGTGCAAAGAAGCGCTCATCTGTCCAGGGCCACAGCCAGCCGACGCCTTTCCCGCCGGTGGTAATCGAATCCAGCAGGCTGTGCGACAGCAGCGACACGGTTAAAAACAGCCAGCAGCGCGACAGGCTGGCCCGGAACCATCGACGCCCAGCCAGCACGCAAAGTATGGGCACTACAAAGGCAAACAGCAGCGAATGAGTGAAACCGCGGTGGCCGAAAATATTCCCGTAGGCGACACCGAATTTAAACGCCAGTACGTCAGCGTCAGGCAGCATGGCGAGGACGATCCCGGCAAACAGCAGGCGGGGTGGGATGACTTTGGTTCCGAGCCCTAAGCCCAGACACAGAGGTACGGCAGCGTGGGTGATAACGGTAGGCATTGCATTTATCCATGGCAAATCATGGAAATATAGCAGTCATCACGCGCTATAAGACCCATGCTAAATTCTGAATTTACGCCGATTCCCGCGCGATAAGCTGGCCGGAGAGGGTAATACGCTGCGTTTGCAGATCCGGCTCCTTCAGCCTGCGGATCATCAGCCCTGCCGCCTGGCGGCCGGTCTCTTCACTGGCAGACGAAACGTAAGTCAGTGACGGCGACGTGAGGTTTACGTGAAGCATATCTTCAAAGCCGATCAGCGCCACCTGCTGGGTTAAAAACACGTCTTTGCCCACCGTGCGCCCCACCTGGTGAATGCCGGAGATCGAACCGATCATCGCGTCCGGCGAATGGCAGAGCAGGGCGGTAATCGTGTTGTTCTTCTCCAGCAGCTGGCGAGTCGCCATGGCCGCCGCCTGCGTATCATCGGTGCAGGCGGGAGAATATTCCTCACGCCAGACCAGGCCGTTCTGCGTCATCGCGCTGCGAAAACCGAGCAGGCGCTGCTCGCGAATACGGCACCCGTCGCGTCCGCCAATGTAGGCGATGGTGCGGTGCCCGCGCTCGATAAGATAACGCGCGGCCAGGTTCGCCGCCTGGCGGTTATCGCGCATCACCAGGTTGCATTTCTCTTCCAGCAACGACTGCGAAACCGCCACAAGCGGCAGCGGGCATTGGCGAATGTGTTCCGGGAGAGAGGCGGCGCGGGTGTCCGACGCCAGATAGATGACGCCCGCCACGCCCTGCTGCTTAAATGAGAGCAGGGTACGCTCAAGATGTTCGTCGTCGTTCAGCGGCTGACCGAGAAAAACCATATAACCCTGTTTCTCCAGCTCCTGAACGATGCTCGCCATCACTTTGATGGAAAAGCTGTCGCTGAAGTCCCGCAGGATCAGGCCGATTAAGTTGGAGGTGTTGGCGCGAAGGTTGGCAGCGGCGACGTTATGAACATAGCCCAGCGTTGTGATGGCGGCATTGACCTTCCCGATCGTCGCCTCTGAGATTTTCCCTTTCTGGCGCAGCACCAGCGACACGGTAGAAACCGACACGCCCGCATGCTTTGCAACATCAATAATGCTGACTTTCTTCAAAACCGCTCCCTGAAATTTACCGATTATCAGCCAGATAAGAGGCGTACCCCAGCGTACAGGAGACGCCTCCTTCAGGCATCTTATTATTTGCCAATCATCGTGGACATGGTCTGGGCGATAAACTGTGCTCTGGCCCCGAAAATCACCTGTATCCCGTTGTCGCCAACAAACACCACGCCGCGTGCGCCCAGCCCGTTCAGCCCGTCCCGGTCCACCGCTTCGCTCTTCGCCACTTCCAGACGCAAACGCGTGATGCAGGAGCCGACAGAATCAATGTTCTGCGCACCGCCCAGCAGGCCGATGATTTCGGTGGCAAGTTCGGAATCGGACTTGTCATTTGCGCTGGCGGTCACTTCGGTGCGGCCCGGCGTTTTCACGTCGAAACGGCGGATCACGAAGCGGAACGTGAAGTAGTAAATCAGGGCCATAGGGATACCGATGATAATGGCGCTCAGGAAGTTGGTCTGATAGCCGTTAAACGACGGCAGGATCCCGAACGACAGGTAGTCGATAAAGCCCGCCGAGAACGACTTGGCGATGTGCGCATGCAGCAGGTACATGGTCATGTACGCCAGGCCCGCCATGATGGCGTTGAAGACGTAAAGGATTGGCGCCACGAAGATAAAGGTGAACTCTACCGGCTCGGTGATGCCCGTCAGGAAGCAGGTGAGGGCGGCGGAGAAGAGAATACCGGCAGCAATTTTCTTATTCTTCGTATGCGCTTCATGGTACATCGCAAGGCACGCCGCAGGCAGCGCGAACAGCATCAGCGGGAACTCGCCCTGCATGAATTTCCCGGCGTTCTGGTAGGTATCGCTGCTGAAGGATTTCACCCCTTCTTCGAGCATCTTGAACCAGATGGTCTGGTCGCCGTGGATCACCTGACCCGCCTGGGTGGTGTAATCCCCGAACGAATACCAGAAGGAGGGATACCAGATGTGGTGCAGGCCGAGCGGGATCAACGCGCGCTCCACCAGCCCGAAGATAAAGGTCGAGGCCGCCTGGTTATCGCCGTTCACCACCACGGACAGGGCGTCGATCCCGGACTGAATATGCTGCCACACGTACGGCAGCAGCAGGCCGAGCAGGAACGACAGAAATGCCGTCGCAATCGCCACAAAACGCTTCCCGGAGAAGAAGCCGAGGAATTCCGGCAGCTGCATGGTGTGGAAGCGGTTGTAGCACCAGGCCGCGAGAATACCGCAGATCAGGCCGCCAAAGACGCCCATCTGCAACGTCGGAATGCCGACGACCATGGCGTATTTCCCGCCCTGGGAGGCCATTTCCGGCGTAATGCTCAGCACGGTGCTGATGGTGATGTTGGTGACAAACACCGAGACCGCCGCAGAGAGTGCCGCAATGCCGGATTCCGAAGCCAGACCGACGGCAGAGCCGATGGCGAACAGCATCGGCAGGTTATCAAAGATAACCCCGCCGGCGTTCATCATCAGCGGCAGGTGGAACTTATCGCCGAAGGCCAGCAGCAGGCCCGCAGCGGGAAGCAGTGAAATTGGCAGCATTAAGGCGCGACCAATCATCGATAACTTAGACAGCGATTTAACAAACCCTGATATCAGACTCATGCTGATTTCCCCCGAGTAGCGCTTTTTCGCGCTGTTATTGTAAGTAGAACGTTTTAGTAGAACGTTCTACTTATCGTGGGGAAAGTCTGAAAATCGCGCAACATAATTTTCACGTTTCGCCAGAGGGAATAGTGATTATTTGAAGTTGATCGATAATTAACCGCGAAGGGTGTGAGGGGATTGTGAGAGAAATTGCCGGGTGGCGGCTTCGCCTTACCCGGCCTACAAACGGAGACAGTACGTAGGCCCGGTAAGCGCAGCGCCACCGGGCATCAGACAGCTCAGGCCGTCACGGTCACGCTCTGACCTGCAAAGCTCACGGTCTGGCCCGCGACAATTTTGCAGCGCTTGCGGGTTTCCACCGTGCCGTCTACTTTTACCTGCCCGTCGGCGATGACGATTTTCGCCTGCGCGCCGCTTTCGCTCCAGCCTTCCAGCTTCAGCAGATCGCACAGCTCAACGTGCGGATGTTTACCTAAAGAAAAAGTTGCCATGATTACGCGTCCTCTACGTCGTGATACTCCTCGCACGCCTGCAAGGTATTCTGAATCAGTGTTGCTACCGTCATCGGGCCTACGCCGCCCGGGACCGGAGTAATATAGGAGGCTCGGGCTGCGGCATCTTCATACACCACGTCGCCAACCACTTTGCCGTTTTCCAGACGGTTAATACCCACGTCCACGACGATTGCGCCCTCTTTGATCCACTCGCCCGGAATAAAGCCCGGCTTGCCGACCGCAACGATCAGCAGATCGGCGTTTTCGACGTGATGACGCAGGTTTTTGGTGAAGCGGTGGGTGACGGTGGTGGTGCAGCCCGCCAGCAGCAGCTCCATGCTCATCGGGCGGCCCACGATGTTGGAGGCGCCAATCACCACAGCGTTCAGGCCATAGGTGTCAATGTTATAACGCTCCAGCAGCGTCACGATGCCGCGCGGGGTGCACGGACGCAGGCGCGGCGCGCGCTGGCACAGGCGGCCCACGTTATACGGATGGAAACCGTCAACGTCTTTGTCCGGCGCGATACGCTCCAGCACCTTCACGTTGTCGATGCCCGCAGGCAGCGGCAGTTGAACCAGAATGCCGTCGATCTCTTTATCGGCATTCAGGGTGTCAATCAGTTCCAGCAGTTCTGCTTCGCTGGTGGTTTCCGGCAGATCGTAAGAGCGGGAGACGAACCCCACCTCTTCACACGCTTTGCGTTTGCTGCCGACATAAATTTGCGAGGCCGGGTTGCTGCCAACCAGCACTACGGCCAGCCCTGGAGCGCGTTTTCCGGCAGCTTTACGCGCCTTCACTTTTTCCGCAACCTCAGAGCGCACCTGCTGCGCAATCGTTTTACCGTCAATAATCTTTGCTGCCATCAGAGAGAAGATTCCGTCTGTAACGTTAGAAAGGGGGGGATTACCTGTATTTTGTCAGAAGCGAGCGCCGCTGTCAGTCACCCTTTACGAGATTTCATCGATGGCCCGCAAAATCCCTTCTCAGTGCATGGTCAATTTCTTAGGGGCGATTAGGATGTGACCTGGCAAAATGGCAGCGTTTTGACATATTACAAAATAGATTCCTGAGCTACTTTGTCCTCTCCGAAATAAGCCTTCAATTTTTTAATTGAACGTATTTCTTATTCCCGAATATGCGCGGGAAGGGTTATTTACATTTTAAAGGAATAGACATGAAACTCAGCAACATTGCTTCTACTGTTATTGCAACTCTGGCCCTGGTCGCGGGTGCCGCTCACGCAGAAGATCCGGCAGCACCTGTATCTGTAAACGGTGGTACGGTGCATTTTAAAGGTGAATTAGTGAATGCCGCGTGTTCAGTGAATACTGACTCTTCAGAGCAGACGGTTAATCTCGGCCAGTACCGTACCGCGAAATTCACTAAAGTGGGTGACACCACCTCCAATATTCCCTTCACCATCGAACTGAACGACTGCGATCCTGCGGTAGCGAAAACCGCTGCTGTCGCGTTTACCGGCCAAATCGACGCCACCGACAAAACGCTGCTGGCGGTAAGCTCCGGTAACAACGACAACTCCGCGAAGGGCGTAGGCATTGAGATCCTCGACAGCAAATCCTCCACGCTGACCCCGGACGGTGCAACCTTCTCTGCGGCCCAGAACCTGATTGAAGGGACTAACACCCTGAACTTCACCGCGCGCTATAAAGCCACGGCGGCGACCACCGCGCCAGGCCAGGCAAACGCGGACGCAACATTCGTAATGAAATACGAGTAATGCCTGAGTACAGGGATGTGGCTGGCCTCAGGGAAGAGGTCTTTTGATCGCCTATACCGGGAGCGAAGGATGACAAGGACTGGGATACTGCTGTGTGCCCTTGCGATTGCCTCAGCAGTAAACGCACATACCGTTGTCATAGACGGCGGCAAAGTACACCTCAGGGGAGAGCTGGTTAACGGCGGCTGCGCCGTGGCCCCGGACAGCCAGAATATGCGCGTGGATATGGGGCAATACCGCACAAACGCCTTTTCCGGCGTCGGCAGCTTTTCCACGGTTAATGTGCCTTTCACCGTACGTCTGCTGGATTGCAGCGTGGACGTCTCCCGCACCGTGGGGATCCAGTTCCAGGGAGTGACACCGGCAGAAGACCCGCAGGTTTTCCTGGCGACATCGCGGCCGGGGGAAAATGCGGTCAGCAGTGGTGTCGGACTGGCGCTTTTTGACGAACAGCAACGTCAGATCATCCCGAACGCGACGGCAGTGAGCTGGTTACCCATTAACACCCGCGAGCTGGTATTTCATTTCAGCGCCCGCTACCGGGCTATTTCCGAACACCTTGTACCAGGCACTATTCAGTCGAATGTCTGGTTTACGTTGATTTATCCCTGACGCCTGCGAACTAATTATTAAAGGTACGGTTGTGATGAACACCCTGATTAAACCTGGACTGTTTTTAACTTTTATTTTGATGATGGTTTCTGCCAGCGCGAATGCATCCGGCGGAATTGCGCTAGGCGCGACGCGCGTTATTTATCCGGCCGATGCAAAACAAACGTCGCTGGCGATCACCAACAGCAATAAACAAGAGCGCTATTTAATTAACGCGTGGATAGAAAATGCCAACGGGCAAAAGGAAAAAACCTTTGCCGTCACGCCGCCGCTGTTTGTCAGCGAGCCGGCCAGCGAAAACACCCTGCGCATTATCTACGCAGGCCCGGCGCTGCCTGCCGATCGCGAATCACTCTTTTACATGAACGTCAAAGCGATTCCCTCCGTCAGCAAAAAACATCAGGACGGCAACAACGTCCTGCAACTGGCCATTCTGTCACGCATCAAGCTGTTTGTTCGCCCGGCTAACCTGGCGATGCCGCCGGAAGAGGCGCTCTCACAGCTGCGTTTTGAGCGCGTCGGCAACCATCTTAAGGTGAGCAATGCCTCGCCGTATTACGTCACGCTGGTCAATCTGAAGCTCGGCGGTCAGACGCTGGAGAACCTGATGGTTGCTCCGAAAAGCTCGGCGCAGCAGGTGCTGCCTGCCGCAGCGAGCGGCACGCTCTCCTGGCAGAGTGTGAATGACTACGGTGCCATTACGCCGGCGCGTAGCGTCAGCCTGTGAGCAGAGACAGGGCGATGAACACTCAATGGCGTTACTGCCCGGTTGCGCTGGCACTGATGGCAACGCTCTGGCCACACGCTGGCTGGGGTGAAAGCTACTTTAACCCGGCGTTTCTCTCCGATGACGCGGCGAACGTGGCGGATTTGTCGCGTTTTGAGAAAGGCCACCAGCAGGCACCGGGCGTCTATCGCGTCGATATCTGGCGTAACGATGAGTTTATCGGCACCCAGGACGTGCGGTTTGAGCAAGCCGACAACACGCCGCCGGTCGCGGGCGGTTTGTCGCCGTGCATTACGCGCGCGATGCTCGATCGCTTTGGCGTCAATATCGCCGCCTTCCCGGAACTGAGCAACGTGCAGGGCGAGACCTGCGTTCCGCTCACCACGGCTATTCCGGGCAGCGAAACGGCGTTCAACTTCGCCTCGTTGCGCCTTAACGTCAGTCTGCCTCAGGTGGCGATGCAAAACAGCGCCCGCGGGTATATTCCGCCTGAACAGTGGGATGAAGGCATCCCCGCCGCGCTGCTGAACTACAGCTTCACCGGCAACCGGGGCAGCGACGACGACAGCTACTATCTGAACCTGCAAAGCGGGTTGAACTATGGCGCCTGGCGATTACGCAATAACGGCGCGTGGCGTTATACCGAAAGCAACGGCCAGCGGCACAGCAGCTGGCAAAATATTGGCACCTGGGCGCAGCGTACGGTCATTCCGCTAAAAAGCGAGCTGGTGCTCGGCGACAGCAACACCGGTAACGATGTCTTCGACAGCGTCGGTTTTCGCGGTGGTCGGCTCTATTCGTCCGACAGCATGTATCCGGACAGCCTGCAAGGCTACGCGCCTACCGTACGCGGAATCGCCCGCACCCCTGCCAAAGTGGTGATCCGCCAGAACGGATACGTGATTTACCAGAGCTATGTGCAGCCGGGGGCTTTTGCGATAACTGACCTTAACCCGACCTCCTCAAGCGGTGACCTGGAGGTGACGGTGGAAGAGAAGGACGGCAGCCAGCAGCGCTACACCGTCCCGTATTCCACCGTTCCGTTGCTTCAGCGTGAAGGACGCTGGAAATACGATCTGGTGGCAGGGGACTATCGCAGCGGCAACAGCGAGCAGGACACGCCGTTCTTTACTCAGGGTACGATGATTGCGGGTCTTGCCGACGGCTACACGCTGTACGGCGGAACGCAGCTGGCCTCGCGCTATACCGCCATCGCCATTGGCGCGGGTAAAAACCTCGGTGACTGGGGGGCGGTGTCACTTGACCTCACCCATGCCCGCAGCCAGCTTGCCGATGACAGCCGCCATGAAGGGCAGTCTCTGCGGTTCCTGTATGCAAAATCCCTTAACGGATTCGGCACCAACTTCCAGCTGCTGGGCTATCGCTACTCGACCAAAGGCTTCTACACCCTCGACGATGTGGCCTGGCGCACAATGGAAGGCTACCAGTATGGCGACGATCAGGACGATGACGGCGTGCCGGACGTGCAGAGCTATCACAACCTGACGCTGAATAAAAAAGGACGTTTCCAGCTCAATATCTCCCAGTCTCTTGGCGATTACGGCTCGGTGTACGTGTCGGGCAGCCAGCAAAGTTACTGGGGCACCAGCGAGTCCAACGTCTGGTATCAGCTCGGCTACGCAGGCGGGGTGAAAGGGGTCAGCTACGCCTTATCCTGGTCATGGAACAAGGCCGTCGGCATTGAAGGAACTGACCGGATCGCCTCGTTTAACGTCTCCGTCCCGTTCAGCCTGTTCACCCGTCACGGCTACCGTCGCGATAACGCGATCGACCGGGCCTATGCCACGGCCTCAGCCAGCCGCAACAGCGACGGTGATACCAGCTGGCAGACCGGGATCAGCGGAACGCTGCTCCAGGATCGTAACCTGAACTACAGCGTCACGCAGGGTCACACCAGCAATAACGGTGCCAGCGGCAGCGCCAGCGCTAACTGGCAGGCAACGTACGGTACGCTGGGCGTGGGCTACAACTACACGCGGGATCAGCACGACCTCAACTGGCAGCTCTCCGGCGGCGTGGTAGGGCATTCAGACGGCATCACATTCAGTCAGCCGCTGGGCGATACCAACGTCTTGATCAAAGCGCCGGGCGCGTCAGGCGTGAGCGTCGAAAACCAGACCGGCGTCAAAACAGACTGGCGTGGCTATGCGGTGATGCCGTACGCCACGGTGTACCGTTACAACCGCGTGGCGCTCGACACTAACACCATGAGCAACAACACCGACATTGAAAATAACGTTTCCAGCGTCGTGCCGACGAACGGTGCGCTGGTGCGCGCCAGTTTTGACACCCGCATCGGCGTGCGTGCGTTGCTCACCGTGAAGCGTGATAACCAGCCTGTGCCGTTTGGGGCGGTGGTGCGTGAGACGCAGAGCGGCGTAACCAGCATGGTGGGCGATGACGGGCAGATTTACCTGAGCGGGCTGCCGCTGGAAGGGGAACTGCTGATTCAGTGGGGAGACGGGAAGCAGTCCCAGTGTCGTGCGCCCTACAGCCTGCCAGAACAGAGCCTGCAACAGGCGATCACACTTAAGGGGATCCGCTGTGAATAAAATCCATTATCTGGGGCTATCCCTTCTGGCATTTTTGCCGCTATCTGAGGCGTTCGCCACCGTCTGCGTCAATGAAAATGGCGTGCCGACGGAGGTGTATTACGACCTGACGGATAAATTCAACAGCTCCAATAACCAGGTGGGGCAGATTGTTACACTCAGCGAGAAGTCCCAGTGGGTGGGCGTCAACGCCGTCTGCCCTAAGGGAACGTCCGGGAACACCACCAAGCGTAGCTATGTGACCGAATTCCCGGTCACAGGCACCAGCGATGGCTACCAGTATCTGAAGCTAAACGACTATCTGGACGGGGCGATGAAAATCACCGACAGCTACGCTGGCACGTTCTATCCACCCAGAAAGTACATTCAGATGGGGAGCCATCCGAACGTGTCTAAAAACAAACCGTTTGGAGTACAGGATTCCAGCCTCGTCTTTCGGCTTAAGGTGACCCGACGCTTTATCAATATGGTGGTGATCCCCCGGGCAATCATGTTCCGGGTTTACGTCACCACGACCTCCACGGATCCGCTCACCACGCCGGTTTATACCATCAGCTACAGCGGGACCATTCAGGTGCCTCAGAGCTGTGAGATTAATGCCGGGAATGTGGTGGAGTTCGATTTCGGAGACATCGGCGCCTCTTTGTTCAGTAAAGCGGGCATCGGAAATAAGCCGGAGGGGATCTCAGCGCAAAGCAAAACCATCGGCATAAAATGCACCAACGTTGAGGCGAACGCCATGCTCACAATGCGTGTTGAAGCGGAGAAGGTTTCAGGCAGTACGCTGGTCTCTGATAACGCGGATGTGGGTTTTGTGATTGCCAACAGTAATGGCGTGCCGCTGACGCCGAACAACCTGACCAGCAAAATCCCGTTCCGTCTGGACGATAGCGCACAGGCACAGGTGGGGATCCGCGCGTGGCCCATCAGCGTGACCGGTAAAAAACCTGCCGAGGGGCGTTTTACCTCTCGCGGCTATTTACGCGTCGACTATGACTAAGGAGCAGGTATGCGAAACGGAATGCGGTATTTAGCCGTCGCGCTCTTTGCGCTTTGCTCCCCTGCGCACGCAGAGACGGCGCTTGGGGAAATTAACATTCAGCTCTATGGCAATATCGTGGATTTTACCTGCGTGGCGGAGGGGGACGACAGCAATAAAACCGTCACGCTCGGCACCTGGCCCACGAAACAGCTCCGCACAACGGGAAGCCGGACGCAGCCTGTACCGTTCACCCTGAAGCTGACCGGATGCCCGCCGGGGGCGGCTTCGATCACATTTACGGGGAAGATGGACGGGCATGATAACAGCCTGCTGGCGCTGAATGATGCCAGCGCGGCCAGTAACGTGGCCGTGGAGATCCTCGACCGGGATAAAACGCGCCTCGCGTTGCAGCAGGCCAGCCAGACGGTGTCGGTGGATGCGCAGGGAAATGCCGAACTGTCGTTTTATGCCAATTATATCGCCACGGCGGATAACCCGCAGCCGGGCCGGGCTGATGCCGATGCAACTTTCATGATTAATTATAATTAATCGTATCCCCTCTCCCTGTAACGGTTATATGTTGCAGGGAGAGGGAAGGATTACAGTAATTCGTGCGCTTTCGCGTAATCAATTAATTCAACGATACTTTGTACGCCCAGCTTGGAAAAGATATTAGACTTATGAGCGCTAATTGTTTTGTTGCTAAGTAATAATTGATCCGCAATCTCCTTATTAGATAATCCGTTCGCCAGATATCGCAGAACCGTCACTTCACGATTCGATAATGGCATATCCACAGCGGCGCCTGTCCGGGAGCCTATATGGTTTATAAAACTCAATGTTTCTGACGGGAAAAAAGAATAGCCCGTCAGTATCATTTCCACCGCGTTATAAATTTCCCCCAGATCTTTCCGCTTACTGACAAAACCATTTGCCCCGGCGCGGATGGCGCGCCCTGCGTAGAAGGCTTCAGATTTCGAAGAGAGGAAGAGAATCTTAATATCTTTATTTAAGTTTCTGATTCTTTTCAATAATACGAAGCCGTCCGTGCCTGTCATTTCGATATCGAGAATGACCAGGTCGATGGGGTGGTTGCGTATACAGTCAAGCACTTCGTGGCTGTCGCCTGACTTCAGTTTGACCTGGATGTTTTTATTTTTCTGTAGCAGGACTTCTATCGACATTCTGACGATAGGGTGTTCGTCCATAATGATAACGGATGCCGGTTTCATTTTTTATGCCTCAGATTGTTAAAAGCGTTATGCTGAGTTTTGTTAAAACTCTCGAAAAGCCGGAAGGATAATTACGCAGATCCTTGTACGGTAGATCCCTGGGAAGAGCGAAAGCATCCTTGTTTACGTAGTGGTGATATCAATGCCTGAGCGCAGTTATCTCATAAGGCTGTTATGGCAAAATGATTTTTCTTATTCGCGTGTCAAACACGTCTTATTATACCGTTTAAGTATTGTCCGAAAAGCCTGTAAATTAATGTCCATATATTGATGATTATTATCTTCTGTATCTGAATCGCTAACTTTTTAAAATTAGCAAAAATGTCCTGATATTGCATTTACCACACAGTTTCATCTTTATGTAATAACAAAAAATAAACGATCTTACTGTATGTTGATCAAATGTTAACAATACGCAGGTCCTGACAAAGCGCTATTCGCCTGTCCGCTACCTCTGATGTCCGCTCTTTAGCGCGTCATTGCCTCATTTCTAACACCTCAGGCCAGGAGGATGATCCCTTCGTCAAAACAGCACTATCTGCTGTTTTCTTCACCTCTCATCGCTTTTATTTACAGATAAATCGCTTGTTTTTACACCATTATCATCCTGTTAACGGAAACGTCAGAAACTTAACGCATGGATAAAATGACTCTCGTTTAGCGTACAGGCAGCATTTCGCATGGTTTAAGGTGAAGAATTAGGAATAGTTATAAAATCGAAAGTTTTGTTAAAAAACACAAAAAATTAACATATGTCCTAAGTATTTTCTTAAAGGTCTTTAGGAATTAAGGGGTTACTGAATACGTTAATACGTGAAATCTGAAAGGTTGTTGAGAAGATGTAGCAACTCATGACGATGATTCAGCCCAAGTTTCGCCAGGATGCAGCTGAGACGGTAAATAATGCGGCTATAGGGGCGGTTCTGTAACTGAGCAATCTGTCGCAGGGTGCTACCCTGCGACAGCGCCTGCAGGATCGGCCATTCATCACGTGAAAACCACTCTTTCCGGTGGCCGGCGGGTGACGGCGCTTCCAGCAAGGTTTGTTGCAAAGCCCGCGGCGTAAGTTGCCGTTCAAGCACATGAAAAGGGCCAGCCGCTTTGCAAAACAGGCGTGTATCGTAATCATCGGCGCGAATGAGCAGGTAGGGTGTCAGGTAGGGGGCGAACAGGCTGTGGCGTCGTAATCGGTCCAGCAGGTCAATAAGCGGCGAGGCGCGGCTTTCTACATCTACCACCAGACGTGATGAAGGCCACTGATTCAGATCGCTGAGGGCGGCTTCCAGGGTGGAATAGTCACAGCAATTGCTCAGGGGAGAGTGCCCGCTCAGAAAACCGGAACGGAAAAAGTTATCCTGTGTGACCAGAACGATAAAGGGAGCATCGGTTTTGCGGGTCTGGTTGATTGACTGGCTCAAATATTCGAGACGATCAAAAAATGGGAGAGCAAAAGGCGAGTGCGTTGAACCCGGTGAATCACTTCCTGTCCGACGACGCCGGTAACGGCGTACTGTCATTCGCATAGCTTCCCTCTTGGCGATGACCGTTCAGTCCTCCTGCCATCTCCAGGATGGCCAATAATATCCCTGACCGAAGCGCGCGCCAGCCTGAATCGCAAACTTACGGTCCGTTTCTGTTTCAATGCCTTCTATGAGTACATTTTCAGCAATTTTTGAACAAAGCGTGACCAGGTTTGCCAGCGCTGGCGTTGCACGTAAACGCCAGAAAGCGATCTTATCGATTTTTATTCCGCTTAACGGCATGCGGCAGGACAAAAACGCGCGCCCTGACGCTTCATCAATGTCATCCAACCAGATCCGATGTCCTTGCGCCGTCAACTGCTGAAGCGCACAACTCACCCTCAGACGTGCCGGGTCTGAGAGAGAAAAGAAGGAAGCAGGTTCCACGAGTTCAATGTTCAGCGGTGGGCTGTTAAGTTGCAGTAAACGCTGGAACATTTCCGGTATGGTCAGAACGGTTATCGGCAAATTTATGAAAAGGTTGTCGCAGGGAAAGGGTTTTTTTAACGCAGCGATCTGAGCTTCCAGCAGCATAAGCGCCCGAGCAGCGGACCAGTCGTGAAAAAAGCCTTCGCTTTGCTGATGCGGTGACAGCACGCTGAGCACTTCAGCCCCTACCGTGCGCGAAGAGGAGAGGGCGACAATGGGTTCAAGCTTGATGCCTGTAATGTCGTGTGAGATGTGCTGCACGCACGAGGGGAAACCTGTCTGGTCTGGCGCTGTCACTCCGTCGTCCTATTCATTTCCAGCCTCCAGGCGGCCGGGATACCGCAGGACAGTGTGAAGGGGAAGTAAACAGGAAAACAGCAGGCGTTACTTAAAAGCGGCTAAGCCTTTTCGCAGCCCGTAAAAGAGGGATAAATGTTGAAAAAACAGCCGTATTTACAATCAGCTAGTCATTAACGGCAGAGAAGGTGGAAAAGGCATTGACTCACTACGCATTGACCGTATAATTCCAGGCGTTTCACCACCGCGAAGTACACTCTTCTCCGTGCGCCCTTAGCTCAGTTGGATAGAGCAACGGCCTTCTAAGCCGTAGGTCGTAGGTTCGAATCCTACAGGGCGTGCCATTTAAAAACAGGCGCTTACGCCAGTTTCAAGCCAGCCTGATTTTCTCCTTGTGTCGTATTTGTGTCATGGTTGCCAAAAATGGCATCAATTTTCCGTGCGTGTTCGCTTAAGTGGTTCGGTGCCAGGTGAGCGTATCGACGGACCATTTCGATGGACTCCCAGCCGCCCATTTCTTGCAGAACGGACAACGGCACGCCGGACTGAATTAACCAGCTCGCCCAGGTATGCCGGAGGTCGTGAAAACGGAAGTCCTCTATACCCGCTCTTCCCAGTCCAATGCGCCAGGCGACATTGTCATCCACTCGCATTTTTCGGACAGCCGGAGTGACGGTTTTATCCGGGCGCGTTGATGGCTTCGTGTGAACGAATACCCACCTGGAACTTTTCCCGATCTGATCCCTTAACACCCTGCATGCGGTATCATTCAGAGCCACGCCGATAGCCTTGCCCGCCTTCGCGTTCTCCGGATTTACCCATGCAACCTTTCTCTGCATATCGACCTGCTGCCACTCCAGATCAATGATGTTGGAGCGGCGCAGGCCGGTTGCCAGTGCAAATATCACCACCGGCTTTATCGACTCCGGCATGCAGGAAATTAACCGTTCTGCCTCGTCCCTGGTCAGCCATCTGATGCGTTTGCTGATCGGCTTTTTCGTTTTTATAACCGGGGCCGTTTTAATCCAGCCCCAGTCATTAGCCGCAGCCTTGAACAGAGATCGCATGAACGAAAGGTGCTGGCTCTTTGTGGCCTGGCTTACCGGCTTCTCAATATAAGGTGGCGGTTCCTTCCCCCGGCGTATAGCCGCGTCCCTGCGCGACTCCCAGACCTGAATATGTTTACGGTTGACCATCTTCGAAACAGCCTCATGAACCTGATCAGCCGTGATGGTTGAAATATCCCGGCCGGAAAAATGCCGCAGGAAATATTCGATTTTGGTCTTATCGTCATCGAGTGACCGCTTATGTTCCTTCTCGCGGATCCACCTGATGCAACATTCCTCAAATGTCCTCGTCGGTAGTTCCCCAATTTTATCAACCCGCCACGCTTCTGCCTTCAGCTTGTCGTGCAACTCCTGCGCTTGTTTCTTGTCCCCCGTACCAAGAGATCGTCTAATTCTTTTCCCTGACGGCGTAACGAAATGACAGTGCCAGACGCCGCCTCTGAGGGTGATTGACATAAAATTTCTCCTTTATGTTCACCCGCGCTCGCAGGAACAGGATCGCGCGGGTCATGTAAATACGCAATACAGGCAACGTCGGTCGTGCGGTATTTGTTACCGATCTTCTTACCGGCTAGTTGGCCGGAGTCGATAAGACGGTAGACAGTTCTCGGTGAGGTGATCAGTAGTTCTGCCGCCTGTCTGGCTGTCAGTGTTTTTGCCTCAACCATGTATTTCCTCCAGGCAAAAAGAACCCGGCGCAGGGCCGGGCAAAAGGGATCACGAGGTGGCACTTTCGCACCCAATAGCCAGCTCATAACTGGCTATCAGTTGCGTCAGTGGAAGCTAATGCAGCCATTGCTCGAGGCCATTTCCATAGCTGACTGCCAGTGCTTGTATTGCTCGAAGAAGCGGTCTCCGATCTCTTCCGCCTTGTCATGGAAGGTTTTAAAATCAGCCAGTAACTTCGTCGCAACAGCTGTGCCAATAAATCCATCGCAGTCACTGAAGTTGATCAATTCATAGAATGGGCCGCTATCGGAGTTGAGCACACCACCAAAATGGTTTGCTTCATTTCCATGTCCACTCTCATATTCGCCAACCGGATAGCCAGCCATTTCTGCAAGCTCGTTACGCCACCAGTAATAGCCGCCATAACCTACGCCGTGACCTGTGCAGTCTTCATATGTGTAAACAGCCCCATCGACCAGCTCATCCGCACGACCCGGGAAGCTTGGATTTTTCCAGACGTGGAAGTAGTACTCTTCTACTTGCTCTCCGTTGCTGTTATTTACAGCCTCACCATCATCATTCAGATGAGCGTCGAGGCGCTTAATGTTGCTGTATGCAGTAATATCTAATCCCATATTTTCTCCTTACGCCGCGCGCTGGGCGCGCAGGTTATTCAGGTGTTCTGCTGTTTCGATTTCTTCGGCGATCCGCTCGGCCTGTGCTTTGGTCAGCGGCTCGAAATCCTGGTTAAAGCGGCCCATGCTGGCGATGCAGGTGCGACCGTTGCGGATGTAATGGATGACTTCGTGGGTAGCGCGTAGGATTTTGCAGGGCGCGCCGAAATCATCGGCGTACCAGGTATTAGGCTGGATTATCCTGAACATTGGCTGACTCCTGATTGCGCTTTAATTCCTTTCGGTATGCTGCAACCTCTTTGGTTTTCCTTTTCTGCCGCGGTGATGGCTTTGCGTGCTCCCAAACAAAAGGCCAATTGCTACCCCATACCAACCAGCGTCTATTGCTGATTCGATATGTGTTATTGATGTGAGCACCAAGCAATCTACGGGCTTGTCGGTTGTTCATGACAGTCCCCTCTGCTTATTCCTTAGTTCGATAACACCCTGGCACTCCGCGCAGGTCTGGCAGCCGGGAACGGCAGCGCGCCGCGGCTCGGGAATTGGTTCGTCGCATTCTTCACAACGCTCAGCTGATACGGCGTTGCGGTTCAGCCGGTGAGCGGAAAGGGCAGCGTTACGCTGAAGCTCTTCAATCTCTGCTGCGGTGTCGATGATATCGGCCATTGTCAATGCTCCCGGAACTGTCGGTTAATTCGGTTGAAGGTGAATGCCAGCAATAAAAAAGGAGCCTTAAGCTCCTGGGTGATTAGTGCCTTCACGCTGCACCGCCTTCATTCTTCTCGGCTTCGACCGCCATATTTTCAAGCCGTCGAGATAGCTCGGCGGCCAGCGTCTGGAATTCTTCTTCGGTCGCCACCGGGATCGGCACAAAGCGAATACCGATGCGCGCGAGGTTGTTGGCAATTTCGATGCTTTTTCTCAAATCAACTGGTGAGGCTCTGTTCATGCGGCGCGATCCTCTTCCTGGAAGATAATTTCCATTTCAAGCTTCTCGGCCAACGCATTCTCCGCTCGGGCACCAGCGGAGTGCTCCCAGCCTTCAAGCATGTAGATAGCATCAGCACAGCGAAGCATCGCCAGGCAGATGTCCATGTACTCGCCCTGGGTTAATCCATCTGGTAGACGGGCGGGATTCAGAACAATATGGCCTTTCGACCAGAGATGAAAATGCGCATGGTTAAATGCGGCACGGTTAAAATTAGGTAGGCCGCTCATTGGCCCAGCGATGTATATTTTCACTCTTCAACTCCGAAGCGGCGATTAAGCCGCCCTGTATATACGACGAACTCCCAGAGCTTCAATTTTCTTGTGATGCTTGTTGATGATGGGAGGCACAGTTTCGTTCCAGTTAGGCTTTGGTTTCTTGCGCATTGCCTGCTGGATTTCCTCGGTGCAGCGGCGGCAGGCGGCGCGGATGGCGTTGTCTGTTTCAGATGTCATGACTTGCCCCCATGATTTGCAAATTCTCCATGGACTTGCTCGCGGAGTGCCCTGATTGCCACCTCGGCATCTGAAATTTCCTTGAAGTGTCCGGCAGTGAAATACTTGCCGTTAATAATTACCCTGGCTCGCCACCGCTTACGCTGCTTATCCCAATTAACACCTTTCACGCCGCTCGTGTTATTGCTGCGCAGTGGCATATTTAATTGATTAAGTTGGTGGGTGACTTCACGTAGGTTGCCGATGGAGTTGTTGAGCTTGTTATTGTCGATATGGTCAATCTCTTTGGGCCAAACCCCATAACAGAAGAACCAAGCCAGCCGATGGGCGAGATAGCACTTCTTGCCGCAAGCTATTCGCCAGTAACCCTTGTTGTGCATCCTGCCGATCGGGTTTCCACTTTTCCTTCCAAAGAACTGCCCGGTAAATTTGTTGTACGCAAGCCCGGGAAACTCGTCGTTATAAATTAGCTGATCAATACCTTCGGTCATGCAGCCTCCCGTCTAGCTAGTAGCTTTGTACCAAACTCCATCAACACATCTCGCTCAACCGTAGTGAACTCACAATGCGTGCGGGGGTATGGCCGCCAAATAATCAGGATGGATCCTTTGCTATTTCCCGAGACCGGCTTACCGGTGACCGGGTTGATAAATGCCAGCCGCCCGGCGGTGATGAAGCGTACCTCGCTGGCTGTCTGGATAGCCTCCTTAAACCAGCCAACCGATGTGTCTGCCGGAACCAGCATGACCGTGCCGATCTGATTTGCGCTCTCGGCGGCGGCCTTCTTCACAAACGGCGTGATGTCGCTGTATGGCGGGTTCAGCCAGACGTAGCCTGGCACATTCAGGTAATCAGCCCACGGCGTTTCCAGCGTGTTCTGCTCGGAGGTGATGAACTTCCGGCATAGCGCGTTATGCGGCGCTGCGGCGGCATCAAGCTGGAAGCAGAACTCAGCATCAAGGGAGGCGAAGAGGGCTGGTGGAGTGCGCCAGAGGTCGCGCTGATCCGCTGGGGTATTACTTCCGGTGTAATCGGTCATGATTCCTCCCGCTCCGGATCGTTTACATCCCAGCCATTACGCTCAATATTGGTTTGCAGCCGCTTATCTCCGACCTCTTCAATGCAGCGGCCGGATCTCTGCGACTTCAGCGTTTGAGTGTCGCAACAGCAGCGCAAGCTCTTCGAGTGACCACGCTTTCATAGCACTGACTCCATTTCGTCGATGTAGAGGCCTGCGGCAATCAGGCGGCTACGGCGGGCGGCACGTTCAATGCACTCCTGCCGTCTGCCTTCCTGCGACTGCTGTATTGCGCGCCGGGTGAACAGCCGCGATTTACCTTGCGGCGTTACGACCTTTGGCTTGCTGGCCAGGCTAAATTTCCGGTCGCAGATGCCGTCCTCGTTGAGCCATTTTTCCGACTCAACAATCTGCGCTATCTGTCCGGAGCCGCGGGTGATGCCGTTGGCGACCCGGTTAAACTCGATGAGCGTTACGCCAAACTTCTCAGCGATTTCGCTACCGGTTACCGGGCGGCCGCGCGTCTGAATCATCCAGATAACGCGCTCACGGAGGCCGGAGAATTGCCCGGTTCGCCCGGGCCTGCGGTAGAAGGGCGTGCGTTTCATTTCCACTGTTCCCCGAACGTGAATCCGATCTCCGCCAGCGCCTCGTCCATCTTCTCGATGAACTCAGGCACCATTTCGTTGAAATCGGTCATGTATTGCGGATCCCGCTCAACGACGACGTGGTGAATACCTTCGCGCTTCATGCGCGGGTCGTAGTTTGCAAAGAACCAGGCGTCTTTTCCGGTAACCCACATGCTGTACTGCACCTGGGCCATGTACGCAGACTTGATGGCTTCGAAACCGCCAAGGCGGAATTTCATGAAGTCTCGGGAGGTGAAAGGGCATTTAAGCTCAAGTCCGAACCCGTTACTGCAAAGTCCGTCAGGAGAGCACGCGGTGCGCATGCTCTCGTCACGGAACAGGATCGGAGACTCCGTGACTTTTACGTCCGTGGTGAACTCGAATAGAGTACGGGCATCTTCTTCGTACTGCTTGCCCCAGGCCAGCGCCTTGGCGTTAACCTCTGGCGCGACGCCAGTGCATACCTCGGCGAGCAAGGTGTGAAAGTAGGACATTTTCATGTCTGTCCACTTCTTCCCCGATCTTGGCTTGGCTATGACGTTATGCACTTCGGAGGCTGTGATAACGCCGAGGCGCAGCCGGTGCCACGCCTCATCACCCTGTTGGATAGTTGTTACGTCAATACCGGTCCGGGACAGGATAATTTCTGGTCTCATGCTGCCGCCTTAGCCCTTTTCTGAAGGAAACCAAACCCTTTCTGCGCCTCTTCTTCAGTGAGCTCTGACGCCTCAAGAATTTGCCGTTTGAAGATGTCGCTGCACAGTGGGAGGAAGTCTTTCTCCCAGTCTTTATCCAGGGTCGTTAAGAGATCGGTGATCGCCTGAAGCGTTTCTTCGCTTGCTGCTGGTGGAAGCGCTTCTGTGGTGTTGCGCGGCGTGACGTCACGGATATCAACGTCCAGTGATTTGCCTTCCATTTCTTCGGCGGTAGGCTGCTGTCCGATCTCGGGCCAGGCCTTACGCAACGCCTGGGCTTCTGCGCATTTCGCCAGCTGTCCGTATGGGCGCTTTTTCCACATCGCGTTCGGCGCCGTGGTGTCGCGGCCGCCAGTGGCGTAGTTTTCAATCCAATATTCTTTGGCGCTGAACTCGACGATCTCTCCGCTGGGCATGCGCTTGTAGACGGTGTATTTGCACCACTGAGGGAAGGTTACCTCGACACCAGAAAGAGTCTGCGTCGTGTCTGGACCGAACTCTGGTTCGCGGGCGCCGGCATAATCACCTGAGCGGTCCGCCTGAATGCGGTAAAGCCCGATGCCCGGCATTACCACGTCACGCCATTCGCTTTTACCCGTTCTTGAGTCTTTGACGCTCATCGGCACGAGGTGAACAGGCTTCAGCAACGGATCCAACTGGCGGGCACGGCAGTAATCGAGCGCCATCATTACCGATTCGTCTTTGGCGCCAGGGTAGATACTGTTCTTCAGCGCGTTCCAGGTAGCGACGTCGATACCTTTTTCCGCCAGCGCACTCGCCGTGATTGTTAATTCGTTTGCCATCGTTAATCCCCTCAATAATTAAAACGGGCAGCCGGTACGGTGATCCCAGTCGTATTCCGCCTGGGCGTAAGCAACTACCGAAATGAAATCGTTGTAGGCCTCGCCAGCTTTATCGCTGCGAAGCCCTTCGTATGGGCTGGAGTCAATCGGGATCGTGAAGTGGAAGAGGCCGGACGGCTCTTTTGGCATCATGTCGATGATTTGCTGCGCCCGGTCTTCGATCCACTTCTCTTTCTCGTCGGTTATCTGCTGCTCGACCCAGCGACGATCCTCTATGTGGTCGTATGCGCGATATGCGGCCATGGGTTACTCCTGAAATCAGTTCGTGCGTCACCCGGCACCGATTGGCTGCCAGATGTGAAATGGGGTGGGGGATTACTCGGTTGGCGGAGGTGGAAGTGGCATCCAGTGCGTTACTGGCGGCTCATAGTCATCAAAATCAAGCCACTCCTTTCCACTCCAGGCGGTAACTGCATAGTCGAACCAATCTCCAGTAGCCAAAACACTAACCATTGTCTCTGGCATCCGTTCGCTGCACTTAATCCATCGCATTTCCATCACGCCCTCACTTCGAATGAGTTACGGTTAATCATCACGCCAAGCGCCTCACGCTGGGCTTCAATTGCCTGCTGGAGCATCACGGTATCGCCCAGGTAGCGAGCAATAGCTTTCTTGCTTAATGCCGCACGAAGGATTCTGGTATCGACGATGCAGGATGAAACAACATGACCCAGCCCGGCGTTAATCAACTGATCACGATTGAACGTCAACTTATGGCTTGGGTTGCCAATCTCTGTGAGCTGCCACATGTGACCGTTTGCGAGTTTGGTTACGGTGTACTGCTTTCCGTTGTGGGTGACTGTCATGATACCTCCCGGCGATTTGCCTCGGAGTCCTGACGGAATGCTTCACGCAAGAACTCTTCACTAAATTCCATCTCAGGGGCCTGAACGAACGCGATATACGCTTCTTCCTGGCAGTTTGTGCAATATCCGGATCGGATTGCGCATCCGCAATTTTCACAATGTTTTGACATAAGCATCTCCGCCCTTAAGCCGGGCCGCTGAACGTTAAAAGACTTCTGCGCTAATGGGCGGCGGATGGCCGCCGGTTGTCATAAATGGGCAGACTCGAAAATCTGCCTATGTATGGCCGATAAAAAACCCGCCGGAGCGGGTCATTCGCACTTTGCATGTCTGACTGGTTTTAATTTCCACTCAATGGCCTTAAGCTCAATTTCCTTCCTGATTTCCTGATGCGTTTTTACGGAGCCATCCGGGTTTTTATTGAATGGATTTAGCGTTTGATAAAACTTTTCCCGTCTTTTGCATGCTTTACCGCATACATCACACTTTCCGGATTTCTCAGCAAAAGTTGAGACCTCATCGAACCGCGTTGTTGTAATTCCACCCCATCCCATCGTCTTACCCTCTGTCGTTATCCGCTGATGCGGGAGAAATGCTGCTTAATCTACCCATTCGACATACTGGAGTAGTGATTCAGTCTCCGCGTCATCTGGTTCTTTGTTCTCTGGATTGCAGTGCTTGCAATTAGTGGCCTGAACCGGCATTCCGCCGCATCCACACATTTCAGCAAGACCAGAACAGCATCTGGTGAACACGAATCCGTGGTCACACTTTTCACACCCAAGCATGATTTCCACCCCTCTGTTTGTTTACCGTCAGCCCCTCGCAAAGAGCTGCTGGTAAATCGCTTTGCCATAATTGCCGCTCTTCCTGAGCCCGCCTATGGTCCGACGCATGGTTTACTGTCGCGCCGTTCGACTG